>Ga0307510_10000433_pt1 | contig 40338 bp, 42 predicted proteins | sample 12_EM_MG_FD_207224 | JGI IMG/M metagenome (GOLD analysis project Ga0307510, IMG submission 207224) | Populus trichocarpa ectomycorrhiza microbial communities from riparian zone in the Pacific Northwest, United States - 12_EM | ecosystem: Host-associated > Plants > Roots > Unclassified | place...
GTTTCTTCATACACATCAGCCGTGAGGAGGGTAACATGGGACTTGCGCTCGTATCTCTGTACTCCAAACCAGACGATTACCTGCTCTCAATCTCTGCAAACACACTCTGGTCCAGCGAATACCAGGGTGATGGCGCACTCAAATTCATCAATGTCAAGACCATACAATCCGTCATCGCAATGATACCTCATAAGCCAGAAATACCGGGACTTCCCCCATCTGAATGCTTCTTTCTTGTGGAGAAGCTGGGCCTTGATGTCGCGATGATGGCTGGTATCAAAGATGACGTGCCTGGGGACGAAGAGGATAGCCCACCATGTATTTAGACACATCAATACAGACTTATATGCGGGCGTGCACATGCGGGGTAAGGTTTACTGGATTTGGAACTATTAGCTATATGGCGCCTACCAGACCAGTCTGCATCTTGCATTGTGCTGCACGTGTGCGTGTGAAATCCAACATGTGACCAATGCCACATCAACTGTTTGTGTGCGGCCTTTTTGTCTTCTCTCCATCCTCCCTTCCTCTCACTTTCATCACCATCCATGCTCTCCCCCCCCCCCTCTCTCACATTACCTGGCAAATTTATGGGCTCAACCACTTGTATGGCATACCATCTCCTCAAACTCAGACCTTGCTGGCCATCTCATACTCTGGTTTTCGACTCTGGCACCTCCTCTGCCGTCGTACCCCCTGTAGGCACATATGTGCAGGTGTCATTCACGGCTTTGTTCTGTGATATGTCTGTAGCCTGCACTGGAGACAGGCAGAGCGTAGCTGGTGCCCAAGCAGTGGGGGACACCCTGTTTGTGTTGGCCTTCAGGTCGCACCTCTTTCTCATGCCCTGCCTTGTGTAGGCAATGTGGGATGAGTCAGGGCAAGAGCGATGGTTGTCCATGCAAGTCTCATACCATTGTCATCGCGAAAAGTCCCAGTTGGCCCCGGAGGTGCAATGCCTCCGTAAGCGGTCGTAATGAGCAGGAACGACCCTTGGGGTTTTTCATTAAACCTTGTGGCACAGAGTCCTACCTGGGAGCCTTTGCGAAGGCGACATCCTCTGCTGACGCCCTCACCAGGCAACATGGCACAGTCTGTGGTTTGATGTATCGCCATCTTTGCATCTGTCTCTGCTTCTGCAGGGCAGGCACCTGAGCCAAGGGACTTGTCGCCTTGGCAGTCATGGCCTTTGGGTCTCACCGCTGTCAAGGAAGAGTGATGGTATGCCGGCTCCTCAAGTTCCTCACAAGCAGCCAACCTCCGTCAAAAACTACAATGAAGACGACCCCTCAAACTCAAGCTGCGTCCTGTCGCTCGTAGGTACTTTTTCTATCACACTTGAACCATCCCATCGACGCCATCACTGTCCCTGATCACAACGACAATGACGCCATCACTGTCACCGCCCCGATCATGATGCTGCCACTGTCCCTGATCACGACAACGATGAGGCCATCACTGTCACCGCCCTGATCATGACATCGTCACTGTCACCACCCTGATCACGACACCATGACCATCTCTGTCCCTGCCCCATCCTTGAACATGACAACAATGATGCCATCATCCCAGTCCCTGAACTCGAACACAACCCCAATCATATGGAAGCACGTCAAGGCAATCTCATTTCAGCAACGAGCCTGGCAAGACGATGAGGCGGGGTAGTCGACAACAGATCACCAAGGCCATGTGAAGTCAGGTGAGGACAGATGGGACATGAGGCGGGCGATAGAGGACATGGACAGTGACATGCGGCGCAACGACAAGACCAGGCGCGACAGTGAGCCAACGACGTGGGGTGGTTACGATACAGGAGACGATTGTAAACACTGCGTTGCCATGGTTTTCTATATTCTCTATAAAATTGCATTTTCTTAACATCACTGAGGGAGCACAAGACCACACACTTGCCACCTAAACAAGAAAGTGTCAAACCTATCTGGGGTTTGCCCAATGTATGTGTCATGTTGACGCATACATTCCTTTTGTTTTCATCTCTCTTCTAACACCCACACCCCTTTCCCCCCCCTGCAAAAGCAAAAGAAAGAAATGGCATCCTCACGTCCTTTTACTCCAGCCCAAGAGTTTTCTTTCAAAGAGCTGTATGACCAAAGCATTTCTTCGCTCAACGATTTTGTCTCTGGTCCTTCGACCCCAACCAATGGATCTCTCCTCTCACCAGCCACTATATCTTACCCAACCAATGATGCATATGTAGCAAAACAGGGCCAGGAGCACAGTGTGTATCATCAACTAATGCATAGATGCCGACAACTAGAAGACCAGCTTCACAAGGAAAAGCAAGACCACAATGAGCTAAAGTACATATATGCTTTCCTTATACCCTAAGCTTTGCTTATGTGTTGGACCCAGGATGATGCACCGCTCACTGCTGAAGTCCCACAACGAGCTCGTGGTCACATTCTCCGATAACAACAAAAGGTCTTGCATAGACGATCAGGGACATGTTCCGTCACCATCCAACATGCTCCCACTCCAAGCCCTCATTGCAGCTAATGAGGGCGCCACTTCCTTTACATATTCATGATCAGAATATCCTCAGATCCAGTACTGGACCAGGCAAGAATGGAGGGTTATCGAAAATATGAAGAAGGACTTGTCTGAAGTAGCTGGCCCTTGTGGAGGGACAAGATTGGCCCAAGGAGAAAACGTTAACATGCAATTCATAGAGTATGCCAATGGGACACCGGTCAGTGGCACATTAGCACATGATATCTGGTCTTTTGCCAAGTCCATCTGGCGAGGCTTCTACGATCAAGGGATGACCCCAGAGACATGGGGCAGCATGTCAAGGGCCATTGAAGACGAATACATCTGCAAGATGGAGACAAAATGGCCCATGCTGTGTTACTGTGACAATCACTGGAAGGTGAACTTTCTTGCAACCCAGACTTACTCCCTGTGGTACCGCCAATACGACAACAAGATGAAAAAACTCAAAGCCAACACTGCCAAACCAGGTGGCAATAAGCCAGCTGCGAAGAAGCACAGGATTACGACTGAGGAGCCCAACTCTGAACCAAGCCCCCCTCCTGAAGTGCAAGACGGTGTAGCACCCACCCCAATTCACAAGACCTTGTTCAGGGACAAGGATATCGATGAGCTACCGCCCCCTCAAGTCGAAGAACAGCGACCAATTCAGGCCACCATGTCAAGGCCCAGGGCAAGGCCCTTACAGAACCCACTGTAAGTCCTCACGGTGTCTATCGAATCTACTAACATAGTCCATTTGCAGCTCCGATATCTTCAACGATTCCCCCTCAACGACACAGTTCCCTGTACTCACCACAGTTCCGGATCTTCTCCCTCTGCCCCCCACCCTGACCATCAACACGCCAACCACCAACACGCCAACCACCAACATGCCAACCACCAACATGCTGACCATCAACATGCCGACCACCAACATGCCGACCATCAACACGCCGACCACCAACACGTGTCCTCTTCCATCGCCCACCCCAGATAATCACAGGGAAACTGCCCTCCCTACCCTGGGGGCCAACACAGCCACAGGCAACGAGGCCACAGGTGTCTCAACCGAGGCAAAGGATCTGACAGAGAAGCGGTATCAGTGGGCACAAAAGATGGTGCCTGGGACTGCAATCACAGCAAGGTGCAAGGCCTCCCTGCATTCAGACCAGATTACTAACTGTCCTTGCCTTGTAGGAATATATGTGCTGCTGACTGGTGCATAGCGCATCCTGAGGGGACCCTTGGGGTGTTCAACTGGTATTTCGACAATCTCCCCACCACAGAGGCAGAAGTAAGTCCTTCGTTTTTCACACCCACACAACAATCTCATTGACGAAAATCTAGGCATTCAAGCAAAGGGAAAGGGAAGCTCAGGCAGTGGTGAGTACAACGTGCCCTCTAGACAAGTAGTTCTTGACCAAACCAGAGCCTAGACACAGCCTGAGGGCGTCCCGCAGGTCCTCCCCCCCAGGCAAGCTCCAAGAGGGACAAACACAACGCAAGCTCAGGCAGTGAGTACAACACGCCCTCTAGAGGAGTCCTTCTTGACCAGAATGGAGCCTAGATACAGCCCAAGGGTGTCCCACGGGTCCTCCCCCCCAGGCAAGCTCCTAGAGAGACAAACACAACGCAAGCTCAGGTGGTAAGTACAACATGCTCTCTAGAGGAGTCGTTCTTGACCCAAACGGAGCCTAGACACAGCCTGAGGCCTGAGGACGTCCCGCATTCCCCCCCCCAGTAATCACTTTCTTGCCTCAGTTTCGGAATCACACATTCGCACTCGTCTCCTTGCAATCATTACCACACGTCCAAGTTCTGCAAGACCCGCATCAAATTGCTCTCTGATTTCAAGTCATGTTGTGGGTTGTCATCGACCAAGGTGAGTGATTTGCTATAATTCGCTCTGATTCATTCTAATTCTTATGTTTGATTCGACGTGATTTTATACTATTCTATAATATCAAATGTAATATTAGCTAGTATAATGAAATATGATCGCATTTATGAATAATTGTTGTGCAGCATGATTCAAAAACATTTGATATGATTTCAAATATGATCAAATCAGGTCAAACATTTGACCTGATTTGTACCAGTTCTATATGATTTGATTTTTATAGAAGGATACTCTCATTTCTATAATCATATCAAACCAGGTAAAATATTCTACATGATTTGATATCATTTGACCTTGTGAGACGCATTTCCCGCTGGGGTTGATCAATCATTAATCATTCTCGCTTCTGTCCCGCTGAGCCGCAGGTCTGCTATTGAGAAAAGGGCCCTGTAAGCTCACATTAGATGATGGCCGCGTACCCTTGCTCAAGCGTAAACTTCTCACCTGCCATTAAATCATGTCGAACTCATGTAGCTTCCGTGGTCTGCAGTAACTAGATAGTAAGTTGAGAATAAACTAGACATGCTAGGTGGGACTTTGCGACTAAGGAACAAACACTGAACAAACAGGACAAAATGCGCGACAACAGTGGAAGCTTTCATAGATTTCATCAACTGTTTATTTCCCCGGCCATCTCTACTTCGGGGCGTCAAGCTTCAAGGGCCCAAGTACAGGACGGGGCACATACCACATTTGTCACACCTGCCAGTAATATCTATTTCGGCCTGCTCGAGACCCAAAGACCCAATTCCATCTCCAAAAATCCAATCCCCAGCACATCTTTACTCTCGCCTACCTGACACATGGGTGCGGGAAATTCTATCACTCGTCGGGAGGATGGCTCACGATTCAGGCATCATGAGTAGTAATGCACAAGCCTCTCTTGAAACATTAATTTACTTGCGTGTCCGACTCGCAGACCCGGTTTACAGAAGGGTGACTATCAACACACTTCCTGATGACGCTCTTGTGGAAATTTTCAGCTTCTATGTCGATCAAACCGACAGGGATGACTCATGGTATGCTCTGGTGCACGTGTGCAGAAAATGGCGATACGTCGTGTTTGCGTCACCGCGTCGCCTGCGCTTGCGACTCCTTTGCACCCCAGATCAACCAGTGGAGAAGATGTTGCATATCTGGCCAGCGTTGCCTATTGTCCTAGTGCCTCACAGAAAACAATTACGGAAGCAGGGTGTGAATAACATCATTCACGCGCTCAAGCACCATGATCGGGTGTACCGAATCGACTTGTGGGTTACAAATCCGCTGTTGAAAAAAATGGCAGCGACGAAGGAGCCATTCCCTGCGCTGACATACCTGGAACTTCGGTCGGGAAGGGCAACGACACAGATCCTTCCTGATTCGTTCTTGGGTGGATCAGCCCCTCGTCTGCGATTCGTTTTTTTCTATGGCATTGCATATCCAGGACTACGGAAACTACTTTCATCCACACGTGACATTGTCCATCTTCGCCTTCATGATATTCCATATTCTGGCTATATTTCACCTGAAGCGACGGCCACTTGCCTCTCTGCCCTCACCCGGATCGAAGAAGTTTCCCTCCATTTCAGATCTCCTCGATATGACATAGCAACCCAAGGCCGAAGTCAGCTTCAACATACACCCTTTGTTCTTCCCGCTCTCCGCGATTTTTTCTTCACTGGTGATAGCGACTACTTGGAGCGCATCATCACCCCGATCAATGCTCCAGTACTCACCCGCCTTTACATAAAATTCTTCAATCAACTAGTATTTGGAACTCCATCATTGCGACGACTCATAGGTCGCACAGAGGCATCGAGAGCATTCTGCCGAGTAGATGTCAGCTTTAGCAAAGGATTTGCCAGACTGGGTTTGTGGGTTGACGATTTTCCCTCATTCGAATTGGGGATTTCATCCAGAATGCTAGATTGGCAACTTTCTTCAGTTGCGCAGCTCTGCAGCTCGTCCTTACCTCCCATGCCCGCTTTGGAATGCCTTAAGATTTTCCAAGATCGACAACATTTGCAAGACGACATCGAGGATATCCAATGGCTAGAACTTCTACACCCGTTTACACGGTTTGCCTCTGTGAAGGATCTGGTTTTATCCGGACCATTGGTTCAACATGTTGCACGTGCCCTGCAAAAGGTATCTGGAGAAAGACTAATAGAGGTGTTACCCATGCCACAACCTATTTCCCAGCGGGTGGGACGACTTCAGCCAGAAGAACATATCCAGGAACCATTTCGCAGTTGGTCACTACCAGACAGCTCTCTGGTTTTCCCGTAGACATCCACTACAAGGAACAAAAAGATTAGAGGTAAATTTGGGTGAGGTTTAGAGGTCTCTACTTTCTATCTCATCGGCATTTGTGATATCTACTTTGTCTCCTGTGCTCTACTACACCTATGGTCTGATTCCCGAGACGCTGTATTTTTGTTACCGTCATCATATTCATGATATACTTTTTGATAGGTTAAACCCCGAATGGATAGGATCATCTCACTATTTACATAACCATCCGTTTCGTCTGCTCGCGTTTCATGATATAGTAGCCTCGTGTCCATTATTCCGGGAGTATGACATTTCCTTTGTGGTGCTGACGCCCTGCAGGATCGCAGTCGACACAATGAATTTCTGGTCGTTGTCCGAAAGTCAAGATAGGGTGATATATTAACTCAAAACCACACTACCGCCAGTACGAGCGTTGACAAGTAACAGTTTGCAAGTACTGCTACGTAATGGTGGGGTGAAAACTAAAGTTACCACTTCAACTTAACTGGCGAAGACGTCAGGGCTTCATCTCTCCGATCTTCCAACCCATAGTAGGGTTCCCATTCCAGAACCTTAGGGTATTCCCCGAGAATGCGTTGACCGAACGAACGGAAATGCCCTGCGAGAAAAGTGAGGTGAGACCAGCCATGAATGTCGACGTTTGATACTCAAAAAGAGGCGAGTTATGGGGTACCTGTGATGCAGAAATATAGACGCCGGAGTGCTGTCACCGTGCGCGGTATCCCACCTCGAATTTTGTAAAGTGGGCTAGGACGGCGCCGAACAATGACGAAGCAATCCGGAGTTGAGGATGCTTTTGACATAGTAGTTAGGATAATGGCTTGATTTGAAGAAGTCGACGTTGCTCATCGAGGGGTGTTCTCCGATATCCTCGTTTGCGGGCTCAGACTTGTTTGGCGTGGCCTACAGTAGTCACCGTCTCCGGTGGATGTGCCCGAGTGGGATGAACCCTTCTGAGAAACGAAGGACGGAAAGGGAGGTGATCCCGTGGTTGTACGGGAGTGGTGGATATGGCCACGCACTGTCTTTGTCCTCCTGCCAACCTCCTGCTCGCTTCTATATCTCGCTGGGTTGCAGGTCTGCTAGTGGAAAAGCGGTCCTGTAAGCTCACATTAGATGATGGTCGCGTACCCTTGCTCAAGCGTGAGCTTCTCACCTGCTATCAACTCATGTCGAACTCATGTAACTTCCGCGCTCTGCGTCCTGTGATGTCGAAATTCCGTTGGTTTGAGGGGGAAATTGAATGTCATCAGAATGAGCGAAACGATATCTGATTTAGGCCCGATAGCGATTGGATGGGGGGACGGTGCTGGAAATGCTGGTTTCTGGTACCTGTGATGGTGAGGGACTTTGCCGCTAAAACAAAAAAAAAACACTGAACACAAACTCGCGTGGCAACAGAGCGGCAACGGCAACGGCCGGTACTCTGCCCTCAGTACTCAGTGCCCGCGTCCGCGCGTCTCCGTCCATTGATGATATTTCTGACTCCTTGTATCGTCCGTTGCTCACAACGCTACTTTTATCTCTGACAAGTGTGTTTAATATTACCCTTTTTCACGTTTAAAAATTAACGTGACTTGCTACCACCAGGCCCTATTTTGGCCTCTCGAAACTACGATAGAAGCTTAGTTCCTTATTTTTCACCACTTCCCTCATGCGCAATGCCAAGGGATTCAAAGCAAGGAAGGGAATTGCACGGGCACCTCGACAACAGGAGTCATTGGCCGAAGAAGGTCGAGGTGAGTGGTGATTTTGGACTGATCCGTATACATCCTTTTTTGGCGGTTGCTGACTTGGGCGACACAGAACAATTGCTCCAAAGAGTGACCATTTGCGCCCTCCCCGACAACGTTCTTCTTGAAATATTCAGTTTCTATCTGGTTGTATCTGACGGGCGAGGTTCAGATCGGTGGCATAAGCTAGTTCACGTATGTCAAAGATGGCGATGCGTTGTCTTTGCTTCACCGCGTCGCCTGGATCTGCAACTTCTTTGCACAAATAATCGGCCAGTGCAGGAGTCGCTGGATTTCTGGCCACAATTGCCTATTCTTATTCAAGTTTCTCGTGGAATGTCGCAGGGACAGGGCGCGGACAACATCATTTCTGCATTCAAGCGTCCCAAATGCATACACAGAATCGACCTTCCTGGTGTCCCGAACCCACTATTGGGGAAAATAAGCGAAATGAAGGAGCCCCTTCCGTCCCTGACATATCTCGCGCTCGGGTCGCACAGTAAAATGGCACCTGTCCTTCCTGATTCGTTCTTGGGCGCGCATGCCCCACTTCTTCGAAAACTCCGACTTTATGGCATTCCATTTCCTGCATTAGGGAAACTACTTTCGTCCACCAGTGGCCTAGTCACGCTCCAACTTCTGAGAATTCCTCAATCTGGTCACATTGCACCGAAGGCGATGATCAAAGTTTTGTCCGCATTACCAAGGCTCCAATCGTTTGAACTTCACTTCCTTTCCCCTCGGCCCGAGGCCGATAGGGAAAGCCGATACACACCTCCGCTCACACGCATTATTCTCCCTACTCTCGCCTTCTTTAGCTTCCACGGTGATAGCGAATACTTAGAGGACATTTCGTTCCCAATCGATGCCCCTCGACTCACCAACACCTATATCACATTCTTCAATCAACTACTCTTCGACACTCCACTACTTCGTCGCTTTATCGATCGAATAGAGCTATTGAAGGCACCCCAACAAGCATGCATATGCTTTTATAATAGTTCAGGCACCCTCACACTCACTCGGACAAACGGAACTTATAGGGAGGGGTCACTCTCGTTCCGGATCTCATGCACGCCATTAGATTGGCTACTTTCGTCAATTGCGCGGGTCTGTAGCTCCTCCTTACCTCCCTTCTCCACTCTGGTGCGCCTCCAGATCGAGCGGTTTAGGCCAGATTGGGATGACAACATGGAGAATACTCATTGGCTGGAGCTTTTACAACCCTTCGCCTTTGTGGAGGATCTCGTTCTATTGGATGAAGTTGTAGGATTTGTCTTGCCTGCTCTGCAAGAGTTTACCGGTGAAGGAGCGACAAACATGTTACCAGCATTACAAAATTTTTTCATACAGGGCCCCGAGCCATTAGGTCCGATCTACGAAGCCATCGAGAAGTTTGTCAACGCCCGACGGCTTTCTGGCCACCCTATAGCTGTCCACTACAATGCTCGGAGAGTTCCGTGGTAAATATATCAGGGATTTTGTGACCAATAAAGATGCCTTGCTTTTGGTCCCTTTACACTGCATGTCATTAACTTTTTGCATACGCCATTCCCGTGCGGTTTACCTCTCAAGATACCAGATACAGTACCTTTGTTATCGTCCTGACTCGGACTCCTTTTGTATGTGGAACACAATACGAGCCATGTTATTAGGTGTAGCCAACAATGGTCTGGATGATTCTGTGATGTACACGTCCCGGCGAATAGTGGTAATATCATGATTGCATAGACTTAAAGCACTGGCATGTGTGACGGTGTGTCCTTACTATGTGCTCAACAGTGGCGGGCCCAAAATCAACGTGGTTCTTAAGTCCATTTGTCGCCTGCATTTTTTGATATGTCGACCTCAGGTCCTGGGGTTCAACCTTCAACCTTCAACCGCCATGAGGTGGTACAACCGTAGGCTGTGTAATTCGTCGTCAAAGTCCTGTAACGACTGGTGTTCATATAACTTGATGAATAATGGTCAACCTGAGGCCGTGGAACATCATCAAGAATGTGATTTTGCGTTACAAAACGGTCCGAACTGAATCGAAGCTGCACTGTAGGTCGGACAATGGAAACACACGGCCCTTGTTCGCCAAATCGTTAAACACCATGCAACGCTCTTCGGACCACATATCCCTAGGGAATTCACAACAGATCCTGTTGTAACCCACACAGGAACAGAACACATCCTATTCGCATGAAAGTACTGCAAACTGCCTTGTGGGCCAGGGTGAGTGCATTATAATGGCACTTCTTGAAAAGGGAGATGTACATTATAATTTGTGCAGCCCTAGGAGTTCCTTGGAAACAAGGTGGTACATTATTACGGACCATTGTAGATTTTGTGGGCTACATTACAAAGGAGCTATATAGGCTATTGGAACAGGAGGACTTCACCTGGACCCAAACCACAGGAAAATTGGACATGCACTGTACATCGTCGGTCAGAAGTCCTTCTCAGACAGAATCTCTGGATGGAAACGAGGAACTTTAATGACGAGAAGCGAGATGAACTTGGTTCACATGAATTGGGAGCGGTCGCTTTCACAGAGCAGTTGTGTATGCGGAGGGAAGGGCGACATGACGGGTGTGCAGGGACTCGGACACAAGCGCCCTATCTTGCCAAATGCCAGTCGGAAAAGCGGAATGCAAGATGGACAGTTGTGCTACTTGTGGTGTTGTAGAAGGGAGGGTGAGCAAAACTAGTGAGGGCAAGGCCTCCGAAACCGGAATAAAGCACTCTGAGGTGAAAGCTTGCAACAAACCACGATGCTCGCCTGTCGGCCAAGTTGACGCGAAGCAGCGAAACCGAATACTTTCTTATACCGAACTTATAGCATGCGTAGTGTGGGTAGAAGGTCGCCGTGAGCTCTGTAACCAGGATCGTTCACGTATTCGTAAATGGACAACTACCAAACTTCAGGCCGAAGTGGGCGTGGGTTTGAAGAAGCGCTTGACGTCACCAAATGATGGCGAGTACTGATACCATTGTTATGGGCTGAAGTTCGGTCGGCGTAGGCAGTATATGTGCGATAACCGCCACACACCCCAACGTGTGGCAGCACTTCCCGCGCCCACATATTCTAAATCAACACCAGCATCTCTCCCAAAGTATAAAAGTATATTACCACACAACAACCAAATACCCTAGCTGCCTATCTAGGATGAGACCTACTTTTAGGGGTTCCTATGGCCCGCGCATGCCCAAATTTAGATCGTCTCAGGAGGTCGAGGGGCCTGTTTATGGCTTGGGTACATTCTCCTTCATCTGCATGGCGCGATCGCGTCGACCGGAAAATATGACGGCGGCAGCCGCGCGAGTCGTCCTGCGGCGTCTGGTGCGCGCACGCCAGAGCAGCAGCGCCACGGATGCCGCGACGAGGACGATACCACCGAGGACACCCCCAACAATTGCCGCGATCTTTCTCGCTTTGTTGCTGTGACCTTTCTCCATCGATGACCAGAATTGAGCTTGCGAGAACGACAAGCCAGGGACGGCCGTCTGAGACGTGGTCGGTGCCGGAAGCGAGGTCATAGTCGCCGGTTCACCGGGGCTGATCTCTACCTGGTCTGCGTGGGATGTGTGAGACGTAAATGCCGTCAGTACGAAACTAGTGGCGGCTACCTACTTCCGTATTGATAGGACAAGACAGGATCCCAAGTTCCCTTCTTCTATTATTCGAGATGATTGTGCGTTGGTTCCCACGTACGGTCGGCAGAAAGGGGCGTAACTTACAGTCACGTCGATGAAAGCCCACTCCGGCACGCGCGTCCCGTTCGGGATGGTGTGTGAATACCTGAGCAAGAAGAAAAGCAGAGCGACAATAGGAGGAGACTAAAGTAGGTGCTATGATAGAGAGGACGAACGTTTGTGGAGGGTCGACTGCAGAGCAGTTGTGTGTCCACGTTTTCCACCTATGAGTCACCATCGTACTAGTATCGCTAAGCGTGCAGAGACAGAGGAAGAAAACGCACGAGAACCAGTTGGCGCCCTGGCAAGTATCGCAAGCGCTCATGAGCGAGTACACGACCGTGTTGCACTTACACAAGTTGGACGCGTCGCTCGGGATGATCGGTCCAACATAGGAGTAATCATCAGAAGCTAGGGAAGGGATTGTAAAAGCTTTCTTGGGTGAGCCCTGTGAACGAGACAGTCCAAAAATTGTAGCACACCTCCGTGATTACATACGCCTTGCAAGTATGCCGCAACCGCGCAGGGACTCTGCCCAAGGGTGTTGTACGACTGGGATGCAGACAGCACCAGATTTGGTTAGTTGGAATCGATGGGGGGTGGGCATCGATACACGCACCCAAGACCACGATGAATCGCATGTGGGGTACGAAAGCTGAGCGTTAGCGGAGAGTGGTGAAGCAAGAAGGAAGAGAATTGCCGCAAGGGAGGAGGTCGTCAACATGTCGAGCACAGGGGAGACCGGAGAGTTGGTGGCAAAAAGGTGTGACAGAAAGTGGGAGTGCTAGAAGCGAGCCCCTATGGTGACATGAGAGCCCTGCCGATGCAGATGCAGAAAACTACTTATTGGAACCCCTGTCACTGATCACTAGCGACCATTCGCCACCACATCAACCTTGTCAGCCCCTTACCTTGCCTACTGCAACTCCTCTTTCTCTTTCCATCTCGATCCCGCCCTACTTCCCATCATAGCCCATGGGTCGCGCAGCAGACGCAGGCCTTAAACCGTCAAATCCTGGTCGGAGCATTCTGCACCATAGCTTAAACCCTTATCCCGTAGAATGCCACGGCCCAGCCATGTTTGGAGCGGAACGCCTGAAGGAGGAGCGCCATTCTAGTCTAAAGGAGCCCTGGTTTCAATAGCCGCAGGCCAGCTGAACTTCGGCCTGAGCGGATACCGTCTACTTTACCCGTTCTGTTTGTAACTTTTGGACCCTCAGTACTACAAGTTACGACCCGGCTAGTTTGGACTTGGACTTCGAGTCTTCGAGTCGTTGCGATCTGTCCCGAAGGCGAGGTCGTTTTTAATGATGAGGTAATCAGGAACCAAATGCCTGTACCATGTTTGATGGTATTTGGTCAGGTTTTGATTTGATTTTGACATGTGCGGGTGACACTTGGGTGACGCTGTGACGCTGGGATGATCCCAAGCCTCAAGTTGAAATAAAATGTGTCTCACAGCGCAAGACCATTTCTTAAGCGATAAATAAGACCATTTTCTTGCCATGAACTTCAGTGATAAATACTCGTCATTGGTCATTGAATCGGGATCGTGCGATGGCTGACTGGTACTGCTGAAGTATGTGAAGAAGGGCAGCCTGCACCTCCCTCCGATGACGACTCCTACGTTTCGATCTCTTGTAATGGTTGTATCTTGAAAGAATTTGAAGACTTCTCCACGTCCATGAGCACGATGTCTGTCGTGGCTTCGAAATGGGCCGTGCTGGGGAGTGACCATGAGGGAGATCGGACGACCCCTCCGCGAGCGACGAACGTATCACGGACCGATATGCGATTGTTGACAGACACGAGGAGCGTATTGGAGTATCTGTAGAAGAGTATTATTGGTCAGTAATGATAGCGAGGACTCGAAGGAGATAACATGCTGATGGGCACTTACAGCTTCCCGATTACTGATGCGCTATGTCAGAGATGAATAACAATTTGGTCATCAGCTTCGAGGAGAACTTGTATGAACCCGGATACGTACGGGCACACGAACCAGTTCTTCTGCTGTTTTCGAGAATCGATGCATCAATACTGGCGGGGCGGGTGTTTACGCGCCAGAAAGAATAACTCACTGGGTAAAGGGCGACCACTATCAACCCCACAATACTGACGGTAGCTGAGAGAATAGAGTTATGATTGACGTATCAAGGCCGAGAAGTGACTTACTCGTCATAACGTTGGTCTCAACAGTCAGCCTCACCGCACTTGTGAGTGCATGATTGCTTATGTAGCCATCCCTGGCCCTCCGCTGTCCAAACTGTAAGATTGGCATAATGAGCATTGGGCGAACCCCTATTTACGCGAAACGAAACAAATCTACATGATAAAGCATTGCGGCTGCAATGAGCAAGTCAGAGGCTGTGTTTCCAGCAAGCCAGGTCTGAAGGGGCACGGCCATTTCGTTAGAGGTGCGAATATTGGCTTACTCGGAGACCTTACCGTTGCAAGGACTTCTAGCACCCGCCCACAGGCAAACCTCCCGTGTACATGCCCCTGTTGCATGTGAGCCGTGTTTCGAGTGTAGAAATACAAATCAGACTCACATAGGTACCTCCCATGAACGCTGTTGTCGCGCCAACAAGTGAGCACTATGATAATCGTGAGATAGTTCCAAGACCCAAAGATGGAGAAACATTACCAGACAGATAGGAATACACAGCCACCATGTCGCTCTCTTGCCGAGCACCCATATCCGATAAACGAAGAAGAATTGAACACATAATGAAACCAAGGATCCCATTATCGGCGTGTCAAATGGAGAAGCATATGGCGAAGCGAGGTGATTCATGTCTCCGAATCCGGAGGCGAACCAGTAGTACAGGTCTGCGCCACTCAGGGCCGTCTGTAATGTCTCCAGCAGGAATATGCCGTACACTATAAAATGTATGACGGGGCGAAATTCATGCGACAGGACGGGAATTCTCTTGCCTAGTAGCCTGATGGGTCTCCTGTCCTCAGGGAAGTTATAGATATACACATCTTGAAACATCCAGAGAGATAAGTAACCTTCTTGGAGTTGACGACAGATGGGACTTACATAACTGGACCACTAGAGTACCATACAAGCACCAGTTAAAAATACCACCCAGAAGCTATCGGCAGGGAGAGTATGAATGCTAGAAGACGACGCGAAAAGGGTAAGACAAACTTGGGGCGCAGCTCTGAAGGAAAGGGTCAGGTTAACCGGTCACGTAATTCGATGAAACTACCCTTACATTTCTGCAATGTTTGGAGGGATGGGGGGAAGGGCAGTGGGGGCCGACATGGTTCTACTGCTAATGAGCAAATGATGGGGGGTCAGATGAACTAGGAAAGATAACACCATGTTTTGAGCAAGATGCTCTGCAAATACTTGGCTCGATTCCGAAATATGACCATCATGCTGTACCTGAAACCGATGCACAAGTTATAATAAGAAACACCACATGCCATGCAACTCAGCTCAGTGGGTTGAGGGAGAAGGTGACTCAGAATTTGATTAGTTGCCGAAGGTATTAGTAACATATTAGTTACAGTGATTGCGAGGATAGATATAGAAACCGGGGAGGATCAATAGTATAGCCGGGGCGGTGCCCCATGCTCCGTGTAGTGTGGCGTGATTCCATCTGATAGTATATCCCTGCAAGGCAAAGCCAGGAAGTAGACGAGATGGTCTTACCATTGATCATTTATTGTGACAATGATTTGATGTGAACAGAGAATGATGCGTCAGTGATGAGAGATGATCGATGATCACCCCAGTGGTCCTAGTCGGGGTCCGAGACAAGTTGGACGGCACGAGTCTGCACGACAACACACGAGAAGAATGCAGGTCATGATTAATGTGTCAGCCGCATCATGGCCGGCCCGCATGTACCGCATGAGCGCGAGTTTGACGCAGAAATCACCCGAGAGGATAACGGCGATGGCCATCCTCGCGTTTGACATCTCAGTTACCATTTCGAAGTAGGGAAGCAGATGCGACGCTCTTGCTTGTCCCGCAGGTCCGGTCCGACCCGCCCCGATACACCGCAGTTACGCTGCCTTGTGCCCACGTGATCAGCGTATGGATAAGCACTAATTATATAAGCCGCTGCATTAGGAAAGACAGGCCTTGAGACATGCTACAGTGTCGGACAGCAAAAATCGACAAAAAGTTTTAAAGTTGTAATTTTGTTAGAAAAGCTCAAATAAATACTTTTAAAAAATGTCATCCAAAAAAGATCGTCCAAAGGCAAATTTAATGCACGTGACTTGGAAATACCTTCAATCGACTCATTTTGATTGTCTGAGTCCGATCCCGGTCTCCGATTGGGCTGGAAAAATCTGTGAGGGTGTAGATAATAATGAAAATATTATACACCAACCGGGAATCGAACCGACAGACCTCCGGCACTCAGTCATGTAAGCAAAACACAATAACCACTACACCATCCAGGCTCACATTCCTTTCACTCTCAATGATATATGACTAGATGCCACGGGATACAACATTCGAAATATAGTGAGCAATACCTAACCAAGTTATTTTTATTCTAAAATACACCCCTCAAGCAATATTTCCCACAAGTCCCTGTTGCCTGAGTTTGAATCTGACACTGTGACAACATGTGATGATTTGTGTGATGAATGTGACCACCAACTTACTAATTTGGTAGGGCATAATATAAAAAAAATTGAAAAAAAAATCGTCCAAAGGTAAAAAGCGTGGGAAAGTCTCAAGAAGTGTGTTTTTGGATGTTTTCAGGCCCCCTGATCACAATTCCGGTGTCCATTTTCCCTGAAAAAATCTAGATCGGGCGCTAGCGAACTTGTCGATTTTTGCTGTCCGACACTGTACTCCCCAAGGGAAAAATGAATTTCCTAGGCCCTACTCTGGTACTCTCGCCCCAGGCAACTCCTTGGTCACCATGCGGTGCATAACTGACCCATCTTAACCGGCTGGTTTCCGGTTTCATCTCAGCAAATCCAACTGGGAAGTGTGGTACTGGCAGATCAAACTTTATGTGGACAGTCAAGAGTTCTGGCGCCAAAGGTGATGGCCACACGTAACATTATGAGGACGATACGTACGTTGCATACTCCTCGATTCTAACCGAATGAGTGGCGCTTATTCTCTCCTATGGCATGCCTTATAGGCCTTTGGGTCACTTGCACCCTCACTGCTCCGTCTAATCCTTGCTGGTTCCGTATCCAACTATTGGGAGAAGGAATGTTGGGGGAGGTAAGGAAGTATGAACGACTACCACCGAAACGCCATCATCAACATCAACATCATCACGTTTCCGAATGTTGTCAATGGCGTCCGCGGCGAGCCCAATTCCAATCTGGCGAACGTGAGTCCTCCTTTTCTTCGTTTCCGTGCCGAGTATTGTGACCGAGTAATTATTTTCACGGGACAGATGCAGGACAGATTCCTTGGTGACACTGACTCTGGGTAGCCACGGCGCTTTGGTGATTGGTGACGCCGTCCTGGACGGGTACGCAAATCGACATTGTTCTGTCCGTATCCTGTCGGGCTCCCTCTCAATTCAGTCGGTCGTACTTATGTTGTCCGTTTTCTCGTGCCGTTGTTTAAGGTAGATTCGGACATCGAGCAGGGGTCACCGACGGGCTACGCCGCATTCGTGAACCGTATCCGCGGGTGGGCAGAATGATGCGACGGGTATATTTAACACCCTGGTGCCCATTCCCAGATGCGAATGCGAACATCAGCTAGGTGCTGAGAAATGCTCCATTTGATGTCATATACGTACAATTCTGCACGCCCCACTCTAGTACCCTTCACGTGGTTTGGGCTTTAGCGTTCCGCCCCTGACTAGCAAACCATAGGCAACAACTACTGTGGCCTCGACGAGATACAGTTAAGGTCATCGACTTAACTCGACAAGAATGCCAGGGAATATCGGACAAGCGAGTGTCCCACTGCACTCTGGGCTCTCCCCCTCCTTCAGTTCAAGTTCGAAGGGCATCCACCCGAACACTCGCGAGCTTGCTTTCAATCTGCTGTCTCACTCCCGTGCAATATGTCTGCTTGTGCTGTCTTTGGTGTCGTCTTCAGGACGCCATGTTTTATTCTCTGCTTTTGGTTATTCGATCCTACTGTCTCATATCTTTTTTCTTCCTTAGTTTATCATGATCGCGGCCACCCTGCCCTCTTTCCTTTCACCGCGCTACACTGCCTCTCCCGTCTCCCTTTAATCGACCTTCCATACCTTTCTAATCACCATCCACCCTGTATGAGCATGTAGATTTTAGGAGAGCCCAATTTGCCGCCCAAGGGGGAGTAAATGCGGACACGTTTCCGAAGCAAACGTACATAGTGACTTGTCAAAGCGGCACAATCATTATACTACTAGAAAGTCCGACGCCAATAAACTGGAAATAGGCCATACAGAAAATTTTGACTAAGAGTCTCACGCACCCGACTCGGTGCCAAACGAGCTCGATCACGCATTCCGCATTCCGACAGTTCTCGCAAATTACCAAAGCTTACATATGCGCATGGACGCTGGGCTACATCCGTTCTTCTTATGCACTCAGGCTGTCCGCCCATTCTTCTATACTTCACAACAGATCTGCCCTCAGTTTGTATAACCGTGAAAATACTTCCACTCCGGAATTGATGCCGCTTGGCCTGACGCCTTCAACTTTCCGACTACAGTACTACTGTAACTTAGTAATATCGTACATCCTGGATATGAGATGGGGCATGGGAGAGGGACATACCACGAGTCATGCTTCCTCTCATAATGGATTCTCCGAATTTTGCTTCAGTGGGTCATCCAAGGAGTTGCTGGGTGTTTTTTATCGTCTCCCTCGCGATTTCTTTTTCTCTTTAGTGCCCTACTCTCTCGCATGTCAGACAGACAAAATAAAATAAGCCGTGTTGCAGGGGGAGGTGCGACCCGAGGGGGAAACAAGAAATGCAAAGCGAGTAGACCTGAATTTTAGTTTCGGATCAGTGCACAGCAAATATCAATGAGATGCCACAGTACAATACGGCACATTTCCGAGTGGAATCCAGTACTGTGTGTAACCCTCTTTGTTATACTGAAATCCCACTTCCTTTGCACTGCACATCACAATGTAAATGTAATACAAAGGTGTCTTTCTGTGGTTGTATTCATTCAGTGTAATTGAATTAGCCGTTCAACTGCGATGGTTGCCCGTTCGATCTCCGATCTTCGTCGAGAAGTTTGGGATTCCGCAGACACTCACCATACTTGCCGCATTGTGCTGTATATGTAATCGCCCTTGTCGAGGGCGTTCTATGCTTGCGTGTGTGTGCATGCGCGAAAGCTGGCGGACTACGGATTCTGAATTACATTACAAATGGTTTATTGGAGAGAGAAGGAGAACTTTCCGTGTTCCCGCCCGCTTATCTTTCCCCGAGGTTCTATGTTCCCATAGGGCCGGAAAAGGGAGCAAGTTCCTGTGGTTGTGCGGTTGTACGAGTATAGTATTGGGCTAGCGTGCTGATGCGTTTTATTATGCTTTATTTTTCCGAGATAGAAAATAGGTCAGATTAAAAATTGCAGTCGCCGGCGCAGGTCGAGTAGCTAGTCGTAAAGTAAAGTCCTGCTTAAAACCGGGACTGGATGTGGCGTGATGGGAAATATTGAAAATGATCGGGTCTAGCTGAGGTTCTTTGTAATTATTTCGAGGCAGCACCTCACTAGCACCTCGTGATAGCTTGTTGAGTTAGAATGCACAGTTCTCGACTCACTCCAGCTATCATCGTACGCTTTGGCTTCATATTACCACCTGCACAACTCAGAGAAAGGGGGAAAAGTGATTGTCCATACGTTATACATCACGTGAAGTACTATACTGGTATTTTGGCTGTTCACCGCAACACGATGTAGGGATAAACAGGGCTGAGTAATAGGATAACGTGAAAAAAGATGTAGTGGAGGGAAACAGATCATTCGGCACAGAACACCTATACTCAAACCAGAGAACAACCCTATTGAATAAGATGACAAGATGATCCGTCGACCACTCTTTAAGCCGTCTTGGGGGGGAATTTTCCGAGGGGAATAGTGAACAGGTCATCTTCGGTCAAGAGCTCAGATAGACCGCAGTAGTAGGCGACCAAAGCAGTCGCGATGCCGAAAGAGCCGGCAACCGTCTTGATGTCCGCGTCCTTCTGGAAGTCAGCTATCGCGCATAGATTCTATTAGCAACGTCGATTTCGAACAAACAGACGGTACTCACCGACAGCGAGGAGCATGAAAGTGATCGTCAGTAGGAAGAAGAGCGCACTCAGGCCAACAGACTTGCGAAGCGACGCAATACTATGGACGACCAAAACACGAGAGAGTGAGTTCGACCGCTATGTGAAATAAAAAGGAACAGTAGACGGACAAGAAGAGGAAGGTGACGATCATCCAAGACGTGAGATAAATGGCAATGGCATCAGCTTCTTGCGAGGGATTGGCGGAGGAAGCGTAGGCCGCAGCAACACCAGAGCCGGGAATCAAGAGGGTCGCGAAGGAGAGCCAGAAAGCACCGTAGGAGGTGAATGCTGTTTGAGAACCACAAGGTGATTATGAATAAATAAGAGATGGTGAAGGTGACTTGCCTGTTGCGCCAAAGGTGTTGCCAGTGGCAAACTCCCACATGCCGGCAAGGAGTTGAGCGAGGCCACCACAGAAAAGGGCCATGCCAACGACAACGTTGGGGACAGTGATACCACGAGCCTTGACGTTGTAGAGCGACAGAATTAGCGTCGTTGACGCGAAGGAGAAGAGGCCGCTGTCCAAAACAAACAGCAGCGTGAGTCTTAGAGAGGATAGATGGGAAGAAGGGAAGGGGCTGACAGTGGGCCAGGGTTACCAAGTTTGATGCGGCGAGGAGAAACGGGGTGAGCAAACTCAGTTTCAGACATTTCGAAAGATAACTTTGGGGCGTTGGAAGGAATATTGAAAGATGAAGGGATCAACACAAAGAGCGACAAAAAGAGTGTGAGTATAAAAAAGACGAGGGTGGGGAGCCTGGAACTGCGCTGGGGGTCGGGAAGAAGCTAGAGCTGGAGAGAAGAAAGCCAAGGGCGATCGAGGTATTAAATACTTTGCTGTCGGGTCCATCAAGATGAACATACCGTGTTAGCGGATCGGCTCTGCAACCGTCGGTCTGTCGGAACTCCAAAATGAAAATGAAAAGAAGCCTGCCGCATGTGCGCTATGGGCGTCACCCGGCAGATGCTTTCTCTGACAACGTAGCAGAGAGAAAGTCCAGGGCGAACGGAATCTGTGCTGTCTCCAGCGGCTGCACAGAGATGTCCAGTTGTTGTGGTAGCGTGGTCGCATTTTTCAGAGCATCACGAGGGCAAGAGCAACATGGGGGGGAAACGAATGGCCTGTTTCTTGGAATTCCCGTGCTTGCGGGAAAGATCACATCTGAAGAGCGTGCTAAAGTATATTAGCGGCGTGGGCACTGCACGTGTTGGCGATCATTCGGCTAATATCGATCGAACCATCGAAATCAGACTAAAGTACAACATGGGTTGGCCATGGCGCATTAGTAACGGAAAGTATTGTAGTCTTCGGTTGAGAACAGTGTCATGCACCCCTAAGAGGGTCGAAACGGTAGCATGCATCAATGGCCCTGCGAAGCGGGACTGTGGTGGCCACGACGTGCTGTATGGCCGATACAATGTGTCGCAGTTCAATTAACAGGGTTCAAAGTAGTTGTAGATAGATTGCGTTAGTCAGCGATGCAGACACCATCAGAATTCAAAAGGCGGAACTAGTAGAAACTATGAAGGGAATGGGATGATTCTCTCAATGCAGTCAAACGCATTGAACAGCACGAGCATCTCGGAGAGATGACAAGCAGAGCCTTCGGGACGCTAACATCTTAGCTAATCTCGAAATGGGTTTTGTGTGTTACAAAGGAAGAACTCATGATTCACACGGAGGGCCGAGAGACCACAACACCGCGATCGTGGGTTGTTTAGTATGGACATAGGTGAATACGAGAACGTGCGTGGAAGAGGACAAACCCAAGGGAGTAGCAGCGATGAACGCCATTGCTGAAAAGAAAGCGATGACGTGACACGGCAGAAGGAGTCAGACGAAGAACTCCATAAACGAGATTTGTTGAGGGGGCAACAATCTCGGAGCACAGCCAGGGTAAGGCTGAGAAGATACGGACCAGAGAATAGGAAGGGGATAAAGGATTCGGTGTTCTGGTAATGGGATAGATGAGGTGATGGGATAGAGAAGGGAGAAAAAGAAATAAGGAAATGGGGAAGGAAATGAATAGAGACTTGAAGCAGGTGAATCGACTTGTAACACCCTTTAACGTATAAATTGTGTGGTCTGCAACGAGAAATGCGGCCGGGAATAGGATGAATCGGACCCAGATGCAACGAACAGAGACAAAGATGACGACGTGTTGAGACTTACGATAGACCCCACATATCAAAATTTCCATTCTCATACAACGGACGGATTATGAACCCCCATCGAACGATAATATAGGCAAAGAACGGATAGTGCGAGACAGACAGAGAAGAGAGTATTGTAGTTTGATGGAGAAGACGGAAAAGGCAGCCAATGTGGCGAGGCTCGTGATCGCGTGATTTCCCTTTTTTTTTGTCGGCGATTGAAACGAAAGTTGTGGGAGTCAGTCTACAGCTACTGTACTATACTGTATACTGTATCATCACAAGGCAGAACAATAGATTCCGTAGTTCGAGCTTCTCCACTGCTTCTCTTCGGAATTCAAACTACTGTAAAGACGGATGTGAAGCCGTTTTCCTTTGCTGCTAATTCTCGGTTGGCGCCGCCGTTGACTCGGCTCGTTAGGCGCGCCAGGCGTCTGCGGTTCAGCCTCAGCACCTGAATTGCCCACATTCAGGTCCGCTCTCACCATCAGTCGATCGTTCACTATACTGTAGGAAACTTTAGATCTACGGCTAAAACGCACAGAGACTCGACGGAAACACCCGCATTGGTACATGCGGAAAAGACTCGAGCTTATAACGAGTGTGAGTCCCGCGAACGTAACCCAACGTGAGCTTACAGCTCAACCCCCCTCCCCCCTTTCTTAACAGATCTGAGGTTCGGCGGGCCATAGAAGTGAGCGGAGAGCTGACGGGAGGACGAAGATAGACTGGAAGGTACGTCGTCATGCTCATCATGCTCACCATACCATCCCACACCCGTTCTTTTCCTTTTCGTTTGTTTGTCTCCGCTCATCCTCCGGGGCCGATGACCGGCCCAGGCCGAGTGGCTTTCAACTCACAGACGACAACATCGGAAACGCCCCCCGTGGTTAGCGGCACCCAACTCTTCACACTGACACAGTGTAGACACTCAGAATAAAGGAGAAGACAACCAGAAGACGACAGTGGCCGGACGCATAAACGCAATTTGCACGCACACATGAAGTCTGCACAAAGGCATCACTTGTGGCCATACAAATTTCGAGATTGTGTCCTGCGGCAGTCGGGTCTTCCATGGGTGGACCGGTACCCAACCTATTGTGACGAGGAGCAGTACTCAGGTGTGGATGTGTTTCAGGGGTGGACTCCGGACCCCAACCCCGTACCGAAAAAGGTGGTCCCATGGGTGGACGGACCTTATCCGGTACCCAACCCTCCTTCCATAAAAGGGAAAAGGGTGGGTGGACCGGACTCCAACCTTCACCGGTATTATCAGGGGTCCTCTCTTCACACGCAAGGACCCAGCATTCAATAGTTGGTCCGTGCTCATTCACGAGCACGCTGAGGGTCTCCTTCGAGATTGTGTACTTCATGCATGCTACGTTCGACCTCTCTGGTAGTGTGTGGCAGGCTCGACATGGGCGATGGGCTTTTTTTTCCCTCGAAGGGGCGCCACCAATGAGCGGAGCACGGCGTGGTATGATGGTGAGTATTTGACTCAAAGACGTTTTTCCTGGTCTTGGACCCCTTCCCTCGTTGTTTTGTCCCTTCCTTCATCGGGGAAGGCACCTCCGGGAGGCAGCAACAGTCTAGTCCTATTTTTCTATATCGCTGGCTGCCTTTTGACCGTCCTCCTCCTGCGCCCATCTGTCATGTTGCCTTTCCTTCTTCTCACACAGCATCGTCAGTAGTCGGCCCCGAGTTATATCTCCAAGGATCCGTGCCCGTCATTCCCGATCTCACTCCCAACTTTGCACCGCACGCGCCGTCCCCTTCTCCGGATGTTCCTTTCGTCCCTTTCCTTGTCATAGTCGCTGCCTTATCGACTCGCTACGTGACTACGTACCCTACTTCCACCTGGTAACATTGTCCATCGATGTATTCCCATATTGACCGTCATGCGCAGGTGTGCTCTGAATGGCAATATGTTGTGGTTGCCTCGCTGCGTAGCCTGCATCTTCGACTTCTCTGCACAGAAAGAACCCTAGTACTAGTGGTAAAGCTTGGTGAAGATGCTGAATGTCTGACCACCCACATTGACGCGGCAGACGAATACGAATCACACAATGAAATCATGATCCCAAATTCGCTGTTAGAGACATTCACAGAGTCGCGTCCCGAGATGACATCCCCGGAACTTCGTTCGGAGAAAAAGGCACGCCAACCCTTCACGATTCGTCCCGGGTAGATCTTCCCTGCGTCTGCGAAGACTCCACGTACATGGCAATCCATTCCTGGGGTTGTCAAAGCTATTCTCGTTCACCGCCGACCATATCAATCTTGCCCTTTTCAACGTCCTTCATCATAGGTACGTTTCACCCGAGCCAATGGCCATTGTCCTCTCCTTGATAAGGCTCCGATCACTTTTTCTCCAATTCTGATCTATTCTATCTCGAGCCGACAGAGAAGGCCGATGTCCGCCTCCGCTCGCCCGCTTTATCCTCCCCGCTCTCACCTTACTCAACTTCAAAGGCGATCGCGAGTATATGGAGGACGTCGTCCTGAATCGAAACCTGCCACTTGACCAAATCGTCATCGCGTTTTTCGACCAACTAACACTCGACACACCTATACTCCACTACGTCATCAGTTACACAGATCCATCCGGGGCGCAACGTCGAGCACATATAGTCCCTTCTGGTTCCCGTGTCAATGTCACACTTTTCCGGAGAAAAAGGACCACTGACCACGGTGCGTTGGAGCTAAGCAACCAACAGCCTCTTGATACCCCGTTGTCCTTTCTTCTGTACCTGTCGTGTAAGACTGATGTGAGCTCCTCCTGTAGTGAATCCAAATAGCTTCGTGTTCTGCACCAACACGTGGTTTTCAGCCGTGATCCTTCTCGTGAGAGGCGAGGGTCAGATTTCCTAGAATGAATGGATGGACTCGGACGTTCGCCACAAGTTGGTGACGGTGATGGTGACAGGAGGCCGGGAACTCCCGGCGGTTGAACGTTGAACGTTGAACCGTAGTTGAAATTTGAAATACAAGGGTCACTCCTGTATTTTCATTCTACCAGGTTAACATAAAGCAGCGGTCTCTCCCTAGCTCCTTGTCAAAGGGTCTCACTCATACTTCAATTCTACTCTGCCGTTCTTATAACCTCATTCATCGTGCTTCTTCGCATCCACCTGCCGGTATTTCAATCATAAACTATCATACACGCACACACACCCGAGAACCCCAGTAGAACCCCTTTATGCCTTGCTCAGGGCCGCCATTTCAAAGACGTCACCACACAGAGACAAGAATCATTGTCGAAGGTGGTGGGAGTGAGGGTGAGTAGTGATCCGTTCATACATCCCTGCTGCCACGATTACTGACACGATTACTGAACTGTGTCGCATGGATTGTTCCCAGACCACCACTACCAGGGCGTTACCGTCGATCTCTCCGATGACGTCCTTCTTGAAATATTCAAATTTTACATGGAACCCCATTATGTCAGTAGAGATGCGTGGAAATCGCTGGTACACGTATGCCGCAGGTGGCGGTACATCGTATTTGCATCACCGCATTACCTGAATCTCCGACTTCACTGCACAAATAAAACCCCAGCGAGGAAGATGCTCGATGTCTGGCCGGCGTTCCCTATCGTCGTGTCGTGCCACAATACAAATTCGAGCTCGCCACTGCGGGGTGTCCTTAATGTCATTGCCGCCCTCAAATGCTACGACCGTGTGTGTGAAATCGACCTCTCGGGTACTCCAGATTATCTTTTGAAACGATTTGCAGCGCTAACGATTCCATTCCCTGTACTGACATCCCTACAACTTCATTCGGATGAGGACTGGCCGCTGATCCTTCCCAGTTCTATCTTGGGCGGATTTGCACCTCGTCTGCGATCACTCTGGCTGTCTGGCATCCCATGTCCTGCACCACGAAACCTATTCTTGTCTTGTACCGGCCTTGCCACTCTTCGAATGGAGAATATTCCCCACACCGGGTGCATTTCACCCGAGGATATGGCCACCTGTCTATCTGCGTTGGTTAAGGTTGAAGAAGTCACCCTTGGATTCCGACGCGCTCTACTTGATGATGTACTTCCTTGGCACCAAACGAGCTCCAACCAACATTCGCCCACATGCGCTGTCTTTCCTGCCCTCACTTCACTTAGGTTTCGAGGTGATTGCTGGTACTTTGAGGCCCTCATCTCCCAAATGGATGTCCCTCTACTCAACAACTTCGACATATCATTCTTTGACCTGACGCTATCTCACACCCCATTGCTCTGCGAGCTCATCGGCCGTATCGAGACATTCAAAGGACTCCACCGGGCAAAATTAGCATTTCAGGATTTCGTCGCCGACATCACACTTTCTCGACAAGAACAGCCGGCTGATTGCAAAACGTTAAAGTTGGGCATCGCATGCAGAGGGCCAGCTCAGCAACTTTCGTCCATGACGCAAATATGTAACTCATCCTTGCCGCCTCTCTCCACTTTAAGACACCTCTACATACTGGATTCATATTCGCTCACCGGTTTGCCGGACGAGATGGATAACGCTCGATGGCTCGGACTATTGCTTCCGTTTACATCTGTGGAGAATCTACACCTATCTTATAAGCAGGCTCCATATGTCACTCGTGCTCTGCAAGCGCTCACTGGTGAAAGAATAGTACAAGTCTTACCCGCGCTACGAACTATTTTCCTCCACGGGTCACCACTATCGGGAGCAGACCCAGAAGTCGCCGGACGGTTCATCGCCGCACGACAGCATTTTGGTCGTCCTGTATCTGTCCATTACACAGATGGAATCGGGTGGTAATTGTTGTCAATAGCTTGAAGGTCGATAAGTACTTCAGGTGTCCATCTTGTCAACTATTCGTGGCACTACTTACTGCCCGCTACCATCCTTTTTCTAACTTGTACGATAGATTCTTGGGACCCCAGCCATGATTCTGACTGTCATCGCCATGATCCTCTTCCCTTGTACAATATGTTCAACTCATCATGGACGGTGGTCTGGATTACTACGGTAGTAATTCTGGGAAATAATACGACGTGGGTCAGACCTGAAGTTGGTTTTTACTACGGACCGCTCAAATTCTTTGTTGCCAACTGACTTTCAGATAGGGCCAGTGGCCTGGTTACATTTCATTGTCGCCGGGGCTGCCCCTTTGTGGTAGAATTTCGGCATTAAGTCCGTGCTAGCAATTGACACAAAGCCTTGAAACGCACCTCGTATGTGTTGTAGGGGACCTATTTCCGCTACGTACAAAGCGTCCGCGGCGTTGCATTCTTGCATTTCGTTGTCTCAACCCTAGGATAAAACGTCACTCTTAATGCTAGCAATCAACACAAGCCACACCTTGAAGTGTATTTATCGACAACTCAAGCCAAACTTCCTATCACGCACCCTTAACACATCCACCTTTAACTTCTTCTGACTACAAAATGAGGAACAGTGAAGTCTGGAAGGGATAAAAGATAGAACGTCATCGACGTGATGAAATAACACGACTTACAGTTGTCTCGGCGATATTTTGAGCAGCGGGAGCCCGAAGACCAGATATAAGATGCACCGAACCGTTCCATCATCCTCCAGTCTTTCCTAAAGGATACTGGTCGCGGCGCAGAGAGATGGGCATGTTACGTCGATGACAAATGTATGAGGATGCGGGCCACGTGGAGGACGATTTTTTTAATCCTCGCCAGCAGATCTCGCGCTCATGGGGCCAAATACTTCCCAGCCGACATGGGCATTTCCTATTTGACCCGACGGTACTGGTGCAAGTCACAGACGAGTTGGTGAGAGGTGGCCCTTTTGAGCGGGCTTGTACGTACATTGTCACGCTCCCAAAGGGGTCATTCCCAGTAGTTTGGTTTCCACTAGTGAAAGCTGTCAGAATTTCGTACTCAGACAAATAAAACGATCTTGGAATGACTTACACGAGAAAACAAACATAAAGCACGTGTGTCGCTAAGACACAGTGTTGCTAAGTCCGAGCGGGAGCCCTGGGGGTAAATGCGAGCGCGCAAGGGCGTTCCTGGGCATTATTTCAGCCCAGAAAGTGTCCATGGGGGAAGTCCTCACATATACGAATCCTAGACCAGTGGCGGAAGAAGGTGCAAATGCGCGCCCGAGCGAAGCGGGGGAAAGACATGAAAACGCGAGCCTGAGAAATGCGCTTGAGGGGGGATGTGCGACCAGAACCGCCGCGGACGGGTTCACATGAGTGAAGGAACGCACAGCAGAGCTGGTCGCTGCAGCGGAAGGGGACGTGCGGGTGGGGGCAAGCACAGCGGAGCGGATGCGCACACTGCCGGGGCCGCCCGGGTTCTTCATTTGGAAGCTAGTCATATGTCATTGAGGTGGATAGTAATACAAGGGTGTGTGGTGTGGCGGTTGTTATGTCTGTTGTTTCTACTGATCAGGGTGGGTTTGTGGGTTCAATTCCGTGATGGGGCAATCCTTTTTTCATTATTCACATGATGTTAGCAAAAAATGTTATCTGCAGACATTAATAATATAAGCGGCTTGAAACGGTCCGATCTGGGCAGGCAGCAAATATCGACAAGTCGATTTTTCATTGAGGGCCCGGCATCACCAACCCAGCAGCGTGTGCATCCGCTCTGCTGTGCTTGCCCCCGCCTGTCCCCTTCCGCTGCAGCGACTGGCTCCGCTGCACATTCCTTCACTTGCGCGAACCCGTCCGCGGCGGTTCCAGTTGCACATCCCCCCTCAAGTGCATTTCTCGGGCTTGCGTTTTCGCGTCTTTCCCCCACTTCGCTCGGGCACGCGTTTGCGCCTTCTTCCACTGCTGGTCTAGGATTCGTATATGTGAGGACTTCCCCTGCAGACACTTTCTGGGCTGAAATAATGCCTGGGAACACCCTCGTGCGCTCGCATTTACCCCCGGGGCTCCCGCTCAGACTTAGCAACACATGTGCTTTATGTTTGTTTTCTCGCATAAGTCATTCCAAGATCGTTTTATTTGTCTGAGTACGAAATTCTGACAGCTTTCACTAGTGGAAACCAAACTACTGGGAATGACCCCTTTGGGAGCGTGACAATGTACATACAAGCCCGCTCAAAAGGGCCACCTGTTGGTGAGTGCTTTTGTCACAGTTTTGTGGCACCAGTGGCATGCTACTGCCATGCTTGTCATTTGCGGGCTCCTACCCGTAGTTGTTGTACGGGCGGGACGGGTCCGCGCTCCGTGTTTCGTTGGTCGTTCGACCGTGACCGTGAGATTATATCTGCAAAAGGCAGCTAGGTCACGGCCCACGGGAACTTCCGTTATTGACTCACGCTATGTCAGATACAGCAATACACGGATGGCACCGAAGTTCAATTGATCTCATGTGCACTGGTCTCTTCCTCGCAAAGGATCATCCATAAGTCTCTCTCCCAGCGTGCTCGAAGAACCCTCCATTCTCCTAGTGAGGTAGTCCAACCATCAACGGTCATTCGCCCACGCATCTCTTTTGATGCCGACGTTCAAGGGCGCGGGTGTTAGGGAAGATGCCGCACGGTGCCAGAAGGACTCGTTAGTAGAAGATGGTAGAAGTGAGTGGTGATTTCCATATCCATTTTCCGATGATTCCTAAGCGAGTTCTTTACAGACCAGCTCTGCCGAAAGGTGTCCATCGACGCACTCCCCAGCGATGTCCTTCTCGAAATATCCAAGTTCTATCTGGATCTATCTCAGCACAACCATTCACCCTTCATTGTGGATGGCGCAAGCTTGGATCCATGGCATACACTTGTACATGTGTGTCGAAGATGGCGATACACCGTATTTGCATCACCGCGTTATCTAAATCTACGGCTTCACTGCACGAACAGAACACCAGTGAGGGAAATGCTGGATATCTGGCCGGCGTTTCCTACTGTTGTTATGTGTCACGACACATCGCATTCACAACTGCGGGGTGTCCGTAACGTCATTGCCGCGCTCAAGTGCCCTGATCGCGTATGCGAAATCAACCTCCAGGGCGTTCAAGAGAATCTGCTGAAAAGAGTCGCCGCGATAAATGTTCCATTCCCCACGTTGACATCTCTACGACTTTCTTCTGGATTTGGTGACTACGAATGCCTTGGGCAGCCGATCATCACGGATTCAATCCTAGGAGGAATTGCCCCCCGTTTGCGATCACTTGACCTGCACGGCATCGCCTTTCCGGAACCACAGAAACTACTATTGTCTGCTACAGATCTCGTCACACTCCGCCTGGAACGTATTCCAAGTATCGGATATATTTCACCCGAGGAGCTCGTCACCTGTCTGTCCACGTTAACTAAGCTGGAAGAGCTCGCACTTGGATTCCGAACGTTCCGTCTTCCCCCATTTCACCCACACCAAACGAGCCAAAGTCTTCTTCCGGCCCCAAGCACTGTTCTCCCTACTCTCACCTCCTTTCGTTTCCGGGGTGATAGTTGGTACCTGGAAGATTTCATCCCCCGAATTGCCTTCCCTCTACTCGGTAATCTCGACGTGACGTTCATCGGTTGGCGCAACGTGGACTCTCCACCACTCTGCGAGTTCATCAATCGCATAGAGACACTCGATATGCACCATCGCGCAGATATATCCTTTCACGATGACTTTGTCAACATTACACTTTCTCGACAAGAGGGGTTGGCCGATTGCGGAAAGATAAAGTTCGGGATCTTGTGCAGCACTTTAGATCTACAGCTTTTCTGCCTGATGCAGCTCCGCAGCTTCTCCTTGCCTTCCCTCCTCACTTTGGAGCATCTCTACATTCATGGTCACGGTTCGTTTCCTCTGGACTGTCGGCAACTCTCCCCAGAAAACGTCCGATGGCTAGAAATTTTGCACCCATTTACGTCGGTGAAGAAAGTCTACCTGTCTGAGAAACCGGCTTTACGAGTTGCGCGTGCCCTGCAAGGCCTCTCTGGTGAAATGGTGGCGAGCATGTTACCGGCCCTACAAAGCATTTCCTTTATCGGGCACGAACCATCGGGAGCCACCCTAGACGCTATTGGGAATTTCGTTGCCACCCTACAGCTTTCCGGTCGCTCTGTATCTGTCCACTGTTAGCAAGGAGGAAAACGGATAGTAATTGCGATCAGGAGATCAACAGTCGGCTGGTCAGTGTAATCAGATTTTGCGTCTTATCAACTTTGCTAACGTTGTCACGATCTGGTCTTGTTTGTACGATATCATGGTCCCAGTATTGACAATGTGATCAGGTATATAATACCCGAAAGATAGATGCTTTGGCACTTCAACTGAATAATATAGCATGTATCGATGTAACGCCTGTTATCCCACCCAATCCCCCCTTTACCTGTGTACCGACTGTCTTTTGTGATAAGGCTTAAAGTAAGGGGGGGATGGTCCCGGGGTTAAGATCGTGAGAGAGACCAGAGACCAGAGAAAGGATCAGAGGATAGAGTGTAGAAGTACCACGAGAAAAGGGGAAATGAAGGGGAAACTTAGAAACGGAATAGAAATGGGACTGGGGGGGAAATGCGGAGAGATGGGAATGGGGATCTTTGAAGTCGAATCCTGATGTGTTGAGCCTCGACACCTCGGGAACATCATCAAAAATCGTAAGGGGATACAGAGAGGAAAATGGAGGACAAGGCGCTGAGGCCTGGGAATTATGCTGGGTTTCACGAAGGACGTTAGGCGATTGTTACATTGACAGAGACCGCAAGCCGTGCTTATATACATGTGCCCCACAAATGGTCATTCTGAGCGTAACGAATCTACAATACAAGTAAGTGTATCCACCAGAGGGGCAATCTGTGACTCGGAGATGGCGTGGATATAGTAGATGAAAGTTGGTGAAAAGGGGACAAGAGGACTGGTATGCGATGAAAGGAACCGGAATACGATAAGAGGCACACAACGAGGGGAAATGAAGGCACGACGGCCGTAATTGAGGAGAGGATACACCTAAGATAGTGTAGAACAAGGCCAAAAGCAGCGAACAGAAGGTGAGTCGAGTCACAATGCCAGACAATCACGTGACGCGAAGCGAAGCTGAGCGTGAGACTGCGAAGGTGTGCTTGAGGCTTTAGGCTTTAGCCCGAGAGGTGCCGTGTGGTGGGTTGAGGCGAGGTGTCATAATGGAAATGCCTCAAACTGACAGACATACCCGAGGAGGGCGGACATAGAAAAAAAAAAGGGGAGAAAGGAGAATTGAATGGATAACTTAAGATTATACTATAGGTGCAGTCATAGGTGGTCAGATTACTGTCAATGGTCAGAAACCTTATTTCTCCCACTTCCTCATCTCCCATGCCTTAGATACTGCATCATATGTCTATTCTATGCAATTCCATCGCCCGATATCTTTTTTTCCAGATGAGGAATGGAGTATTTGATGTTTCCCATGTTTTGGAGGGTGTCACCTCTAGTCACATCTGCCGAGTCTGCCAGTGCAGACTTTGAAGACAAGAAAGCATGCACGTCATCAGCAAAATAAAAAGTGAGTAGAGCGAGTAGACTACTGTCGTCTACTCGCTCTACTCCTCTACTTTTAAGAGTAGGTGGGGAGAGACTTGCACCTCTCCAATTCATAAAAGTAGGGCTACTACTTCTACTTTCCTGAGTAGACCTACTCAAGATAAGTAGAGCTATCAAAAAAAGTAGACATATCAAAAAAAGTAGCCCCAGATTATTTAGTAGAGCTATTCATCATGCATCAACTGCAGCCAGTGCTCACAGCACCCACACATCACACTGCCAGGGATGGTCCCTGCAACTTTAAAGGAAAAAAATCATATTATTCTATCAAAACTAGATACATCTATTACTGTATGTCTGATTTCACGGCAGAGGGAGGGACAAGTAACTGGGCAAGGGGCACCCACTTCCTGGAGACGGCCGAGGGAGGGACAAGTCAGGACATGGAAAGGAAGTGACAGAGAGGGGGGAACTCACTTGTACTCACTCCCTGGAGATGGTAGAGGGGGGGACATGTCAAGAACGTAACTAGGTGAGGGACACTCACTTCCTGGAGACGGCAGAAGGAGGGACAAGTCAGGACATGAAAAAAAAAAAAAGCCGACGGGGGGGGAACTCACTTGTACTCAGTCCCTGGAGGTGGCAGAGGGGGGGACAAGTCAAGAAAGTAACCGGGTGAGGGACACTCACTTCCTGGAGACAGCAGAGGGAGGAACAAGTCAGGACGCGGAAAGGAAGTGACAGAGGGGGGAACTCACTTGTACTCACTCCCTGGAGATGGCAGAGGGGGGGACACGTCAAGAAAGTAACTAGGTGAGGGACACTCACTTCCAGGAGATGGCAGAGGGAGGGACAAGTCAGGACATGAAAAAAAAAAAAAGCGACGGAGAGGGGGGAACTCACTTGTACTCAGTCCCTGGAGGTGGCAGAGGGGGGGACAAGTCAAGAAAGTAACCGGGTGAGGGACACTCACTTCCTGAAGACGGCAGAGGGAGGGACAAGTCAGGATATGGAAAAAAAGCGACAGAGAGGGGGGGGACTCACTTTTACTCACACCCAGAGGGGGGGACAAGTCAGGATATGGGAAGAAAGCGACTAGAAAGGGCACTCACTTCCTGGAGGCCACCGTGACAGAGGGAGAGACAAGTCCGGACATGGAAAGAAAGCGACCAAGGGGCACTTCCTGGAGACTGTAGAGAAAAGGACAAGTCAAGACATGGAAAGAAATCGATAGAGCAGGAGCACTCACTTCCTGGAGACTGCAGAGGGAGAACTGCAGAGGGAGGGACAAGTCACGATGCAGAAAAAAAACAACCAAGTGAGAGGCACTTATGAACCAGAGACGGCAGAGGGAGGGTTGCAGAAAGATACCTGTGTCGTGAAGTCCCAAGAAAATATCGCTTAATGCATAATTTGATACTCAGCCTCAGGGCCATTGCATGCTCTGCTTTACCGGACTCCATCTTGGTTTCAATCTGGGTTGCAAACTACTTACGAGAGATTTTGGTTGGTTTCCAGGCACCGTAGACGTAGACCCAGATCCAACCACCAGCATTTTTGCAAATTCGACTCTCAAGAAGCGTCTCCCCTCCATTTCGTTCCCTCTTTCTTCCTTCTCCAAAATTGCTACCATTGCCTTGCAAACACTCCTACTGGGGTCGTTGAAGTACCAAGGAGAGACTAAAGCAGCACCATTATTGCTTGACCCATCTAGGACACTACCACCATCCGTCGGACCCTCCACTGGCACACATATGGTACCATCTCTGTATCTCCTTCCCGCAGTGCTTTGCCACCAGAGACAGAAACCAAGGATGATGGTGATGGCAACCTTGACATGGATCCCTTGCAAGAAACGACCGATAATTCCCTGGAGTGACCCCGGGTCCCATGTTATGAGAGTGAACCGCCTTGCACGTCGTGTGTGTCTGTCTTGTGTGTGAACTGACTTGATTCCGTGAGGTTGTTGCCACGTCACCGCCACAACCCATCAAACCAACGATGCCATCGATGTCGCCACATTGCCCTCCTCCCATCTCGCCTCCTTTGCCCCTTGTTGTCACTTCTCTCCTTGTTTGTTGCCATGCAAATACCCACTTGCCTTGCCTCAAATGTCACCCGCTCCGCCTCATTCATGGGCCAACGCCACAAAAGCGCGCCCCTTTGATAGAGGTCGGCCAATGCTATGTGCGTTGAGCTTGATACATTCACCCGGTGGTTCTTGAACGGATCCGCATGCTGAGGTTTTGCATATGTCTTATTTCGGTGTTATTTGCTCTTTTTCGTATGTCTCTTTATTTCTTTCTTTGTCTTGGATCCTTTGTTCATCTCACTAGCCTTCCACTCTACGCCTTTGCCATCGGGCTCCAAGTTATGTCGACCCCTTTTGACCCTGCGCCCGCTGTCGCGCATCAACAACCATCCATTTTCATTCCTTTGTTCACTGGTCACCCCCTTTTTGCATACGACACCGCGCGATCTGTCGCCGGCAGAATCGACTTCAATATTTTCTTTGACCTTTTCTCCCATTCACCCCTCTCTCTGCGTAGCGTACATTGTCGCCCCTTGTTTTGGGACTCGCCATATAAATGCCTCAGCCCAGCCCTGGCGAAAGTGAGGCAACTGCGGCCCCCCTCTCTTCTTTGTTTGCATCTGATCTTGTGCGTTTTACGACTCTCACCCGACCGACTTCGACGCCCCGACATCTGACTCATACGTCCAATCGTTATCCACGATCCTTGACCATTTTAGATCCCCGTGCTGCGTCATTGCACCGATCTCATACCCAATGATGAACGCGCGACTTCACTTCGCGCTTTGTTCTTCAAACTTGACTTTGTTGCGTTCTCGACTCTTTCAGGAATGCGGTTCGTATTTTATTATCTTTTGAACTCTCATGCGGACGAACCATCTGCAATAAACCCCCACTTTCTCTCACCGTTTTTTTTCTTACTACCCTTCTATTTCTGCCCATTCCCCCATGATGATCGTTGGCAGAACCAGCCCGGCACCACAAGCTCAAATGCACCCACGAAACGCCCCACGCAACTCCCACTGCCAACCGTGCGATGGCGGCTTCGATGGCCCTTGCTGTGTTTGACAACACACTGCCCGTGAGCACGTGCTTCTGGTCCTTGGTCTCATCGCTGTCCATCAGCATGCTCTTGCTGTTTGTGAATGGCGTGATGCTCGGATTTGGCAAGAATTTTGCAAAAACGGTCATCATTGGATGGCTTGGATGGGGTCCCACGGTTGTGACCAACTTGGGAGTTGGCATCCCCTCATGGAGCAGATGGTAGTGAGAGGACATTACAAGTGATGTGGCCCTGCAATTATCCGCACACAACACGACGCGCATTGGATTGTGTTTATCATAGAATGAATAATTCAGAGCCCTCAATGCTACATGAAAGGTACCTGTTGGTCTGAGACCGATGGTATTACTACAAATTATTTGGATTGATAAAATGTTGTTTCTTGGGAGTCATAGTTTCATGTTCGATGGCATAGCACGCAGAGCTTGCCAGGCACCAAGATCACCAAGAACGTCTTCCACAACTGGTAATCTGGTATCGTGATGGAATGGATGGGCTCCAATTAATCTCATTGGTCAACTTGAGGATTGATGGAAGTAGCACATGAGCAAGCCGGAGTAGAGAATATATTGTTGATTAGAAGTAGGTAGCGCTACTATCAAGTAGTAGAATGAGTAGAAATCGAATAGGGAGTAGGATCTGGAGTAGAGTGAGTAGAACGAGTAGACCTACCCACTCTACTCGCTCTACTCGCTCTACTCGTTGTCATCTTGCTGATGCAGTGGATGATGGGGGAAATTACTATAGCCAAAATCTCAGCAGTGGGGTGGGGCCCTCCAGACTAATGTGAGGACATTAGACTTAAGCACACTCTTCTATACTTTGTCCTAGAATACTCATAACTTGGCATATAATGGAAATCGTTCGTTGACATTCATCGATGTTCATCTTTGTGCACTCTTCGACGGTCAACTGCTGCTGTTCAGCCCCCTCAGCCACTCTTTGGGCGGAGAATGAAATGTGTCACTGTGACATGTGCCTGACCATTGGCAGCAAATTCTGACCACTACGACTGCACCTATAGTATCCGCACCGCAAAAGGCAGTAGCGCCCACGGGAACTTCCGCTATTTGGGACACAGCCGTAACTGCGTTATCAAACCGTATTACCCTCGTCACGTAGTCGACTCACCAGGGTTGATCCCAAAGAGCCCCTCTCAAGTCTCTCCCATGCGGAGAGACCCTTGTTATTCAGAAACCTCTATTTCGACGTGCTCGAAACGTCATCCACCATCCGTTCCATTACCAAGTAACGAGACAGTCCAACAATCAATTATTCGCCCACGCGCGCCGATTTGATGCCAACTATCGAGGATCCAAGTGTTGGAGAGAACGCTGCACAGTTCCGGAAAGAACTTTCAGTCGAAGATGGTGGGGGTGAGGGATAATCTCCATATCCCTTTTACGACGATTGCTGAGTAGGTGTCTATAGACCAGCACTACAGAAAGGTATCAATCGGCGCACTCCCAAACGACGTCCTTCTCGAGATATTCTATTTCTATCTGGACCCACCCCAATGCAATCATCCCTCTTTTATTGTGGGTGATACTAGCTTAGACGCATGGCATACACTTGTACATGTGTGCCAAAGATGGCGATACACCGTATTTGCTTCACCGCGTTACCTGAATCTACAACTCCATTGCACCAACAAAACGCCTGCGAAGGAGATGCTGGATATCTGGCCAGAATTCCCTATCGTTGTGTCATACCATTCAAATCCAAACTCGCGCCCTCGGGGTGTCCTAAACGTCATTTCCGCACTCCAGTGCAATCGTCGCGTGTGTGAAATCAACCTCTTGGGGCCTCCAAAATCGCTATTGAAAAGATTCACGGCGTTAAAGGTGGCATTCACCGCGCTGACATCTCTTCGAGTTTCTTCGTCGGATGACTACGAAGGGTGGTCCGTTCTTCCAGATTCATTCCTTGGTGGATATGCCCCATGTCTACGGTCGCTCGAATTGCATGGCGTTTCATTTCCAGCACTACAGAAACTACTTTTATATTCCACAGACCTCGTCACGCTTCGCCTCGAACGTATTCCAATCTCCTGGTACATTTCACCTGAGGAGATGGCCAGTTTTCTTTCCACGTTGACCAAGCTCGAAGAAGTCGCCATTGGATTCTTACCCCTTCTATTTCCCTGGCACCAATTAACCCAACATCATGTGCCCCCTGCCACACGTTTGGTCCTTCGTGCTCTCACCTCCCTCCGTTTCCGAGGCGATTGCTGGTACTTGGAGGCCCTCATCTCCCGAATTCTCCTTCCTCTACTCGATAGCGTTGACATAACTTTCGCTTCTCAGCTCGTCATTCAGCCCACATTCCATGCCCCACTACTCCGTGAGCTCATCAGCTCCACGGAAGCATTCGAGGCCCCCCATCGTGCTGACCTGTCATTTCACCCACGCTTTGTCAACATCACCCTTTCTCAACCAGAAGATATGGCTAACTGCAGGACGCTAAAGTTGGGGGCCTTATGCAGGGGATTGTTTCAGCGTTCATCTTTGGCGCAGCTCTGCAACTTGACTTTGCCCCCCCTTCCCACTTTGGAACACCTCTATATTCATTGTTCATTCATGAGAGCCCATTGGATAAACGAGCTGGATAACACCCAGTGGCTGGAAGTTCTACGCCCATTTACATCTGTGAAGAATCTATACCTATCTGATCAACTGGTCCTATATGTCGTACGCGTCCTGCAAGGACTCTCTGGTGAAGGAGTAACAGAAGTGTTACCTGCTCTACAAAACCTTTTCCTACCCGGACTCAAGCCAACGGGAGCTGTCCTCAAAGTCATTGGGAATTTCCTTGCCACCCGACAGCTTTCTGGTCACGCTGTATCTGTACACTACTAGCAAAAAGGAAAGTGGGTGCCAGGTGCCATTGGGAGGCCGCAGACTAGAGCCCCTAAGCGCTCTCGGTTTTACGTCGTGTCAACGTGTTATCTACTCACCAGGTCAGTATTGATACTACCGGTGCAGTTGGGCCTTGAGAACCCATTTATCTTTGCCTTTGCTAACATCGCTGTAATCCGCTCCCTCTGTACGATATCTTAAAGACCATATGGATAGCTTGATCCCGTGTACTCATAGTACAGAAATCTTAACAATCCCGCGAAGTACTACGACGTGTACACAATAAAGGCAATTTGAAGATAGACCTGCAATTTGGTGTGAGCGGCCATTTTGGCTGTACTCCCCAAAAACGCCATTCGTCTTACCCAACTTCGAGGCCTACATGTGAACCGTATTTTACATTTCGTCAGATGGCGCTTGGGGATTCGGCCTCAAGCTCAAGTATGCTATTCCGTGACTTTCATGGACACGACTCGGAACCATGACTAGCACTTGACTAAAACTTCGAACTACCCGACCCTTTCTACGTCTACGTCCACACCAAACCGCCATTGCCCAGACATCATCACCTCGCAATCCCAACTCAATTTCTCGCATGGGCCTATTTGGGGATGTGCCGGATGCCGCGGGTCAGGCAGATCTTAGAGGCGAATACGGGCACTCACCAGTACTCACCTAATACTCACCTGTTCCTCCCGTCAAGCCAAGTTCCCATCACCTTGTTTAACTTGTCGTTTGTCGTAGATCAGGGGGTTAGTGTGCCTCGGGTAGCCCAGGGACCTGCCAGTGACGTAACGGAATCGCGCAATCACGGGCCGCCTGTCATGTTCCTCAGACGCGTGATGAGCCCCACCACTTCCGCATTCCGTTTTTTTTTCTCTATTTTCTGAACCCCGGGAATGGGTTGAATCTTGGATACGCTGAAAGAGATAGGGCAATATGATGGCTGGAACAACCCCTATTCGAAAATACAAAACCTGGTGTGTTGATCTCAGCTCGAATCGAGCCTGGGCCACCAGCCGCCAGGTTAATCTCAAGGGCTCTCCCTAGCTTTGCTCTCGTCACCACTGGCTGGCGTTTCAACATTCGACTGTCTATCAACCCACACATCCGGGATCCCCTCTGATGTTGACTGTCAAGCGATCAAGGCGCTCAAATACCAAAGGACCTGTTGCACCTCACCAAACAAAGCTGTCGGTCGAAGATGGAGTCGGTGGGGGTGAGTGGTAGTTCTCTGGTCCATTTACAACGATTACTGAGTTGGGTGATAACAGACCAGCTCCGCCAAACGGTGTCTATCGGTGCACTTCCCACCGTAGTCCTTCTCGAAATCTTCAGCATTTATATCGATCCACGTCAGCATCGTCATTCCTTTGACATCGTGGGCGATGCTAGTTTAAATGTGTGGCATACGCTGGTACACGTGTGCCAGCAGTGGCGACAAGTCGTATTTGCCTCACCACGTTCCCTGAATCTGCGACTTCTTTGTACGGACAAAACACCAGCAAGGAAGTTGTTGGGTATCTGGCCG
>Ga0307510_10000434_pt1 | contig 40283 bp, 28 predicted proteins | sample 12_EM_MG_FD_207224 | JGI IMG/M metagenome (GOLD analysis project Ga0307510, IMG submission 207224) | Populus trichocarpa ectomycorrhiza microbial communities from riparian zone in the Pacific Northwest, United States - 12_EM | ecosystem: Host-associated > Plants > Roots > Unclassified | place...
GGGCTCCCTACTTTCCAATATAACTACTCTCTAGCTGGGAGAGTCCTAAACCCCTCACTAGCCAGGCTACACCAAAAGCCAATTGCAATTAAGAGTTTCTTTTAGGTTCCAGTTCGATGACTGATAGTATAATAACAAAGATTACTTCACCCCAAAGACATTTATAATTTCTTAACAAATTTTTAAATGATTGGCGTGATATCATGTGATAAGGCTATACATCAATATTGAACCTCTACATAGAAACTCATTATCCCAAGCATGATTTATACCAAGGATTGATAAGGATTAATAGTAGGGATTGACTCCCCCACCTGGGAAGGTATAAGACCTTGGTTATACTTAGGGATTTGGATCCTATTTAATCTAAAGCACAATAACTATGAAAAATATTAAACATAACAAGGAATCATAAACATATATTAATACTTTCAATATCTTACATACAACCATAGAAAGCCCATGAGACTAAGGATAGTAACTCCTAAAAACTATCGCTCTCGATTGAGAGACTCTTATCACTCGTCAGGCTTCTTAGCCAAGTTACAACAAGCTGCAATAACCACCCAAGTTGGATATATGTCAATAAAATCAGGAACAACGTTTAGGTCGAAGGCCACTAAGAAGTCCATTATTATTCCCCTCAACAGATGATAAAAGTGAAGGTTGGACATAACCTGAAATATCTTATATCTAATAAATATATCCAAGGCTTGAGATCCCCAAAACATTGTCAAGAACTCATCATACAAGTACCTCAACACGCTCAGATGAGCACATTCCTCTTTAGAGGCCCTTGCCTCAGCCTTAGTCATAGCCATCTTGGTTTTCAAAGCTACAATCTCTACTTTTAAAACCCAATAGGACTGTACTAGGAAGGATGATGCCTCCTTAGACAAACAAACTATTTCCAGGGCAACACTCATCTTAGAAGCCTGATGATCTTTATCCTCATTCAACTTCTTGAGAATCATGGACATAAATGTCATAGACCTCCCTTATATCCCTTAACTAAGTTTCTAGTTTTGCCTCATAAAGGCTTCGTACTTCTTCCTGGTTTCCTCTTAATCAAGCCAGGGTCGCCTTTATATGAGCCTTTTTGGTAGTCCAACATCTTCGAGAATGGGCATTCAATGGGGAACTCTGAATAAAACAATGATATTAATAATAAAAAATAAGATCCAAGTACATATAACGAGGTATACTAGATGAAGTGCTCACATGGAGTAGAAGCTGCCCAATAAGAGCTAGGTGACGAGTAAAAATCTGATCAGATAGTTGATCAACATCAAAAGAGAGATCCTATAACCTGTTTATCATATCCATCATTGTTATGCCATCAGATCCCAACACAATGTTATTTTCCCCTATAAAGTGTTGTAAAATGTTCCTCTCCTCTTTAGACAAGGATAGTAGAGAAGGAATTGCAAAGCCAATCCATGGTCTAACATAAGAAGAACTTGCTCTAGGATTAGACAGTCCAATCTGGGATGTAAAACCCTTAACAACAACTTGGGGTATAGGAACCTCAACAAAATCCTTTGCAGCTCTTACCACTTAAGAAGGCGTTGAAAATGGTTTCAAGTCACGAGCATGGGTGTTACTCCTCCATCAACAAAATAAAGCCCTTGTGATATGATCCAAGCAAGGTCATAATCGAATTTTATGTTAAAATTTCATACCGTCTAGTTTTACATTATTGAGTATAACTTCAAATCAAACTGTTGGATTCTAGAGGTATTTTTCTATGTTGGGAAAAACTTTTAGGTGAATCAAAGTTCAAAAGGCATTGCAATAAAGGTCAGAACAAAATGTATAAATTTTAGTATTTACTTCCTTTTGACTTGTGAACTTTCTATTTGGTAATGATCCTTTTCCTACCAGGATGTGATTTCTTTTTTTTTTTAGATTTCCTAGTTCTATAAGGATATTTAATAGGCCACAACATAATTTTCAAATGTGACAATGATTCATCAATGCTTCAAAATCCTTTGCTTATGAGGATTCCTTATTCACCCTAGCTACATAAGGAAATGTGAGCTGGTGGTATTTAATGACAAATTAGTTTTTAAGATAATTGGGCAGCATTATAGGCTATAAATAAGCTTTATATCAGGCTTGTATCATTTTCTTTTCTTCTTCTCTTCTCATAACAGCATAAAGAATTAACTTGTAAGTTATATTTTTATTATTTCAGCTATAACCTAAGGCTTTTTTGGGTTTAATTAATACTTTTTTTTTAGCTAGGATACAAGACTTGTTTGGATCAGGGTTTGGGCTTTAGTATAGGTTTTGAGTTAGTTTTGTAAGTGGATCAATTCAGCCCACAAGGGTAGATCTATTAGGGTTAATTTTTTAGAAGCATCTAAACTCTTGTAAGCTTAAGTTTCACTGACCTTTGATGTATAACACTTATGAACTTTTTAGTTTGACGCGTGAGAGAGATTCTACCATTCTTTGGTTCTTGAATGAGCTGAATCTGACTTATCAAAGATTAACAAGTTTTGTGGCGTCATTCGACTTCATTCCAATAATATTGATGCATTGGGGTAGGTTTTCATTGTGTCACACACATATCAAACCTCTTTTAGCTTTCCAGGATCAGATCTCAATCTTTATTGTGGGTTACGTGATCATGAGGTTCACATCACCCTGTGAAGCAAACACTCTTATTTTTTTCACTCTAGCCCTCATAGTTGCTTTGAAAAGAACATTAGGGGAAACAATTTCCCTTCTCCCCCAGAGGTAAGTGATTGACTTCTCATAATAAGGGGTAAGCTAGCATAGAGACTTAGTGTTAGTAGTGATATCCATCTCTTGACGAATCTCTTCCATCCCTACAATCCAAGAGTTGGATGTCCCCTCAACCTTAACACTTCATTCACTATCCTCCCCTTAAGACTATGAATCTAAAATAAAACAAAGTTAAAATGTGATAAATATATCAAATTATACAAAGTATAAATTCTTACATACCTTACCTCTTCACCTGGTATTATCCTTTAGCCAACCAGTTGATGTTATAGTGAAGGGAAGACCTCGCCATATTTAAACACACACTCGGTTAAAGTTACCAAGACTTAGTTTTTAATTGGCATCTAGATGAAAAGTTCTCTAAAAATAAAGGTAACCCCACAACTCTTGCACTTGGCCTGGGATAGGCTGTTTGTTACTCCTTACAATTAAACATTTCGCACATCAATCCTTCACATTAGAGATCTTACCCTCAGACATGTTCTTTATAGGACTTTTAGGGTGACCGATAAAGGTGAAGAACCAATGAACAACATGACCCCCTTGAGGACAACGATTTGGTGTATAACAATATCTAAATATATCTAGGTTTGGCTCACCCCTATAGTTGCAAAATACTTTTGAAAAGCTTTGACTAATACCAATCTATTAGGATGAAGTTGGCTAACACATAAATTATAGTGGAAAAACATATCCCTTATAAACCTCATAGAGAAAAGGTATATCCTAACTCAAACATGGTATAAGGGCTGTTATTTCATGTAAACCATTACGAGCACCCCTGGATTATTTACTAAACCTTTTTGATCTACTAGGGAATTGGGCTAGATAATCCCTTCCTTGTAGGCAGTTGACCTTGGGTATATGTTTAGTAGTTAGGGTACTATCCCCTTATCCTTAAAAGCCCTGGGTAACCAAAGGTTTCCTAGTGAGCGGACACCAACCCTCTAGTCCTTGATCCATGCCCTATCGATCCTAGTCCACCACTAGAACCCCTAGTTTCTAGTTGTCATGGTCTAAATATAAAGTCAGTACTAGATGCTACCTGTTTCCTTTTTTTAGTGGCCATTTTGAATGGAAAATGTTGAGGAGGAGTAAGTCACCTTAAGATGACATCTACTTTGTTCCAAGAAGTTATCACATCTCACACGAACTAAATGCTTCCACACAATTACTCATCTTCACACAATGGTTTAGAGCGAAGTTTTAGAGATAGACTCCAAATGAATTGAAATGAAGTGAATGGGGTCTTATATAGTTGGAGGTCTTCCCCATCCTCTGCTGGATTGGTGACACATGTCACCACCCTCACAAATCCCTGATGAGGTAATTAATACTATCATGAAGTGTTCCACCAGGTATTCATCCAACCAAGATGAGCGCTCTTTCAACTACAATGTCATTTCACTTGCAAATACTCTAATGAAGTGTCTTGAGATGCCCCTACTATTTTTTATATGAAGAAATATTGAGAATCCTGTTAAAGAAAATGGATATATTTTTCAAGTCTCTTCGGTAAAAATACCACACCGACTTAAAGGGCTACTGATAGAGCAATATTTATTGATATTTTTTAATATTTGATAGAAAGATGTTCACTTTTGGCACAAGCCCATAATAGGTTTCAAGAATAATCATGGGGCAATATCAAGCGCTCTTTGAACTCAGATAACGCGCCCGAGCCTAGGTGTTGGGCATGTGCCTAGTACCTCAAGGGGTCATGTTGCATAACCAAGCCTAAAACCTTGTGGGCTCGTGCAGTGTACACTAACCGCTAGGCATGTGCCCAACACCTATGGGCCCTAGCCTCAATTTTTATAATAATACATTATAATGTTTATGGGCCCAATAAGTGTCTTAAGCCCAATTACTTTTCCCCTTATCAATGCATGTATAAGAGATTTTTATCCCTCACTAATGTTATCAATGTAAAATGACTCTCCAGCCCCTTAACTAATAATAAAAAGGTTCATGAGCTATAAATATCCCTTGAACTATCTAGGTAAAGGTTTAAAACTTTACATTAAAAAAACATCTATATTCAACATAAGAACAACCTTGTTTTTGAAATTTAATGCTATCTAACATATTTATTACTTTTTTCTCTATAAAATTACTGATTTTATTATATGATGGTCCTCAAATCCCCCAAAAGAAGATTTCTTGTAGATATTCAGAGGTATTTATTAAGATATATATATTTTTTTTATTTTGAAGAAAAGAGTTATTTGAATCAACATTTGATTAAATTATAATTTAATAACCAAAATTTTTTATTTTTGAGTATATCGGATTTTGGAAAAGATAGAAATAAATCTCATTTAATAAAAAAATATGAATATTTTACATATATTTGAAATTAAGTTTCATATTGAAATTAATAATATTTATATTTTTGTTCAATATAACTCAAAATATTCTTTAAAAACTATTTATTCAAGTTGGTTTCTATGAATATTCATGGATTTTAAGTTAATTTGGATTTCTAAATACCCATTATTCTTGCGATCAAGTCACTTTGACAGCAGTTGTTTGCATTTTTTTTTTTAAAAAATCAATTAGTTCTTACATTTCTATATAAAAAAAGTGCATTTCAATCTTTTTCCAACAAATTTGAAACACAGAGGAGGACAAGAGTATGAATTTCCAGAAAGACACGGGGCAAAAAGCATGAGAGGAACAGGAGTTGGGTACGGTAGGTTTAGCAAGACTTAACAAAAAAATGTAATAAAGAGTCCGCGCGCACTGGAGTGGGTATTGTGCAAGCGTGCTGGAAGAGAGGGAATGGAGTGGCAGTAGGCCACTCTCCCGACCGCCTCTTTTTGCTTTGCCATAAATGAAAAGAATTTGTGATTTGATGGGGAACCCATCATCCCCCTTCTTCCCCCCTCTCCTTCCCCTCATCAACTCATTTATTATTCCACTACTATATATAAATATATTATTCAACTTCTTTCTCACACTTCTCAAGAAACAAGCTAGTACCACCACTGCCCATTTTCGTTGAGCTTTTCTTTTTGTGTTCTTGAAACTTTTGAGCTTCTGGGCTGTTTTGTTTTTGTCTTCTCATGCTCTAACAATAACAGTAATATAATGAGAACTAATCAAGAGAAGCCTGTGAATGAGGGGGAACAAGGTGTTGGTGTATGTTCAAGCCAAGAAGCAGTTGGCAAGGTTAAGGTTTTTGTTTTTCTCTTTGATCTCTTCTCTCATAAGTTTTTCTTTGTTTGCTATATTTTGGATCAAGTTCTTCATTGTAATCTTTCTTTAGGAAGAAATAAAAATTAAAAATCAGTCATCATCATCCATGTGTAAACAAGCTGGTCTTTGATTTTGATTCTCTATATTGATAATACTGTTCTTGTCAATTCTTTTTAGTGTTTGATTTTACTTCTCTTTATTTGCTGTGCCTTTTCTTTTATTGTCATGTAATTTGGTTTAGATCATGCCATTAAAATAAGTATGTGAGAGGCACTTGTGTTTTCTCCTAGGACAAATAGATTTATAACTAAAAGTATTAGCAGATCAAACGCCTATGTACACCTATATTTTCGGAAACATGAAGGGGGGCTGCTCCAAATTTCAACGAGCCATCCACCTGGGGCTAGCTATGGTGGTATACGAGGTGGATGGGGATTCGGGTAGAGCTGCTATGTTGGTTTGGAGCTATAGTTCTCTGGATTGTACTGAAAAAGGAAAATCTAAACGATGAACCATTTGTTGTGGAAGCTATTTAGGCCATTTGTTCTTATCAGTTCAACTTGCTTTTCGTATGCATCTTTTTTCGTGTTCTTTTGTGCGCGCGCGCGCGCGCGTGTCCATGCACGTGCGCTTGTTCATGGGTGTTAAATAACAGACTTTTGTAAACACTTGGATGACCCTGGGCTGACTAGCTACTCTGTTTACAAGAAGAAAAATGAACTGTCAGTTTTTGTATGATCATTCTTCATATTCTCCACCTCACTGCTCTATTATCTTGCTCTCTCTTTTTTTCTTCCCAGGTTGAACACTCAATAGAAATAGTTGAAGAAACTGATACTTTTCAACATTGGAAGCGGAGAAATCTCTTTCTAGAGATACCCTCAAGAACATTGGAAGACTCCTCGCGGGATTCTGTTGTAATCAGGATGCCCCCGACACCTAGTCCATCTCCTAGGAAAGTAAATTTTCTCCTGACACCTAGTTCTGTGGATGCAAGAGCCAGTGGTTCCCCAGCCCCCTCTTCATCAAAAGGCAAATCATCCTTAAAAAGTTTGTTACCTAAACTAAGCTTCAAGTCTCGAAATTCTACTTTAGATATTGAAAAAGCTGCCACCCTAGCTCCAGATGCTTCATCTATACCACGGAAGAAACCTTCAATCTCAAGGTCATTGTCACTTACAAGGATCTTCACCCCTAGGATGAAGCAAACATCATCACTTCCCGTGACGCCAATTGCAAATTCTAAGGCAGAGTCTGCACGTGGGGGAAGCGTTGGTGGCATGCTTAATTCAAGTGTAAGTTTTTGTTTATTGAATGGATAAAGTGACCTAGTTGGTTGCCTTAACGGCCTTCAAAATTTTAAATGATGCATGTTGGTTAACTTTAGGAATATAGCTTGCTTATCTGATATAGTTATTTTCTTGTTCCACTGATCCTAAGGAGCAAGGGAGTTGGTTTACTTAAGTTGTTCCTTAACAGATAGCATATACTAATGGATCAATTAATTTAGTTCCCTACACAACCACCACGAATTATTTCAGCATCTTCTGGGTTATTCAATTCTTTGCCAACTTTAAATTCATTATTTTCTGTCCTCATTTGATAAATGTCTTTGCAGAGGAAAGGAACCCAGCGGCAGATATTTCGCTCACTCTCGGTTCCTGTTAATAATAAAGAAAGAAGCATAAAGAGGATGGACTCTTTTTTCCGCATGATTCCTTCAACTCCTCAAGTGAAGGAAGGAGATACAATAACAAATGCATCTCCAAGTGTTGATGCTGGTATGTTGCCATTATTTATTTTTTATGATGGGCTTGTGCTTGTGCTTCTGGGCATTGCATATTTGTGTATCTGAAACTTCTTAGATTTATGTTTTGTCACTTTTGAATCCATTGAGAGTTGCTACTTGCTACATACCTGTATGTGCACTAGCACAATCATTCTATGTGGTTCATAATTTTTTAAGTGTTGTAACAATTAGTGGCTATTGGACTTCATTGTTATGATTTGTTTTCCTCATTCCTTGCAATCAATAAACATCATAGCCATTATCATTCCCCATGAGCTAAGTGATTTGAAAACTTGGATCTTGAGAAGATGGGAGTACAAGCAAAACCTCAATTACACACCGGCATTTCTAAAGTTAATTTTTTTTTTTTTATATATATTTTGAATGTCTTTTCTAACGCAAAAATAGGATATTTACTTTTGTACTCTGCATTGTCCAGTACCTGTTGTCGTTATCAACAAATTTATTATTCTAGTCCAATGATACAGAAAGCAATGACGTTGATGGTGAGGACATACCCGAAGAAGAGGCTGTTTGTAGAATTTGTTTGATTGAATTGTGTGAAGGTGGAGAGACCCTTAAGATGGAGTGCAGCTGCAAAGGTGAACTTGCTCTGGCCCATCAAGAATGTGCTGTAAAATGGTTTAGCATCAAAGGTAACAAGATCTGTGATGTTTGCAAGCAAGAGGTTCAGAACCTGCCTGTGACTTTGTTACGAATGCAAGGTGTCTGTTCTAGAACTATTGGAGCAAGTAGAGCTAATCAGGAAGATGTTAATGGATACAGGCAAGTAAATTTCTGGTATATCTTCATACCTTAGAAAATGAAGTTATGATTCCTGTAATGGCTGAGAAATGGCAGGATTCAGATTCCTGCAGGCACTCCTAATCAAACTCTGTTTTAAGATTTGTGCTTTTAGTGCTTTATCATGGCTATTTATTAATTTTATTGTAAACTCAAAACTGTAGTTTTGAATTAATTTTCACATCGAATCTAGATTGATATACCTGAGACTGACCAGTTTATATGCAATCAGGGTTTGGCAAGAAGTGCCTGTGCTTGTCATTGTTAGCATGCTTATCTATTTTTGTTTTCTTGAGCAGCTCCTGGTAAGAAAAGCCTCTTGACATCCCAATTTTGTCAAATTTTGCCTTTTCCTTCCTTCTCAATGCATTTTGTTTTAAAGGTTGAAAAGATGGGCATGGGAGCGATTGCTGTATCCCTTCCTTTTTCTTGTGTGCTGGCCCTTCTCTCATCCATGATCTCATCAACTATGGGTAAGCTGGTTGTACTAAAAAAAATGAGGTTTGAATCCATAAGTACTGGAAAGATCTTACATGCAGAAATCACTTGCTGTGAATTGGAATACAATAACAGGTGGTGTAATATTACCACTTTGATTTGCTAGGTTGACCTGCTTGGTCTCATATACACATGCACACACATATCAAGGAAGTTATTTGCCTTGTAGATTCAAATATTATGGCAGCAACTTCTCACTACAAAACTTTCGATTGGAAATCTAATGTTCATGGAAATCTTTCCTTACAGATTTCTTACTTATTTATATAATTTCTGCTTCTCACCTTTTAGCTTTTTCTGTGCAGTAAGGAGAAGATTTGTTTGGGTTTATGCATCAATTCAATTTGCCCTGGTCGTTCTCTTTGCACATATTTTCTATACTTTGGTGAGTAATGTCTCATCTACTATCATTTCCAAAACACACATCCCACTTTCAAAGCATAACAAGAACAACAACAACAACTACTTCTTCCACCACTACAGTCTACAGCAATCATTTAATGTCCCGGAAAAGATTAAATAAGGAGCTAAATTTATTATATAGCTCTTTGGGATTGAAGGTTTTGTTGACTAGAGGTTTTGGTAACAGATTATAGGATTTGATGTGCAATCACTTCTAGCTGTTTTCTGATGTCAACTCTCATAGCTGGTCTGGAATAAGTTAAAGAAAATTGTGTTGAAAATGTGATTCTGTTATTGCATTAAATCTCATCCCTAGATCAAAGGAAAGTCTACAAATAACTGAAATTTAGATTTTGTCCTGGCTTGAGTTCTGACCTTGTTTGAACCTTAAGTTTAAGTGATCTTACACTGGATATTCTCTATGTATTGGTCCTCTGATTAGATGCTTTCCACTCTTGTTGCTTTATGCCATGCAGGTCAATGTGCAAGCAGTTCTAGCCATTCTCCTTGCAACACTTTCTGGATTTGGCGTAGCAATGAGTGGGAGTTCCATACTCGTTGAGTTTTTGAGATGGAGAAGGAGGTGGCACGCACAACATGGGCAGCTGCATAGTTCCCAAGTAATTACTGGACCAGGCCCATTTCAAAGAGCTGTAAATTCATCAAATTCATCAACTAGAGGCCATCATAACTTCCAGCCGAATGAAGTGGAAAATCCAGAAACTTTACGTGGGAGTTAAATTTTTATCTCATTAGGAATAATTAAAATGCATAGTGCTTTAGATGGTGTCTAAATGAAGCTAAGTGGCTTTGTAAATTGTGATATATCCTGAAGTAGGATCATGGTTTGTTACATGAGCCAGAGTTTCAACCTAAAAATTTAAGTTGTTAAGTAAGGCTTTAAGATATAATTTATATTATTTTTTAGCATATTTTTAGTTTTTCCAAGCTATTAAGAGCTTGAAATTTACACATATCCATATTATTTTGTGTTATTAATTAATGTTAATTAGAAAAAAAATGAAATGGTAAGATTTAATTTCGTGACTATTTGGTTATCAAGATTTTGATATCATTTTTAAGAATTATTTGTTTGATAAAATTTTAAAATATAATTTATATTATTTTCTAATACGGTAGTAACATTGCGAAGCTGTGGAGATATTAAATATTGGATTGGGTCTTACTTGAATGAATTTAACTCGGTTTCTTTGCTGTTAGTTTCTTAACTGTGTTGGTGTGCTCACAATCACTTCTGTCAGACATCCTCTTACTAAAATAGGAGGGGATGTCAACTTTTTAACAATGCATTTGCTCCTTTATATATGGTTGTCCAGTTGCCTAAATCACGAAGATGTTTATGTCGCTTGTTATCTACTAATTAGCAGCGCAGATTGGTGTTTAGTGAGTCTTGCATGCATGCGTTGAGGATTGTCCTGAAGCCAGGGTCGTGGAAGAAATCCCTGAAGCACCTGCAGGCAGGAGTGGGATAAGTCCTGGGGTCTTGATCATGAGAACCGAGTACTGGCTTGTTGCAGGCCTGCAAAGACGGTTTAGAAGAAATAATTGAGGAAGAAGGGGCAGTAACTCTTGGATTTAATTTGTTATTATTTAACTGTGACCAAATTGTTCATATGGAATTTGATTTCAAGAACTCTATGGTGCTGGTACTTGGCCTAGTGCTTAAGAAGATTTACCTTATCTCTTAACTTTCTGGGTTTAAACCCTAATCCCGAGGCTAATATACAATATGATGGAGAATACATCTTTAAGAATATGTTCTTGGGTACAAGTTGTCTCGAAAACACCATTAATGTTGAGAGAACGTAGATGATTTTTGTTATTATTATCACCCAACACAAATTAAGCTCCTTAATTTCATTGACTGCTGCTTTGCTTTCAGTAATGGCGTGATTCATGTGACATCCTTCCGCCGCTGGACCGTGGAGGGTGGAGGGCGGGGGGTGGGCTATTGCAATTTTCACGTGAAACATGAATTTAGCGATGATGTCATCAAACATCTAAAACGTGAGTCTCGTGGGAGCTTTTACTCAATCTTCTGTCTGTACATGAAAATAGACGTGAAATAGGGTTGAATTTTTATTTTAGGTTGAGTTTATTTTTATTTTTTTGGTATTTAGATTTTTTGAGATCAGGAATAAATTTATCATGATTTTTAAAATATTTTATAGGTATTTTAAGTAAAAACAAGTTTTTAGATCAAAAGAAGATAAACCTTGATTTCTAGCTACTATTGTGACTAAAATCTAAACAAAATAGATAACGTGTCATTTTTTTTTTTTAAAAATGGATAACATGTCGTCCACTCCCAGACACATATTAAAACAAAAAAGGAGCGCCCTTGTGAAATGGGTTAGTGGGTTGGCTTGGTTTGCCATGTCTAGTAATGTCTGACCCTTTTTTTCTCTATTTTTTTTATTTTAATTAATGTTTTTTTTAAAAAAACTTAATTATATTTATATTAATATCTATTTTCTTTTATTTTATTTAGAGAATCTCTTTTAAATAATAATGATTTTTTAGTTATACATTTAGTTTTTGTAGAAGTTTTTCTAATTCATCTATGATTTTGTTTTTATCTTTTGTATAAATAAATTATGTTTTTAAAAATAACAAATATTGATATTTTTAATATGTGTGGTCTTTCATGTTATTTTTTTCTTTTTATTTTATTCGATCAATTTAATATTTTTGTCTATTTCTATCATCATTTAATTAATTAGCAAATATGATCAGGTAAATATTTTATTTTTCAAGATTAAATATCGTGATCTATATCTATCTCTTGATTTTTCAATTTTTTTTTTTAGATATTATTAATAATTTCTTATTTATTTATTATTTTATATAATTCTTAGTTTATTTGAATATCCATAAACTTTTTAATCAACTAAATTTTTTAAACTATAAAAAAAATTAATAAAATTTTACATATATAATTTTTTATAAAAAGTAAAATAATTCACCCATGACAAAACCCATTTCATGTAGCTCGTCACACATCTGAAACGAGAGTCTCGTGGAAGCTTTTACTCCATCTTCTATCCATGCACGGATAATTAGTCAATGAATATGATGGTCAACAGTATATGTTGACTTTCATATTGGTAGAGCTGTCACCATAAAATACTTTCCATATTAATACTGTAGCATAGTGAGCCATGACATACATGAGTGGTGAATGATTTTAAGAGATTGGGTGGGCGTTTGCTCCTTTTTATTATTTTTTGAGTTGAATTCTTGCGTGTACTAATCAGTAAGATTTCTTAAGTTTTCCTAAATACAGCACCAATTTAGTCTTAGTCACTGTTTTAAAACTCCACCCGGCATGTTGTTGATCGGGGTGTTCAGGTCTAGACCGAGTCAAGTTTTAATAAACGTAAAAAATAATTAATTTAATATAATTTAGAAAAAAATCTAGATTGATCCTTAACTCAATTAATTTAAAAATAACTCAGTAATTTTTTTAAAATAATATTATTTTTATTTTTTATAAAATAAAAAAATTAAGTTCACTTGGATGTACTCAGATTGACCTACTTAATTCGTGATTGAAGTATATATATATATATAAATTGTATTTTATTTAAAAATATATTAAAATATTATAGGGGTGTTTGAGAAAATAATGAATGAATGAAAGATTTTTTTTAAAATGTTTTTTTATTTAAAAATATTAAAATAATACCTTTTAATTTATTTTTAAAATCAACATATAATAATCTAAAAATTAATTTAAAATAAAAAAAAAACAAAAAATTTATAAAACCAACTGCAGCGCCTGTAATACACAGAGAGGGGTTAGGTGGTCGGACGTGATGCCGCCACAGGGAATATGGTGAAACGATCTCAGAAAGATTCTTTACTTGTCTGGTTCGTGCACTTGAAAAATACCCAACTAATTTCTTAATCTGTGTCATCATGTCTTAATTAGAACATGTTTTTTTTTTCTAATTTGAACAGTAAAGGGACAATATTTGTCTAAAACATGATAATTTAATGACAAAATTGATAGTAAATGCTTCAATATTCCACAACTTTAATAATTCAAGGACAAAAAATCCCATTAAATCGTTCATGTTCTATATATGAGTGCTTAACACATGGATGAATGAATGCAATCCGGTCCAAAATCCAAGAAAAATCATTCTAAACAAGGAAATAAAACATCCACAAAAAATAAAAAATAGATAAAATACAAAGAATATTGGGAACATAATATAATTTGGTAAGTTAGAGAAAATTCTTGGAAAAATCATGCATTATTTTCATATTTGTCGTCTACTTCTGTGATGATAAATGGTACCTGCTTCTGCTGTTGTTTTCACACAGGAAAAAAAAAATGCAATAAAAATGAAGTAAATTTCTCAAAATCCTCAAACACAGGCAGAGAGACTCAACTCCTTGGGAACTCTCTACCACCACTAGTTCACTAGTCCAGGTCCTTCTCCATCGAACCTTAAATTCTGGTCATTTTTTAGGTAACTGTCACCTTGCCTAATCGTTCTCCTTCTTTTGCTTTTAAGTTCACTCGCTATAGAATTCTGATCAATATTTTGGTTCTTGAAATCTTTTTTTTTTCTCCCTTTCCCTTTTCTTCCTCAGTTAGTGTTTAAGTTGCTAAAAGGAAAAGAAGAGAAAAGAAACGTTGCCCATTTGAAACTCGTAAGTTGTGTGTGAGTTGTTTGGCAGCAAAAAAACAGAAGAAAAAGAAGGGAATATTTTTTTTTTTCTCTCATGTGATAGACTTGTGTTGTTTTATGATTGTGAAGGTAGGTGGAAATGGCTACTGGGGCAATACCGGCATCGTTTTCGGGGCTACAGATGAAGGAATCAGGCTTAGGGTTCGGAAAAAGCATGGATTTTTTGAGAATTTGTGATATAAAGAGGATTAAATCCGGTAGAAAAAAGATTTCAATGATCCGAAACTCCAATACTGGTCGTGATATTGTTGAGCTTCAACCAGCATCAGAAGGGAGCTCTCTATTAGGTACTAAAACAAACCATCACATGTACTGTATGATTCCTATTTTTTAATCTGGGTTCTTTTTATTAGTTTGATTGCTTATATGATCAGAAATGATGAGTTGAGGCATTTATGCTGGTTTTTAATGTTATTGTTAATCGAATATGATTAGTGCTACAAGATATATATGCACAGAAAATATAAAGACCAGATTTTTATGTATTCGGGATGTTAGTAAAGATAACCCTAAACTTTAATTGAGCGAAAATTTAATGTTTTTCTTCGCCTTCTTTTTCGGAATCTTAGGTTCTTCATGTCGGATATGAATTTTCATCTCTGATGCTTGCTGTTTATTTGAATGCAGTCCCAAGACAAAAGTACTGTGAATCCATTAACAAGACTGTCAGGAGGAAAACACGTACTGTAATGGTGGGAAATGTGCCTCTTGGCAGTGAGCATCCTATACGGATTCAAACTATGACTACCACTGACACTAAGGATGTTGCTGCGACAGTTGAACAGGTTCTTTTCAACTCTTTCTAATTGAACCATTGGTGTTTTATTGATCTTCCAGCTTAGCAAGGGATACCAACCATGGTAACTCTTCCAATTTCGACTTCTGTTTAATAGACTGGCTTGTGATTCTCTTCTTTTCTAGTACTTTTTTAAAAAATAATAAAAAAGAAGGAAAAAGTCTCTCGTAAACCCATGGTTCAGTAAACAAATAACTATAGTCATTTGTATAGACCCATCTTGAAAATGATATGATGACTGGATCAGGTATTAAACAAATCTGGTTGTCTGTTGAAAATAGTTACTAATTGATCTCTCAGTACAATTCATTTTGATGAAAGACCTCGATCTTCAAGTTGATAGAGCATGTCTGTCAGGATTGCTTTCTTTTTTCCTAGCAGTTTCACTAAATTAACTGCTGTTTATTTGGGTAGGTGATGATAATAGCAGACAAAGGAGCAGATATAGTTCGGCTAACAGTTCAAGGGAAGAGAGAAGCTGATGCATGTTTTGAAATAAAAAACTCTCTCGTGCAGAAAAAGTAAAGTTTTTTTTATTTTTTCCAAATAAATAAAAGGTCTGATAGACCATAAGGAACCTTCCATCCATGTTTTATATGTGGGTCAACCTTTTCACTAACTGTTGTATATATGCAGTTACAATATTCCTCTGGTTGCGGATATTCATTTTGCTCCATCTGTTGCGTTGCGAGTATCTGAATGCTTTGACAAGATTCGTGTCAACCCAGGAAATTTTGGTAAGCCACCAGGCCCTTCTTCCATTTTTCTTTCGGTAATGAATGCAGCTATTCTGAATTCACTGAGATACCATCATTGCAGCTGATAGGCGAGCTCAGTTTGAGAAGCTGGAGTACACAGATGATGACTATCAGAAAGAACTTGAGCATATTGAGAAGGTCAGACCATTCCTTTATCAAAATGATCACCCTTAAAAAGTTTTGAATAAGAAGTATGAATCTGTAGATGATCCTTGCCAAATTAACCTATTTTACCCGCTGAGTTATATATCATGGCAAAATGGCCAACATGGGTCCAAGTCTAGCCATGAAGAGTGTGATAAACAAGTGAAGTGTTGTGTGGCAAGTATGTCGAAGTGAAGTGGTCAACAAATTGGAAATGAGACAAGTTTTGTTAGCTCTGTCTGTCTCTGCTGAAAGTTCTACTTTAACCAAATCATAAACTCTAAGCTGTAAAGACAGGATTGTCAATTTTAAGCATTTGAATATAAATATGTATATAGTAGTTATCTTTACCTGAGGTTTTGTGTTCTATTTTTTACTGTGCCAGGTTTTTACTCCATTGGTTGAGAAATGTAAGAAATATGGAAGGGCAATGCGTATTGGGACAAACCATGGCAGTCTTTCAGATCGTATAATGAGCTACTATGGAGATTCTCCTAGGGGAATGGTGAAAAATTATTTGCTCCCATAACGTTTAGCACTTTTCTTCCGTCCGTTGTACTTCTAAACACAGTATCATCATATTGAATGGCTTGTATCAAACAGGTTGAATCAGCATTTGAGTTTGCTAGGATATGTCGGAAGTTAGACTTTCATAATTTTGTCTTTTCAATGAAAGCAAGCAACCCAGTTGTCATGGTCCAGGCATACCGTCTACTTGTAGCAGAAATGTATGTTCAAGGCTGGGATTATCCATTACACTTGGGTGTCACTGAAGCTGGAGAAGGTGAAGATGGGCGGATGAAATCTGCAATTGGCATTGGGACTCTTCTTCAGGTACCCTTACAACGCCAAACTACTATTACTACAAAATGGAGGATCCTTTAGAATCCTAATGATATGTTTTTCTGATAAATTTCTCAGCTTTCAAACACTCATTTGCATTTTGCTTAAAATGCATCAGTTTGTAGGTTATTTTAAGATGGAAATTTATGTTGTGAATGTGCTTGCACTTCATCAAAATTGATTTCCTTATGGTTAAATATCATATCACTAGGAAGGCATTATGTGTGGTGTGATCGCTGTAGAAGTCAGGAACTCTGTTGAATGTGCAGGATGGATTGGGTGATACAATCAGGGTTTCACTTACAGAACCACCAGAAGAGGAGATAGATCCTTGCAGAAAGTTAGCTAATCTTGGTATGAGAGCAGCCAAAATTCAGCAAGGAGTGGTAGGTTCTATGGTGCACTTTAGCAAATTAACACAATTATGCTCTGTAAATTTGTCCATATGAAATCTTATTAGCTGACTTTTGGAGGAATTTTTTCAACCAGGCACCATTTAAGGAAAAGCACAGGCGTTACTTTGATTTCCAGCGCCGATCTGGTCAATTGCCAATGCAAAAGGAGGTTGTCCTTCAATTTCTATGGAAATTTTAGCATTCGTTAGCTATTTATTTGATCATGATTTTAGAGCTGATTGTTCACTAAATTACAGGGTGAGGAGGTGGATTATAGAGGTGTCCTGCACCGTGATGGCTCTGTGCTCATGTCAGTTTCTCTAGATCAGTTGAAAGTAACCACCTAGCAGTACTCTTACCTTATATCTCTTTTTACTATTCTCCCCAAATTTTACATTATTAATTTGGAGGGAAGCATTTGAAGGATTTTATTGAAAATTTTCTCTTTCCAGGCGCCTGAACTTCTCTACAAGTCACTTGCCGCAAAGCTTGTTGTTGGGATGCCTTTTAAGGTATGTTCGGACCTAATTCTATTGCATTGAAAGATTAGTGTCTTGAAGATGATTTCTGAATCCATAATTGTTTTTATTGGCATGCATATTTCTGTTTAGGATTTGGCAACAGTTGATTCAATCTTATTGAGAGAGCTCCCACCGGTGGATGATAATGATGCTGTAAGAACCCTAACTTTAGAATTAGATGAATTTACTAGACAGTCAGAATAACTTGATATTTATACTGTATCATGACTAGCGGCTAGCGCTCAAAAGGCTGATAGAAGTTAGTATGGGGGTAATAGCTCCTTTATCAGAGCAGCTAACGAAGCCATTACCCAATGCCATGGTTCTTGTCAACCTTAAGGAGTTGTCAACTGGGGCATACAAGCTTTTGCCAGAAGGTACCACTTTTCCGCAATTGTCACATTCTTGGTTTCTTATGCTCAATGTTTTCATTTATTCTATTTTCTGTGCTGAATTTTATTGAAAACTTTTGAGTTTTACCTCTCAGGTACACGCTTGGTTGTGTCTTTGCGTGGTGATGAGCCCTATGAAGAACTGGAAATTCTTAAACACATTGATGCCACGATGCTGCTTCATGATCTACCCTTTTCAGAAGACAAGATTGGCAGAGTGCATACAGCAAGAAGGTAATACTGCTCTTCACTTGAATTTTATAATATGGTCATTAACTGAAGCAGTAAGATAATACCAAGCCATCAGTACATCTACATTCAGATAATGTTTGCCTGAGTGAAGCCTTCTTTCTTAAACCATTTTGTTGTTGATTGCTTCAACCTTCAACTACTTGCCTTTTGGTCATTTATGTCAGCAGTGTTAATTATATTGCTGAATAGACCCAAACTAATGCCTAGGGTGTACCTAGCGACTCAACATGATAAACATGATTCATCTCTATTTTCAATTCTTTCCATTGTTAATTTGTTTTTTAATATATTTGTGTGTTATTTTCTAATTACAACAGGATTTTTCACCGTCTTGTGAACACTCCCTAGTCCTGACAGTTCAAACTCTATCTTGGCTGCAGGTTATTTGAGTATCTTGCAGAAAATGCTTTGAATGTCCCCGTGATTCACCATCTTCAGTTTCCAAAAGGGATCCACAGGTAATCATGAAGCTTGCAATATTCATTGAATGCGATGCATGCATGATTTGTTTTAGCTTATACTATTTTCTTCTCTTTGCAGGGATGAACTGGTCATTGGTGCTGGCACAAATGCTGGAGCTCTTTTAGTAGATGGTCTAGGAGATGGTGTCCTAATAGAAGCCCCAGACCAGGATTTTGATTTTCTCAGAAACACATCTTTCAATTTATTACAAGGTTGCAGAATGAGAAATACAAAGACGGTATGAAGGTTTTTTTTAAAAAAAAAACAAAAAAAAATGAAAGTGTTGACTCACTTAGAGATTAAGGTCTTATTAATCAATTGAATTGCTTAAATCTCATCAGGAATATGTCTCATGCCCATCATGTGGAAGAACTTTGTTTGATCTTCAAGAGATAAGCGCACAAATACGAGAAAAGACATCACACTTGCCTGGTGTCTCGGTGAACAACCAATACTATTGAATTATCATTTGATTTATGTTGATTAGCCTTATTTTCCGATAAAAAAATGTAATTTGTCTTCTTACGTTTCTTTCTTAGATCGCGATCATGGGTTGCATTGTGAATGGCCCTGGGGAGATGGCTGATGCAGATTTTGGGTATGTCGGTGGTGCTCCTGGAAAGATTGACCTTTATGTTGGGAAGGTAATAATGCTATCCTGCTTTGAAATTCATATGGGCATTTATCAATCTATGCTGATGAGTGACTTAAATCATTAACATCTGAAGGTGAGTATGATATCATTTAGTTTATGGATCTTTGAACCTACTAGCCTAAACTTATGCAGGATGCTCTAAAGTTTGCCATCTTCCTGCTGAGTTTTTTATCTATTAAGCGTGTTGGCCTGTCCATTGACTAGCTTAACCTTTTTAGGCTGGATGTTCTATCGATTGTTTAAAATATATGAATTCAACAAACAATTACGTAGACTTCAGTACTGCATAGAACCCCGGCCCTCGGCAAACCTGAAACACCGGCTTCTCTTTAGCTGACACGTGTTTTTTGACCTTTGAAGTCTATTTGCTTTTTGCGTTTGGTAGGCCATGCTTGGAAGTTTTAGTGTCGTTGCAAACATTTTGTTCTTGTTCACAACTAGAAAGGTTTCTGTGGCATGATACTGATGCTGTTTGGCATATATTTCTCCGACTCTTCAAGGCTTAAACAGCCATCACTCTGCCATTTTATACTTGCCATGATGAATCATTAATAGCATGCTCTCAGATAGATAAAGGAATCATGCCCAATTCGAGAATGCAGTTGGCTGGCATGCATGATAGTAGATTAGGGTTAAAAATGTGGTACGAGGTTTGTTCTTGATGTTGAATGATGGATGGCATTGATGGTCTCAGACGGTGGTAAAGCGTGGAATTGAAATGGAGTCTGCCACCGATGCATTGATCCAGCTTATTAAAGATAATGGCCGCTGGGTAGATCCTCCTCCGGCAGAAGAGTAAACTGATGGTTTCAGTCGACAGATAGGAATAAACAAAGAAGGCAATCTCATCATTGTTATCCTGTTGCTGTGTGTCCCCATAAGGAATGGAAAACAAGTCTCCATGCAATTTATTATGATGTATCTCATCCTCTATTTGTACACACCAACAATTTCATGATTCCTCAATTATATATAGCAGTTACTCATTTTCAGGCATTTTTGGACCTTGTTTCTCATTTTCAGGCATTTTTGGACCTTGTTTTTTTTTTTATTTTTTTTTTTTAAAAATCATTTCCATTCACTTGTTGAGAGAATAGGGAATAATTCTTTCATAGAAATAAATAATTTGATATTTTTATATTTTGAGCTAACATTTTTCACATGTGCTAGTAAAAATTCGATTTTTTTCTTAAACATTAAATATAAATAAAATTTTAAAAAATAGGAGATAGTTTGGAAAGGTCCCAGTATTTTGTTGAGGGCGCTAAAAAAATCGTAAATATTTGCTAGATCAAATTCAATGAGTTAGTTCTAGGAACCACACTAGGATTATCTATGTAAAATTCATATGATTTTTTTAGGGCTTCCAAAAAAATTTGAGATAATTGCAACCTGGTTTCTATTTTTTATAATTTATAAAGTTTTTTTTTATTATTATTTTTTATCAACATAGGTGTCCGGGTCAGTTTGCGCGCATCTTGACTAATCCCACGAGTCCTGTAATTAATGACCATGTAAACCTCTGATGGTCATCATATTAGCAATTATAGAGCTCGAACTTGAGATAATAGAGGAAACAAATTTTTTAGTTTCAAGTTCTTATCATTAAATCACCTACTAGATAAGTGAGAGTATTTCTCTAGTAGAATACCTATCTTTTAATCCTTTTAGAATCGGTCGGTGTATGCCTGTTTGCTTGTGGCATCGCCTCATCTTTTTTTTTTTTTTTTTTAACAGAATAAATAAGTGAATTATAGTCCATGATAAATAGAGTTTTTGGGATTCCAGCATGAAAAAATAAAATTGATACAGCACAATATTTAATTAAAAAAAATATTATTATTAAAAACCATTACAAAACTTTAATGATATTATTATTAATATAATTAAAAAATCTTGAGGAGATAAATTTATTTAAAGATATTAATATAATTTTAAACAGTTTCTGCAACTCACTCGGATTATTATTAATAATTTTTAATATTATTATATTTATTTTAATGAGGTTTTTTTTAGTGATATTAGTAATATTATTGTAATTTTTTTAATATTATTAAATTTATCTCGTGCGACTCTAGAATTTTTTTTCCTCTCTCTAGGTAATTTTATATAATTGTAAATGACTTCTATGATATATAACTTTTTAAATTGTGGTATTTTTTTAAATATTTTTTTTGCAATGTATTATTATTATTTTTATTATTATGCTAGAATCCTAAATCCTATAATTATTCTTCGGGCTTGCCCCTATTTTGCGATAAACTGAAAAGAAAGCCCAAAAAAATGTGTAAATCATGAAAGTAATAAAAATCATAAAAATAATAGAACATTAATATTCATTGCTAAAAAGAAAGGATGAAAAAAATAGAATCGTAACCTCCTCAATATACAGAAATCATAATGAGCAAAAAGAATTAAATTTAAGAATATAGAAATAATAATTCAGATTCAGAGAATCTCTCTTCTAGCAGCATAACCATAATCAGACCTTCGAATGTTATCTTGTCTCTTCTTATAAACCAATCCTCCAAATCCAACCATACACGCCGCCACTATCACTCCCACTACTATCCCCGCCTTCTTCCCTCCGCTCATTCCCTTCGATTCTCCTTCACCCTCACTTCCGTCGCCCCCACTCCCTTCACCCCCACTTCCTGCTTCCACATTGTTGCTGTGATTGATCTCGCTCCCTTCCGTCGGCGCTGATGCAGGTGCTGAGCCTGGAACAACGGACGGAACCGGATCTGAAGGCGGTGGTGCTGGTGGGGATGCCAACGGCGAATCTGACGGAGATCCAGTTTCTGGTGAAGGAGATGGAAGAGGAGGAGATAGAAATGGTGAATTGGCGGGGGCGGCGGATTCTTCGGTAGATGGAGATGGAGATGGTGACTGTTCAGGTGTTTCCGCGGAGGAGGAGGAGATTTGCAATAAAAACAAGGCTAAAACAAGCACTAATCCAGTGATGCTACCCATATTTGAATCTGAACTAGGAAATGGCCAGAGAGGAGAGAGAGAGGGGGGGGGGGGGGTTAAGCAAGTTTGGTGAGCGCAGCAGTAGATCTAGAGGGGGAAGGAAGTTTAAATAATAGACGGGATTTTTTTTTAATCGCGTGAGGGAAGTGTGTGAAAGTGATCGAATACTTCGTACCTCTACTATTAATATTATAATAATTCCGTCCTTGTTCTTTTAGTTTTTCTAATTTCACCCTCCATTATCGCGATCACCATTATTCTTATATCTTACCGAGCAGGAGGAAGGATGGCAGTAGGAGAGTCTGGAGATTAGAGGGATGAAATATAATATAGTACACTGCAATAATTAACCGACAAAGAGATTGATGCTACCTAACGGAATTGTGTTTAAGATCTAAGTAAATTGATTAATAAGATAATAAAATATGATTATTAAGGATAATTACTTTTAGGATATCACGGTAAATGCGGGATGCGATTTCTTTTTCGTACGATATTTATAAAGTTTATTTTTTATTTATTTATTTAAAAGCCAGCTAACGCTATTTTGTGGTTGGAACACCGGGCGCGTATCTTGTTTATTTCTAGGATGGAAATTAAAAAAAATAATCATAATTTTTAATACATTAACTCTATTAAAAACTTATTTTTTTAATATATTTTATGTCTATTTCTTTTCTCTACAAGTATCCAATAAACACCATAGAATTTTTTTATTTTTTTATTTTTTTATTTTTTATTTTTGTAATTTTGATCTTCGTTGCCTTCTTGTCTCTAAGATAAGATAATTGTATGGTTAAGAAAATACTTATCCTAAATATGAATTTTGAAGGTGGGAGACTGATGGGTGCAAACCCCAAGCGCTTACCACCGCCGAAGCAAATGTATAGATTAGATTTATTGATTTTAGTGTTTTTAAAATGTTTTTGAAAAAAATTAATTTTTTATTATTTTTGTTTTAAATTAATTTTTTTTTGTGTTTTCAGATAATTTTGATGAGCTGATGATAAAAATTATTTTTAAAAAATAAAAAATATTATTTTAATGCATTTCCAAGTAAAAAACATTTTGAAAAATAATCACAACCACACTCTCAAATACCCTCGGCAAAAAGCAAAAGGTGGGCGAAGCAAATGAATAGATTATATTTATTGGTTTCAGCGTTTCTAAAATGTTTTTGAAAAAATTTAATTTTTTTATTATTTTTGTTTTAAATTAATATTTTTTTGTGTTTTCAGATAATTTTGATGACCTGATGACAAAAATTATTTTTAAAAAATAAAAAATATTATTTTAATAAATAAATAAAAATCATTTTAAAAAACAAACACAACCACACACTCAAATACTCTCAGCAAAAAGCAAAAGGTGGGCATTGCCCTTGCTTGTAGGCAAATCTTCCATTTATTTTATTTTATTTGGCAATCATGTAATGGACTCCCACTTTAAGTTGATCGCAAGTGTAGTTAAAATTAAGTAAATGGCAAGGTGACCCCTTAGATTATGCCGCACTTTGTCTCGGGGAAGAAGAAGGAGTGGGCTGTTGGCTATTTAAATTCAAATCCGAAATTATCGCTACAAGTTTCAACGCACCGTTTCATTAAGATTGATGCTCATCGTTTTGCTGAATACTCGATGCAATGCACTGCTTCCATTACTCGTGCTACGCATCGTTTAGTATGTTTTTCATCCGGGTGAATCCCTTTATGTTCTTCATCTTTGTCTACTCCATTCTTCTACAATACTGAATTTCTTGCATCTATTTTCTACAACTCAGTCTCATTAAATCCAATCAATCACAGGATTCACAGGAGAGTTATCCATCACTTTTGTAACAAGTGGTATCAGAGCAAACCTTACACTTACCTTAATGCAGCTAACTTTAAACAACTAGAGGATTCCATTGAAAAAGTTAAGAAGAAAACTAGTCAGAAGTATAAGCAATCGGTGGACCTACTAAAAATACAAAGTCATAAGTTTGATCATACCATTAAAAGTTAAGAAGCTTGTATTGGAGATATCAGGACTATGACACAATTATAGATAAAGTTCACTTTGCAAAAGTTTTCTCCAGTTCCGGATAGCTCCAGCCAAGGCAAAGATAAACAGACTTGCATCTAGGAGGGATTAGATTCCAGAGCTCGTCTTGTGAATGAAGAAAGAATCCCTGCTTATACATAAACCCAAACACTTCTTTCCAGTATTTGAGGGTGAAGATGTTCATAAATAGTTGTATAAATGTACTTAATATTTTGAAAAGCTTAAAATAACATCCTATTATCTAGATGGTAGTGCTCTTTACTGCTATAAAGAAATTATAAGAAGTTTCGGGGACCAAAAAGTAAGTTGGGAAGAATACGTAGAAGCTATATGTTTACAGGTTTGGAGGATAGGAGGATCATTTAGAAAAGTTGATAGATTTGAAGCAAATTGGAGAGTTGGAAATGTATATCTAGGATTTAGATATATTATGGAATAAGACTGAGATTAATGAAAAACAAGTCTTAGTCATCTTTTTGGGAGGGTAGGAAGTATAGATTAAAAACACAACGAAGATGTTTGATCCCAAAACCCTTAAACACACATATAACTTGGCATGATTACTAGCAAATACTTTAGCCTTTAGATCCATCAAGTCAACTAGGTTATATTGAGTCAATTCTAACACGGTTAAAAAGTTTTTTCTTCTAGGAAAAACATTAACAATGTCTAGATATTTTTTTTACATTTAAAAAAAATAATCTGAATCATGACGTGGTGTGATCTAGTTAAAAAAAAACTGATAAGTTTTTTACTATGCACACACTCACATTTCATTGTGGATTCACATAATAAAATTATTTTCCTTTAGAGAGCAAAATCATTTAGCTTGGCTCTTTAGTCATTACAAGAATGAATGAGGCTAATCAATATTTTTACATCTTTGTTACACAATGTAATTACTAAATCACTCTTAAAAGAAAAAAAAAATTGCTTCAATCAAGGGGCAATTTTAGTTTTTCGATTTCTTTTGTATAGTGTAATAACTTACATGCCCCTGAGAATTAAACTTTTCTGGCTTTGGATGCAAAGGTACCTTTATCATTTTGTCCTGGTTTTTTTTTTTTTTGTTAATCTCATATGGGGTTAAGGGTAATTGGGTTTTTTTTATTATGTATAGAATATAATTTAAATAAAAAATTGGTTGGTGCCACTGTAAGAACTTTGAACGTCGCCTTCCAGGGAGGCATTCGAAATGCATTATCGCCTTTGTCATGGTGGTTAAGCGCGTGTCACTAGAAGATAAGCAGTTGAGCTCTGGTTGTGCCTTTTCTCTCCCCTCCCTCTTTCCTCTCTTCCCTCCTAGAAAAACACGATGATCATTGTAAAAAAACAAAGAAGTTTGGTTATTTGTTTGTTGAATCAAATTAAGTTCTCATTTTTTTTATTGTAATGTATTTAGTCTTGAATATTTTGTTGAATTAGTTTTTGTTTTCAATTTCATCACTTGACATTTGATTTTTATATCAAATTTGGTCCTTATTCTTTTGATTTTGATTTGGATTTTTTCTTATCCTTTCTTAATTGAAATTATTTCTCTATTCCATCCCTATGATTTTATTTTATTTTTGTATCAAATTTGATCCTCATTCTTTTCAAATTTACTTTTTTTTCTCTTTTTTTATTGAATTTTTTTTTTCAATTTTGTCCCTAATTATTTTGGTTGGTTGGGAATTTGACATTTTTTTTGTTTACCTTTTATGTTGTAATATCCGATCTCATGATCCGTGTCACAAGTCTTGAAGATTAGACCAGGTTGGCTTTAGTCCTTTTTAAGTCCTTTTTAAAAAATAATTTTGTAAATTTTATCTATAATTATTGGGTTAATTGAAAATCGATATTTGTTCTTTTTTTTAACTTTCCTTTCTATGAATTTATCCTGGTATCATGTCTTAGGTCATGAATTTAGCAGGTTCATTAGGGTTGACCCAAACCTTTTTTTTCATTGATTTTCATTTTTTTACAATTCCGCCTTTCAATATTATTTTGGTTTGAGAATTGAGTTTCGTGAGTTTATTCAGTTTGCTTTTCACGGGGTTATCCTAGTTCCACGGCTAGGTAATAATTTTTGTTTGATTTTCACTCAAGTTGGATGATAAAAATAGTTTATGTCTGGTTGCTTTGAAAGTTTTTTTTTCAAAAATTTCACCTATCTTTTGGCTTGGATATACTCAAGTTAATTTCTTCTTTGTTTTTTAAAATTATTCTCTTTTCAATTTTGTCATTTATAATTTTATTTGTTGGGAATCGAGATTCAATTTTTTTTTCTACGCAATTATCCTAATCTCATTTAATTTTTACTTTGTTAATAGATAAGATTATTGAGATGTTTTAGGAATATTGTAAGGATATATTTTCACAATATTGACAAGCATTCATCTTTTGCATTGAATCATTGTTGATTTTTTTTTTCTGCTTTATTTGTTATCAATATATGATTTTCTAATCATGTTATTAAATTAGTCAAGCTTATTAAACTCATTCGAGTTAATGATCAAACTCATATTTCTTTTCTTTTTTCAAAAATATTTACATCACCTTGATATTTTTTTTTTACATTGAAAAAAAAAATAGATCAGCCCGCGACATAGCGCGAGCCACCTGTGCAATTAAATTTAAATTGAGTTATGTATATAGTGTGAAGAAAATCATTCACCCGAGGTTGGAGGCAGAAAAAAACATAGCTATCAAACCCTTCCTGAGGGTTGACCCGACTAAGAAGCCAGTTCCTGTTCACATGGGTTGACCCGGGTCAACCTGAGAAAGTAAAAAAAAAAGTGTCTGAGATTTTAATATCCCATATGAAAAAGTTAAAAAACAATATATAAAGATATAGAATAAAATTTAAATGATTATTTCAAAAGTTTTTCATCCCACATTAAAAAAAATATTATTTTCTCCTTTTAAATTGAAGTATTTGAATCAAAAATATTTTTCTCCTACATTGAAAAAAACATAACTTTTTTTTATAAACATAATATATATATTAACATTTATCTTCTTTTTTTTATCGGGTCACAGGTTAACCTCATCAACCTCATAAATGAGATAGAATTCACCAGATCAATTGGAAGCCTAGCTTTTACTTACCTTAGACCTTGCCAAGATCCAGGTCAACCCGAGTCCGGTAACCATGGAAAAAAGGTGATGGGTGATGGAGTCAAACAATTCAAATAAAGGGGAGGTGGAGCTAAATGGTCGTTTTCATTGCCATTCTTGCAATGGGGACTTGAGTGGTTGACCGATCAGGAGGGACGTCTTTGTTTCCGACCCTCCAGGAAACTCGGCCACGTATAATTAGCTTTGCTTGCCTAAGAATTAAAAACTTTGACATAGAATTTCCACTCGTGTGGAGCCCACCACCAGAACCAATGCGCATGGGATTGACTAGAAGAACCCACATAGATCTGGGAAATTCATTTCCTCAACAAGTGCACATAACAGGAACCAGGGAAGAGACGCCCAGATTTATTAAACTCTTCCAGAAAACCTTCAGAAAACGAAGCAAAATTCAGAACCATAATACATAATTCAATTTTTTCCCAGTCAGTTTCACTGAGGATGGGGTGTCGTAGGTTCGGTGGTCACAATAGATTTTCTCTGGATATTTCTTACACTACTCGCTCTATTTTCTGCTGAAGCTACTGCCTTAACCTTACAAGATACATAAATTAGCGAAGCACATAAGATCCTCACAATTCATCCTTCACATCTCTCGTGCTGCTCTCAATGCCGTCTTTGGCATCTGAACTTTCTGCTTTTGATGCTGAAGCTGGCTTTTGGAGCTTGAATGGAATCGATGCGTGTTTCTTGATGAACTTATAAAATGCAACCACGGTACGATCAGTGTCCACGGTGATCTGCCCAACACCAATTATCCAAAACATATCACAAAAATATACTCCAAATTTAAATGCTATAATGGGCAGAAGCCATAGTGAAAACACAATGTCAAATTTGTAACAGCCACTTACTGGATCAAAGCTCTTGTTTCCAGCAGGAAAGAAGAGGAGCGTGGGAAACCCATCCGACTGCATGGAGAAAAAATAAGTGAGTAGAATTTCACTACAAACTTCCTCTTACTTTTAGCTTTGAGATTTTGCACTCCAACACCATTAAAAAAAAAAATTATTGTGCATTGAATTGAAAAGCAAAAGTACTGAACAGTCCACTTTCCACTCTATATAGAAGTCAATGTTTTCAGAATTGCCAAGTCATTGATTTGGAAAATGGAGATGATCAAAGATTCAGAGATTGAACCAGGAAAAAACAAATTAAGTAAATTGATTATATTTAAAATATATGAAATATAAATATGCTCCAACACAAACAGCTTTGGAACAGTAGAGTTCTTAGTTCAAGCCTCTCTCCTGTAAAAGTTGGTCTGTAAAGCAAACCCAACCAAACCGCGTTTACTAGTTTCTGGTCAAACAACTTCATTCACCTGTCTTCAACTGAGTTTGACTTCTCCAGGTAAAAACTAGGGGTTGCAAGTGGTATTCATGGTGGTACATACCTAGGCATTTTAAGGCTCCCAACATTGGGCAATTATAAGTAGGAAACCATGGGTATCCAGTCTGAATTTAATCCTCCATAGAAGTTTATCCCCACATTATTTTACTCACAAAGGACACTCATCTATTATAAATCCAAGTTCTAAAAACGACAAACTGCTATATTAAAAAAAACAAAGGCAAAACAAGTTCTTGGCATTTTCAAATCCCACGCCATAGATCAAATTGAAATACAAGTACCTTTGCCCTGGGATGCTCATTTGTTGTTCCATCCATCTTGGCTATAACAATAGACTCAATGCCCCTCAAATGTGTGGCAAGTTTGTTGTATGTTGGCTCCAAAGATTGGCAATGCCCACACCATGGTGCATAGATCTAGTCAACCAAACAAACATTTAGAAAGCGCACAAGTAAAAAGAACCAAAAAGAGAATGGGTATATTCATGCATTTATCAGTTGCAACAATACCTCAAGAAGAACATCCTTTGACTCATCCAAAACAATTTCATCGAAGTTATTCCCAACCACTATCTTTACATCCCCATCATTCTATAACAATCAAACACCATAAAAAATGTCAGATAATAAGACAAAATAAAATAAATCAATTAGTTCTTCTCGAATAAAAGAATGATTAAATAAATAACCTAGTTGAGAAAACAAAACCTAGCAACTCACTGATTCAGGAACTGGATCCGACTTGAAGAAAGGCTTGAGCTTGTCTTCAATGAAATCCTCCCCAAAAGCCTGAGAGAAGATAAAAAGATCAAAATGTTACAGATTTTGGCATTGGCATACCTGTTCATTGAACTCATCAAAATAGCAGGAAAAGCAACCTATGAACGAACAAATGGATGCATGAAGAAGAAGAAAAACCATTACCCAACCACAGTTAAAGCTGAATATAAATTGAAGACCATAAGGAGAAAGTTCCCACCTTAATCTTGTCCAAGGTAACATCCCCATCAAATACAAATTTTTTAGCATCATCATTTCCTGTGTATGCAAGAACCTAGATAGAAATTGATACCAACAAAAGCTTCAATTGCACCAAACATATGAAATCACCAACAATCAGTATCATAAATTCATACTGAGAAGAAAAATTACTTTGGGGGCAGTTCCACTGATACCGAAATATTCTGAAACAGGTTTCCCAACATCTTCGTTGTCCATTTCCACGTATACAAAGATAAGCTGCAGTCCATGATATATTACAGTTATATCCCACAAAGTTGTCTAAAAAATAGTTGCATGTCTATTATCACCAGCAAAAGGTATTAAAATGAAGGTTACTGGTTATTGAACTCAAGTTACCTTTCCCTTGAATAATCTGGCTGCCTCTTGAAAAATTGGGACAACCTTTTCTGAATCATTTGAAATTGCAAACAGCAAAAGCTGAGAATAAGAAAATATGGGACCATTGTTCAGATTAGTACACTATTAGAAACAGCATACTTGCACTCAGAAGTCCAAAACAAAGCAATGTGTATCCAAACCTGCTTCTTAATTGTACTCTCAAAAATCAAAGGGGCACTTTCCCTAGTAAAAATGGTCACCAATGGCAGTTTGTTGGCAAATACGAATTCAGCTATCTCAGACTTGGAAAAATTACCATCTGCAGAATGAGAAACTATATATAAGAGCAATGCCTATTAAAAGATTAATTTTAAGAGCTCCAACAAAAATGGGAGTAGGGAAGAACAAACCAAAAACACTCAGTTTCTCAGCCTCTTTCTTAAGCATGACTAAAGCTGGGCGTTTAGCTTGTGGGTCAAGGTGGAAAAGCTTTGCCACATCAGGATTCACAGTTTGGTAGAAGCTGACCTCATCTTCAAGTCTTGAAGCAGCAGCAAGTTCCTCACTTTCAGGACCCTGTTTTTTTTATGAAGTAAACTAGCATAGAATCAATTATAGAACAAATGCACATAATGTTCTAACAACTACGATAATCTCAAGATGTGAAAACCATTCAAGAATCAGCTCATGAGTTGTGCTCTTTCCATTTCTAAATTTGATATTCATGGTCAGAACTATTTCTGCAAAAAAAATAAAATTAAGCTAACACATGTTCTACACAGCAGATCTGTACCTTTGAATATGATGCAAAATTCAGAGCATAAATTGCCTAAATGATCCATAGTGAGAAAGGAAATTGCTACTTGACACTGAAGCGATTAATTTCAAATTGTAACGCAGATCATAGGTTGAAAGACATGAAACAAAACCAGGATGCATTGTTGTGAAACCAAACCAAACCAAACCGGAAAATAGTGATAGCAGCAAAGCGTACCACCAAAGAGTTGAGGAAGCCCAAGACAAGTTTAGTTTCAGAAGTCAACAAACGTTCAGCATCATCCACTGTTGTTATATTGTAAATACCAGGTCCTATTTTCTTCTTGATCCATGTCACAATTCCATCTCTACATCACATTGCATTCGATTACATCAATCGTAAATTTATATAAAAAAGAAAGAAATAAAAAAAACACAAACACTTACTTGTTTCTTGGGCCAGGATAAGGCCTGTGTACTCCATCAACAAAGAAATAAACAGTAGGAAAGCCTTGAATATCATATTCCTGAGCCAACTCATTCTCTTCCGTTGCATCCACTTTAGCCAACATCACTTCTTCCGCTTTCAACTCCGTAGCAGCCGCCGCATACTCGGGAGCCAACGACTGGCAGTGACCACACCATGGCGCGTAGAATTCCACCATCACAAACTTATTCTTAGTCACAAAATCACTGAAATTCCCTTCCTTCAAAACGACGACGTCCTTGTCGTCAATCTCAGGCTCCTTGTAAGAATCCAATTCGGAATCATCGAGATCAGAGTAGTTGTCGAGGTCATCTTCGTTGTCGAATTCTTCGTCGAATTGGTCCGGATCGGGGTAGTGGTCGTGGTCGTGGTCGTGGCCGTGGCCTTGGCCGTGAGGAACGGCGTCGGTTTCTTCTTCGAGGAAACTAAGATCCTCATCGTCATCTTCGGCGGCAGCGTTTTGGAGTTTAGAGAGAGAGGGAGAGAGATGAGAGAAGAGAAGGAGGGCGGTGAGAGAGAGGAGGAAAATGAAGCGAGTCGACATTGTGTTTCTTTTTTAGATCCAGTAGAGCGAGAGAGATCTGATAGCGGCCGCGAGCGCAGTGCCAGTAGGGGGGGTTTATAGAAAGAAAGGGAAAAAAAGTCAAAGTTAAATTGGAGTGTTTGTAAGTGTGGAAATGTTTTTTTAAGTATTTTTTATTTAAAAATATATTAAAATAATATTTTTTTATTTTTTAAAAATTATTTTTTACATAAATATATTAAAACAATTTTAAAATATAAAAACAATTATTTAAAAAATTCTAATTTTCATGAAACGTTTTTGAAACGTAATTCTAAAGGCGCTTTTCAAGTCAGCACAGCACCAGGTCCTGGACGACGTCGTCTGGTGTTATTACTACAGTTACAGCTCAATTTGAAGAGTGCCAGCGTGCGTGAGGAGCATATGGTATGGAGGCGCATGTGATGTGAGTGGGCAAGAGCAAGACAAGAAGAACGAGGGAGGGAGGGAGGAGATATCCTTGCGTTACCCAACTCGATCACGCTTTCTATACTAGGCTAGGAAAAAAAACAGGTTGGCCAGGGAAATAAAATCAATCTTTCATCGTATCCTCACCTGTACGTTCTTTTATCGTCTAGTGACTTTCTTTTCCCCCCTAAAAAACTACCTTAATTTTATGGGATTTTTTTAAAAAAATTAGCAAAGTAATTTAAAAATTTTAATAGAATAATATCATTTTAAAAAAATTAATGAAATAACACATTTTCATCTTATCACATTTCTAAAATGCAACATTTATTAATTATTGTTATTTCTAAACACAATAAAATAATTGTCGCATATTAATATCATAGATGTAACAACAAGAAAATCTTACCTAAGCTCAGGTGAACTTTTCAAAACACATACACAAGAGACCCATAATGGTGACACACCTCTTTAAACTCTATTGATAATAAAGACATGCAATTATCAAAAAATCCTAGCTTTTTCTCATATAGACAACAGTTTCATAGTCCTATAATATTGTCATACATTAGCAACAACTATTTTCTTGTCTAACATTAAAGACATGAGCTACCAGAGGAGAGTCTCTCATGGGTGGTGGTTGCTCTTGGTTCGTGCATGGTATAACTAGTTGGCCGAATCGAGTTTAGTTGAAGGTAGAGTTGGTTTTGTTATTATCATACGTAATGGATGCTGCTGTTGACCACAATGAAAAGGGGGGAGTTGCTGTTACTTTCTAGATTCAGACTTTAGAGTCAGTATTTAAGGAATCTACTAAACTTTTTTAAATACACTAAGTCGATCTCAATCTCAATCTGAGACATATCCTAAAGATAATTTGGTGAAAGATCTAATCTTAATAAATTTTAAGGATGACTTGAGGACACCCTACCATCAAATATAAAAAAATATCACATATCTTTTTATAATCTTACTCAAATTAAAACTTGTTATATTTGTTTTTCCTATTCACTTACCATGTTGTGTTTCAATTTAAAAGACTATTATTCTAAAATTTTCACAGGCTAGTTACAAGTTTTGTATTATTGGTCTAGATAATAAGCATCTTGGTTCTAAAATACATGAAAATATCACGAGTTATTTGGTATCAGTAATAAATACTTTGTGTAATTTGAAACTTTTTCTCGATTTGTTAAAAGAGTGTAAGATTATATAGAAATTATTTGAGTTTCTTTTGTTGGTTCAAAGCTATTAATTAAGTAAAACACTAAACCGTGTTGGAAAAACTTTGTGGTAGCTAGAATTTAGGGTAATATAGTCTTTTCACGTAGACACATCTGTCATGTCCAAATTCATTTGGTCAAAAAGGTCTCTTGGCATTTTCTTTAAGTAATTAAGTTACTCAAATAACCTTTTAGGCAAAAAAAAAATAAACTTTTATACAGGGCTTTATGAACATTTCCTTTTAACTGTGTAGTAAAATTACTTAAATGCTTTTAGAATCAAAGAATTTAGAACTTTCTTGCAGGAACTTTTTTGTTTTTTCTCTTTGTTTTTTGTTTTACTCAGGTAGTATAAGGGGCATGTATGTCTTTTAATTATATAAACTATTACAAAAACGAAAAAGAAACATGGCTAAATTGTAGCCATGCTTTTTTCCCATTTCTATATCCTTATCTTTCTTTTCTCCTTTCTTTTTCATTACTTTTTTCCAATGAAGAAGCCATGACTTCTCTTAATTCAACCCTAAGCAACACCTACAATAAACCCCACTTATCTTCTTCTCTTTGTACATAAAGGAAGCAGGAAAAAAAAGCAACTTGAAAGGATAAAAAAGAACTTTTTAAAAGAGAAGCAAAGAGATAAGGCAACATAAAAACCAATGGTAGCCATTGATGGAAAGGAGTTGACGGTGCATCCATTCTCGATCGAGGCTCCACACTGTCGCGGGGTGCGCACCGCGACGTTGTCTGGAAACGACGGAGGCTTTTATCGTGCCTCCTGATGAGGTGTTATAAGTGTATTGGAAAGGGTTTTTGAATTTAATCATAAAATTATGATTAATGTTCAGGAGTCGTCACCTAGTATTATGGTCACTAGGAAACCTATGGTCTGCGAGAGGCTGGGTAAGGGACTGGTTGTGCAAGGGGAAGACGCATCACCCCCATTGCACCCTACCTAAGGTGCTGCATTGTTGTTTAATTATTTTTTTCTAAGTCGAGTTTCTATTTGTTGGTCTCATCTACGGTTCAAGGTAGATCTTTCTTCATGAGAGAGTCTCTACCTTATCGGGTGAAGTCCTAACTATTCTAAATCAAAATTTAGCATTGCATTTTCTACACCTTGTATCTTTAATATCTGAGGTTGTACTCTATCATCTAGTTTTACACCCCTACAAGTTATTAAAGTCTACATCTAAACCCTAAAAAAAAATTGTTAAAGGATTTTTGATATTTTGGCCAAATTCTAATGCATAATCATAAACTGGTTACGAGATCCATTTTGTATTTTAAAACATGAGAAAGATGCAATTTTTGTTTTTATGAAAACATGCATGGAAAAGTTTTAGGATTTGGCCTTTTGCATGAAAACAAAACATATTTTTTTGTCTTTCAAAAAAGAAAATTAATATACATACATACATATATATATATATATATATATATATATATATATATATATATTAAATGCATGGGCTGGGCTCGGCCCAGACATTTGGTCTGGGCCCGAATTGGTCCGGCCCAAAGTCCACTTGAACAGTGGACGTGAATTATAATTCACGTCCCACTGTTCAAAACAGTGAAACTCTGCAAGGAGAAGAAGTAGAAGAAAGAGAAGGGGAAATGGAGCGAACCACCGGGTGTGGCGGTGATGGCTGGCTAGCGTGGAGGACGACGTGAGGCAGGTGGCGGCATTGATAGAGAGTTTAGCCACCAGAGCTGCTGCTGCTCACATTGTTGAAGCTGCTACTACCGTGGTCAGTACTCCAGTTGCTCACGGTTGGAGTTGTTGGAGTGGCTGATGAGAGAGTCACCACCCTTGTTGCTATTGGGAAGGACGAAAGTGGCTGGACAAGGTGGTTGTTGTTGCTGTTGCTGCTGCTGTTGTTGGGGTCGCGATGGCAGAGCAGAAGAGTTTTGCAGAGGAGAGAGAGAGAGACGTGGTGCGACCACCATGTGAGGTGGTCGAGCGATTGCTTGTAGTGGAGGTTGTGGTGGAAAAGACGCTGGTGAGAGTGGTGGTGGCCGTGGTTGGCTGTGGGATGGCAGAGAGTGAGAGAGGGAGAGAAAGACAAAGAAGATGGCAAAAACCGGGAAAAGGCTGATTTTTTTGCTTACTTTGGACCCGATTTCCCCCTCCTCTTAGACCCTGAAATCCATCTCTATTTATAGGTGGTGGAAGAGAGCAATCTTGTCTACACTGGGAAAAATTGCAGCCCTTGATTCAGTTGGGAAGGACCCCAACCGTTGGTTCAAATAAGGCATCCTGAGTTGTCAAATTTGCAAGAAAAGGCTGACTGAGTTAGCCTCTTCAGGTCGGTGCCGACGCTGATGGGTTGTCATTCAGCCTGAACGAGCCATATGGGGTTGTAGAGAAATTGCAGAGGATCATTTTCGTGCAAGATTTGTCAAATTTCATGGACGTTAGATGCATTAAATGTACCTGCAAAGTAGCCTCTGAGTTGTCATTTCAGAGAAAATTGAAGAGATGAACAGTACCAGAGTTCTATTTTTGGCCAAAGTTCATTTCAATCTTCCCTCTTTAAATTTAATTTAATTGCACCCCTATTTGACCATATACTTTTGATTTAATGCAATTTAGCCCCTTCCGAACTTGAATTAGAACCCCAAATTTACGTGCCTTTTGCACTGTGGTTCTTGGTCTCGGTTTTATGCAATTTAACCCCTAATTGACCAATAAACTTTCAATTTCTTCAATTTCACCCCCAGTTTTTGTCAATTAAGCCCCTATAGTTTGGCACCTGTTACAGAATGGTCATTGTCTGCGAATTTTGTCAATTTAACCCCTAATTGACCCAAAAACTTTAATTTTCTTGCAATTTGGCCCCTAATTTCAATCAATTAACTTTGTAGAAATTAAATTTGATCTCTTAAAATTCCAATCTTCTCAATTAAACCCAAATTAGGCTCCCAAACTTAAGTTTTCACCGATTAAGCCCCAAATAAAATTAATTTGACCCATTTAAAGTATAATTAAGTCCTTGCACTTAATTAAATCCTTCAATTGGATCCAAATTAATTCTTAAACATAATTAAAATTCAATTTGGCCCATGATTAAATTAAATTGGCCTATTAAAATTTTAATTATGTCATTTAACTTGATTTTTTGCAAATTCGTTCAATAATCATTCAATTTGACCTTGAATTTGTATTTTTTCTCTATTTTTAGGCATAATGGGGTACGATTAGATCTTGAATTTCCTCCAAAATTGCAGCTTGATTTCCCGGATTGCTTTCTCCACGTTTCCAACCTTTATTTTAATTTTTTGATTTTTATTTTGAAAAAATGTGAATTTTGGGGAATAACCAGAATTGGGTTATGACACACATAATCACATCACCATCACTCCAATTAATGTTTCCTTCTTTTTTTCATGTAGTTTTTTTTAGTTTTTTATTGGTTTTTTTTTTTTTGCTTTATAACTTATTTAGATAGGTCTAGCTCTTTGGATTTCTTGAATTTTGTTGTTCTATGGATTTTTTTTGATATGTTTAGTTACTTTTGTTTTTTTATGGAATTTTTAGGGTTTGTGATTGAATTTGAGAATTGAGGTTTAGTTTATTAGAAATTGATTTTATTTAGAAGCTTTGATAGATATTAGATATGCATTTTAAATTTGGATAATTATGGATTTGTTATGTTGCTAAAGGAAGCATAATATGACTTTAACATTAGTTATTATAATAGGTTATCAAAATGTGTCCATAGAGAAATAAGAAGAAGCTAGGAGATGAGCAAGTCGCTATGGAGTTCAGTAAGATTATTACATCATCCTTTTCTCAGTCTGGATATCATCTTATAGATTATGTGAGCATTTGGTTGTTTTTTTTATTATTGAAAGAGTTGCTACAATTTCCATACATCTTTGGTCACGTACGAGGTAGAGTTTTTGTTGGGTTTTTTTTTATGTTGTTTGGTTTAAGGAAGACTTATATAGTGTTTATTACTATTTTTAGGATTGAAACCATTCTAAATTGAGTCAAATGATTAGGTTCATGTTTTTTCGTGCCTTGCACATTGGGTGTCTAATAAAGGTTTTGAAAGAAATTAGCCTTTATTTTTTTTGGATGAGTTTGATGTTTGGTTTATGTTAAGCTGTTTAGCCTTTTTTTATTTTAAAAAAGGCATTTTATGTTTGTGTTACCATTGTTGATGATTGAAACCATGTAGTTATGGTGAGTTTGGGATATGAAACAAATTAACTTGTTTGCTTTAAATTATGTATTATAGTTGTTTGACAAGTATGTTAAAAGCAATCTACCTTTTTTACTTGAAATGTTTTGCCTGGATTTCATGTTTGGTTTATGTTTAATTGTTTAGTCTTTCTTTTGATTAATATTGCTTTTGTATTAAGTGATGTGGATTGGATTCTTTTAGGTAGAGCCATTGGTTAGACAAGTTATGATAGATGGTTTGGGCTCTTTTTTTTTTTTCATTGAACTGGTGAGGTTACTACTTTGAGTTCTTTTATATATATATATATATATTGGTGTCATTTTTTTCATTGAAGTTTTATTTCTTTATTGTATTTATTACTTCCTCATTAGTGTTATATATTTATATATATGTTGGTTGTTGCTAAATGGGTTGATTATTTGCTTCATGAGTTGCTATTAAGTGAGTTCACAACCTTTTTTGTGACTGGATTATTGAAATTGGTGGGTTTTTTTTTGCCTTTCTCTCTCTCACCCTATATTAACAAAAAAACTAAAAAAGAAGATATTTTTAACGTGAATATAGACATATGACATTGTGAATTCACACATTAAATAAGCCTTTTTTTTCCTCTTTCACTATACCCAAGAGCCACATGCCACTTTTTATATATATATAAACCATGTTTCCCCCTATTTTCTCCTTTTTCTCTTCTCCTAATAATCACCAAACTATTATTTTCATTTCCCATGCTTTTTTTATGCACTCCTCTATTTTATTCCTTTTTTGTTTTCCTACTTGCCCTATCTCCACTTTTCTTTGTTCATATTGTGGCACTTTATTTAGTCGAATCCTTATGTTATTGTTTATTTCTTCAAATTGCATTCGTTAGTTTAGGATTGAAACTAAAATGGAGGTTGCCATCGATTGAACAATACCAAGCTGTTTTTTGTTTTTTTGGATTTGAGTAGTGATGACACTGGTTTTAAGTAGATGCCATAACAATAAGCTTTCTCTTACACATCTAACTCTACAAAATTTATTCAAGCTTAGACCATGACTTCCATGATTTTTTTTTAGTACGGGAAAAAATCTGAAATGATGTAGTTAGTTGATGGGGATTACTTAAGAACCAAGGGTGAGGAATTATCGTGCATGACCAAAGTACATTGCTTTTATAAATGATATAGAAAAGCTTGTGCCAGTCTTGGATTATATCGATAAGACCCTGTTCGATAAAAGATCTAGTAAGGCTTTTAGTACAGATTTATATAGTGAAGACATTATTACATTTCTAGGATCCGGGTTACAGAAGTTTCACTTTCAGGCATGTTGACATGACCCCCACCATTCAGGAGTATGCTTAGATCCTGAACTTTCCAAACGACCCTTATAAGGTGTATTTTAGACAAAGAATTAGGGATACGACTACTAAAGTCACTAAATTACTACACTTAGACCTAATTGATCAGTACATGACAACCAATGGGGGTTTAAGTTGAAACCTATTGAGACAAAGCTAAAACACATAAAGATGAAGGAAAGCTAGGAGAAGAGAGATACCGAACAATTGTTTTTGCTATATTTAGGTTGGTCTTGTTTCCTTCATAAGATATTAGGATAATCGGTGTCGAAATAGCCAGTGTCTTCGTTGAGTGTATAAACAAACCAAGAATAACTCTACTTCAATTGTCTTGGGTAAAACTTTGTTATCACTAAACCACGGTAGTATGCACTTGATGGATGAGGACTAGATGCCTAGATATCACCTATGTGGAGAAAGTGAGTTCACCTTACAAGTAGAATATTTTTAGTTGGTTGAGAGATTATCTTGGACTCTAGATGAGATTCTTAGACATAAAAAAGGCCATCATTATTGCTTATCATGAGTGTGACCATTGCATGATGGAAAAATAGAAATTAATAGGGTTTTAACGACTCTAAATAGTAGCTAGAATAAATTCTGATGCGAACAATTCTTAATTATTCTGAAAAATGACCTTTGGAATTATTTAAATAGTAGCTAAATCGATTTACTTAATAAAAAACAAACCAAATAAAATTCTAAAATCTAATTAAGAAATGAATGCAGAAATAACTTTAAAAAATAATAAAAATCTAAAAACATTAACAACCAGGTCTAATTTAAACATGGTCTTAACATCGGCTAGTGTTAACCTGATCAAATTCCATGTCAATCTAATAAACAAATAAAAAGTCATACATTTATTTTTTTTTAAAAAAAAACTCATTTGACTTTTCCGAACTTTTAGACCTATCTATCTCATACATTATTGAAGCTTAGAAGAATTATGGGAAACTTAGAGAAACAACCAAGAATACAACAAATATCTCTAGTCTCTAGCATCAATTTTGCAGGCATCAACACCAGCTTCAAACCCAGAACCAGATTCTGAAATTAGAAAGGCTATTTCGACAAGGGTTTTTAAGAAGAG
>Ga0307510_10000435_pt1 | contig 40283 bp, 45 predicted proteins | sample 12_EM_MG_FD_207224 | JGI IMG/M metagenome (GOLD analysis project Ga0307510, IMG submission 207224) | Populus trichocarpa ectomycorrhiza microbial communities from riparian zone in the Pacific Northwest, United States - 12_EM | ecosystem: Host-associated > Plants > Roots > Unclassified | place...
CCTCGTGGGCGCAACCACCACTCTAGCACGTGTTTTTGTAACCTTTGCATGGTTGCTCTAGTCCTCTTCACCACCAACAACACACACACCCTGTCGCCGCACTGTTCCCCCCCAGCCAATGGTGTATGTAGTCCCACCACGGCGCCTTTACACGCCTATCACCCGTTACGCTTCCATAGCCTGATGAGCGCTGCGTTGACCATTCGGCGCGTGCGTGTGAATTTGAATTGTGATCGCTGGCCCCTCTCGAGTCTCGATGGGCCAGAACCTTTGCTTTGCTATTCACCATTTCTAGTGCCTCCCAACAGCCGCTATTCTTGCCAAATTGCCAATGTCTTTCGGTGACTCGTAGTGCTTCGATCAATAATATACTTCCGTGTGTCAATAACGGATGTTTTACAAACAGTCGGCCGACATGCTGAAACTATTACAATAACGACGAGGACAACGACAGTGAGATGTATACAAAAAATAATCTGAGATCGCATTTCACGTCGTGAATGTCTGTCTGTATGCACGGGGAAATTCGTGTGAGAAGGTGAGACCGCCATGGACTATTACAGCATTTGGCAATAAAATGCGAGGCGGCTCAGCAACCCATCAGATGGATCAGCCATCGAGTAAATCACCACCAAAGCCGTCGATCGGTATGATTCGGAAACGGCTTGCCCACGACCCTTCTGCGAACTCGCGCACCCACGTCCGGCTGAGTCCGGATTCCCACGCGTACAGCTCGACCCGCCACCCCTTCTTGAGCGCGGTGCGCACGCAACCGCGGAATCCTTCCTCGTTGAACTGGCTGACATTCCCGTCTCCCGTCGCGAGGACGATCGTCGATCCAGGCGGCGGCACATCCACGATCGCGATCGCCTGCAGCAGCTTCAGCTGCAATAGTTCGTCGACGCCTTGTTCGCGGTAGCGCATACGACCAGCACCGGGAGCCAAAGATACCTGCGCCGCGCGCGGATGATTCGCAGAGGCAGAGGGTGCAGAGGGTGCACTGCCGCTGGACGTCCCTGGCTCGGACGAGTCGGTTGCCAACGCGATGCCGGATGACGACCGGCGCGCGTACTCCTGTGCGGCGTTCCCGCTGCTGCCACTGCCACCGCTACGCCCTCGGGAGTGACGGTGGCGCTGAGATGAAACTCTCTCCGGGCCATTGCCGGCATCGGGGACACGTGCGTATACATGGACTTCATATCCGAGTTGGGCGGCAGGCTCCACTGGCTGATACAATGGCGAAGAAGCCACTAGCACGCGTCGCGTGATGGACCTTCCTCGTTCCAGGATAAGTGTGAGCGCAGCGTGGGACATCCATCTGACCTTGGTGCTGATGAGATGGTGTGGGTGTCTCCGCAAATAGGTCAGGAATCCGATGAGAATGTTGGAGCTGCGAGAAGAAAAGGTCATGAGCCTCAAGGTTGGTCGAAAGCGAGAATTCTGGAAAAGGACCCCCCGGACGTACTAGTCGATGAAGACGTGGACGAGTGGTTGTCCGGGCCTCGGAGGTGGTCCCCGTGGATCAATAAAGTCAGGTGATGAAGACTGAAGTGACTCATTCGAAAGTATGCCCGCGAGGAGGTCTGCCTCTGCGGCGAAGAGAAACTTGAGTTTGATCGCCAGTGCTCGCAGACGAACGACGCGTGGGTCGAGTGGACCGGGGCGGAAATTCGGCGTGGATGTGCTGTGGCTCAGTCGAGGACGGGCATCTGCGGAAGCGGAACGGACGCTATTGCGACGACCCGCTTTACGGCGTGGCGAACCAGGCGTGGACCTGAATCGGATAGCAGCTTCAGAGGAAGATATGTCAGGTGAAGAGAGATCGGAAGGATCTTCGCCTTCTAACGGATCGCTCTGAGGCTCAGGATGATGGTCATCTCCGGCAGCACCCGAGGACTCGCGGACGAGTATGCTGGGGACGATTGATCTCGCTTTCCTGTTTCGACGTCTGCGACGTGGGGTCAGCTGTTGCTGTTGCTGCTGCTGTTGTTGTTGTTTGTAGTGGTAGTAGTGGTGGTGATGATGCGGGAATTGTTGTTGAGGGCGCGAAGAGGGATCGTCCGAAGTCGAGCTGTTTCCCCGCTGTTGCCAGGAATTGTCACGAGGGGCCGTCAGTTTGGCGCGTTCAGCCGCGATGAACTGAAGCGCTTCGTCGAGCCAACCTAACGAGGGCTGCCCTTCGTCCGCATTGTTGGCATCCTCATAATCACCGCTATCTACCTCCTGGTCGATCATTATTTCCCCTTCCGTATCGGACGAGGGAGGCTCGGAAGGTGGGGGTGATTGTGATGGCACGGATAGCCTCCTCGTCGCAGTGTACGAAGAAGACATTGATGATAAATAAGACGCGATGGGCTGCTGAGCCCATACCGTCGAACCCCTGTTGTTATTATAAAGCTCAGAGTCGGATTCTGTGGGTGAGTGTGTCAATGTGGTCATCGTAGCCGCCGTGGCCGTGGTGGCTACGGTATGAGTATGAGCGTGAGGAGCATGGGGGATGAAGTTTCGCGGCTGATATTCGTTCAATGCGCGAAAAACAATCGTGAAAGCGCCCAGGTCGGGGGATTCTAGACCCACGTCGTGTTGAGTTGAGCAACGCAATGGACTATGAACAATGTGTGTGTCGCTCACCGTCGGAGGTTGCCAGATCGCTGCCACCGGAATGCGTCGAGAAAGGACTGAAGGGACCGGGAGAGTGCGTGGTGTCCGAAATCGAGCTCGTCATAATTTTGTTGTTCGAAAAAGCAAGCAAAGCGGGAGAAAAAAGTATACTATGAATTTACAGCGAGAGAGGGGTGTGTCGGAGGGAGCGTGTCGTCAGTCAAAGGGGCCCCGCGTGGGGGGCGGTGCGCAAATTATTGTCCGTCACACCCGCTGGCTGACCCTCGCAAACCCCGTGTGTTCCCGGATTTGGTTCGAGTCAGTTGCGTCTTTTCACCACTCTTCACTAGCTTCACTTACGCCCGCTTTACGCCCCTCTCTCTTCGTTCGCGACCTGTGGCCCACATACAACAATAACACCTCCCTTAAAACTCAAAAACAAAACAAAAACAAAAAGGGTACAATAATGTCAAGCATCCTTGCCAAGAGGACGTTCGTTCCACTCCTAAAAGGAGCAGTCACTACCACCACCACCACCACCACCACCTCCATCCCAAGCCTCTCGTCCGCGGCGACCGTCCACGTCCGCGTCCCATTCACACGCAGCGTCTCCTCTTCCCCTTACGGCCGCACGCACGTCTGGAAGCGACGTCCAAAACGCCTCCCCAACCCGATCGTGCCGCAATTCCCTCAGTGCGTCATCCGCGCGGACGGGTCCTCCTTCACGCACTGGACGACGTCGCCTCGCTCGCTGATCCGCCTCACGCGCGACGTCACGAATCACCCGCTGTGGAACGTCTCCGCGCTCACGGGAGAGGGTGCGGCGGAGGAGAGCGAGGTCGCGGGTCGCCTGGGGAGGTTCCACAGGAAATTTGTCGGAGAGGTGGATTGGATGAGCGAGGCGGAGGGCCTTTCACCTTCGGCACCTTCCTCTGAATCAACCGCGCGATCTAAAAGAAAAGACGGGCGACACGAACAATAAAGTACAGCAGAGTAGTAGTAGGCGGATGCAATGACGCCCAGGTTGGGAAGGACTGGACATTGATATCCTTAATCTAATATTTGCTATCTAACAGCAGACAATCAACGACCTAAGCTTTTTTGTCCGCTTCGCTCTCCTTTTTCGTCTACAGCCTTCTCAGCAGGCTTCACTGCTTCCGCGGCTCCATCTCTGACAGGTTTCAGTGCCTCCTCCGCCTTCTCAACGGCCTTCCTCGCGGTCGTCGCTCCGCGTCCGAGCGCCTCGTGCACCTTCAATCCCGTCAATTCCTGGACTTTGCGCACCGCACCACCCAGGCCCTCCTGGACCGCATCGCGTCCGCCGATGCCCGCCGCACGAACGCGCTCCCACGTCATGTGCGTGTGGGCGATCGCGACGGCGTGCTTCTGCGCCAGCGTGGGCAAGTGCGCCTCCTCGAGCGCGCCGGCGTACGCCGAGACGTTTTGCGACGTTTTGGGGAGGAGGTAGTTGAACGAGAGGAGGAAGAACGTCGGCGGGAGCAAAACCCGAGTCAAGACGGAGCGGTTGCGCGTGAGGATGGAGCCGCTCAGCGATGCCACGCCGACGTATAGCAACGCCGGCGTGAGAGGTTCGTCGGGGGCGACGAGGGCCTTGACACGGCCTAGAAAAAATAGACAAGAAAGAACGAAAGAGTGTATTAGTGTAAACACCAGTCTGTCCTGCGGTGAGAAAGGAAATGACGCACGCTCAACAGCATGTTCGATGTCGATCCATTGGGAGACCACACCGTGGACCCGCGCATGGATATCCCGCGCGACACCCGTGGCGGCCCTACGCGCCACACCGATCTGCGTCTCTAGCACGGACGGAGCGTCCACGACGACAATCTCGCGTTCCGGTTCTGGATAGATGGAAAGCTGCGCCGGGCAAGCAAAACCCGATGTCAGTTCGACTCTTCTATTATCAGGGCATATTTAGGGGGAACACTTTTGGCGAACTTTTCGTTGTTGTGGTGGCTCGGCGATGACGCCTGCCACGGCAGCAGAGGCGACGATGCCCGCGCGAGGCTTAGACCATGTCAGCGAACCCTGTATACGATAATAGTCGAAGAGGGCAGACCAAGGCTCGAGTCCAAAGCATGGTAGACTTGTCAGTGCACTACAATATGGACGTCGGTGACGAGGTGGGGATGTGTGACCGAGAGCACGTGGCACAATGTCACATCACTCGAAATCACGTTTGTTCGAGCTGGCAACCGCTCAAACTCATGCTTGCGCTATCGGGCACGGCACGAGGCAATGCGCGTCGCCTTTACTTAATGCGACGACAATCGTCTTACTCATACATTGTTTCTCCAAACCAAAGTTCTGTCATTTGTTTCAAAGATAAGGACTTGTAACAATGCCACGCGGGAGCGAACTGCAAGGCAGTTTTGTAGACAGCTGAATGGAATTAAAATTTTAAAGTTTCAATCCGAGGGTACCGGAAGATACGATGGTCGAGATAAGCATTTGGCCCATGGTAATCGGTAGTCAGTAACAATGAATGGAGACGTACACGCGTCTGCAGGCCCAATTGGCAAAATTGCGATTGTCCGATAGTGCCAGCAGTGATTGGTCCACAATACTTTCTGACATAAACGACGCAACCCTAGCCCGAGGATGGGACAGAGGCCGAGCGTCGGTGATTGGTCAGGTCGTGAACGTGTGAACGCGTGGCGAGAGAAATAATCCATAGAATGAAAAGCGAAAGGTACAAGTGCTGACTTGTCAAAGGGGACGAGTCAACGCTGTCTTGAATCCTTACTTGGTAGGTGGAGATCAAGGCAAACCTTGCAGAATTGGGTATCGGCGTGAGGAGTGCGAATATGGCTATTCATTGGCTCTCCGGACATTGAGATCGATCTCCGGGTCGAAGTTGCGGTCGGGAGAATGAAGAGCGGGGGCAGATCGTCTATGAAAAACATGTTGCGTCTGGGGCCATAAAACAAATCATTTAGCACACCACTCCGCTCCGTGCCTATTACCTACCAGGCCTTGAGACTGCATAACTTGGAAATGACTCTGTGATACCGCGTGCTCACAGTCGAGACCGCAAGATCGACAAGAGCCAAATTCATCCCTTTGTGCACATCCTCCATTACGGGCCTAGGCTCTGCAATTGGGATTTTCTAGGACAAAGAAACCTAGATGAAAGAGGGCACTTCTTCGACAAGAGAAGTTTACTCATTCAGAAAGAAGACGCCACAGGAGAGTAAAACCTACACAGATAGACTGAGGGGTGCACGGTAAGATACGGTACGTGTCCCGTCGGCTGTGCCTCCCACCCTGCCGAGACGTAAATGCAGCACCACTCGTTCATAGATGAAGGGAATATTACCATTCCGTTATTGTCTTTGCATCGGGTACAGAGGTCAAACGGCGGGCGCCATGAAGCATCTTTGGGACTTATCTACGAAAAACCCCGGACTGATTAGGTCGAACAAAGGGCCAAGTAGTAGTACGTACTCGTGGCCGCGAAGAAAGTCGAAACGCCCAGTCGTGTTCCCGCTTCTATTCGATTCGATTTTTTTGCTTATCGCTCTGTCCACACTAACCGGCACCGGGGGGTTATATCTCTTCAAGGCGTCTACACCAACAATAACCACGGCACGGCATCTGCGAAGATGGATGCACGCCTGCTTGAAATGTGACGGTGAGTAATAATGTCATCGATGGAGCGGGAAGCGGGTGGAAGCGTCAAGAAACCGACTGTTTCCACGACGAGGTGTGTTGGGTGCCTGGATAGGGATAAGAAGAGAAGCTGCTTCATTCCAAGCGAAATTTTCGACCCGTTGGATACCTCACGAACCCACGAGGCTTCCGTCGCGCGGGATCATTACTCAGGAATCATAGCAGCGATGCGAAGAGCCTTGACCCGGCTTTATTCCATTGCCTTCGGTTACACGTTCCCCAACTCCAACATTGCAAATTTTTGGCATAACGCCGTCTCGTACGCCGAAAAGGGAATGCCACGGAACGCGAATGGGGCGAGGTGCTGTTTTCTCGATTATGCGCTGGGAACGACGTGCCCGAGATATGAGCAATCTACCCGGAGTAGGCCTCGCCCTGGGAAAAAAATCTGGAAAACCATCTGGCAACTGGCAGGCGGAGTGGCATTAAAGCCATATTGCGAGGGCATGGAGTGGGAGAAGAAGTAGGAACAAGCGGAAACCTCACGGATGTCGCGCTGCGAGAAGGCTGACCACGGCGAGGCAGGAGTGGAGTACAGTAGCGATGGTTGGGGCGGGTTACCTTTGCTGCTGCGGCTGGACAGGTACAAGTAAACTGATTGCCACGGCCGGGACTCAACTGGGCCCGGGGATGAACCACGTGCGCTGCCTTATCGAGCCGAGAGCTAATCGCTGTCTAGCCTGAGGCACCGAATGTCGCAACTGATGGGGACGGTAGCCTCACCTTGCTCTCGGACGATACCCTGAACACTCTATAGCCATGATATCCCTCTTCCTCGCTAGCCTTTTCGTTTTTACCCTCGTACAAGTCGGCACAACTGCCTCGTTGAAGCGCTTGGACTCCCTTACGAAACAATGCGAAATCACTCTCGACAATTACCGCTTCGATCTATGCCCCCTTCTTAACGAACAGCATAACTCGGGTCAGGTCGACCTCGTTCTCCGTTATGGAACACCACCGACAATTACTACGATCGTATACAACATAAGCCTTGATGGCCCGCTTCCAAATTCGGGTGCAGTTCCCAATGACGAACAGGTCAGTCCGGCTCCTGCGATTTGGGGTACTTGACTATTCACACTCGCTGTTCAGTGCGTCAGCGGGACCTGGATTTGCATGACAAGTAAGCTTTTGTCTGCCGTCTTTAGTCTAGCCCTCGCCTTAACGGGGTTTATCTAGCACGCAAGTACCACCCAGGACGCGATCTTAGCGACGCCGAACATGGCATGCGAGCCATCCCCATCGTCATAGAAGCTCCACAGAATGATTCCGGACAAGATTCTTCTGTTGGAGATAGGGAGGACTTCGGCGTCTACGCTGAGCTGCGGGAATCAGTCGAGGATGAATCTCGTATGACATTTCCCCGTATTGGCCTTTTACATTGCGACCCATGACGTATCTCAGCCTCGCTCTCAATTCATATGCGCGGCAGTCACTACTTGCGTGTGCCGCAGAGGGTTCAATTCGATTTCGAATGTGCAGAGTCAGAAGACGACGTACGTTCATCCGGAGTCCACGGGAATCCCGCTAACTTGCGAGCTCAGGCGCCAGAACTTTCCAAGGTCTGGGACGGCACGCATATTTTCACCTGGAAAACGAAGCACGCGTGCGCGCGAGTGTATCAGACATACTTGGAAGACGGTGGGGAAACAGATATACCAACTGAGGATCAAGAGCCAAGTGACCCACCTGAAGACGTTGACGATTCACCTGCCAATCAGGACCTGCTGTTCCCGCCAATCTCCAATGGTAAAAGGGTTCCCTCCATAACAACAGTACTCGTGTGCTCGGGGTGCGCATATTTCAAGTTTTTACTGTTGCTATCTTGTTGACACTTGGCGAAGCGCTGTGGTATTGGGATTAGGCTACCTCGCAATTCGCCCGCCTGCGTTGCTCCGAAAACGCATACGGGCGATCCGCCGAGCACGATTCCTGCGGGGCATAGGAGAGACGAAGCTACTTCAATGGGCAACAGAAGAAATTGAGATGCTGGATGATGATGAATTTGAGGAGGACGAGATGGTCAATTCGCGCCCTCTCCTGGATGAAGAGATCCCACTGCGCCCGAGCCGGATACGGTCTACCTTTATCGATTATGGAACGGCGCGCTGAGCGGAGGCGATCACAGTGATGAACGACGGGCATTCATCTATGCAAACGAACGCCGCGGATGATATTTTAGCTGGATCTGGATATATCCACAGGACTGCGTCTCCCTTGTGGAACGATAATGTACATTCTAACCCCATGCTGCAGTCGTACTAATAAATAGGAAGAAGCTCTATGAACCACAGTCGACTTGGAAAGCGTTCGAAAAAGGGATTTACCTATAATTTACTATGAGGTGTCCATCCGTCGCGAACGACTGTCGAGGTGTTGGTCTCTGCACGACGGGAAGAGTAGGCGACGGGACTCACGCGATAGAGATTTGCGATCGTGTCATCGGGCGCGGGGGAAAACGCAAGATTGATATACGTGAACTGTGACGAGATGATGAGATCCTGAAGCGTCGCACAGCGAGCGGTCCACGCAGACAGGGACGGGAAACGAGCCAAATCAAATTTGCTCACCAGTGGCTCCCCCGCTTTCCAGTTGAGCTCCTTGCGCAAGAACTGGATCACGGCCTGAAAGCGGTTCGAGACCGTCACCCTGAAGAAGTTTTGCTTCATTATCGGCGCGTTTCCGACCGCTTTGAAGCGCACGACGACTGGCAAAAGCAAAAAGCAGGTTAGGACGGGAGTAACACGGATGATGGGTCAGTTTCGCGGCCGGGATCTGGACGGAGGAAAAAGGAAGGGGACCGAACCTTTCGCGGGGTCCTTCTTCTTGTATGACTCTAAAGCAGCGAGACCCTCCGCGAGGTAGGCACCAGCTGCAGGATCTGGCGCGGTCAGTGGGGGCGACAAATGTGGGATGGCGTCGGGTGTCAGTGCCATGCAGAACGTCGTGGGGCTGCACGCGCGAGGTCGTTCACCCTTACTCCGGCAACTGCCGCCTGCTAGGTCCCCTCCCTCCACTTGACCTTGACAACGCGGTTGACCGTGACTCTACTGCATACTGTAGTAAGCAAGCAGGACTTGCACGGGGACAACATTGTTTTGCGTACACTGGGCTAGGCGTGGCAAAAATGTTGCAGCTCTCCTGATGCAACACTGAGTGTGCCATTCATCTCACGGTCTCACACTCACAGCCATTGCCAACATTCTTCACCTAAACTGGTCACACGAGTCAACTGTTATCACTCTGGCTGGCTTTAGACTTCAGTGACCGCTTTCGCCGAGTTGTTACTCGGGTTATTCGTTGGTATACGAACACACAGACATGACGTGATGTCTAATACCTCGCCCGGGTAATTTATACCGACGGCGGTGTCTCTTGGGACAAGTTCTGCTCTTCCTTAGCTATCTCCTCAGGCGTCATTGCTGTTGAATTATAGATACTCCGTCCATTGTCGCTCTCTTGCAAGCGCGGACGTTGTCCTGCTTCGACGGATGTCCGTTCTGACTACACTCGACGGCGGGAATGCATGATGCGGGATACAGCGAACATATTGCTCGTTCCCCTCCAGCATTTCCAGCTTGAAAAGCATGGTGTCCGGACATACTGTCTTGTTCCTGCTGTATACACCACATTCTAATTTAAACACGAAAGCCATAGAGTGGGCGTCTGCATTCTTCCTCACTTCTCTCGCACTTCCAGAGCATTAAGAATTGTCTAGTTACGCAACCCTTGCATTCACGATGTTCACGAATTCTGGTTTCAGAGAAGCGCCACCAACCAAGAAGCCGTCAACGTCTGGCTGGATGCCTTTATGGCGATTCAATTTCCAGAGGAAAGCATAACCCTGAAAAGCGAACGTACTGAGTTCCTTGCAGTTGGCAGCGGTAACGCTACCGCCATAGATGACACGGGTGTTCCCCCCCACTGCGGGAGACACAGCCGAGGTGAGATACTTTCGCGTGTCAGCGTGTACCTCCTGAGCTTGTGCGGCCGTAGCGACCTTTCCGGTTCCGATTGCCCAAACGGGCTCGTACGCAATGACGATGCGGCTGTGTTCAGAAGGACTTTTAAGTTAACCTCTCGAGGAAGAAGGGGCATCTAGAGCCACGAACTTCCAGTCTTCGGGTGAGAGCCGTGCGACGACGGCCTGGAGCTGTTCTTCGACGACTTGCTGCGTACGCCCTGCTTCTCTCTCCGTGAGCGTCTCGCCTACACAGAGTATAACACGGAGCCCGGCATCGAGTGCAGCCCGCGTCTTCTCTGCCACGATCGCGGACGTTTCTCCGAAGAGCGTGCGACGTTCGGAGTGTCCTGTGTCCGACATTTATGAGATCAGAGACCCGACGCCAGGATCTGGAGCAGGCGCGACGCACCAAGGATGACGTAGGGGATCCCCGAATCTACCAGCTGGGTAGGACTAGAATAAGTTGTGAGGGCAGGTCTAGATTAGGGGAATCGGGTGATCGGGCGAACCCCACCTGATCTCGCCAGTGAAGGCACCCGAAGTCTTAGAGTGGCAGTTCTGAGCCGCGACCTTGACGTCTTTGCGCAAAAGTTCGAGGATGGGGATCAAATACAAGGCCGGGGGTGCGATGACGACCTCTGCGATGGAATCGTCAGGTCGAGAAGGTGGCGTCGGGGGTACGTTCTGCTCACCAGTGTTGGGGTCGAGAGAGGCTTCGTTGAGGATTTTGATCAGCGCCCGCTTTGCTTCGCGGGTCGCGGGATTCATCTTGAAGTTGCCTCCGACGAAAAACTGGCGAGTCATGGTAGTTGGTGGTTAGAAGTTGGGAGGCTGTGGGAATGCTTGTGAAAAAAGATATGATGCAAGCTCGGTTTGGTGCAGTTATCGGCTCGGATCGGACTTGACATCAGCTTATTAGCGCTTATTGCCCCATCATGATACAGCGATGCGATGCTAAGCCATTTCAGTTTCTGCCGCACTAAGCTATAGTATCGTTGAAGAGTGCGCGTTCACAACCAAGTCATCAGCCTCACTCGTCACATTCGGGTCTAGTACCTGGATGCGGTTGAAATGAGCGGATCACTGGAATATCCCCGGCAGTGACCAGAATGTCCGAAAGCCGCCATCATGATACTGTACCGATGTGGTGCACCAGGAGTCGAGGCCGACGCCGTACGACTGCGGTGGTGTCACGCCGACACCTACGGATTCTCGACTTGACACATATTGTGAACGACCAGGGAAAATGAGTGGTTGTGTAATTGAAGGCCAATCATTGGCGCTCGTGGAGAGTTTGCCTGTTTCTCCCGACTCCATCCATCCCAGTGCTTATGAGAGTCGTTCCGCCTCGAATCGTTTGGAACCCACTACCTGAGTTCTCGCTGGCACAAGTTCCCTCCCACAAGGCGTACATCTTGCAACGCAATCAGCATTCTCCCCGTTCCTTTCCTTCGCGACTCGCATCACCCTTGCTCTTAACACTACGACAACGCGCCTTGAGCTTGAGCTGATCAGCATCGATCAATGTTGCTTGGGTTCTACGGAATGATGTTCACAATCTCTCCTCAGACGATGCCAATGATACCGAAGCTCACAGCCTTCTGGCCTTTGCACGCGACCGTGCGCGATTGCACGTCCCTTTGTTGTCGATGGATAACTTAGAGGGTGCATGTACTCGACTTGATGATTTCTTGGGACATCCTACACGAAGCACGGTTGATCCAGACGCTTTACACTTATATGTCTGCACCCATGGCGCTCGAGTCTTGCCGTTGTGGGGAACGGGGAACCGACTGGCAGATATCCATGTATTGTGGTAGGAGGCCCACCGGTGAGCTTGTTTTCCAAACTTGTTTCGCTGCTCAACTGGAAACTTATTCCTCTATCGTGACAGATATGCTGCGAACGTGTTGGCCTTTCTGCACGGTGAATGTTGGGCCGTTCTCGTTATTTGACCTGCAGCCTGTCACATTGGGTTACTTGTCATTTGCCGCCTTTCAGGTTAGATCGATTGCGACCAAAAGGCGTTTCCGGAGTCAGAAAAGTGGAGGGTTGTCTGTGTGCGATGCGATAGGTCCGTTTGCACGGCCTGATTGAGCACTGTCACGAGGTATTGCTAAGCTTAGTTAGTCCGTAGAGTTTGTAGGAGATGCCCATAATATCAGTCCCGTGTCCTGCCTGCTCGTACTCTATACATCGACGGGGGGATGACTTGTACATGGGATTTCGCCCCTGTGGCGCCTCTGCCTGAACTGAATTGATCGATCGACTGGATCGACGGACGGGTGAGGTGAACTTATCCAGAAAGGGTTCTCCCGCGTTCAAGTTCCCGCGCGGTCAATCATAGCACTCACTTGGCAACGTGTTGCTCTTGATCTTTAACAACAACATGGACTTCATGATTGTCTATATCATCCTGCGGAAGATATCTAGCTGGTCCCTCTCGAATTTCTACTCTGGCGTCCATATAGATGGCGCAGAAAACGTGCCCCAGGATGGGCCGCTTCTAATGTAAGTGCGCCGCCCGCTTTTCGAGTCGTCCGCCTTGGCATACCTCGTCGTCCCCAAGATGCGCCAACCATCACAACGAGCTTATGGATATCGCCACCCTTAGTGAGTTCTCTAGCAACGTAGTCATTGGTAGTTGACGTGGCCTACCAGCGGCGACGATTCCCCACAGACGGCAGATAAGCTTCTGGGCTAAAGCGAGCTCCTTCAAGAACCCCATCCTACGATTCATCCTCGTCTCTTCTGGCGCTATCCCCGTCTACAGAAACCCAAATAACTTGCGCGACGCGTCTGTCACGGGACCGGGCCCGGCGGCGGGTTCCCTCCATAGCTCTGGGAACGAGTCTCTCTTCCTCGCTACCTCACGCGCACTCGCAGGCCTGCGTCCTCGAGCCGGCCTTCTGAACCGCCTCGTTGGGATATTCCCCGACCGTGTTGTCGGGGTATTCCCCGAAGGCACGAGTTACACTGAGCCACATATCATGCAGGTGAAAGAAGGTGCGGCGTGGGTTGCTCTCGAGTACAGCAGGTGGATGCGAGAAAGCGGAGACAAGGATGGCCAACCGATAAAGATCATTCCAGTCGGGATAGCATATACTGACAAAACGCAGTACCTGAGCAGGGTGAGCGTACCGATTCTCCCTCCAGCGGACATTAATATTGACCGTGGCCTTGGCAGGTCTATGTACGGTAGGCATTCGTCTGATTACAGTGGGGCGTCGGCTGATTCGCTCCAAGCTATGGCAAACCCCTCGTCTTGGCTGGTCTTGAAGATGAATACCACAATGCTATAGAAAGTAATGACAAGCAGAGAGTGCGAGCGGTCGCGACAGAGCTGACAGCAAGAATTGCGCATGAACTGGGGACACTATCGGCGAATGCCCCAAATTGGTATTCAGTTAGTTCGTTCGACGCGGATCCTTCGAGGTTGATGAATGTATGTTTCCAGCAGGGACGTTCTTCGTTCGGCGGAGATTGCCAGACGTATACTCTGGACGGAAAGGGTTATCCCTCTTAAGGATTTCGCTGCAATCACTACCGCGTACGCTTTCAATCCTCGCCGTCTATCCTTTCAATCCTCTCTCTTCCCAGTCTCATATCCTTGTTCTCCCCGACGCCTTCCAACCTCGACTCTGAACTACAAAGCCGTACCATTTCTTCTCTCCTCGCCTATTCTGGCCTTCTCCATTACACCAACATTCGTCATGAAACTCTCTCGGCCGTCATCCCCAGATCCCGCACGCACGCTATAAGCACATTCCTCTCCCATCTGTTCAGGACACTCCTCCATCCAAAGTTCATCCTGTTCCTCCCCGCATTGGTCGTACACATACCCGCATATATATCTGCGAGTCTTGCGGCGCGCTTTTTCGTCACTCCCGAGCTTCCAGAGACGATCGCGCTGGCGAAGGTCATCGGTGGCAGCCTCGGAGCCGGAGTTGGCTACGCCTTCGCTACAGCCACACTCGTCCGCATGTTAGGTACGATATCGTATACGAGGGCCGTGTGTAAACAGACATCAAACCGTTGCATAGACTCCTCCTGGGCACGGGCACTGGCACCCTGGGGTCGCGTTCGTGGCTTTATTGGCACCGCCGTCCTCGCCTACGCTACTGGCAAAGTACTAGTTACGTGGCACCGCGCTCTGATCCGAGGTGAGGTGCCCATTAGTCCATAACCAACGCCCCAATTTTGACGTCCACCCCCCATCGACAGGGAATCGCGATCGGTGCGTTGGGGGACCATTTTCTAACGCTCTACCTTTACGCCGTACCTAATCCCTCCCTACTACTACTGCAGAGCCTCGCGCCTTCTCGCAGCTATGAAGGTTGCGCTCGGACTTATGACAAGTTCCATCTCTGGAGACGGCCTGAAACCTTACCTTCGCCCGCCCGCACCCCCTCCAAGCCCATTCATGAAGTATCCGTCACCCCCCTCTGAAGACAAGACTCGTGCGCCGCCCGCACCACACGTAGCAACCCACAAGCTCATACGTCCACTGCTTTCCGCACGCTTGGAAGCTGAACGGGCACTCATAGAATACCTGCGCACCGCCGATATACCGCAGGAACATCCGTGGGTTGAGATACGACATCGCTTAGAGGACCTGGCGTTGCGCAGGTTCACATCATGAGACGCTTTCAGCATGAATCTGACCGTTCACGGTGGCGCGGAAAGGCGCCTTTCTGTACACTGTCTTCGAATGTTTTTAGCTGCTATACATTTTTGTGGTACACTATGTAAAGTATACATGTTCCAAGATAACAACAAGAAATGGGAATCACGCTAAAACAGCGTATTGATTAAGAGGAAACTGGCGCACGATGGGCAAGGGAAAATGTCGCGACTGGAAACTCATCTAGAATACACTGAATACCTTTACAGGGATCAGTAGAGTGAGCGATAACCAGAATGTGATGACTGCGAGGTGGAAGAGCCAGGAAAGTACGGTTGTGAGGTATTGGGCGGACGTGATGCTGCATTAACTGGCGGAGGACCGATATGAGGCATTGGCGGAAACACAGGCCCTGGCATGGCCTGAGCGGCAGGTCGCGATGCTGGCGTAACCGAACGGACCGAGCCATAAGGGAACGGAAATACTGGCGGCGGCGGTGGCTGCGGCACAGAAGCGTAAGGAAATCCCCGATCGTCGGGCGAGAAACGCGGCGGCACGGGGGGTGGTTGGGAGGGGTTGAAGTTGGCGGAGAACGACGATTGAGAATGTGAGCGTGGGTGGTATTCATGATAGAGGTACGAGCGGTTGTCCGACGCCTGGGGTATAGAAACTTGCGGGCGCTGGGGTTGCGGAGTCGCGATTGGCGGCGCAGCGCGGCCCTGGCCGGGTGAGTGAGCGTAAGCTGTGAGAAGGATAGAAACGCGCACGCACAACGCCGAGGAGCTGGCCATCGTGCCTTGGGAGGAGATCGTTGGATTGGAATCCGCTGTCCGCTGGCGCAGATGCAAGTGGGCGCAACGTCGAGAACAAGTCGCCTTGAGGAGGCGCCGAATCTGCCGTACCCCACGATGAAACGCTATCGCGCGCTGTCAGCGGCACGGTCGCGGACGCTGACCGAACCATTCCTGGATTAAGGTCTTGCATCGGCGCAGAGAGGCCAAGGCTGTTCAACGAAGGGTTCGAGAGATCGGGTGCGGCCCACGTCGAAAGTACGGGGCCGATTGGGGTGGAAGCTGGGCGGGAAAGAGATATAGAATCTGCCCTGCGCTGGTGGGAACCATTGTGCTGCGGAGCTTCGCGGTATGAAGATCCTGGAACGGAGGTAGTCATCGCGATTGGGGGAGCATGTCCGTGACTGGTTGGGGGACGGGAAGACGGGGCGCCCGCTGCACGAGAAGTACTCGGATCGGAGGTCGAGGTGACGGGAGGGGCCACTGAGGAGTAAAGCCCTTGACTGGGACGAAGAGACTGCGGATGGATACCGAGAGCGTTCCCGATGGAAGGCGGTTCATCGGGTAGAACCAGAGGTTCGGGAGCATCTTCTAATGTATCGCGCCTGAGACGATCTCGCCTCCTTCTCTGCTTATCGCCCTCTCCGTCGCGCCGGCGGCTCCTTTCCGCACTGCGATCTCTGTGACTCGATCTGCTCCCCGCTGGTTCTCGCTCCGGGGGCACATCCCGAGAGGCCATGTCACGAACGGCCGGGGGTATCACGCGGTCCTCATAGCTGGCACCCTCATAGAAGACAGCACCTGCACCAGTCTTTCAGGCCACAGAGGTCAGCGTGGTTCTCTATTTGGTTGGTCTAGGTGACTGACCTGGTGTGCGTACGGTTGTGAGGGTGCACCCATACGCATATCTTGGGAGTTGCCGGGGGGAACAAAGTTTGGGTTACGCGAGGTGAAAGCGTGCCATATTGGCTTTGGTGGCGACGGAAGAGGGTTGCCTTGACTGTTGACGTTGCGGCCACCGTTGGGTCGGTTCTCAGAGTTTGGTCCATTAACAGGAGGGGGGTTCTCCCGGGCCAGTTCACGGACACCGGGGAAATGGTGCCGGTAAAAGTCAAGCTGCGCCTCCAGGTCTCTGATCTGTCGACGTAGTTAGGATGCATCAGTAGATATGTGTTAATTTATGCTCACTTTCCTGTAAGATAGTGAGTTGATAGATGGTTATTGATCAGAAGGAGAGGTGACTCACCGATTAAGGGCGTCCTCCACGAGGGCATCTTTCCTACCCCCTTCTCTCATCGCCTCTTCTCTGTGCATTCTAGAAGTTAGCGACGCGATCGTAGCTTGTTGGTCGTGGAATCGCTCCTGGAGCGACTTGTACTTGATCAGAGCCGAAAACACAGCCTCCACCTCCGGAAACTACATAATGATGAAGGACATCACCTAATCCTAATAACACTGATGATCGTACCAATTCCTTGTGATCGTCAGCTTCGAGCCATTGCTGTGCTTCCCCGATGAGCCCATCGGTTGTCCGTATATCTACCTCAGTGCGAGCGCATCTGGCGAGACGTTGTATTAAGCTCCAAGCATCAGGCATGGCCGCGTCTCGCCCACTGGGGACGTGCGGGTCGACGTGCAGCTTCTTGACGCGATCCATTGGGAAGGCTTTCCGACATAGCGGGCAGGATGTTGGATGATTGAGATGGGCGAGACATCTGGATGATGTTCATTATTGTCGGCCATAGACAGGGATTAGTGCCCTGGGCACCTACTCTAAGCAAAATATGTGACCACAACCAATCGCATGGGGTGACTTGGCAGTATTTGAAAACGTGTATGGATCGAGGCATACGTCACAGGTCGAATCCGGATGAACCTGCAACATCCTATGTTGGTCAAAAGTGACGAAAAGGGCGCACTTAAAGTGTCGCCGGAATGGAGAAGGGTAATTGTCGTGGTAGACGGAGAAGAAACATAGCTGTATTTGGTGGTGGCACTACGAGGACACTCCGAGTCAGCCACGAGGCGCTAACCCATCTAATCTAACTAGGTTGCACCGCCTCCAAAGTCTCCACACCATGAGGTATTAACAAGCCAAAGCACATACAAGACGCAAGCGGAATACTCAAATCGAGCAGCTTCGAACTGAGCCTCACACGCACACTATAATACATATAGATATTCACACAGCAACAGCACATACTACCGGGCTGTTGGGAGGAGTAAGGGGAGACTTGACGTTCGTTTTAGAACGCGATGTGCTTGATGCCCGCTTTGTTCGTGAACGCGAACGCGGCTTAAGAACGGGGTTACTACGAGAACCAAGGCGTAAATGAGCAAACCCACGAGTATAGCGCGTGCGTGAGTAAATAGGTAGGTACCGACCTTGTCCTAAATGGGTCTAAATTTCCGTCTTTCTCAAGGCCCGTGCTAAGGCCCTCGCAACCTCCCGTGGCGCCGGAGAATGACATTGGGAAGAGAGGTCCTCCTGGGCGCCAGGCGAACCCCGCATAGCCCGGGGCACCGGACAACACGTGCGAAACCTGCACAGTATTTCGGCGCTGCGTTGGCCGCATAGGCGACGCAACGGCATGAGGCATTGCGCTATGGGGTTCAGAAGATGGTAGGGAAGGGTCAGCTGCAAGTCGTGCACAGGTCGAGATGCTGAGTCCATGGCAGTTCTCGACCTGTTCCCACGCCATGCGCCAATGGCCATCACCAATAAATTGACCACCTTCACTCTCCCACTGTTCTGCCATACTTGATAATGGTTCTTGGACCGTCATTCGTTCCGACGCTTTGGCGGCGGCCGCACCCACCGGTGATCCCGCGCGAACAGTGACCTCACCGGGGAGGTGCTCATCAGGGACTTGGTTTTCTGATTCGAAGGGAGTGTTCTCTCCGCCAATTTCCGCGTCTTGCTCATGGTCGCTTTCGCCAATGCTCTGCATTGTAGGTGATAGACACGAACTGGATCGTGAAGATGGAGACCAGCTAGAGGTACTTCCCGAGCGAGAGCGTTGCTGTGCCTCAGGTTTTATCACCACGTCCGTATTTTCAAAGGTGACTGGTGAGATCTCGAGCTGAAACGCGTCCTCGTTCATCGTCGATGGCACCTCGGGTAGGATAGGAAGCTGGGAAAGAGGGCCGCCCGCAAACGTCGTAAAAAGCTCGGGAAGTTCCAAGCCGGTGTCTGGCATGCCGACCGGGAGAGCCACCACATCAAGGTCGGCGCCTCCTTCCATGGGCACACCGAGTGCAGCAAGTAAAGTGACGCATATCTGCTCACTATGAGCCATGACGCAGGCACGAATTGCGCGTACCCACGCAGTATCGTCTGCTTCCGAACGAGGGACCGTCGACATCCACTTAAGTAACGTGTCGTAGGACCACGCTTGTGGTGGCGTGTGGCGGTAGCTCTGGTTCGTGAGGATGTGGGGATCAGGGTCGCTGGTCCGGCCTGATGTAGGAGGTGGCTGAGCATCTTCGGGATGGAAACGCTGCCTACGCAAATGGGGAGGGAAGGCTTGCTCCAGCAAGGCCATCAGTCGATTCGTTGGACTTGTGGAGATAAATTCCGAAACCTCCGAGGGACGGTCGAGGAAAGGCAGGAATTCGCCATCATCAAGGAGAAGGAAGTTCGCGACTGTCGACGAGGTGGAAGGAGAATGACCAAAGGAGTGGAGAGGGCTTGGAGGTAATGGAGGTGGTTGGATACCCTCGGACTTGATAGGGAGCGGTGGTTGCACAGATGACTGCGCAAGATCGCATAATTGTTGGGGAGTGAGAGACGTGCGTTGTGCGTATAATGAAGTGGATGACCGACGCCTTCTGTTCGCATAGGAAGGAGGGGAGTTGGGTGCTACTGGCGAAATCGACTCGTGCGCAAAGGAGGAGGAGGCGAAAGATAAGCGTCTTGAATCTCTTGGTTGACCCGTACGGGGAAGTGAAGATGGATTTATTGGCGACCAGCTGATGCGATGTGAGTCTTGCGATACAGGGATGGAATCAAACCGATGGGCGTCACGATGATCCTGAGTCTCCTCTGGAGCGACGCGGACGATGGTCAACCTGCTCCTCAACTCCCTTTCATCTGACAAGTTCTGCTGTGCGTGGATGCCGAACGGGTCGCTGGCGGAAACGGAGCCCCTGCGGTGCAATAGATTTCTAGAGAGGTAGACTGGCATGGACGATTGATCCATTGGGAGATGTCGATGTCGAAGATGGAGGACGTGGATAGACTTTCCGGCTCATTTCATCTTGATAACGCGCGCTAACCACTTCAGGTCATTCCGATGCGACACAGGGGCGCATTCCCCTCCATCCATCCATCTCACTTTCTCCCCTCCCAAGACTTGCAATACCTTCAATGCTTGTTTTCTTCGATTCCATACTGTCTCCTTAATGACGATAGTGTCGCAGGCTGAGGCTGTCCCTCCATCACTCGCTCCACTTCGAAATTTTTTCCTCCATCCTTGCAATTGGCACTCGTCCTTTTTTTTTTCACTGATCTCCCTTCCCACTTGTTGGTATCCCTACAGGCCCTAGACCAGCCCTTCAGATCGGCCGTTCCAGTACCTAGGCACGAGCACGACGGTTCGGTGTTCTTAGAGAAACTTTTATCGCATCCATCTTGCACCTCTTCACCAAGTCACTCATGGAAAGTTCTGCTACTCGTTCTTCCCTATACCAAAACACCCTCATTGTGTCTTTGTCCGCTGCCCCAACAAAAGACTTCATCTGCCATTTTTAATATTCACGCGCCCTGGTCCCCGGGCGCAAAGTGTCGTACTACATTGTCCAAGCCCCGCATTACTTATTCAAACTTGGGGCACTCCGTCCACCCACCTTCTCTTTGGAACGTCTACCAATTCTGAAACCCCTCATAATAATCTAGCCACACGTTGATGACACGAGATCATACCGCACCGTCGGCGTAATTGTGAGCCAATCACGCGGCCCACTTCCCCTGGATAACGAAACAGCTGGATAACGCGAGTTTAGCACACGTACATTTGATGCGGCGGCGGATTTTATTCTCAGCTCAGCCAGTTGTATAACCAGCCTGTCTCCTGCATGCTTATCTTACGGGCAGTTTCCCGCGTCCGTTGTTGCGAGCAGAGGCGCCCGTGCTCATGGCAAGTGCCATGAGCATCAAGTAATTTGTGATGAAGAAGGGGGTCCTTTCCATATGTGAACTTCTCCAACCCGGAACTGCTTACCGCTACAGTGCGATGTCAAGAATGACCCGTCCCGCCTCGTGCCACGGGAAGCGCCATCACGCAACCCTGGCTCGCTTTAGGATGTAGGATCCTTCCCCTACGTGACTACCTAATCCACCTGCCAGGCGATCGGTACCGGTCCACCATAAAAGCACCAACGAGGCGTGTTACAGGGCTCCTCCGGTCTCCCACTCCGGTGCACTTGCCCTTCCATCCATCTACGCGATGCTACTCGTCAAGGCCTCGTCCACCTGCGATGTTTGTCTCGAGCCCTTCCAACTCAAGGGAGAATCTTCGTCCGCTATCCGCGCCCCATGTGCGATAGATTGCGGTCATATTTTCTGTGCCATGTACGAAGTATTTAACCCTTGACCTATTCGCTCTACTCAAGCATACGCAGTTGCATCGACTCGTTCACACGTTTAGCCTGCCCCCTGTGTCGTAGCTATTTTGACCCCCGCGCAGTGCGGCGTCTTCACACCGACGTCTCCCCTCAAACACCCGACAACCGCTCCCCGCGCGTCGGTCGCCCCGACAACAGAGGCGCGGCGACATCAAAGGAAGATCTCAAGGGCCGCATTATATCTATCGTCCGCAATGGTGCAGATGGCACTCACTATCAGGCCCTCATTCAAGAGACCTGTGCTTGGCTGAAGGAGCAGACACCCGAAGAGGTAAGCGATCTCGTCCCAGGAGTTGATCGCCGTTGATGACATCTCGAAGCACTGGGATCTTCGAGCATTATATCTCCTTCTCATCCGATATCATCAAATGCATAAGGACGAACAGGCTGCTACAGTTAGTCTACATGAGAAGACCAAGCTCTATCAAGATGCCCTCCGCAGGGCGGAAAAACGTCAGAATGAGATTGGTGAATTGAAGCAGACCATCGAGGACCTCAAAGATGAAATGGATTCAAAGGAGGTAAAGTGGGCCGTCCGGGAGAAACAGCTGACCTTGTAAGTGTTTCCAAATCGACTTGTGTTTGTCAGGTTCTCACTCTACGCGTTTTGCCTTCCAGGAAGGTACGCAGTGGTATTTCCGCAAAAAGTAAATCCAAGTTGACATGCATGTTACGTTATCTAGTACGATGAGGCGATCGAGGAAACACGAAGTCTCCGGGATCAACTCATAACACTTTGTGCCCCTAAGGGACGCTCTGATCGCCACAGAAGTTCAGAAGCGCGTCAGCGAGTTTTCGAGCCTATGGTTGAGGACGACTGTCCCGATGACACCCTGGCACCCGTGAAACCCATCATCGAACACTTTTCGCCTCTTCCTGTCCATCTCTCCCCCATCCCCATGCCGGCGTCGATCAATGCAGTCAGCCCACTTGTTAAGAATATCGCCGACACTGTAGAGGAAGAGGACTACTTCAAGCCACACCCGCAGTCAACTGAGGACGGAGACCAGACACCCGTCGAGTACCCCCCACCTCTGTTGGCCACTCCAGCGTCAAAACCCATGGCTATCGGCGCGGCAATCGCACGGTTCTACGATATGGCAGCATCCGAAACTAGCGCCTCCCTTCCGCATCCAACGCCGGCAGCATATTACAACAGAAGGCACGAAAGAGAAAAGGAGAAGCTCCGGGAGCTCACGCGGAACAACTCTTCGGGTAGCACCGGGCGTGTACCTCTGAGCCGTATCCGGGCCCTGCAGGAGAAGCTGGTTCCAGAATCCGGTGACGAAGCGGAGCGCGCACGGTCCACCCGGCGGCATCTGCTTAACGCAATTTTGGCAGATGCTCCGACCCCACAGTCAACCCCAGCTCCGCTCCATGCTGGTCCCCCACCCCCAACGCCACCGCCGCCACCGCCACCGCGCTGCCCCACTGGCATTTCGCGCGCAAGTGCAGCTGCGCAGGAGATCGAGCGCGAACGGGAACGCCGTCGCCGCCAATCGAACGAGAACCATCGCGCCCCAGAAACCCCAGTCACCCACGCACTGCCACCGCCACCGCCGCCGCCACCACCACAATATCCAGTACACGCGCAGCGCCTCGCACACCCTCGCCCGTCGACTATGTCGCTGAGGGACATGACGAATGCCCACGCTCACGGAGCAGGAGCAGAGGATAGTATGCAACGCCGGCAGGCGTACCCTGAGCGACGCTCCACAACCGACAGGCGCCCTTCGATAGGGAAGGCTCAGCCCCAGCGGCTCCGTTCGGCACAAGAAGCGTGAAAACCCCTATGAGCTGCGCTCATCACTTATTCGTGTCGGTTTCTAGGCTTTCATAGCCCTTCATTTCATTCTCATTAGTTTCGCCTTTCATGTCATGTCATGTCACTACTCCGCATCACACAAACCACCGAACTCTCCTAAGTGCCCCTGTCTGTGGTACTTTATGTGGTCACTCTCGTTGCATCCTTTGTATTGTATCTATGCTGCATTACCGATAGATGATTATGGAGTTAACCCAGAACATCCCAGAACATCGTGTATCGTGTACGCAGTGCGCCCGGATCTTCGTGCCTTGAGACATATCACACTAACCCAACTTAGTCCGAGGTGGACTAATACACTCAGCGTGAAGGCACTCGTGACATGGTCTCTGGACTGGGACTGGGCAGAAATCAGGGGTCTGTTTCTCCGGGAAAGTTAGCGCCCAATGCGCCACAGGTAATACAGAAGTAAGAGGCAACGAATGGATGGCGATATCGGAGACAAGAGTGCATATGGCTATAGGAGAGGAAGAAGCACCAACGGTTCTCGTCACGGGAGACGTACAGTTGAGGGAAATAACAATGCTAATCAGATCAAATCGTGGACACGCGGCTGGCGAAGGTGCACAGTGACTCTTTACTTGGCTCCACAGCGCAGCGCCGCACCACAGAACTGGGCCATTATCATCCAGAGTATCACCTGAGCGAACGCACATGCCACGTCAGGCACAGGAATAATTTGAGGAAAAAACGAGGTATCCGCACCAGAACGACGAGTATGCCGAGTGCAAGGACGCGCTTGTTCTTCCACCACATCTGGCGTCGCACCGTGCGCGCCCCACGACGGAAGGCCGTCGCCTGGCTCGCCATATTGTCCGTCTTGTCTACGAGCAACTCGATGCGTTCCCCACGGCTGAGGATCTGTTCTACGTTCTGGACCATGATATCTTTCACCTGAGCCAACTCCGACTGTGCGCGGGAAATGTCATCCGTCGGTGGAGATGTGTTGTACGTGTACACCAGCTGCGATATCACTGGACCAAGGGTCGATTGCAGAGCGTGGGGAGGCAGAGGGGCGGAAGGAGAAGACGAGGCCGAGGGACTGGACAGAAACTACGCAACAGTGAGCGCATAAAGAACGCAATGATGTGAAAATGATGTACCTTGCTCTGGAGTTCTCCGAGGAACGTGAAAGGCATTCTCCTGGACATTTCCAAAGTTCGGGGAACGTTTCCCGACGGTCGCAAAGGTGACACGGACATACCTTCCGGCTGAATCATCCGCCATGACGAGATATGTGAATCCGCCCTCTGAAATGTAGTGGAACAGGTATTGCTCCCAGACATATGTGAGCTTGCTGTTATTTGGTGGGATCTTGGAGAGAATTGTCTGTGTGGCTAGCACGACGAGCGAGATGTTGAGCGATTGAGTGAGAACTGCTTGACATGTGAAACCGACCTTGAGAGAAGTCACGCTTGCCCGCCTGGTGCTCAGCGAGAATGGTCGAGCCCTGTGCGACGAGGGCGTGTATCTGCGGGCAGCTCAGTATCAATTACTGTTCTAGAAATTTATAGTAACCCACCAGAGACATATTAGCGGACAACGTGAGAGACGGATGGAGGAATGGAGGAGGCTGTGATAGCGTTGCGACGTCGTTACACGCGGCCTCAACGGGCCGAGAATGTCCGTTGCACCAACACGGGCCGCGAACGCGAACGAGGGTCGCGACTTGGACAAGACCACGACTGCCGCGTTCGACCAGACGTCGGGAACGTAACAACAATAACTTTCCTGCGCGTCCTGGACCTATTCCGAGTCACAACCAAGGAAGTCGACTTGTCACCCTTGTTTCTTGCGACGCCGCGAAAGTCATGCGCTTCAGTGCCCGTTCACCCTCACCTTCCCCCGTGCGCCGGTGCGTATCAGTGGCTCTATTGATCCCATTTGATTAGGCGTACCAACCACTCTCGCAGGCGACGGAGTCTCTCCTACGGCCTACAATCCTCTTCTTATTCATCCTCTAATTCAGAGGCAGATTCTTCGCACACGGACTCGTCTTCTGAATCCGACGAGTATACTTCTAGTGGTGGTGGGATCTCGCATGACTTTACTAGGACAGCCAGAAAGACCAGCCGTCAATCTACATCTACGTCGTCGTGAGTGTTGCTATTTCATCCTTCTCTTCTGTCTGAGCATCGGGCAGACGACGGGCTGGTACACGCTCTGCTTCTGGGCACACCCAGATCGATGACACCGTGGCCGCAATTCGCCTTCGGACGAGACATCATGATCCTTATGAAGAATGGGCAAAGCGGACGCGAGTAGATGCCTTTGTATGCCCCCCGCCCGTTTGAACGTGCCTCGCGTTGCTCACTTCTAATTTAGAAAACCGCACGCCGCGCTGTTGAATCGGCACAAACTCAGTGGGATGTATTGCAAGCGGCAGCTCGCGAACTGGACGCCGAAAGGCAAGCAACCGCCCTAAGGGAAGAAGCAGACTTAGTGGCAGAGCGCCTTGCGGAGCTCGCAAGCCTCCGGACGGCCGAGGAAGAGGAGAACAAGACGAGTTGGAATGATCAAAAAAAGACAAGACAAGCACAAATCGAACATATCATTCACTCAGAAATGGAGAAGCAGCGTGCAAAGCAGAGGGAAGAGGAGCGTATCGCAAAGGAAGAAGCGGAGCGTTTACGGAAAGAAGCTGAGATGGCGGCCGCCGAGGAGCAGCGCAAAAAGGAGGAAGCCGCCAAAGCCCTCAAGGAGGCAGAGGAGGCGAGGGCCAAGGCAGAGGAGGAAGAGGCCGCGAGGAAAGAAGCAGAGAGGGTGGAGCAGGCCAAGGCGAAAGCCTTCGAAGCTCAAGCCTCGGAACGAAACGCGCTGGGCATGACAACGCCTGATGACGATTGGCGTGAAGCGAGACTCGCGTTGAAGGTGCGTTTTCTGCCTTACGTTTGATCGCCATCATTAACTCACGACATGTCATCGTAGCAATTGAAGTCAGGACCGATCGCGCGTGTCAAGGCTAACCGGGACTTGAAGAAGATGTGGAATGAAATCAGACGCAAGATTACACCGAGAGTCGGCCAGCTGACGAACGAGGCTCAAGTGATCGCGAACATAGTGAGTAATCTGTCACCAGCGTTGCATTACAGCAAATCCTGATCGTGATGATGTACTGTACAGTCGCAGCAGATCGTGCAGGTATTGCCCCCGTCAGCAGCACTACCCCCTGACGTATATCATGCGTCATTGTCCTCGCTAGCCAAGGCGATTCTTTTGCAAGCGGAGACTGAGGTCACAGCCGAGAAACGATCCGCGAGGCCGCTCGCTCAGCTGACATTAAACTCTATGAACGCACTCGAAGGCTTTAGCACCGTGTTCTGGGCGAAATTGTGTCAGAGAACGGGCGGGTGGGCGATCCCCGCACCGGTGCCGTCCAAAGATGCCGATGGCACGCTGTTCACCCCCGCCACGCGCGTAAAAGCGTCCGGCTTGCGCGAGGAGACTAGCGCAGATCGCACTGCGCGCGTTGCGGGCATCATGCGCGTGTATTTCTCGTTGCTCCTTCTGCCACCGCCGGCCCCACTTTCTCGCGAATTCCACATGTCGCGCCTTTGGACGTTCGTCTCTCGGCTCGTCGGACAGCCGGCCTTGTTGCAGTCCTCGCTTGCGACGGAAGTTCTCTCGGGTACGTGTCATTCAACTTGTGTCGTGTCTATCGTCCTCCTCGCGTTTGCAAGAAAATCACGGCGTTTTTTTTTTTTTTCTTTTCTGATCTATTCTGTGGGCGCTGATTGAAAGCATTTTACAGTCGCTCTCGAAGTCGGAGGTCCTCACGCTCGCGATGTGTGGGGCTCGCAATGGATCAAGCTCATGGCCCTGCTGTACGAAGGCGTCACGACAGATCCTTCTCCTCTGGGTGGCCCGGGTCCTGAGTCTCGTGCATCTCGCGTGCGATTGCAGCTGGAGATTGAACGTGTGATGGGTAGTGGGTGATCGTTTTACCCACTGAGAGCACTAGACAAGAGGCCGATTCCGTAGAATCTCAGAATCCCCTAGAGTTCCCGATTTGTGCCCAAAGGTTCCGATATCTAAGGGAATTTAGGGTCCATCATCCGTCCCATCGCGCGCATCGATGGGTGGTGGCAATGATGAGAGGAAGCCATAGATAGCCAGGGCCATTTCTCATTCGGATCTCACGTAGACCACTTTCCCGTTATATATACACCACGCTCTTTGTGATAGGCGATAGTGGAACCTAGATGGGCGGAGAAAGCCCCAGGGCAGGGCTTTGTGAACCATGTAGCCGTATCTCGACCTCTCAGCTGTTCAACAAAAGGCCGTGTGACCGGTCGCCGGGAAGGAACGAATGGCCGATCCGGTTTCCGATCCAGGGAATTTCACGAGTCCAACCTTCTCTTCGAAATCCCATTGTTCTCCTGACCGTTTCCGGAGTGGCCGCGTCGACGTGCACAGATAGCACAGCCGCACGCTCCCCACCGAGTTGGTCTCGCCTCTTACCTCTTAGGTTTGAGTGAGCCAGAATGTGGAGCCAGTGGCGACGTGTAGATTTATATCATATCAGTGCTTCTCACACGAAGGTTGCTCTCGAGCCACGATCGGAGCGATGGATTTACTGAGGTCTAGTTATCAAAAGGCGCAAAGTTGCTGTTCCACATGGTTCCACTGTGGTCCGTCGTCCCTTGCATCAGAGTGGAACCCAGTCTTTCACATGCCACATGCCAAAAAGGCTTCTGTGTAAACAAATTCGTGGCATTAGAATTCTGTCCAGGTGGGCATCCTGTGATCCCACTCGAATCCTAATTGAAACCGTAAACAAGACGTATGCAGGGCGTAACACAGTCGTAAGGTGTTTGCTACAATGTAAAGAATAAGTACGAGGTGAAGGGGAAGAGGGGTAAGTATTAGGCGGGGGATGCAGAACAAGTCAGACCGAACAAACCAAAAAAAGGTAATAAGTAAGAGCAGCGCCTCGCGCTAAACCAAACCAGATTTACATCGAAAAACAAAGCTAATGTAGTCACTGCTAAAAGCGGGGTGTGAGGACTAGCTCCGTGATAAGATACGGCATGCGGCTCTGGGTATATAGGTACCGTGCGTATGGGGATATGGAGAAAGGAGTCAAGACAGACAGGAGAAAAGAAAGTTCCGATCGATCAAGGATCACGCCCTAGTGGGAACGCGAGGACCTAGTGGTCGCGGTGCGGCTGTAGGGGCAGAGGGCTTCGCAAACGCAGCAGCGAGAGCCGCCGGCCACCGGTCAGTGGGAGGCAAAGGGGGAGGTTGCTGGTGGGACACCGATATCGTGCGGGACTTGCGAATCGGCGATGGCGATGCTGGCGTGGTTGAACGGTACGATGGGACGGTAGGTGTCGCAGATCGGTGGGTAGAAGAAACGCCGGGAGTGGAAATTCGAGGGGGAACATTAGAAGACGAACGAGAATGAGACGTGGGGGCTGTAGACGCCGAGCGTGTAGGTGTAGGGGCTACGGACGCTGAACGTGTGAGGCCCAGGCGTGAAAGAGGCGAAGCAATATTGGAAATATAAGACGGCGGGGAAGTAGGTGACGCAACACGAGAACTAGGGGGAGAGGCTGAGGCTCGCGACGGGCTCGACAAACCAGCGTGAGCAGTCGCTGCCAAAGATGCCGTTGAAACAGTTGGGTTGGACACGAAGCGACTGAGCTCGATGCGGAGACTCTGACACTCTTGGACCTTTTGGTTGTATTGGACTTTCTATAAGAACATTAGTACAGGAGTACACTGCCAGTATTGCAAACAACCAACCTGCCTAAGAAACCGTTAGGACCTTTGTCACCAGAAGAAACATTTAACTCGAGACTCACTTGTGAAGTTCGACATCAAGTCTACCCTTCTCGTGTTCAAGCTCGTCCACTTTTAATTTTAGAGATGCTTCCGCATGCTTGGCGGCTTTGGATGCATCGGAGAACGCAACGTGATTTGCGAGGATGGCCTTGAGAAGGAGGGAGCTCAAGTAGAGCGCCGAGGACTGTATATGCGAACGAGTAAGCGAACTGCTCTGCGCAGACGAGGACGGTGCACGGACAGCGTCGGCCGCAGTGACTTCTGTAAGCCAGCGGTCAACCTCCTGTTGGAGGGCGGTGACTTCTTCCACCGAACATTTTTTGGAAGCCACTCGAGCGACCTTGGACTCCAACACGCGACCCTCACGAGCGCGGGTCTCCCCATGGTCAGGGAAAGCAGGCGCAGAAGCTTTGAGGAGATCATTGGGAAAGTCATCCTCGATAAGTGGGGGTCGAGGGCTATTGGGACTTCTTCGTGGCGTGCTCCAGCCACTGCTGGGGCCATTAAAATCAATATGAATGAGACGAACGGTGCCACGGGTGAATTGTTCGCGGCAGAAAGGGCAAGCAGGGGGTAGACGTGATGTAGTTTTTTCAAGAATGTTGTTGCAGCAACTCAAGCACAATACATGACCTGAAAGGTTGTAAGATGAGTTGAGCGAAAATTTTTCCGAAGTTGAATTAAGGGAAAGCGAACCGCATGGGATACAGTGTGGTAAATTACGAGGACCAAACTCGTCCGCGCAAACGTCGCACAGAGAGCCAGGCTCGAGGGTGAGCATGGTAGCATATAAAGAAGAGAGAAAGATCTAGGGGAGCATAAGGGGGAAGGGGAAAAAAGCGAAGGGGTCATGGTGTGGAGCCCACAATAAATACCGTACCTTTGACTCACTTCTCCCGATTTGGCGGTCTTCCGGGGTCCTTTGTATTTCTCATCCGCTTCCACATCCCCCGACCTTCCACCCGTTTCCCCGATCCTGGTCATAGAGATCACTACGCACATCCCCCCCTCCATGAATCATCTCTTTGTCGATTTTTGGGGGCACGGAAGGGATAACGATCTGGTGGACGGGCATGAAAAACTATACAGTTTTCCTCGACAGGGTTCTGTGCCTTGTAGGGTTAGGGCTCGAGAGATGCACATTGCCAAGACCCGATGGCTTGGCCATCTCACTTCTTGCACTTGCACCTCGGCTTCGGCACGGAACCATTTTTTTTCGCTACAGTAGTCGACTTGCTTCCGACCCACTCAAACCTACAATTTAATTTATGGTCTCACACTCACACCGAGGACTACAGCTCGTAACTCGTTTCTTGGTCGCATCTAATAAGGTATATTTAGTCGACCAGTTTCATCAAAGATGTCCATGACCCGACGTCTGATGTGGCGATGCTGAAACACGTTGAGCAATGTAGCGCCGGCTACGGGCGGGCAAACCCTCAGATAATCCCGAGTTGTCCAGCTTGATCCCAATTTGGTGGCTGCCTTCCTTCACCCCGGGCCAGAATACATTACTGTGCGACCGAATGTGTTTCGATTGGAACCAGAACTGCTCCGATCCTCCTGGAACTTTCGCGTCGCGTCGAGCACAATTTTCCGGAGCCCGGCCTTATGCGATGCCCTTTGCCCATAGCCCTGCGCGCCTATTCCACATTCAATATCCCACTACTGTTGAGTCACTCTTAATATGCATTAATAACCCTCCAATGCTCACTGCTACGAGGATCACAGCGACACGCACTACTCTCCTCGAGTGACGACTTCGCTCTAGACCATGGATCTATCTGTTTCACACCGTGACCTCTTACAAGAGTACCGAGTGTGTTCTACTGCGCACGCGGTGATTGCACAACAATTACTCGGGCGCTCTCTTAGACAGCACCTCGAGGCTCAAGGAATGACAAGTTTTCTCAATATCGACGCCACAGAAAGCCACCCTGAGCAAAAATGCACAGTGTCTACGCTCAACTAGGAATCCCCTCCGCTCAAACTTCCTAATCGATGATCGGCTAACATGCAACGTTGTCCCGCACTCTCCGTAGTTGCCGGACGTTCTTTCCCGTGTATACCCCCGAGGTCCAGTGTTCTGCTGTGAGACCAGCTGTGCTAGTCTCATTTTAATTACCAATTGCTATATCGTTATCATGCCACGGTTTCCGAAGCGTGCATCTTACTAGGTCCTCCAAAAGAAGGTTATAGGATTCATTGCGAACCATAGAATGACAACGTGAATGCATGGAATTCCCCGTTTGGTTTCAGATGGTCCTAGGTCTGCCACTATCGACCATCTACCACCGCACATTCTCCTTCTATTAAACACGTCGAGGTGAAGCCCGACCTGTATACGTTCCTAACCCTCTTACACGTACATTGGGACATCTGTTTTGATCCCTCGATGGGCTTTCACTCGTGATTAACCCAAGAATGACGCGACCCTTTTCGGTTATCGTCAATCACACGTGGGGTTTGCGTGGGGCGAGCCGGGGGCGCGAAAGTTCGTAGCGTAAAGTTCACAGCGATAGTACCTGTAATTCGCCAGATTCCGGATGACTTTGACAGAGACGCACCGAATCACGGGGACCGGATGTGCCTCGAGTTTCTCGGTATCGGCGTATGACCTATAAAGCCGCCAAGGGTTATACACATCCCGTTACACGAGGCACTTGGCCAACCTAATTCGCGAATTGCGCTTTCAACACGTCAACGTTAACAACGTAACGCTCGATCTCCCCGATCCGAGTAGCCCGTAAGAAATTTTGTTATGGCCCACGAGCTCGCACGCACGCACGCAATTTACCCTGAACCGACGGGTACAGTAAGAATTTCGAATGAGGGCTGCTACGCGACCGACGGACTTAATGATAAGGAGGCAACGCCTTATCCACGCGGCAGTCGAGCCCCCTCGGAGGCAAGTCGCTCAGCGGGGATTAGATGAATCATCGACGACACGCAAATCTCTCTTTTCTTCAAGTGGTAAGGGCTCTCTCGGCGAGAGGAGTGAGGATCGCGTGTGCCCTACTGTCCTGGGGTCCTGCCTACTAAAAATTGCCTATGGTGGCGCCCATCCATCATGGCATGCATCATCAAGGACGCGATGCCAACACATTGCCACCGCCATATGATGATATCGCCAGGGATGTGCCAGGATGTGATAAATTAGCATACAAAGCGGAGGAAATAATCGACTGGCACGTTATGGTGCCGTCTGCTGGTGGGTTTTATCACCCTAACTTCTTGCGCTCGTCTCCGTTTCGGCTATGCGAAGATAAGTACACACAGACCCCAACTTGAGAGTTGCAGTGAGACTTCTCGACTCCACCTTCGAGGAGAATGTTGGTCGTTGGAAGTCACCCTCGAAGTTTTTCTCATAGAGCTATTTCTTTCGATTTCCCGGTGTTCTTTAATGGGGCACTACCGTACCAAATGTAACTTACTCCATCACATTCGTACAACGGCAGACAAGAAGCGGTGCAACTGGTGACCCACTATTGGCATTGGGGCGACCCACATGCCAATTGCATGTACATTCCTCATAAGAGCGTTTGACACTGATTGTGTACAATTGTGCTCCTTCAAGTTCAAATTGAAATGTCACAACAAAAGCAGGCAGACGGTCAACTAACGGAGTCACTCGAAAGGGAAATGCACGACCGCGGGACAAGCCCTTGAGGCTTGTTGCGCGTCGTGCGGCGACACATTGTTTATTGTATAGCACAATTTACATATGCGGGGAAAAGCATATGAAATTTCATACATTCGCAATCATAGACGACGTCCCCGGCGACCACCCTAGGAAAGGTCAGCTAGATAACAAACTATTAGCGAAACAGGGCCGACCTTGCGACGCGTAGAGTCAGTCGGGATGGGGGTGACATCCTCGATGCGACCAATCCGCATCCCAGAACGCGCAAGGGCACGCAGAGCACTCTGGGCACCAGGGCCAGGCGTCTTGGTGCCAGTGCCGCCTGTTGCGCGTAATTTGACATGGAGAGCAGTGATGCCAACTTCGCGGCAACGCGCAGCGACGTCCTGAGCAGCAAGCATGGCGGCATAAGGAGAAGACTCGTCACGATCTGCCTTGACTTTCATTCCGCCTAGCGAGACTGTCAGGTCGACTTTAGATAGACAGTCCATTTGCACTCACCAGTCACACGGGAAATGGTCTCCTTCCCGGACAAGTCGGTGACATGGACAAATGTATCATTGAACGAAGCATAGATGTGGGCCACGCCGAAGACGAGCTCGCCCTCGCTAACTTGAGGTCCTAGCTGGACGGTGGTTTCTTGTGCAATACGCGCTCTTTTGGGAGGCTATCCATCCAGAGGTCAGCAATCCCATCCATCAAATCGGGGACTACTTCTGCCACTCAGAAGCATAGCAGAATGCGATTTCACTTCTATTCCGTAGGACCTACCATTTTCTGAGCCCTTGGAGTAATGAAATACTTGAACTTGAGCCCACAGAGGTCGTGAGGGACAACGATAATGTTCTCGAAATTAGAGTTGCACCAGCCGGACAATACCGTGAGTAAACATGAGCATACAACTCTTACCTTACCACAGTCGAACGACTCGAACTTGAATAATCAATCATGATAGGTGACCGTATGGGCACGACGGCATGAAAGCAGTGTGACGTTGTCCTAACTCGTAAACGATATCAATTGAAGCCTCGACTTTCATTCAATTTCATGCGTCAAGACTGACTTTGTGATAACGGACATTACACCTGGTATTGCACGCAAAGTCATCCACCATTCGCTGACTAACCAGCCTGGGGTGTTCAATCGTGTTGATGTACATGTACATGTACACCTGAAAAGGCGCCCCATAGTGACAAGTTCAAGTTACTGGCAGGTTTTTTATTGCGTCTTCACTGGCAAAACGTCTACTATACGACCTCCACCGACTACGGGTCTCCTACCATGTTCGACCTCCGCCTACTACATTCCATTTTTCCTCCGTTGTCATACGGTCGTACCACTACAGATAACTGTAGATTCTTTGCATGAAGACCCCAACCAGATCCTTATGTAGTCGTGATCCATCCTTACCCGTCCCTTATTTTGTGACCTAGAGAGCCCTCACCGACGGGACTTTCACTACTTCTTCCCAGACTCGCAAACACAGTCAGAGATTAAGTTGCTCCGACGGGCGCCTATCAATCGCTGATAAATGATGGCGCGATGACGAACCATGTATGAGGGCCACTGTACATGGGAATCGGCGGGCACTGGCATGCCTTCGAATCGCGCCCCCAAACCTTTTCTTGATCTAAGTCTGGCATATTTCTGCGCCCCCAATGATGATTCCCTTGATAATCGCGATAAGTACATTTTTGGTTAGGTGGACATTATAAAGTCTGTGGTCTTAGACCTCCGGTTGGAGGCCATCTCTTTCCTACACGCTCATCATGTCTGACTCAATACGTTGCACTGCGCTCAACAACGCGATCAGGGCCAAAGGTTACCTATTTCCCTGTATACCCGACGCAGTCTTTGATCTTGTGGCTCTGATCCCCAGGGGTATCTATTCCGCAGATCGCCCAGAGTGTCGGCAGCACCGAACAACGCGTTAGCGATAGTGCGTTCCAGTCTTCCTATAACTTGCTTTCTTGCTTACCCGTGGTAGTCGTCGCTGGAAGAGAGCGCCCCACCGAGCAGGAGTTCAATAAGCTCGCCAGTTCCTTGAATATTACCAGCGCCCCAGTAAGTGATCGCACACGATACCTCAGGCTATAGCATCAAGCAACGCTAACATTCTCCGATTTGTCCCTCCAGCCCCATGACTCCGCCCACGCCACTAAATAGGAGGTTCACCTTCGTGTATCGGATAATTGTCCCAATTTTGAAATCGATGTAAACTTAAGATGGAAGTTGAGAGTGTGTGGCCATGATATCTCACTGATGATATATAAATTCTGTTGTTGAAGTTGTCATGAAGATGTGAGTCGCGATCTACACTGATGCTGGCATAGCAACCTGGTTGGTTCAAATCCTTTGAAGATAGGCTGCTACTTGGGATGCTTGGGATGTAGGATTCACTTGCATTTATGACTGGGAAACCAACGTTTGTGGAACAGGTCAATGGCTCAACAGAGCGAATGCTGATAACCGCCTATTGCCCTAGCTCAACTCTGCGACCACCACTGTGGAAACTGGTGCCAGTGAGACTTCCCTTGGGATGGTTGTACTCGGATTCCGACGAGGGTAGACCCTAGAGATCGTAGTACTTCAGTTACGTGGTTGACCGCCGCCTTCGGCGAAAAACACGTGTAAAAGACAGGATGGCTACTGAGACGTGTGCAGCATGATTCCGCCTGCTTGTCGGCGGATGATTGTGATGGAGGAAATCCGACACCCGGGCCAGTAGGGTGGCTCGGAGTAATCAAGCCAGGGCAAGCTTACCGTCCCCAGTGACAGTGAGATCTGGGGTGGTGGCGCTAACCGTGCCGTAATTCGGACGTGAGCCGAAGAATGTCCATTAAGCAAAGACCTCCGTGACGGGGCAAGGAATGAATGAATAGACTAACGGATGAAGAAATGAATGCGCCAGCGATAAACTACTACATTGCGTTGCTTCTGAGTCACGGAAGAGCTGCGCAACCTCGATGCACAGAGCCTCGTGTACATGTGACGCGAACGGGGCCTTTCACGGGCGCCAGGTAGTGACCGAAATACCTGGCAAGGATGGTGCCTAAAAAACATCATCTGTCAACCACTTTGCGAGGATGGAAGAGAACCAGAAACGTCCCCACTTTCTCCTGTTGTATGATGAAGCGAAGCCCGATTGCGGTCCGAACTAAGGACGGATGCAGTGCTGCGGAGGGATATTGCGAGAAAGCCTTAGTGCTTGGGTGAAGGGTACCCAAAGCAGGATGTGACGAGTGCTCCACTTAGCAAACACATTGTATTCCCTATGGATGGACGCCGTGCAGTGGCGGCAGGGGGAGGGGAAGCCAGAGGGGTGATTCAGCAGCATACATTCATACGGGCGTCGAACGGAACGAGAGTAATGAACCGTTATGCCGTAATATAACTGTTATCAACCACTGGCACACCTGTCGAAGGATTCACCGGCTCTGCACGCAGCAGAGGCGTGTTGGGGGCGTCCCGAATTCGCCTTTTGTTCTAAGCTTTTCGGGAAGTCGAATCTTGTTCGATCTTGAGAGCCATGAAGATAGCTTGCTTCGTGTTCCCCTGGTACAGTATTGTTCCAAGATTGGGTATTTCTATGTCCACTTTGGATGGAGCAGAGATTGCTCAGACCAAGACTTATTTGGGATGGAGTTCCTGGTATGGGTTGACATCCCAGTGACAGCCATGGCGGGGTAACGTTATAAAATACCGATGAAGATCCGACCCCAGGTATAGAGATACTTAAAATCTTAAACGTTCCAGTTCACGGAAGGGAATCGTAAGGCGGAGGTGTATTACCAATTGAGGCCATACACCTCAAGTGCGGAATCCTATGACACGTCCATCGGATACTATTTGGACATTTCTGTCGGCTTTAGTGACTCGAATGCGGTTCGAAAAGGGCTTTGGTTCTGGCGCGTACGGTCATTGAACATACGGAATAAAATGGAAGATGCGCTAGTAGTCCCGTACTACCTGCAGGTTTATTGCCCTGAACAGTAAGTGCACACAGGCACCCCCGGGTTCTAATTGGTGACAGTGTTTCAGCAACCCTAAGCATTCAGCGTTGACGATGCAATTATTAGTATTCAGACTATTTCTTGTGCATTTTCACGGGACTCAGAGACTTGGCCAACCCTTTGCCCTTGCGGTCGACTTGTAGTATTTTCAAATCAAACCACGAGCAATCATCACTTGACACGCATTGAGATACTGTACTCACGAAGAAAACCCTTCTTGCAACACTGGGGACTGGTCTGGGGTCAATTCCGTATGGAGTATGGACTCACGCGCGGGCAAACGGGGTGTGGATCCTATATCGAATTTATCGCAGGCGGGCTTCTCGGTGGTGGCGGTGGTGGCGGGTGTGACATTGCCGGCTACCAGAAGTTTCTCCTTGGGCTCAAAGTACAGCATCTGATGGTCGTCATACTCCTACGGGTGACAAACTTCCCAAACCAGATGTTTTAATTCGGGGAAGCGACAGGTCGGAATAGAGTCTGGCTTCGTCACCTGAGGACGTATCGTTCCCAATGTACGTCCCGTTGTAAGCGGGGATTAATTACGTGGATTCCTAAATTATCCGTTGTGGAAGTTCACCGCCAATTCCTACGGGCAAGTAACTCGTAGAAAGTCCTGGCAACTCAGACACGGTCACGCAACACTATTACAAGTAGCGTAGCGTACCTTGTGTTCTATTCTCGAAAAAGCGTCAACCCCTTTCCCGCCCCATCGACAAAGGCCGAAATAAGACTAGCCCGTAATGACCCCCCTTCTTATGACATACCTGGACCGGCAGTCGAATAGGGCAAAGAACGGGTATGTGGCACAATTCGAAGCAAGCGCAGTCAAGGACTATGAGGTCATGATCGTTCGCACCTTAAAGTCTTCTCCTGCCCAAAGGTATCCAGGTGGATTGCTTAGCCGTTACCACAAAGGTGAAATTCAGGGCGACAAGTCTGAGGCTAATCGTATCGGCGAAGGCTATGGTCGCAAACCTCTACACGATGAATAAAATTCACAAAAATCCTCGCACTCGTGAAGACTATGAATGAATTGTCCAATCACCCATGTAATTCGAGAATTCCTCGACACCGGAAAGTATTAGCTTCTCGAGAAAGTGATCGAAAAAAAGGACAGGAGGATCAACATACGTACAACAACCAACGGGGTCACAGGGGAGCGCATTAGAAGAGTAACAAATTTAAGCAGACTGAAGCTAATGGTGCGTTGCCTTCACAACGGAAACGACGATAATTATGATGATGACGAGGATGGCACCTCCGATGATGAGACGCATCTGAGTGAGAGCATTTTGAGCCTATGAGGACGCGAACAAGGGTGATTACATTACCTTCATGTCTTTCCACCTTCACAAGTTTACAAAGTCCATAGTTAGACATGTCTTTAGAACATGAGCCTCACATAGGAACTTACCACATGTTCTGTGAGATTATGTTAAGAGCGAACACATTGCGAAAACAGAAAAACCCAAACGCACCTTCCGGACCCGATTCGCATTACGCCTGAAGCCTTGAGCGGAAACGGCAAGGTTGTCTGAAAGAGAGTGGGAATGCATGAGCGTCGACGTCGTGTTGGCATGGTCTCACTCCCACAGCAGAGGAGGTAACACCTGCGTGGTCAAAACACATGAGAAACACCCACCTGTCTTGTCTTGCAGTGAGTCAAGTCGCTCCTGACGCTCTACGACCTTGGTGATATTGTCTCGCATGATGCCGACGGTGTCATCAATTTGTGCTTGAATAGCAGCTGTCTTGGGGTTCGGTCCAGTATTTCCACCGGAAGCTGAGGGATTGGCTGACGAGCCACCACGAGGAAGGTATGGGTCATAAGGCTCTGACCTGGAAGATGTGGTAGCGATAGTAGGAGAGGTGAGAACGTGAAGGACTACGGATGCCACGTAACCTAGACCTACATGACGTTGGCGTACGATTCTGGATGAGAAGAGGGTGAATAAAAGGGAGGGGGAAGTCGTTAAGGTGTGTTGAAAAATCGAGTTGGACTGTGGCTCTAGGCTCACCGAGCTTTGAATCAACAGTAGTGGGAGTTAGCTTTTGAGAGTGACAAACGTGGAGCGAGTAAGCGAGTTGAGGTTGCGCGCACTGCCGCAATTACAAACATGGCAACACAATTCCGGCTTCAGCCAGCAGCCGGCAGAAACTCCGTCATAATCCACCAATCACCAATCACTATCACTGGAGCAGTACTGGGCTGTTCTCCATCATTAATCATGATTGCACAATTTCTGTGACCACTGGCTACTCATAACTTAGGACACAACGACACCCTCGATGAAAAGAAACGGTGGCAGTATAATCTTGGCATGTGCCATACAACACAAGTGAGCTGATAACAGAACCGATTAACGGCCCCCTCGCCCTCCCTTTGCTTGCTGCTTAGATATATTCTTAAGATTGGCCGCAGGAACAGCAGGACGTTGCGGCTGTAACCGTATCAGATCGTTGACATGTAAAATGAGAAGTGAACAACGAACCTTAGGCTTTTTCGCCTCTTTCTCTTTCTTCTCAGCCTTCGCCTTCGAGATCGCTGCGAGTCGTTGCGCTGTCCGGACCTGTGCGCTCTGCGTGCGCTTGGCAACAATGGCTGCGAGGTCCGCTCCGGCAATACCCCTCTGGTGTTTTACGGTTCTACGTGACCGTTTCTTCGCTACCTCTTCTGTAATACCCTTCTTGTGCATGCGACGGTAAAGAACAGTCCATGCAATCTTTCGCGGGTTTTTGCGCTGCAAAAATAGTGATTCACTCTTCGACGTGCCAAAGCGAAAGATCTGAAAGATATATGTTGTAGGTTCACAAACATCCTAGACAAGCGCGGACGTCTTGGCACTAACTTTGCTATCCCCACGAACGAACAAGCGACCTTTGCTCGGATATATCTTGTAATTTGTGAAAGAGTCGATTTCGAGTTTCTTCAAAGACGATCATCAGTGGGACAGTGACTGACCTACATAATGGACGCACCATCTGTAGTGTGAAGCCAGGTCCAAAGAAACCATCAGTTATGGGCCGTACTACATTGTCATCCGAGGGCGGGGTGAAGCATCCATCCACCAATGCCAAAATAAAGCAGAATATCCATGATGGAGTGGAGACAAAATACGTCCTCGCGACATTTTGTTGACGATAAAAGGCGGCTCACCTTGAGGGATTAGGGGTCCGTTGGGGGATATGTCGACTGCCTTGACTTGACTTTAGATTCGATGGGCGATGGGCAACACAAGCGCAGCGCAGGGTAAAGACCGGATGTCTCCGGTCGGTGTCTAAATAACCACTCAGCTACGCTCGCTGCGACGAGCGACGATTGCAGAGCTGTACACAATCTTCACAGTTTCTAAGGGGAATTTTATTCCTGTCTTTCTTCGAGAACACATTTTTTGTTGCCTTGCCATGAGTATTAGTATGAGTGTCCATGCATGTGATGCATCATAGATGGGTTGCACTACCTGCCCTCCCCGCCGTCGCGTCTCAAACCTCAGGCTGGTTTCCACCGACAAGCGGATCGCTCGCCCCTCGTCGGCCAACGCCACAAGTGTGCGCTGCCTCGATAGCTGTCAAATCAACGTCTCGCATACTGTGCACGACATCTTGCTGTTCGAGTCCTTACTCGGACCCTCGTGTTTCGTCGGACACCCTTACTGTTGAAAGGACTAGTTGACCCGTTTTCGTACGCTCCTTTATCACATTTTCGCTCTAGAA
>Ga0307510_10000436_pt1 | contig 40254 bp, 45 predicted proteins | sample 12_EM_MG_FD_207224 | JGI IMG/M metagenome (GOLD analysis project Ga0307510, IMG submission 207224) | Populus trichocarpa ectomycorrhiza microbial communities from riparian zone in the Pacific Northwest, United States - 12_EM | ecosystem: Host-associated > Plants > Roots > Unclassified | place...
TCACTCCTCCAAAAGGCAACTTCGGCGAGATGCTAGGTGAGTGTGAAGGCGTATTTGAAATAAATCTAGTTAGTACTTGATTTCTTAGAGCAGGGGCGGGGTGACATCATGGAGTTCAAAGATTGGTACTAGCCATTTTTTTTAGTCTCCGCAATGTACTAGCGGTTTTTTTAAGTATCCGGACACCTTGGCGCCAAGACACATACAAATCCGCGCCAAGGTGTCCGGATATTAAAAAAAACCGCTAGTACTCAGTCGTCTTTGCCAAGAATACCTCCCCCTGCCAATATTTTGCTGGAGTTCTCACCAGATGTTCAGCTCACGGGTAGATTAAGTAGGTTACGGTCCAACTTACACCATGGTGAAATTACACACGAGTCATTTAAGCTTTTCTTGCCGGGGATCAAGAACTTGCACCTCTGCCAAGGAAACACTCACGCCACGGGCAGGATACCTTACACCGAGCCATTCCGGAGACTAAAAAACATGGCGAGTACTTCTGCGATATTGAGGACAACGTGAATTGTCAGTGATAAGAGAACAAGCGGGAGCCTGGTTGGAGAATCAGGGGCAATATGGGAATTATCCAACAACTGTATAGTTTACGGAGTAGTGTTGAGAATAGAAGCATTTCGCTTGATGGAACTCAAGAGAGGTCCTCGGTTGGTCAAAATTGAGAGGCAATGAATACTTTGATTGGTGGGTGGGGTGGGCTTTATCGAGATTCTTCCGCTTGGTGTGTTAACCAATCAGGAGTGTGAAGCCTTGAGGAGGTTATGAGATTTTTCCAGTCGATTGTAGGTAGAATGTTGATTAAATATGGTGGAACCAAGAAGGGGCTCGATAAATTTATTCAATGTGGCTGCTGACCTAGTAGGAACCAGTATTCCCAAGCGGCCAGTCCGGCCATGGACTTGAAAAGCCTGGATCAGTCCCGGTTCAAATTATCAACGCCGCCAAAGACTGAAGGCGCCCAGGCAAACGCCAGGTGGAGAGGATAAGCGACCCAGGCTAAAGCCGCCAGATGCCCGGTAAAGCCTACGGTACAGATCCCGGGTAACGCTCCCAGATACCATGCCAACGAGCGCTCCTCGCGTAAAACTCAACACTGATTAGCTAAGCTTTTCGCATATTATGACACATTTTGAATTTAACCACATAAATTAACCAACAGATACAAGAGCCTACCATGAATCGATGGTGCGAGTACAGAGCAGGGATCAAAGGTTGGAGAGCTGTGGTACCAGTACGGCGCTTGCCCAAGTGTACCATAATTTTGTCCATATCAGAGCTTTTGAATCCAAGATATTATATGAGAGAAATTTCATAAAAATATAAACCCTCGATAGAACCACTGAAAGTAGTAAGGACATCATTTCTATGTAAAAATACCCACTCGCTTCCCAACCCTCCAAGAGCAGTACGCAGTTGAACTTTTGGATTTCGCCAAGGCTGAGTTTTCCCACCAAAAACAACCATCTTGCCACAGTTTTAGGGAGATTTTTATTACCTACTACTATTCAAAAAATTTATATCATTTGAGGCCCCAATAGAAGTCAAATAGTTTACATCTTTTCTGAATACTTTATGAAGTTGGCCTATTTTTAATTCTAATGTTGGTGCTGGAATAAGTGTGGGAAATCGGCCGTTTATAGTGTAAAATTTAAGTTGCTTGAACGGATTCTTTTTCTAGTTTTCCAAAGTTGCCTTCACACCGGAGAGTGACCACCCCGGCTCTGTACAAGAGTGATCATGAATTCATGGTACAGAGCCCGGGTGGTCACTTCTCCGTTGTGAAGGCAACCTTAGAACACAAGAGGAAGAATACGTTCAAGTGCACTCAAGCGATTTTAGACTATAAATGGCCCAATTTTACACACTTATTCAAGCACTATCAGAATTAAAAATAGGCTAACTTCGTAGAATGTTCAGGGGAGGTGTAGGCTACTTGACTTCTATTGAAACCTCAAATCACCGAGTTCTAGACTTAGCGACGAGTCCTCCGATATCCTTCTAGCACCTTCTGCCAGTGTCTTATGAAATGAATGCCAATAGCGTGGGGGTAACGTTCGGTGATGAACCTAGAATAAGCGCCCGTGATTGGCAAATTTCCTGGTTGAGATGATCACGTTTGAATGTGCTCAAAAAGCAGTTCCTCACTCACTTGTACTTGGGGGTGAGCATAAGTACGGCGAACTTTGCTTCACCCACGCAATGATTCCATAAATCTATCCTAGCTAAAACCTATCCGGCGTACGCTAGATAAAACAATAACCTTAAAACAAAACAAAACAAAAACAAATAAAACCAACAAAAACTACTCCCCGTCATCATCGCCCCCATCCAAAACCATATCACCCAAACCAAAACATCTAACAGTAAACAATTTATCATCATGAACCACACCCAAACCACAATTTGAAGCCAAAAACAAAGTAAACAATCTCATCCGGCATGCTCTCCCAGCCTCCATCCTTAGGTGACCATTAACCAACCTCCCAGTATCGCAATATGTAAGAGAACAAGCAACGCAGCTAACCCTCTCCCTCACTGGATTAGGATATAGCCATCTGAAAGCTAATGAAACCTTTTGATCCTCCCCAAGTGTTTCCCACATGGCCTTAACACCCCTCCAGACCCTATTCGTAGCATCTTCCTTACAGCGAGGATTTAAACTGTAGTTTCGTCTTTTTCAACTCTTCGGAACCCTAAATACAGTGACACAAACTGGGCAAACGTTATCACCAGGCCCCAAAAAGAAGTACTTATTTGGGATGATTATCGGCGGTAGCGGACACAGCCTCAGGCACTCATCACATCTGTAGACTGGCCTTGCTACGTCCACGGTAATGTAGCGACCATCCTTAATGATAATAGCTGTACCATCAAAGGGATTGCTGCAGGCCACTCTCACATCAGCCATGTTACTAGTATTGCTCGGAATGCCAAGGGACATATAATCATGATGTTCGATCCACTTAAGCCAGGAGGGTAACAGCTTGTTGTCAAACAACGTAGTTCTGTCAGGCCTCATATCCTCGTACTTGTCGCAAGCGTCCAATGCAACCGATCATCTCTTCCAGGGCAGTCATCACGGCCACGCAAAGATTTACGTGTGTGTGACCATCCGAACAGCCAATCTTGGTGTGATTTTGGAGGGGGAAAAAAGTCTGGCGAACTCTTGGCATGAAACAATTCAGTGCACCTTACCCCATGATTGGCTGACTTGTTTATGAGCCAATCAGAGCAGGTTCGCCGTACTTACCCTTAACCCTCGGTGCGATCCATCTCCACCAATAACAGACCTGAGCCGGTTTTCCTAGCTACTATCGGTTAGTTCCAGCACGGCCTTCCGGGTCGCAATAGTCTAGTCTTGGGTAGTTATCTTGGATCGGAGCGAGGGAATTTGGTAATCTTGCGATGCTTTGTTGGATGCAATTTTCTTGTCTTGTTTTTCGGGGATGTGATGGGCTTGGTTTTCCGGGGGGGTCGTGACAGGTTGAATTCCACGCTCCGCTTGACGGCCCTTCTTAGGTGTAACTTCCGTAGTCCTTGAATGTGTCAAAAATTGCATCGTAGAATTTGCTAGGCAAGATATTGTCATTTCGGCAGCTTACTGGATCCCCATTTCCTGCTCTCCTGTACCCGCACTTAAATGATTTCCGTCCGAGAAGAAGAAGTTACTAGCGTTTCAAAACTCGTGTTGGGGAAATTGTGTGCAAATGTCGGATAGGCGGATCTGGCATGTTGACTTAGAAAGTAGACCTCATAGAATTGTTATAACGAAGGAGGAATGTATACCAGGGTCGAGAAAAAACACGGGCGTAGTCGCATAATACGGCTTCTCTGGCTTTTATTTCTCATCGGAAGTGTACTTCCTCCTTCTGATGCTTGCGCTACCGCCGGCTGGGGGAGAATGTAGTGTTTGTTTTCGGGGGGCGAATTAGCAGCTCTGCGAGTTCCAATTTCTCGTTGATAGTCCTCGCAGCGCGAATTGCGGTAATGAAGCCTCTATGATTGGGATGGTTAGCTGAGGGTAGTTTTAAGAGTGCGAGCGTGGCAAGGATAATGGTAGGTGTTGCTGGATGGTACTGCGGGCGAGCGAGTGGAATTGAGCGGTATCACGAGTAACTAAGAGGAGAGTTATTGCCAAGGCAAGCGAGCTGCTTATGTCGTAGTGAGCCAAACCCTATCAGCGGTAGGCAGAATGAAGTGTTTGCGCGGCCGCTTGATGGGTACGGAAAGCGAGGGAAGAGTTTCGCTGAATGTGAGGACAAGAGAGAAATCGATGGTCAAATAAGAGTTGTGCTGAGGCTGTTTTTGTTGACTTTGTTCGCTGTGTAGACAAGGGACTTATCAAGAAGAGAGAAACGAAACAGAAGAGAGAGCAAATAAGACAAGCAAGCGAGCTCCACAACCAATCACAGCGAAGACAACCTTATGACTAAGCTTCGGCGAACAACTCATGATATCCAACATTGCTTATAGAATAATAAGAAAAGAGATTAAGAGAAGAAGGGAGAGAAGAGGAAGAGAAGAAGAAAGAAGGAGGCGTAGGAATATAAATCGAGGCAGTGACCCTAGTGATTTTTGAACAATTATTGGATGGTTGGGCACAGTGGATCCAATCCTAGGTTACCAAACGACACAAAACTTTTATTGGTACTAACAGCAACGATAGACAAAAGATATCAGAGAGCAAGAGAGAATAAAAAGCTCGTGCGCAAGAACGAATGAGGTTGACAAGACAAGAGATGACTGTAGAACCGTGAGAGAAAATGCGATGTGTGACTGATAACAAAACGAACAAAGAGACGAACGTCGCCTTATATCCTTATCAATAGAAAACCGTCTTCCCCGGCGTGCTTGCTGCGCATGCCGGATCACTCTCCCACTTTCCATCACTAGTTCGTCCTTCTGTTTCGCTTTACCGAAGGGCTTCTGAGGTAGAAGCTCCATGGCCGAGGGTAGAGTTATGACACCTGTCTCGGATCGAGTTTATGGCTAAGGATGAGGTAGATGTTTGGCTATTGACTGTGTTCATGTTTTATCGTAGGAGGATCGGTGTTTGATACTGTGCCATCGGATATGCAGGATTGTGGTATGAGATAGTGAGAAGCTAACCGTGGTGGAACGCTATCGAGGGAACCGTCTGTTTAAGGTTATGGTAGTTGCGTTTCTCCTTATGCAGGAACGAAAAATATGTACTATCGCGACACCCTCAAATTCGTTTCCACCTCAAATTCGGATTCTGGGCTACGCGGGTCATGTATGAACCATACCAGCCAGCACCGAACAAGTTATAATCTACTGGTATTTTTCTAGTATCACGTATATCCAACCTGCGTAGCCCGGAATCCGAATTTGAGGTGGAAACGAATTTGAGGGTGCCGCGATAGTATCTGGTGAGCAGCCTAAAATCGTCAATCTGTAACAGTGATCACGAGGAGCCGCTCGTGACCACAGGAACACGTATATCGGAACTCGACCATGATTTCCAACAATGACAATTTCCAACAAGTGTGTGGAGATGGTATGATGAGAGGAAAGTTTTCTGGGAAAATAATCTATGTGATGATGAAAACGCTCTGTAATGTGGCAACAGCCCGCTTCACCATCTGCACCATATCCGGAAGCCGGGGACCTCGGCCGCGAAACTCCATTTTCGCCTTTTCGAATGCTGTTCGCACGTCCTCCAGTATTTCTTCTCTAGCCACCAGCTGCTTTAGGATAGTTCCCATGATGTTGACTGCTGTCTGTTCCTCCTGGTCGCGGAAGTCGCAGAAGAACCCCGCCACTGCAATGTCCTCCCGCCAGCCTCATCACATAGCCTATCGATCACCAATGAGCTAATATTTCTTGCCGTCAGCAGTAATTCCCGCTTCTTCCAGAGCACGAGTCACTTACCTTAGAAATGGCTTTCCCACTCCCGGATTCCCATAGCAAAACAAGACAGCCTTTTCTCTGCCACCTTGATCACTGCCCGACCCGCGAAAGCCCCCAAGAGGGAACACCCTATACCATCGAACCTGATGATACGCACATCTTGATTATGCCCAGACGCATTTTCCGGTCTTTGAAAAATGGAAGATGCACTAGCGCCACTATGTGCTTGGTAAAAAAATGTTTCAGGGGCAATTCAATCATTCAATTTGCTCTAGAGAAGGAACAAAAACCGTTCTATGAGCCCGCCTGACCCCAACACCCCCCCAATAAAGCGCCCACAAGCAAGTTCCACACATAACTTAGCCAATGCCTCAAGCAGTCCCCCCCTTACCCCCTCCACTGCGGACAGCTACCCAAGTGACCACCAGTAATCATAATCAACGGGAATCGATTTATTACTTACCCTTTATACATCCCTCCCTAATATTTTTGTCGAACGTTTCAACATTTTCGCTGATAGCTATCCTATGTTTCCTTTAGTTGCTTTTTTAATTATTTCTTGATATTTCTTGATATTGGGAACCTCACCAGCTTATCATCTGCACCAAAGTGAGATGCCGCCACAAACAATGGTTGCTCCCAGTGTTGAGAATTCCCGGAACGGTTCTTGAATCTGATCCTGATATAAGCCTTTAATTAAAACAGGAGCAATTGAAAGGGTAACCTTACAACGATAATGGGACATTTTAAGGGGGCATCGTCAGTGGGAAGGAGGGATTGATGCGGAACTTGAACGAAAGATTCGTAGTTCGGATGTTAGAGGTGATGGATGAACTTTGTCGGAGGCGAGGGATATCCCGTCTATGAGGCAACACACATCGCAATGTCATGTCATCGGTATAAGCATACTTGCGCATTCCAAAAGTATCCAGATGATTTGGCGTCAATATTCGCGGATCCAGGCTCAAATCCCAGCAGCTTGGCGCCGAGGAATCCGGATACTTTTGGAATGCGCAAGTACCGACTGCTCCACACACAATATCGACCTCAACATGAGGCCTCCCAGAGAGAAATACTCGCATCCTCGGTGACTCCCGAAGGCTACTCTTCAGTGGCCCAAGAAGCTGCAGTTGATCCGTTGATCCTTAGGGAGGCACTCATCCAAGCCATCAATATACTACAGATGAAAACTTGCGTCAATATAGCAACAGCCCGCGCCCACTTTGCCATCTGCACTATATCCGGAAGTCGCGGAGCCCGGCCGCCAAACTCCATTTTCGCTTTTCGAATACCGTCTTTAGGATTGCTCCCATGATGACTGCTGTCTGTTCCTTCTGGTCACGGAAGCCGCACTAGAACCCCGCCACTGCGATATCTTCCACGCTAGCCTCATCACATAGGCTATCCATCACCAATGAACTACTATTTTCATCCGTCAGTAATAACTCTACTTCTCCAGAGGGCATGTCACTTACCTTAGAAATGTTTTTCGCACTCCCGGATTCCCATAGCAAAACAAGATAGCTTTTTCTACGCCACCTTGATCACTCCACCACTCACCAAGGTTTCCAAGAGGGAACACACCATACCATCGAACCTGATGATACGCACATCTTGATGATGCCTGGACGCATTTTCTGGTCTTTAAAAAAAAAAGGGAAGACACACTAGCGCCACTGTGCTTGGTAAAAAAATGTTTCTGGGGCTATTCAATCATTAAATTGGCTCTAGAAAAAAGAACAAAATCTATTCTATGAACCCGCCCGACCACGATACCCCCCCAACAATGCATCTACAATCGAGTCGCACACACAGCCCAAACAAGCTCCACACAGGCAATCCCTCAGGGAGCCCCCTCAGCCGCCCCACCCCGAACCGCTACGCAAGTGACCATTAGTAATTGGAGCTGACAAGGATGAATCTACCCCTTACCCATTACGCAACCCTCTCCGCCCCCGCCCCTAACACAGGCACCGAAGGCCTTCAACCTCGCTTGCATGAGGCCAACTTTCCCCGGCCCCTCCAGGCTAATCAAGGCCGCCCCAGTCGCAAGGGATTGCACCCTCTTGATGCCTTCCCCGACTTCCTTCTTGGCTTGCCCAACCTCCTTCATAAGATCTTGGGTGTTTTGATTGATTTCTCCCCTAATATCTTTGCTGCAAGTTTCAAATTCCACGCTGATACCTTTCCTGTGATTGCGTTTAGTTTCTTGTTAATTATTTCTGGAGATTGGGAATCTCGCATGCTTATCACCTGTACTAAAAGGACAAGCCCGCCACAAACAACGGCTGCCCCTGGTGTTGCAAATTTGCGGAACAGTTCTTGAGTTAGATTTTTTATGTCAGCCAATAATTAAAAGCGAATCAATTGAAAGGGCAACCTTACGATGATAGTGGGACATTTTTTAGGGGTGGTGGGCAGGAAGGAAAGATTGATGCGGAAATAGAAGGGAAGATGCGCAATCCGGGTGTGAAGAACTTTCCCCAGAAGTGAGGGATACCTAGCCTATGTGGCAAAACACATCACATGACATCGGTATAAGCATACCGACTGCTCCGCGTAGATTGTGTCACCAATCTCACACCCCCCACAATCCCGGGAAACTTTTCAACCGACCGGCCAAGCAACATCCTACCACTACTCCCCTGATAGGCAAATGGCCTCCCCCATACCACCCCAGCTCATGGGCAGCGTTAGCTCGGCTTTCACAGTGGATGGTTGTGGTGGGTGCATGGGTACTTGTGTCTCCACGCCAAGAATTGGTACCTGTTTGCCCTTTGGATAAGCAGAGAGTACTTATTCCGGAAAGGGTGCTAATTCTTGGTGCAGAGACGCGAGTACTACAGACTTCATAGGTAGCTGTGGGAGCAGGCATGGTTATGCAGGAATTTGATCAGGCAGTTGCAACCACAGTTCTCTACTGTGGCCTCGCAATATCAGTCAGTCATCCCAACCGATATCAAACTTTCGTGGTGGCAGCGGTGGCAGGACAGCGAATCGTGCCATCCATGGGGCTCCCCAGTAATCTTGCAGTGGCCTCTGTCCTTCATTGATGACTACAGAACTGTTGCCCAAACGACTAATCCAGGTGTTACCTAGGGCGGAAGGAGGAGAAGGGATGCCTGATGGGGGTGTTGTGATGGTGGGAATTGAAATCGGGCGAGCGGGACAAAGGGGAAGGACTCACAATGCGTAGAATTACGAGAGTTCCTAGTTGATTGGGGGCTTGTGTATTTTTATTAGATTTCTCACTTGATTTGTGTTTGAATACAGGTGGCGTTGTCTAGTGGAGTTAGTTCCTTGTCTGTATTTTAAATTGAGTAGATTTTTAGATAAAATCGGGAGTATCCCGGGTAACCAAGCACGCAGCGTGCTGGTAGTAATTGTTTTTCTGCAATGAGTTAGTTGCTGCGGGGGGAAATAGAATGTGGAGAACGACTTCATAAACCAGTGTTCCCAACCGTCCAGTCCGTCCGTCTTTGGGTGAGGACGGGACGGACTATAGGGGACTATAGTCCTAGCGCTTGGACCTCCTGTACTAGCCAAGTTGAGATCATACACCTCCGAACGGATTCTTTTCACTTCATAAGACATCACTCGTGCCGTCCCCGGCGGTCCCCCGCCGTCCCTCACCATTCCTGGTCGTCTCCGACAGTCCCCGGCCGTCCACCCCCTGCCCTGAGCTAATATGTCTCACCCTGTAGGGCCCGCTGTCCTGCCCAAAGACGGCCGTCCTTCCCTTAGGTTGCCCCGGACGGCCTATAGGTAGCCGTCCCGTCTCGTCCGCAGTCCCCCCACGGGCCCCAGCGGGCCCCCGGACGGTTGGGAACACTGTCATAAACTAGAATCACAATATCCTTCAATTCCAGATCCCGATGTTGACCTTCCATTTACTCAGCCTTTAGGGGAGGGGTGTTTCGTAGGAGTGTGGTGCTTGGTCTTCCGGAGTTGTGACAGGCTGAATTCCATGCTGCCCTTGATATAATACGGCCTCTCAGACTTTTCTTTCTTGTCGGGTGCTTCCTTCTTCCTTCTCCTGCTCCCGCTACCGCCAGCAGGGGGGGGAATTGAGCGTTTGTTTTCGTGGACCGAATTAGCAGTTCGGCGAGGTCAAATTTCTGATAGTCCTTGCAGACTCCAATTGAGTTACCGTAACGAACGAAGTCTTCATTATTGGAATGATTAGCGGGGGGTGGTTTTAAGGGTGCGAGCTTCGTCAGGACAATGGTAGGTGTTGGGTGGCATCGCGAGAGAACGAGTGGAACTGAGCTATATCACGAGTAACTAAGAGGAGAGCTATGGCTAAGGCGGGCGAGCTGTTATCTTGGTAGGTGGAAATGATCAGTAGTGAGCCGATCCCTATCAGGATAGGCAGAATGAAGTGTTTGCACAGCCGCTTGATGTGTATGGAAAGTGGAGGAAGAGCTTTACTGAATGTGAGAAGAGGAGAGAAATCAAAGGTCAAATAGGAGTTGTGTGGAGACTGGTTTTTTTCGGCTTCGTTCGCTGTGTAGAAAAGGGAAGACAAGCGAGTTCCGTGGCCAATGATAGCCAAGACCCCATTATGACTAAGCTTCGCCAACAACCCATGATATCCAACACTGATGCTCGCCGTGGAGGTTAGGGCTAAAGGAGAAAACAAATATTCCCCCTATTGACTCAATAATAACATTATGATATTGAATTTAGATCCCCGGATGCCTCCTTGAGATGGGTTATAGGTACTGAATAAGTTTGTTGTCTAATGAAGGAATATAAGGGGGGTTATTATTATAAGTATGTGACAGAAAGCAAAAAGAGGAAAGTATAGCCTATGCACCATGCACACCACTATAGGACTCCCTGCGTTAACTCCTATTCCTACCCACCCCTGAGCTCATGTTTATATATCTAACTTAGATCCGCCAAAGTTTCGCCCGCGCCAACTCAGCATGTATAATACTGTCATCATTTACGAAATGATAGCAATAAAATGGTTGATAAGGAGGGACTGATAGTAGCGGGAAAATAGGGTAGAAAAATTAAAGAAATAATCATGAGAGAGAGCCAATCGCCATTCTGAGAAGGGGGAGGGCTTTTTGTTGAAGCGCAACCCGCGGGAATAGACTGAGAGGGGCTTTGATGTGGGTTGGACGGATCGGGTGAGAGATGCTCTGTGACCTCGGGGATATCACCTGGGAGAATGCAGGGTTTAGGTGGCAAGAGCAACTCCACAACTCCTCTATGACCATGGGAGGCAGCGAACGCGAGGGCAATTTTGCCGTTGGAGTCTGGGAGGCCGGGATCGACATCCTCTCATTCCAATAGCAACTTTACGACTCCATCATGCCAATTATATGTAGCCCACCAGAGTAGTGTTGGGCCGCATCCAGGGTTTGAACTTTGAAGTGCTGGGATTGATATCCTCTCGTCCCAATAGCAACTTTACTGCTTCCTCATCCCGCTCTGCGCAGCCCACAAGAGTAGCGTTTGACCACATTTGAGGTCTGCAGAGTTGGAATTGATATCCCCTCGTTCCATAGCAACTTTACGGCTACGGCATGCCGTCGCACACGTCTAAAAAGCCCAAAGCCGGCACCACCATAGATGTCAGGAAAGAGCCTGCCCCCGCCGTTAAGCTCCAGCCAAGGTTTACGAACAGCGGGCTATTTTACCAACATCATAGCATTACGAGCCGGGATGATTCAAGCTTCGGTGGTATGGGATAGGTCCCGCTAAATTCGTCAAACAGAGCAAACGAAATAACTGTTGATGACCCCTATTCGTCATCCACGAGTTTTTGTCAGGCATCTGTTGAAAACTATTTCATATCTCCCGGGCTTTCTCTTGTTTGGCCTGCCTGCAATGATTGTTATCACTTGACAAATTGTCCTGTCTTTGAAAAATTCCAGATTCACTAGTGCCACTGCCATGCAAAAGAAATGTTTCAGGGGCAATTCAATCATTCAATTTGCTCTAGGGAAATGAACAAAAATCGTTCTATAAGCACGCCTGACCCCAATACCCCCAATAAAGCACCTACAAGCAAGTTCCGCACATAGCCAATGCCTCAGGATGCCCTCTTCCCACCCCCAGCCTGGACCGCTACTCCAGTGACTATTAGTAATTAAGGTTGGAGCCGACTAGAATCAATTTACCCCTTACCATTTATACAATTCTCCCCACCTCCACTGCGGACGCATTCCCCAAATGCTTTAAGCCTTTCCCTCGTAACAATGAATTTCTTAGGATCGTCTAGGGCCAGTGTTCCCAACCGTCTTTTGTAAACACCGCAGGACTGTAGGACGTGCGGGCCCTGCAGTCTTTTTTAGAAATGGTAACTTCCGGTAGGTACCCACCGTCCTGAATAAGGACGGGCGTCACCTCTAGGTTACCTACCGTCCTGCATAATGAAGGGCGTCACCTGTAGGTTACCTACCGTCCTGCATAAGGACGGGCATCCCTTGTAGGTCAAGGAAGTGGAATGGGGTCAGGGTGCTCAGAACCAGGATCGGATATCACTGGAAGCATTGGTTGATTGATAGCGAAATTTGATACATAATAGTAGAGCCTAAGCTTCTCTTCATTAGAATAAAAATGTTTCACATCTTGATAACACTTACCTAATGCTCATGAAATTCGAAAATGAAACATAAACTAAGACACCTATAGGGCCCGGCCGTCCGTCCCAGGCATAGGTCAGGACGGACTGCAACTGGGCGTCCGTCCCGTCCGAAGGTCTCAAACTCGGCGTCCATCCCGTCCTAGGCTAAAGACGGACGGACTGGACGCTTGGGAACACTGTCTAGGGCGACCAAGGGCGCCCCGGTGGCGATTGTCTCTGCTTGCCTTACGCCCTGTCCAATGTCCTGTTTGGCTTGCTTAATCTAGTCTTTGAGAGCCTGGTTCTTTCCACTTATTTCTTCCCTAATCTCGTTCTTGAAAATTTCAGCTTCTCCAGTGATAATTTTGCTATGTTTTAATTTAGTTTCTCTTTTAATTATTTCTCAAGATGGGTGGTCTCAGACTGGCTCCAGATCTGTGCCAAAATGACGAATCCACCACAAAGGACGGTTGCTCCCGGTGTTGCAAATTCGCGGAGAAGTTCTTGAATCATCACATTATATTAGCTAGTAATTAAAAGAAAATCAATTGAAAGGGTAATCTTACGACGATAATAAGCCATGATTTGAAGGGGAGCTAGTGAATGGAAAGGAAAGATTAATACCGAAATGGAAGGGAAGATTTGTTCTCGGGATGTTCGAGGTGATGGAGGAACTTCCTCAGAAGCGAGAAATACCCTGCCTATATAGGGGGCAACGCACATCACATGATATCAGTACAAGCACACCGACAGCACTGCATAGATCCTGTCACTGATTTCCATACCCACCGCAATTTCGGGAAACTCTCTTCAACCCCATAACCAGCCAAGCAACTTCCTACCACTTCTACTCCTCATAGCCAAACGGCCTCTCCTAAACCACCCCAACTCATGGAGAACATTGGCTCGGCTGTTAGGGTGGATGGTCTTTGTGGGTGTGTAGGTACAAGCTCAATATATGGTAGACGGAGCTGGCTGAGTTGTGCAGGAATTTGATCAATCAAACAGTTACAATCACAGCTCTCTAACATTACCTCTCAGCCACAGTAATTCCAACAGATATCGATCCTCTCACGGCAGTGGTGACAGTGGCAACCCAGCTAATTCACCCATGAATGGTAGTTCCCAGTGACCTTCTAGAGGCGTCTGTGTTTCATTGACAACTGTAGGTCTGTTCTGCAACTTGCTAATCCAAATGCTCCGAGGCCTGGAAGGAAGTGAAGGTCTACTTGAAGAGGGCTTGGTTATGTTGGGAACGGCAATCCAGTGAGCAAGTATCACCTTACGAGTCCAACGGAGTGGGTATTAAAGGGTGGCTTAATGGAGAGCCATGTTCGGATGCCATTTGATGATAAGGTCCTTTCATCCCTTTGGGAGGAGCACAGTCGGGGGAAGAGTAAAAGACACCTATTCCCCACCCCAGGACATGGAGAATTTACCTCTTTCTATCAACTGGTAGTGCCGGTCGCAGAACCTCTGGACGTCTTTTTCCGAACGAATGTCGAACTCTCCGAACTCATACCAGTCACATACTCCTCCCACCAACGGCTTCGATCAAAACCTACCGGCTCGGGATACCTTCTGCAGAGTGGGCCAACCTTCAGCTCCATCCCGGGCTGGGTTCTTCCCAGAATATACCCCACCCCCGAGGCCTTGGATGCAGTTTTATCGCTGATATCGAAAATCTCCACTGTTATGGGATTCTGCGACCTGACGACGTGGAGGAGACAGACAACGGAATCGCTAAAGTCAGATTTGGAAAAATACTTGAACTCTGCGCTAATAATACATGATCTAGCCGAGTGCGAAGGGATGAAGGGATTCTTGGACAAGCAAAAAGCAAACTTCTAAGTCGGGGAATACCAGTTATGGAGGGTTCACAAAACACGGAAAGGCGTGGCCAAACCCTTAGGAGCTTGCAAAGGTCGGTGGGGGGGTGTTAGATGAGCTGGCCAAAGCACCTTAGGGGGCCGCGGGAGGGTGGAAAGCCGTCTTTGGCGGGGAATTTAGAGGCGGTGTTAATATTAAGCATTCATCCGCGAAGAGGCTCCCTGTCGCAACCCTCATGGTACCGGGGCAACTCTCCACAAATCGGAATATATGATACAGAGCCGCAATGGAAAGTCTAAAGCTCCCCCAGCCCCCCACCCACAAACGCTCACAATCCACCCCCACTATCAATAACCCACCCGATGCTGACCTCACAAATTTAGAATCCAAAACCCAAAACCCAACGCTCCGCCCATACGGATATTCCATCGTGGAGCAGCTGCAGAGGATTGACCAGAATTACCGCCCCGAATACAAAGTTCTAGACAAAGCCCCTAGTGGAAATGCCGGGAGCCGATGAAGGTGAAGTACTCAAGCTCCCGCCTCCCCCAAGCCCTATGCCAGACGACTGTGGCTACGATTTCGACACTGGAATCACGATCTTAAGCATACGCGCGAACTCTACCTCTTCCCAACTGCAGCCAAATCCAAGCCTACACTCGGCCAGCAGCAGTGCATCAAATCAGCAAACGATGACCCTTCCCCCAACCACCACCACACCCCACAATCAGAGGTAGCAACAGCCCCACCCCCAAGACCCTCACCAAGTAACAAACCCACATCTCCACTCTCGATTACGAAAGCCCAATTCTTTGTGGGAATGATCTTCGCAATAATCTCAGGGGCCTACGCCCTCTCATCTGCCTAGGTCTCCACCACTCCCTTCTAAGCGTTGCAAAGTCAATCCTACGCGGTCCCGGAAACCCGACACTGATGTCCATGCCCGTGCTCATCAGGGAAACCTTCGCAGACGGACTGGGGGGATTCTGCCTATCACATCACCGGACCACCAGTGCCGGTTGTACCAACACCGGATATCGCACTGTAGACGACCCATAGTTCTATTCCGCAGTAAACCCACCTCCCAGGAGACCTTCCCGACCTAGTTCTAGGCCACTGAGTAATCACTTCTACCCGCAGATCCTCTCACAATCGCCCAGCCACTGTATTCAATATTCGCGCACCGCCAACAATTGATCCTAGGGCACCAAAAGAGCATACCGCGACTTGCCACTTCCTCCTCGTGAAAAAAAAATCCAATAGGTCATGAACTATAGATGTTTTCAAAGATAGGGTGCAGTTTATTTCCTTGAGAGATTGGGATTCAAGTGTGCTCTCACAGGGAGATGATGACGGAGCTTGCTCTGGGCTTTGAATGGTCCGCTGGGGAATATTTCAATGTCATGGGTGGGGGTATGATGAGGATTGGGGGGTCTAAGTCCGGAACTGCAATTGGTTAGTTATCTTTCATTGCTTTCCTCACCCCCGCCCTCCCATTTTTATTTTTTTACTTGACTATCTCAATTGGTTCTAAAAATTACAGTTTCTCCCACCCACCAGTGCACGCTCTTCCATCCTCCAATAGCGACATTCACTCTTTCGACTGAGACCACCTCCTCACCCCCCTCCTCCCCACCGCCCAGAACACCCAGCACAACTCTCATACTGTACACTAATCCCTACACATAGGACAACCAAACTCCCTCGGGGCGATGTTCTCCCCAGTAGCCCCCGTATAGCATATCTCCAGCGCGCGATTCAAGCAAGTTGCACGACGGCAGGGGTATATCATTTTTATGGGGCTGTCGAGGCAGAGGGGGCATGTTGGGAGTGTGGTAGTGATAGGAGAACTGGCGGGTGTACAGGGGGTATCCGGGGGCGAAGGTGCGGCTGGAGGAAAGAGGTTTACCAATCGGGTGTGCTGGTAGTTTTGTGCGGAGGGTGTTGGTGGGCAGAGGTGGTCGGGGGTGAGGCCGAGGGAGAAGTTTCTAGTTTCTACTAAGTAGTCGAACGTTTGCGATTCCAGATCTATGCGGCAGGATGGGGTAGAAATTTTTATTTCGTTTTACAGATCTAGGATTTAGTTTTTGAGGTTTGGGTAGTGGAATCCGGTGATGTGTTGTAGAGGAGTGACTTGTTGCTGCTCTAGTCTCTACCAATACTACGAATATATATACTTTTCATCCACCTTTATTTTTCAAGCCTGCGATCGAATATTGCTAGCTTCACCGAGCCGTCGTGGCGTTCCAGCTGGAGTTGCGATTGGGTTGCGACCCTCGGAACCCTAACCCTACATGAGGAAGGAAGGCCTAGGAGGCCGAGTGAGAAGATGTGAATATCTTCAAGAGTGGTCCCGTTTGAGAAGGTAGGCTGATAAATGGAGAGGTTATGAGGATATTTTTGATGAAAGACGGGAGACCGGCTGAGGGGTGAAACTTGGCCTCATTGGCCATAACTATTCAACACTTTATATCCAACTTGTCAGCTGTACTAGACGTAGAGTGCCGGGGAAAGTTCCGTTGCGACACTAGGTATATTACTAATTCAACGGAATGATCACGAATGTCCCAAGAATATGTCTCCATCTAGATGTAGGGGTTATTCTTCAGGGATGGTTTTTTTTTTTTGCTCGCTTGCTGCGGCTTTCTTTCGCAAGGTTGGACCCCACCAACGATTGTTGCCAAGCCGCCTCGCTTCAATACCAGAATGATACCATGCTTTTTTCATCAGTCTGAATACCCCTTACCCTGATTATGTAAGAAACCCTATTTGAACCTCAGTTTCACACGATAGATAACACCCTCCCCCGGAACCCTACTAGTAAGAAGTATCTGGACCCGAGACATTCAAGATGATTCAAAAAAATATGGTTCTTGTCGGCGCGCATCTAAGCGCTGTTCTGAGTCTTGCTGGTCACATGTACCAAGATGGTCACTGTGTTCAAATACTACTTGCCTTACCTGTGGTGGGCTAGGTGGTCGGCTCGTGAGCGGCTCCTTTGCCATGTAATGGATCGGGATGAATAAGAGCTCTGGAGGATCCCAAGATATCACAATGAGGAAGTGAGGCGATGCTTGGAGAGCCCCCCCCCCATTAATTCGGGGTGGAGAATCATAGCAACAGGTTGTCCTTGCACGGGGGGGTGCGTTCTTTTGTCACTAATGTTTAAGTGTAAATCAACTTTGCGAGAAATGTTTGCATGAGCTCAAATTATAGTATATCTCAGCTAGGATTCGGCGAGCTGTAAATAAGATTTAATAATAATTATGAAGTAGGGATGCTTGCACGTAAATCAAGTTATGGTATCGGCCAACGAAAAAGAATGCTAAAACCTAGGGCTTAATGCATCATGACTTAGTTTGGATACAAGTACTTGAACTAGAGTCTAGAGGAGTCTTCTATGGCTATTAGTGTAATAAAACAAAAACAAAAAAGGAACACTTTGTAATACATTAAGGTCTCCGAAATATGGGGTGATGTGATAAAAATTTTTAAAGAAGTAATAAATAAGTGTCAAATATCGAGATAAATAAAGACCTCGAATCACCATCTGCACCATATCCGGAAGTCGCAAACCTCCGCCGCCAAGCTCCATTTTCGCCTCTCGAAATGCCGTACTCACGTGCTCCAGTATTTTTTCTCCAGCCGCCAGCTGCTTTAGGATGCCCTATGATGCTGGTGGCTGTCTGTTCATCCTGGTCGCTGAAGTCGCAGTAGAACTCAGCTACTGCGAATCGCACTTACTCCCCCCTCTACCTCCGACAGCTACTCAAGTGACCATTAGTAACTGGAGCGAACTAGAATCGATATACCCCTTACCCTTTATGCAACCCTTCTCACCCCCTCCTCTGACACATGCACCGAAGGTTTTAAGCCTCTTTCGCATGAGACTGAATTTCTTTCGGTCCTAGAACGACCAAGGTATCTCCGGTGGCAATGACTTCTGCTTGTCTCACCCCTTTCCCAAGTTCCTGTTTGGTTTGTTTAATCTCCGGCATATGAGCAGGGCGTTTTGACCTTGCTCCCTTGGTGTGACACTTACATGATCTGAGCGCTGAGCTATAGCGGATGACTGACTGCTGGGTGAGTGTATTTGGCCGCTATACTCGCGCGGCCGGACACTGAAGATTGAACTTCCTGTGGTGTCCTGCTTCAATTCAGCAACGTGAGTACACACTTCACTGGACTACAGGTTGATTTAATCTTAGTAATCTCACACTGAGCTAGCTCCCCCCTCCTCCCCACCGTGATACTGTAGCTTCGTGGTACGGTGAAATCATAGGGAGCCGGTGAACTGCGCATTGTGCGAATCGGACATTATCAAAATGGGGGAGAGGGAATAAAAAAGTAACTAATGGGGGGTTTGCTCCTACTCAATGAGATTGTGGCGATAATAAGAGACATTTTGTCTGACACTCGTCCGGTAGGGTTGGCATCGGCAGTTCTCCCTTCACCCTTAGGTTACGCCTACCTTCTTCTTTTCTATTTTCTTCTCCTATTCCCCCTTTTACAACCTCCGTTCCTCCTCGCCTGGCAGATTTTCTTTAACCCTGATAGATTAGTCCCACATTTTGCCTACAGATATTAATTTGTCGTTTGGCTTTGCTGCTTGTTGAGATTGTGGGGAGTATAGTCTTTTATATAGACGGCGGCGGGGAACAAGGCCATGCGAACACTGGGAAGTTTGGAGGTCATGAAGGGTTTGGTCGTGCTCTCACGGGCCAACATGAGCTGCTGTGCATGTAGGCCTCTCTCATTTTCCCCTTCTTTCCCTTCTATAGTTTCCTCTCTCGCCTCACTTGAAAATGAATTCTCAGACAAAATAAACATGCCCCTGAGCGGATTCAGGAAAAACAATCAAACCATTCACGGTCCTCGCAGGACCCTTTGCTGTCCTTCTATCCACCGAAAACCCTATTCCTGCCAAATTTCGCACTTAGCGAACACGTACCGTAACCCAAGCTCCATGCAACCAAGCGCAGCTCCCCTTCCCCCAGTGTCGTCCGGTCCGTATTTTTGGGGGCGCTAGTACGGACCACGCCAGGGAAGGTGGCGACCGAACGGAGTATAGGGGGCTATGGTCCTAGCGCGTGGTCCTCCGGTACTAGCTCAAGCTGAAATCGTACACCTCCGAGCAATCATTATGTCATCATGAGACATCACTCGTGCCATCCCCTGCCTTCCCCCCGGGATTTGTCCATGTTCTGATAGGTCGTTAGACTCTAGCCAAGTAGATTTGTTATCAAACTTACCTTTTCTAGGTCTGTCAAGCGTTGGGGAGTACTAAGTGTTGCCCCCATTTCCCCCATAGTCCCCTTTTCCGGATTTTCCTTGGAGGCGCTGGTAGTGTTTCCCTGGGCGGGGTGTCAGGACTGCAGAAGAATGGGTTGGGCAGGCAGGAAGGGTCCGCCGGAACGCGGCCCTGATAGTAACTTTTCCATGAATTATAGATATGGTATCATTTCTTGTAGAGTTAGGTAGTCGGTTTTCATTCCTAGTGGTATAGCTAGATGGAAAAAGATTCACATTTATTCATTTGCTTCTGCGTCGGTGGGTTTGGTGGGGTATGTTCAGTGTTCCCAAGCGTCTAGTCCGTCCATCTTCGGGTCCGGGCGGGGCGGACGGCAGCACCTGAAAGGGGGCCCAGGACGGATCGGTATCTTGGCGTCCGTTCGGAAAACTGCAGGGGACGGACGGGCGGGGACTGCAGGTGCCTCAGGTGGCGTAGTTTGCTGAGTAACTAGGGATGACGGGCGGGCCTAGCGAGTGATTGACGGCCCTACAGGTAACTGGCGAGGAGTCCAGAAGACGGTGAAGATGGCAGAAGATGAGTGAGGGCTGCAGATAGCAGGTGAGGACTGCAGGTACGGTTGGGGAGATACCGATCCATCGAGGACTGTAGGGCCTTACCGTTACCTTCTTAGATGGCAGTCTTTCCCAAAGGACGGGCGCTCTTTCCCTACAGCTTGAGACGCACTTCCTAGATGGCACGGACAGCCCCAGTTCGCCCGGTATAACTCTTGGAACCGTTGGGCGAGGGCCGAGAGGCGGAAGCGGGAGTTACTTTCTTCCGTCGATTCCAAGACTTTCTGCGTCTCGATAGAGATCTGCTGCTTTCCAATTCTAAATCCACTACAGAGGCTCGGCCGTTCCGTTGGATTGGTTGAAGGTCTCGTCTGAGATGGGGTACCATCCCTGATGCCCGCCGGCGTGGATGTAATCACTTTCCTCGAGTCTGTATTACATAAATCTTATTGCGTAAGCGTGCGTGGGGGAGGAGATGCGAATCCAGAACCCGTAGGGGGCATTGCGTCCTAATGTTAGGTTCTATTACCGGCGAGTGATGGATTGTGATGGGGAAAGGGAAGGCGAGACCTTCAATGTGCCAGAAATTGCGTCGTCGAATTTCCTAGGCCGGATATTGTCATTTCGACAGCTTGCTGGATTCTCATTCCATGCTCATTTGTACCTCCACTTAATAGCGCTTTCCGGATGAGGGAGAGGGATATTGCAAGCGTTTCGAAGCTTAGGCCAAGACCGTAGTGTGTAAATGCCCGATATGTAGATCTGGCATATTATCTTATCCAGCAGACCTCATAAAATGGTGATAACGAAGAGGGAATGTGTGCTAGGATTGAAGTAAAATATGGGCGTAGTCACATAATACGGCTTCTCCAAAACTTTCTTTAGCATCGGAAGTGTACTTACTACTTCTCATTCTCCCGCTGGAGCCCCCAGGGCAACATTCACCTTTTGTTTTTGTGGGGCGAACAAGCAGCTGTTGGGGGTCAAATAGAAGTTGTTACGCGAACTGCCATAATGAAGTCTTTATGATGGGAGTGATTAGTGGAGGGAGTTCAAGAGCTTTTTAATAGATCTCGGTATCCTATTGAGTCCAGTATAATTGATGCCAACATAAGGCTCTATAACCCCACTACTCCTAGCCATTTAATTGAAAGTTAAGCTGAGAGAGGCAAGAGGGTGACTTAATGTTTTTTTAATATAGGCTACACCGGCATCATACAGCATCAATTCCGGACGAGCAAAGGAATAGAACAAACAAACCAACGGATGAGGCGAATAGGCCCGTTGCCGTCGCGCTTCAGTAAAAAGCACAAGACTCGCCGTCGTAGATACGGGGAAATGGACGTCCCCGCCTGGAAGGTCAAGTCCCAGGGTCCTAGCTCTCTATTGTTGCCGTCATCATCCTGCAGCGAATGCGCCACTAGTGATGGTGGGGTGGATATAATGGAAGGCGCGGAAGCATCGGGCTCGGGGGCCCGCGAGTGCTTCCTATCCTTCTCCAGCAGTGCAAAATATTCCGAAGATGACTCCGGCTCCGATAACAACCTCTCCGACCCCCTCTTCTCCACCCAGCCCCCTACCAAAAAGTGCAAGCGCGATGACCCCTAAGTCTTCACAGCCACAATGCCTAAAACCTAGTCATCTCACTTGCCTACAACAGCAGGGACCCCAGGCTCATCCGCGCGAAGCCTCGGTACTGGAGCTTAACGAGGGTATGATTGAGGCGAAGGCTCGTAGAGTATTGCGTGCGGAGATGAGCAAAGAGTTGGAGAAACACCGGGTGGAGGAGATTATGCCCAAGGATGATAAAGAGGCGGCGAGGCGGGCAGGGTGTTGCAGCTGGAGAAAACGCTTAGGGAGATGGCGAAGATAGGGGTGATTAAATTATTTGATGAGGTCTGGGATTCACGAACTAGTGGTGGAGAGGGGAGCAGAGTTTTGGGCAGTGAGGGTGTTGTGGGGATTGCCGAGAAAAGTATGTTATGTCTCCCCCATACGGGCCTCGGGATTGGGACTGATTCAAAGGGATGTTAGATTGACAGAAATGTTGAAACATGGCCTCTCAGTCCCACCAAGTCAGTTGGGAATATGACCACTTCCGAAAATTCAATTCCAACTACGTACAAATGAGCAATGCATTGCTTCCCTCATCCATTTTTTATAAACCTGTTGGGAAATTTATATAAAAGGTTTATGCCTTTTGTCGTTGTTTTGGGGGATATCAAAGCCAACAAAAAAGGCTAGATTCCTGATATTTTCTCTTTTTATTATATTACAGATCCTCTATTAATCTATCCACCCACCCCTACAACTCCATGATGCTAAAATTGACCCTCAAAAACAACGCCTTCTTCACAAGATCACTCAATTGTAAGTTCCTTGTCATAGACGGTAGATTGACAACCATCTCATCAATCTGCTTATCCATTTTAACCTAGCCTCACAGCCACATCTCACTTAAAAATCTCCCAAGGGGGGAAAGAAATGTGTCTCCATAAGCCAAATAGCTAAATCTAGCCCATGATTGTCGTAATCCTCTGGCCCGGGTATCCACTGGTGCATGGCGTCGTCAACAACAAATATCGGGCAAGCAGCAGACCAGCAGCAGGCCCCTTTAATGTATCAGTTGTGCTCCCGTACAATTTTGAATAGGTTTTCATCGAGAAGGACGGTACATTTGCCGGATTGTCGGTATTTGTCGACAAGTATTGTATAAAATTTGTTGTTTTTTCCTCACGATGGACGCGCCGTTCAGAGGCTGGGATGTGGAGTGAGCTCTAACCTATAGTTTAGTGGATAACAGATTGATGTGTGAGTATATTAGTCCACAATTCACCCCGGGTAGATATAAACGTAAACAAGACCCTTGCTCTTCTGCCTCAATCCTCTCTTCTACCCGGTTTTTTCCTATCACTGTCACCTTCGAACCCATTGTACTACCTAGTGCAATGGCAAAATATTTGCAACTATTAATACTACTCCATGACCACTTGCCAACCCCAGCATTCCAGCTAGTTTCAACAGCTTCTGCTCCACTATCTCCTCCTTCTCCAAAATCAAACCCCATCACAGCCCCATTTGGCCACTTCTCTTGTGCAATAAACAGCTGGAACTGATGGACTGGGGTATCACTTCTTTTCCCGTTTACAAAATTGTGCAACCTGTTGGATTCAAGTTCAAGTTGAAACACTTCAGACTGAAGAATGACCTACTGTTAGCAATTCCGTTTATGTGGAACAGAGACCAGTGACAGGAATTTGAATGCAACTGGTGTAATTGCAACTGCAATCACTAGGGTATAAGAATTGTTCCATATGATGAATCATGAAACTTCTAGCCTATGAATTAGTCTAAGCTCTTGAACGGCTTGCAAGATCCGGCGGGGGAATCCCACTTGACACTCATAGGAGCTCTTGCTTATCATTTTTATCTTCTGTCAATGTGGTTGCAGGTGCTGCTGCAACTCCGGTGGTCATGTGAATCCAGAGGAGGCTACCCCACTGTGGCATAAACTACTTCTTTGAGGAACTTGGAGAGGATCAGCCAATGTGTGTGGCTTTCTACTATATTATATGTTGTGTCATGGTCCTCGCCCTGTGGGTTATCCTGGTCGAGGTTTTGGGTCTTCAGCAACTTTTGGAACTCAATATTTGGGGTTGTGGGCCGAACATTCATAGATTTTGTAACAAGAGCAGGCTGTTTCCTAGCTGTTTATGTTTCCTGGTCTTTGCTAAATTGTAAGTAAAGAGAGATGTGAAAGAAGTTTGGTGGTTTCTGGATATTTTTATTATTTCCCACTATGGCAGGATTGTGGATAAAGAATAACAAGTAGTAGTTTCCCCATATCCATATCTTCCAGTCCCCAATAATTTTACAATCCCATCTGAGAAACATGATTTTGAGCCACCGATGGCATCATCCAAGTTCTGGCAGTCTGTATATGCTACCATATTCAAACCTCCCCCACTCCTCCCTATCAGAGTTCTCCAAATATCAGAAGACTCTTGAAAAGTCTATTTGGAGCTTGTTGCCACAGTTGCTCAAATATCTGCCCAGATTTGCAACAATACTTGCACCCTTGTCTATCATTCAGATAAGGATATTGGATTCTACTATTATTATTAATTTGAAACCGCCTTCATCTCTCAGCAGGGAAATATACTGGGGTGTAATTCAACACTCTTGTACTGTATACCATAAAGCTGAGTAAAGGTCATCCTGAGGGTGTTAGTATGGCTTCCATATTTTATCAAACTGTAATCAGCCAATAGATCCCTGTTGTGCGCCACCTTATTTTCCTAATGTATTGCTATAGTGCCGCTATCCAACACCAGGCCAACCAACTTGCAGTGATTCCCAAGGAACCAGTAGTGTATGGCAGATCCAGTCTGCTTCAATAATCTCTCTGTCTCCAACACCCTAGCTGTCATTTTTAGTTCCTTATTCTCCATTAATACCTTCACCAACTTCTGCCTCAATTGTTTACACTTTTCTTCACACTGCCAGTGAATTCTCATCTCCATCATCTCATTCAAGATTCTTTCTTCTTGACTGTAATAATCTCTTATAGTATGTTTGTGATCTGATAATACTAAGTCTGTGTTGAATTGATAATAGATTGTTTTGATCAGTAGGCAATAACTCTTCTAACAATCTCTTCATTAATTCTGATAAGGACTCTTCTCCTATCAGAAAGTAATAGACTCTGTAGAAACACTTGAGAGTTCTTGTCGGCGTTACATTAGTTATGCTTGTTTTTGATCATCATATCAATTATAGATGAAATACAATTGCAAGTAAAAGAATATAAAGAAGTCATTTATTCCTAAAACTTTAAGTCGGAAAGTACTTAGAGGGTAGAGTGAAGATCGCCTTCCTAGGATGGAAAACCCTCTATTTATACCCGACCTTCACTCTACCCTTACTCTCATTACTCATTCATATTAGTCATCCACATCTTATGACTCATAATCAGTCATAATACCGAATCCATCTGCTGACTCCTATGAGTCCTCCCCACAACTTGAACAACCTTTAACCAATAACAACTCATAAAACAAATCAGGTGTTCAAATGAGTCACATGCGTGAAACCCATGACTCATAATGTGAGTGATGTGTGAAAGTGATTACATTATCTGACATCCCAATGGTGAGTCATAAAACACCTAACCAATGATCATAACTTACTGATGACTCGCTAAGGCGTGGGCATGTGAAATACTATGGGTCAACTTAAACTGATCTCATAGTATGAACTTGAAACTTAACATACCTACAAGTCATAAGTATTAGTTATGTTAAATCTGCCTTGCTTAGTCACGATTTGTGACATCTACAATTTACATATATTGACTCAGACTCCATGCTCATTAGACGACTCAAAGTCTTTTTCTGCACACCTTTTCCTGCTCCCTTTAGTCCCTGGATCACAGAATTTCTTTCACTTTTGCGCTTCCCATCTTGAGTCACTTCACATACAATCACAGCCTTTACTGTGTGAAGGTTGTGGTAGTATGTGTTATAGGACATATAGCGGTAATGGCAGTGGGCATGGTAGGAATGCGTCAAGTTCAACCTTGGGATGAGCATGGACGTGGTAGAAACAAAATGCCAAAACCCTTCAACAATCAATATTAGCTCAACTCCTATGAATCAATTGGCAAGAGTACGTGAGGCAATCAAGGTGACTCTGAGTTCTATTCTCTCAAGACTTGAGAAAACGAAGTAAGGGAAGATAAAGGGTTTTTTGTGGAATGATTAGTTCGTGGGCAGGAAGTTTTGATTTGATGCAAAGTAAATAAACTAATAGAAAGCAGACAAGATGAAGGGGAAAAAAATGCTATCACAACACACTCTAAGCCGAGCGATCAAAGGTCAAGGAATGGATATCTAGATGGCTACTCTCTCTCAAGCTATCACCTAGCAAGAATATATATCTCTCCCTCTAACCAACAACAACAACCACTCCTGAAACTCAGAGCACTCTAAAGAAACTCATTCAACTAACTAAACCTGATCCCCAATGATCACAAACAATCTAGCTTTATCCTGATATCTCATGACCCTCCGTCATCCTAAGGCATATGCCTTGCCGTGTGCTAACTCCCATATGTCTTGTAACAAAGGGAATGAAAGAAACAATAAAACCAAATACCTAATACCTCTTACCTTATGGCTAAACAAATCAACAAACCCAGGAAAGCAATATCCTATGCCACGCAGCATAGGATGTGAAAACAACAACCTGGTGGAAAATACCTAACTGCTGGAAGTCCAAGAAACCGCCTGCCCTAAAGCGCTTCTCTCTTAGCCCCATATCCGCATAGATGCATATCCGCACAACCCTCTAACCGCATACCCTATAGGCAATCCAGTACAACGAGATGGTGAATTTTGCTTGAATGAGGCAATGGGAAGTGATAAGAGGTTCAAGCTTTGTTTGGGTGTGTACTTCGGTGGCCTCTTGTGGGTCCTCCCCCAGAGTGAGAACTTGTCATTCATTATGCTGACGACACCTCAGACATACACGCAATACTACTGTTGTTGACACTGTCAGTTTACCCAGCCTACGATATTAGTGTTTGACCATCGCTGTCTGGTATACTAGGGCAAATGCCTTCATTCTCTAATAACAGCTTCCCCACTGCCTCATGTCTGCACTGAATAGCTCGACGCCTGGAGCCTAGCTCCCACGCAATATTTCTGCATTCCTCCGAACTCTTCTTCCCTTCTTTCCGATCTCCAAGCATCCATTCTGTCACTGACTGTCATCTCTACAGGTTTATGAACATTCCCCCTTGTCCTGCTCGACCATGGCCCAACATGCCCACTGCCTACAACAATATTTACACCTCCCTTAACAGATTCGACATCCAGTAACCCCAATACATACCACTCTCTCACACTCTCATGCCGCTCAACCTCATCTCCCAGAAGAAAAAAGGACGTCTAGTGTGACTCTAGATAACTAATAAACCAAAACTCCAGACCTTACTTCCTAAAAACCTATTTTCGCAATGTGGAGTGAGGATTGCTGGCGAGTGTGCCAGTGTGTGGGTCAAAATTACTTCTGGCCGAGAGCCTACTGTAGACCTAGAAAGTCGGATGAGGAGGCTGTACAAGGTGTGGGGCTTGAGGGAGAGGTGGAGTGAGGGAAGGGAGGGAGGGAGGGAGGAGTAACTAGGATTGTTGGGGAATGGCAAAGCTCTGGGAAGGGAGAAACCAGTAGTGAAGTGGTGGTATAAGTGTTTCCGAGAAACACTATGCTTCCAGTTCCGGTTGTTAATTCTCAAAAGCGGTGCATTGGAGGTCGTTCCGTTTGATCCTGAGGTGAGGGCGAAGAGTCGTAGTGGAGGCTGTTACTAGCTGCTGGTAGTCATCTGGGTGGGCTGGGAGGGTGTCGTGCGGATGATTTTTCACATGTTTTGAATAGCTGGCTATCAAATGAGGAAAATTGGGGGTGCCGGGAAAGGGGAAACAATCGGGATCCGCCACCTTTACCAACACCCCCACAATATTTTCCTCGATATCCCACTCGCCCAACTGCTCCAAGTGCTTCTTCCGATCTACCTCCCCAATATACCGAGTCTTCACAGCGCCCTTCCTGCGGTCTTTGTCCTCCAAGGCACGTTTCTTATAAGAATCAGCGAGGACAACCACCCTTTCTAAATGCTCCTGGTTCTCCTTTGGAAGGAGTTCAAAGTCCTTCATCATCGTGACGTCGGTCCATACCTTCTTGTGCAGGTTCATGAGCATGTTCTCCTCTACATGTGTTTTGTTGAAATTGACAAGGATATAGTAATGGCTGCTCAGCGTGCGGACCAACACTTGGATACGGAGCCCATTAGAATGGCAGAGGTTGGGTGTTACCTGGCTGGGTTCTTGTGCGGGAATCAGGGATTGTGAGATGATTTCAATCTGAAGACGTCGATGGGCACCTTGCCCTTGACAAATTGGATAGGGTCAATTGCAACAGCAACCGCATGGGGCATCAGCTGTTTAAAGTACTGCTGGGCGTTAATATCGATGCTTGACAACTAACGGCCAAACCCCGGATGAGAATGATACCATCCAACCATGGTTTCTTCGGTATGTACAGTGTTCCCAACGGTCCAGGCCGATGGTAGGCCGGCCTATAGGCCGTAGGCCCGGCCAAGGCGGGCCACTCCGGAAGGTAGCCTAGGCCGAATTCGATCGGCCTATGAAGGCCTATCAGGCCTGACAGGCGCCTATAGGCCCGGAGATTAGCGTTGAGGATGGATCGCTTTAAGGATATCCCAACCCCCTACCCCCTTTCGAGTTTATCGCCTTTGATTTTTTCCCTTTTACATTCTGCTATTGCTTCTTAATTAATCACACAACGAGTGGCCACCAGCACTACCCTATCCCACCATCATTTCCCCTATTTTGCCTCTTCAGCAGGAACAACTTTAAATCCCCAAGCGAATAAAGCGAAACTGTTGTATTTTCAATGTTATTTTTTAAACTATTTATGGTACAGTCAACCCCCCCGTATTGAATGTTGGGTTGGTACAACCCATTGCCAATTGGACAAAGGACAGGATAACGGCGTGGAATTCTGTGGAGGGGGTTCACCTGGTTGCCCGGAGGTCATAGCCCGCTATGCACGGACTGGAGAGCCGCTAGCATATATAGAAGCATCGACTCCCAAGCGTCGAAGCCTCGATGCTCGCGACAACTCGCATTCTCGTCTCCAAGCTCGCTACAGCTCGCGTTTTTTGTTACCCACCCACCACCCCTACCCCTCTCACGGCGCCCTCATTGTCAGCTAGGGATCTATCGGTGCCAACGATCACAAGCGACAAGGGCAGCGACATCTCCCCACCGCCTCCGCCAGTGGACAAATGGAAGAAGGTTGATTGATGGAATGGATTACTTTGACAGCTTTGGTTTTCTTATTTCTCTGTACTCATCAGATTTTCGTTCTCTCGGATTGGTTATTATCTCAATGTATTACTTGGCGTTGGAAAATTGGTACCTTTGAAATGTTCACCATCCTACTACTCACAATTGATCCACCAAAACAGTAGCTCTTTTTCTACAATTAATTTAATTAATTAATTCATTATCTCTAGTGTCTTTTAATGATTTTTTCGCTAATAAAGCGAAATTGTTCCTTTATTCTTAACCATGTTGGGTAATTGGGAAACATTTACTGTGAATTTTGCTGTTGACACGGAGCGGCCGCTCGCTATGAGTGGGTCGGCGGAGGCCATATAGGCTGGCCTAGGCTATATAGGCCAGGCCGGCCTATCAGGCAGCCGGAAAAAAGCCTATATGGCCTATAGGCGGGCCCGGCCAGGCCAGGCCTGGGCTTAATCAGGCCTGCAGGCTCGGGCCAGGCTAGATCCGAGAAAATTTCAATAGGCCGGGCCCGGCTTCACTGAAGCCTGGCCGGCCTGGCCCGTTGGGAACACTGGGTATGTACACTAGCAGAACGACAAAAGATCCTGCACCACCCCTTCCCCACCAACACTCACCCACCCACATACCTCCTAGTCTGCCTTAGCACATCCATCACCCTTGTCCCGGGGGCAGGACCGGTAGCTTCAATCGAACCACCCGTAGAGCTCTGAGCCATTGCAAGGACACAGTAACAATTAGCTATGGTGTGAAATTCATAGAGTAAGAACAGAAAGCTACGATACCTCTCCTAATTCCCCATCTCCTGCTCCCCACAAACTCAAACTCTATGTCAATGGAAGGCTATTCTGAGCCAGCACCTCGTCTCCGGCAACCCACCCACATTACCCTCCTCAAACCTCTTCCAATCCTCATTATTGGCATTTTCGGAATATAACAGGACTTTCTCGAAGTCCTTCTGTAACTTCTGGTCCCATTGTCTTGAATATCTCCACGGATTAGCTATAACTGTTGCGCGTTTATTGATCATCCGGATCAAGAGATTTGATTCTGGTATTTTTAGCAAGGAAGCATGAGCCCGGGAGTGGTGGGGCACTTACGGAGGAGGCGGGGCTGGGCGCTCAGGTGCGATATCCCATAGAGGTTGTTGAATATGGCCGTGTCAGTGAAATACCCAAGCTTTACCATAAGTGCATCGGCTAAAAAATTACCCCCATTTTCCGCCTCGTCCGCAAGGAGAGCTACCCTGGCACTATCAAGAGAATCCCCGCCAACCGATCTGCAGCAACAGTTCAAGAGACCACGGAGCGATGCTATAGCTACATCCTCCAATGGTTGAATTGTCACAGCTCACTCTCTCCGAATCCACCTGAGTCGCTCCGTTTGCCACTGCACAAGTGTCATTGGTATCCCGCCAGGCTCCTCGAACACTTTTCCCACTTTTTTCAAGTCCCTTTCCATCGCCTCATACTGCTTCATTATAAAATTAAAGTTCCCATCTGGCTTTTTTGTCATCTCTTCAAGTTGGATCATCTGATCCCGTATTGTTACCGCGCTGCGTTTTGCATGTGCATCTTGAGGGCCTATCAAGCCACAACAAGCCTGTTTCGGAAGCTTTTTTGCAGCTACCTTTGGGTCCCTACTAGCTAACATTTTGTCTTTCTTCAGATCCCTGTCTCTCTTAAGGCGCTGCTGGTGGGGGAACATTGAAGTTTGGGCAGAGCCGGGGGACCGGGAGGCTTTTGTCGAGTAGAAATTGTAACCGAAGATTGGTGTGAGGTGGACCAATCTGTCAAAGTAGCGAAAGCCTATTGCGGTCAGCATGAAGTGGGTTTTTACAAGCGATATGGGTACATACGGGAAGGTGCACAGGAGAGGTTCATTTTCTTTCAATTTGTGAAAAAAGGTGTGAAGTGTAGTGTTTTTAGGTCAGGCGATTTGTCAGAATTTGTGTCTTTTTTATAGAGAGGCAGGGAAAAGTAAAGCAATGCAAGGGGGGAGAAGCGGTCCTTCTATGCAGTGGTCTTGTGTGTACGACAATACTCAGCTCGCCGGAATCAAGTCATAGGTCACGTGGACTATAGCTTGAGAAAATGCACGCTAACCAGCCCTTCCTCCAGTTCACGTGACCTATGACTAATTCAGGCGAGGTGAATCCCGTAAGAACCGGAACAACCGCTAGGACGTTGGAGTTGCCTTCGCTGGTATGATCTGGCTCTTCTTTCTTCTCTTTCTGTCCTAAGCCCCGTCCGTGGGGGTCAGTTGCAGGTGTGTGCTCGCCACCCGATCCAAGAGAGGGAATTTCGGACGTCATAGCGGGATCTTCAATTATTCCAGTTCTTACGGTATCCCAGAGACGTATCCACAGGGGCCATAATAACGCGACGGGGGGTCGGTAGCCAGCGTTGCAACTGATGTACCCCTACTCAACTCCACATCGCTAGTTCATCACCGACAAAACTTTCACTACTTCTTTTCTCATCGTGTATTCGGAATACGGTTGCTATAAAAGCACCCGAAGATGTGTTAGAATTATTTGAAATATCGAAGATTTGATGTTTTTAATACAAAGAGGATAATGTAACCGATGGTAAGTGAAAATGATGATAATTATGAAAATAGTGACGGCAACTGTGACGGTAGGATGAGGGAAGGTGTTCATTCACCGTTGAGGGTAGCCTTGATGCTGCTTTTCAAACACAGTGCAATAAATTCTAAAGTGTTAGTCCATTGACTCCATTCTCATACACGGGCTTCACCAGATACTGGCACCGTTCACCGCAATCTTTCAAGGAGCATGAACACTATACTTTCTATGGGTTCATGATGGCTCTTCTAAAATGGGGGGCTAATTTTGGTGCGGTGATGACCTGTGTGTGAACTAGACTAAGAGCTAATAAAAGAGAACAAGTTTGGCCTGGTATGAGAATAAATGATGTAAGGAGTAGAAATTACAACTAGCCATGTTTGGTCATGGTATTAAGACATAAATCTTTAATATTACCTGATTCCGAATACGCGATGAAAATGGAAGTACATCAATAGTCTAGGCTATTGAGCTCTGATTTCCTCTGCGCTCTAGCCCGGAGCATGCCTGAGAAGAAAAACACTGGTGAGTGGTGAGCCACTTATTTACTTCTATAGATTTTATTATTATTTTTATATCTATATTGTTATTATCATTTCGTATTGTGTATTGTATTGTCTTGAGTCGAGGTACTAGGCGATTTTTAAAGTATTCGGAATCTTGGCGCTGATTTGTATGGGTCTTGGCGCCAAGCCGTCCGAATATTAAAAAAATCCCCGAGTACATGCGTTGCAACGGTGGGTACCTACCCCCGGTCGCGTTATTATTACCCCCGTAGATATGAGACTGGCAGATTCACACCCTTCCAAATCCAGTATCTAAATCGATCCCTTCATTAGTGCTCCGAATTTCATGAAAACTTAGTGTGCCTTAGCGCAAGGACTAGAGCGCTAGCCTCCGGGTCATTTCGCCCCAAGTATTGCAGTAGGAGCAAAGCCTCGGTTGAAGGTATTGTCCTTGGACAAAATTAACCGCGGATCAACTGGCATGAAAAACTCCGGCCCTAACAACAGCACTCCCCCCCAGCAACCCCAATATCATGAAAATCAGAAAAATAAATTAAATTTTTAAATTTGCAGTAGAGTACATAGTAGAAACTACTATTTTATTCGGAGAAATTTCTTTAGGTGCTGTTCAAAGTGAAGGGTGAAAAGGAGTCTGTTGTTGATTGTATGATCAGTGCGCAGTTAATTTTGTCCACCATAAATTAAGGAGTTCGCATATGGGTTGGTGCTACTTTCGCTTACTACAATATTAACTCGATAAATAGAGTAGCGCCTTGGCAGAGTTTAATTGCCTAAGAGAGGTGAATCTGGCGAAGATCCATATATGAGCGGGAGACACAAGTAGAGGCTCGTTGACAGCAGTCTTGGGGGTCTTCCTATTCCCACTTTGTTCACTTGCCACTTCAATCCCCATTTTCAGAAGTCCCCAGTCAACCTTTATCTTCTAACCCTCCGGGTTAGATTATCGAAGGCCCCCTTCACAACACTACTGGAGGTAGGGGTGAGGTATTGGGACTGATAGGCAAGTTTGTATGGGAATGAAACAGAAGCGGAACCAGCGTTCGCAGAGTCAGGTCTGCCTGCAGAGAGCTGGGGGCTTACAGTCCGGCCAGGCCAGGCCAAAATGAGAATGACCTGAGCGTTGTAGGCCAGGCTTGGGGGAAGCGTACAAACTACATGGGCTTCAATCTGCGCCGGTAGGCTCTTGGTATATTCCATATGACTAGTCAATATTTTGTTGCTGTTGTGACCGATGAGAGTAATACCGTATAATCTGGGAAAACTGGAAATGGCGCTAACTCGTCGATCATGAATTGTGGCTTGAGACAAGGGTGTCTAAATAGGTTCACGTGCGGAGAATAACTCCACGACCCTTGTGTGCCTACGAGACGCAGCTAATTCGGGGGCTGTTTCGCCGCATTGACATCGTCTCGTTCCAATAGCAGCTTTACGACTCCTCAATGCCCGCACTCCCCAGCCTACGAGAGCGGTGTTTGGCCATATCGGATGTCGCCCATGTTGACCTAGTAATCCTTGTGCTGTAATAGTATCTTTACTACATCCTCATGACCTCTTACAGCTGCCCACGAGAGCAGCGTTCTACCCATGCTATCCGTTGCGTTAATATCCCATCCCTTCATCGCCAATAACGCAACAACTAACTCGACCGTTCCAAAAAAAAAACGCAGCTCCATGGAGCCCTGTAGAGCCATTAGCCATTAGGGCCACCCCTCCCATAAAAACCTGGCCCCTGCCAGTTTCCATCCTCCTCGTGACCTAGCACGAGCTGAGAGGATATATGCTGTTCAAAATTGAATCAGAAACCCCGGTGAAAGCGGACTCACACTCTCCGCCTTCTCCCCTCTAATTTGTTTCCCCAGTAACAAGAAGCATATCCGACAAAGGGGACTGTCGGCGGGGTAGAACTAAGACTCAGCGAAGGTTCCCAGACACATTGAAAATTAAGGTACATCAAGCAAACTTCTGCAATCATCGTGTGTGGGCTTTGGAACAGACTTAGATTATCGGATAAATACTCTTGCAAACTGAAGTGCAAAAGCCGGACAGTAGAGGAGGATGCCTCAACGATACTAAGTCCCAAGGAGCACGCTAGGAGTGTTCGAATTGTAGGAATACTTTCAACATTCAGGTGAGGGGATCCTAGGCTGCAGAGCGCCTCTCATCCTCTAGGAGGGTCCTTCTCCTTCATCGGTAACATGCACTGTCGGTGCTGCTGACTGCCTCTGCACCACCTCCCGGGTTTCTTTCCTTGCCTTTTTTATCTTGTCAAGCTGTGTTGACATTCCGCCTCGATGTGCTCGTTGTTGTTCGAAATATCCTTCGCCTGCTTGTTTACGCAGTTTTTCTTGTGCAAGGATCCGATCCCGGATCTCTTCATCCTGAGCTCGTAACCGACTGCTAACCTGCGCCTGGTGCTTGTATTGTGCTGTCTGGGCCTGGAAATCTTGGCCAACTCTCGCCACCACTGCTGCTTGCATACTTGCTGACTCTGTAGTCACATGTTCTAAAGCAATGCGCAGGGTCTCCAATTCGTCTCCCACAATTTGTTCTTGTCTCTCTAGTCTCCGTGCTTGAGCTTCTATAAAGGCTGCATGGGTTTGGTTGGCTGCTGATAGTCCGAAGGAAGCAAGATGCTGAGCATTTTGGGTGACTGCCAATCTTCGATTCAATTGGCCCATGAGGGTGTCTATGTGGGCAGCTAGCTTGTTCAACTCAAGATTGGAGCTGGGGTGCCTGGAGGGTCCACCGCTTCGGGCCTTCGTAATTTTACCTGATTCCCTCCTGTCGTGCCATGGGCCTGGTCCTACCAATGGTGAACCTGGCCGTGAGAGTTGTCTATGGGAGAAGACGGGAGCGTCCGCTGATGGAAGGGATCCCAGGTTTGAGACTTCTTCTCCTCGTTCCGTATCCATTGGTTCTGATGTGATAAGTCATTTTGCTATCTTGTCTGGCTGGTAGAACCTGCTTCAGTGGATCTTGCTGATGAGTCCTATAGTCGTCTGCCTAACTAAGCGGTAGGTATTGCTTCTTCGTTTGGAGAAGGGGGTATTCCGAAAACCAGATTTCTGAAAAGGCTAGTTCCGATCCCACAGGTTCCCAATCTCTTGTAGGTATCTCAAAATACGCGTAAATGAGTCTAAATTGTTGTGGGATTGGAACAAGAAAGGGTCTTATGAACCAGGAAGATGTGTGTTCTCTTCGTTTGAGGAAAGTGATTTCTGGTAGGTTCAAAGGTACCTGACAACATCTTTGTTGATCAGATAAGGGATATTTCTTATAAAAGAATAATGCGCTTATAGCGGGAATGTTAAAAACTTCTTCAAAAGGTGCAGCTATGGCTCAGGGTAGGTAAGGTTTGAAGATACCGCTTGTATCTAGTGTGGGCATTTATTGAGTCTTGGTAACAAGGAGAATATTAATATACTATTAGGGGGTACCAGATCTCTAAGCACAAGTGAGATGGGTAAGACCGGGGTACTTTATAGTAGACGGAGATATGTCCAGGAAGGTTCAATATAAACGTTTGTAAAATAGTGATAAACATTTTTCTAGTAATAACTTATTATATTGATAAGGTCTCTTCTCCTTAGCATGATGATTTCAGTAAAGCTCAGAAGGCACTTCGATATTTATATTCCGCATCAATAGAGTGCGCTGCCTACAAGCATCTTCCATACTAACTAAGTACCTGCTAACCATTCCAAGCATTTCCGCATAATAGGAACACTCCATGACCCTGAATATCATCGTCCCACCATTGACTTCCCTACTGGAGAGCTTTTGATTTTTCTGGTATGGCACCACGTCCCAGTTAGAGTTCACAATCCTTCTTCCATCAAGAGAAACTGAAACTTGTCTGCATGCTAGACAGTGTCCTCATCATCGAATGAATGAAGTAGCCAACTTCGTAATTGGATCTATTGCAGTAGTAGATCTCACTTTGCCATCCTGCATATAGGATTTGGGCAGACTATCAGCCGGGATCATGCCAGAGGCACAATTCTCTCATAGTCTTTCCTTACCGAATAGTCCTGAGTGGTAATGTACCATTGGTGTGGGTGCCGTCATACTCTCATTTCATTCCGAAGTTGACACAACGAAAAATGTCCCATTACTTCAGTGACATAGTTTCCAGTGGCGTACCGCTATGTCTGTAACCTTATACAACGTCGACCGAGTTCGCCCGGAACACCTGCATATACTCACCAACGGTTACCTCTCATATATCCTGCAAACAGCATCCGGTCGGATTGATGGCCGTGATGTATATGGTGTTATGAGATAGGTTCCAATTATAGTGTTCTTTGCTGTTAGGACGCAACTGCTACGCCATCTGGCGTTGTCGCGCCATCCCAACCCCGGGGCCGGAGGGGAGTGTTTGCTTCACAGGGTGAAGGTAGGGTAACCCCAGGGTATACAAAAACAGGTGGAAAAGCTATGCTTTTCCCATATGCCTAACAAGTATCATATTCTACAACATAGTAGTTACAACAGAATATACCCGTGCCTTCATCACCGCTTCTATCTACTAAAAGCATTCCATAATCTCAACTGCCCATAACCAGATCTCAAGAAGCCAGATAGTGCTACCCTAGCTAACAATTTATCCCAGCCTTCAATTCCCCTTTAACAAGTATTTTTTCTTTTCTCAACCTTGTCACCTCCAGCTAACCTTTCCAATCATATACATGTGCGTTTCAATTTCCCACTTCCTCCAACTCTCGCCACACATATCTTCTCCTTCCTATCGTCCTCCATGTTATAGACATAGAAATCTTCGTGCAATTTCTCGTACCCCCCACACTCCCAACCACAACACAAGTGCCCCCAACAAACGAACCCACAATCAACCCCAGCAAAACCCCAACCAGCTCCTATCTCTATAACTGAAATTCAATTTCCTTCACAGATACCCCTTTTCGAGTCTACCACCCCCCCATTATTCAATGCAAACAAGACACATTCAACCACTACCGAGCATTCTCTCATCCAACGATCTTTGTTTGAATCCATTGCTCCAAACAGAGCGAAAAATGTCTCCGTCATCCGAAATCTCGTGCCATCGTAAACAATCATGCGCCACTGCTCTCCGGTAGTGACGAACCCGTATGCCTTGCCCTTTCCGGTATGCTTAAACATGTCAAACATTGCTAGCAAACATTTTCTGATACCCAGACCAACGGTTGTACGCTTTGCTTCGATGATAAAAACCATCACGTGTTCTGTTGTAGAAATTCGATCGATAACGACGAACTCCTCATAACCTCCGGTCTCGTAGTCCGATGAAATAATTTCCATCTCCCTCCGTAGTCTTACACTACGCTTGCCCGTCTTTTGAAAGCTGAAGATTATGGGCCCCAGAATGTATAAGACAAGGTCGTTTACGTTAACTTCCTTCACGCTTGCCTCCATGGGATAACCCTCAATTTGCACGTACTCAAGTATCCTTCTATATACTTCGTCCTTCAAGGCTTGCATGTCACTCGCCCCAATTCCGTTATGGTTACAAGCCTCCACGGCTAGCATGTCACGCACTGGAACAGCTTCCCTACCGAACTCTTGTAGATCTAGGCCCAACCGCTTCAACGCCTGTAGTTCCTTCACCTTCGAATAGGTGGTCCCCCATTTCTTTTTGCCACCTGTAGGTTTCTGGGTCAGGGAAGCTTCTCGTAGTAGTTTCTAAAATAGACCACTATCAGTAAGTACTTAACCGGTCTTCCACATGCTCGAATAACCTACCGCGGGGTCGACACGACGCAAGGCAGCAAGGCCGTAACAGAACGATCTTATCATGCTGCTTCTGTACGAGAACAGCAACATCCGGTTGGTGCTCGGGTACACAAGGGGCGATGTCCTCTTGGTGCTCATGCGTGCGAAGAAACCAATCATGTTTGCCATGGTGGGGATTGTAGCCGAGGGAATATGTGTTAACTAAAGCATTACAAGAAGGACGGACGCGAGCAATAACAGAGTCAGAGCAGGGCAAGGTGAACTATGAGAAGAAATAGGGAATCGAAGAAATTGGGTTTGTTGGGGTGGGAAGAGAAAGAAAGGGGAGGGTGACGGCTGGGGCTCTTCCGGTTGACTTATGTTCGGATAAAGTTTGTTAGAAAAGAAGGAAAAAAAGTAAAGCGAAAGGGGTATAGTTTCCTGCCAAGGCATGACGACCAAGCATTCCCCGCACCCTCAGCCTTCCCCGGCCACCCAGCAAAAGGAGCAAAAGCACCGGTAATACCATCAACCACCCCTTCACGTGCCGAGAATCCCCTATGGATGACAGGCGCCTCGACCTCCTTTCGGAAGGGCGCATCACGGACGACGTTCACCAAGTGGGCACGCTTGCTGACCGCCACAAGAAGGACTGTGTAGACTGTCTAGGAAACATAAGAGACCGCACATGCCTGGGAAAGTTCAATCTAGAAAGATCTGTCAAGCGCAGCGTGGAAATTGATCGATCGGAAACCTTCCGGAAGACCAAGGTCGCGGCAACCTCCTACAAAAAACGCCACTCCTAGCAGTGCGGAAACCAGAATGACTTGGTCGGAAGACAAGCAACGCCAAGGTTCACCAGGTGGAGCCGAGCATCCCCAAAGGCTCGCAACTGCTAGGTGCAACATCTCCTTTGTTTTCAAGGGAGTAGGAAACAATATACCGGCGGTGGTCAAACTACTATAGTGACGACATTCTTCCGGAACCACGGGAGTGCGACTACGCCCTCACGTCCATCCTGCAACGTGCAGGAGGTTGGAGTTTGGCCACGCACATCTTGGGTGTTGGGCTGACATCTCCCTTTTCCTTAGTCCTATTGTACGGTAAAGGCATGTTGAGAGGCGTTTGGCTCCACGTATTTTTTCCGCTACATTTGATGCCCCCCGAGCACTCCCGAAATCGCGAACGAAGGCGGTTGGACGTGTCTCACCGGCAGCTGAAAATGGGTATTGGGACATGGTGAAAATCATTTTGGAGCAGGAGGCTGCCACTCCCAGCACTGCGTATAAAAACGATTTAACAGCTCTCTCAGAGACTTCAAATGTGGACACACCAGAGGAGTGGGAATACTCCTAAAGCGGTGTAGAGTTAACCAGGATATCACGACGATAAACCGCGCCAGCCGAATAGCATCCGCGCAATCTCCCAAGAAGCAACTGGACAGAAATCCAAACAGGCGGTTAGATAGCCCAAGTTTTATTCCTCAGTCAGCAAGAATAACTCGCCCAACAGCACTTCTCCCAGGCTAGCCCTCTGGGTCATCTAGAGCTCCTCCAAAAAGATCCAGAGATCTTCACATTAATAACAAAAGCCTTCGCTTGCAGCCCTACACTTTCGCACCACTCGACCTCGCTCCCGATTCACACCTTCTAGCCCCCCTGTCTTCCTCGCGCGTACTCTTACCCTCCTTCTTTTACTTCAAGGACTGTATGGTATAGTGCTTACACAATGTAAATCTTCCCTGGTACTGACACTTCGTTTCTCTTTTTTTTCCTCCCTCCTCCTTTTGTCCAGAACGCTCATTCCCGTCCTCATCCTACCATAGCTGACACCCGACGAATGAGGGCTTTGTACGGGAAAAGTAGGTGACCTTTTCATGCTATAGAAATTTCCGTTTACAGAGGAGCGTATCAACTTAGCGCTGATCGTTACCTTTCTTCTTGTCTGTTCGGTTATTTATTTATATTCCTCATATTTTAGAAGGAAAAACATGAAAATCTTGTTCCAGAGCGCCGTGGCTTCTCCAGCATGTTTCCTTCCTCCTTTTCTTTTTAATATCAACCCTTTCCGATTAGAATTGACCTTGGTGGGCTTTATAGAGTTTGGTATTGCCTGAACTGTAGAATCGTTGATTTCCCGCCCGGTTGAGGGTCCTCCTACCCTGGGATGGTAAGACGACCAGCTAGTCTAACCCGAACGACCACTTGCCTCAAGTCGAGTGAGATTAAATTTATGATACGGGTAGTGAACATGAAATGCCCAAAGTATTATATACTCAATACTCAATATACTATACAGTACAGTACCTAGCAGTTAGTGTTCCCAACCGTCCCGTCCGGACGCCAGGGCCCTGGCGTCCTATAGTCCCGTCCGTCCCGGGCAGGGTGGGTAAGGACGGCCAGGCACGGCGTCCGTCTTTTGTAAACACCGCAGGACTGTAGG
>Ga0307510_10000437_pt1 | contig 40235 bp, 30 predicted proteins | sample 12_EM_MG_FD_207224 | JGI IMG/M metagenome (GOLD analysis project Ga0307510, IMG submission 207224) | Populus trichocarpa ectomycorrhiza microbial communities from riparian zone in the Pacific Northwest, United States - 12_EM | ecosystem: Host-associated > Plants > Roots > Unclassified | place...
TCGAAATCAAAACACCCACCCTAGCCATCGATACGGAGCTGGGCATTCCCCCACTGGACCTGTACGTAAAACAAAGACAAGACAGGCTAGCACTCAGAGCCCACACACTGAACCGACACTCCCGAATGTCTAACACATGGCTGGAAACATCAAACCTCCCCACGATTATCGCGAATGGGGGAGGCATAAGCGACATCAAGGCTGGCATGACACGGGAATGGCAAGAACGGATTGACCATGAGGACATCAGGTACAAAGGCAAACCGCGAGCGAAATATGGCCACCTACGCAACATGTCAAGAGCCTCCTTCAGGAGCATTTTATACCTCCGGGCGACATGCGGATGGCCATATCAAACAACAACGGGAGGCAGAAGGAAATGCCCATGCGGACGAGACACAATCACGCCCGCCCATTTAATGACCTACTGTGGCACGGTTAAGGCCACTAAACTGGGCCTCCACAATAACAAGACAATTAAAGAACTGGTTGAATGGGTTGAAGCATGGCCGGACGACCTCAAAGACCAGGACGGAAAAACTGCGGATAGGGCGAAGTATAGGACCCAAGTAGCAGGGGCCTCAATCAACCTACCAACCTCACAACCAGTCGCACAAGACAGGGTGTGGCGCAACGGGAGATGGTACATCCAATGCCAGCTATGCCCAAAAACCTTCGAAAACACCAAAAGAGAGAGGGAAAACCATGCCAAGACACACAAACCAGGTGCCAGAGCCGGGAGGGGGAGAAGAGGAGCGGCGGTCGCCCGGTAGCTGGTGGGCGTAATGACCAGCAGTTGTAATTTCTTTTGTACACGACCATGGGGCGCGGAGGCGCAGGAGTGGGTTTCTTTTGTTGGAGGATTTCATAACGTACACGACCATAGGGCTGAAGGGGGTAGGTATGGGTTTCTTTTGTAGCTGTGGGATTTATTTATTTTTATGTACACGACCATGGGGCGCGGAGGCGCAGGAATGGGTTTCTTTTGTTGAAGGATTTCACAACGTACACGACCACTGGGCCCAGAGGGGACGGGGTGGGTTTCTGCTGTTGACGGACAAATTTGTTGAGGAGAGAGGAAGTGGGAGGGGGAGTTTCTTTTGTTAAATGGGGCGAGGGGACCATGGTGGTAGGCGTAGGGCGGAGTGGTGGATATTTTTTTTAAAGGGGGGTCAGACCAGGGGACAGTGTCCCTGGACGCACTTAGTGTCATTCAGTTGATTAGTGTAGAATGAATGAAAACAAGGTTAAGAAAATACGAACCGCGAGTTTATATGGGCGCTCGGACACGCACGGATTTTTTACCATATATTTCGCGAATCCCTGCCTTATCCCTGTTTTCGAATACTCCTTGCCTGTAACGAATAGGGAATTGTAGGGATCAGCAGAAATCGTTTCTCAGTTTTCAATAACACCAAGTACTGACTTGGCACCCCGTCATTTAACTGCACCACCAGATCATCAAATGGCACTCCTCAAAATCGTAGTACAGTACATAAGTAAGACACATACGCGATATTCCAAATAGATAGCTCACGGAGCATACAGGGGTTGGTGAGGCGTTTCATGGCTGGTTACACACAATATAATTTAAAATACCAATCATTGTCTATCACTCGATTTAGGAATAGTCTCAACCGTAAGCCTAGCTTGGGATCTCGATAACAGATAGCCACCCATCAGACCTACCTGTAAGATATGTCGCCCATTGGCTTTGTGCTATATGGGGCACCGGTGGTTCATCATATACAAGTAGTAACCGCCGTGCAGGCGACTGGAATACACAGTATTATTAGAAAATGAGGGAATTAACGGATCTGTTGTGTGGGCCGTCCTCTACCATACAACCCCTCTTTCCCTAGAGCGCTCCAATTCGTAGGCCAGTAGCAAACTATTCTGACCTGTAAAAAACAGTGCCCCGTTCCGACACCCCCAGCCAGGATACTAACCCTTTTTGTGTGTTCAATCACTCGAATTTTCCTTTGCTCAATGAGTCATTCGAGCTCCAAGCTCCAGTGGTGACATATCTAAACGCTAAAAGGGCCTGCACTAAAAGAGACTACTGATCTACCAGGAGATGGGTTGGGTAGTGGGAGTGGTTTTGGAATCGCTCTTCTCTTGACAGCACTCTCACCCAGAAACCCAGGGAAACCCACACGAGGAATGGAGGCGGCCTGTGTACGAATATCTAGAAGCTTTGATACCCTGTGTAATTAGAATTTTAGAAAACCGAAAGCTTGTTATTTTGCTATTTCCTCGATGTATATCCCACTGATTAAACCCAACACCTGAGTAAATTGACACCAACATTCAGACGACCCATTATTCGCGGTGGGATGACCTACGGCTTAATGAGAACTCTGTTTAAAAAGATAAGTTACTTAAGATCTCAAAGGGCTCAGCGGGAAATTTGTTGGCACAAAATATACTCCACAACTTTACACTGCCACGTACACTCCAACAATAGACATCCCAACGTCTGTCTCGGCGCTTCGAAGCACAACCCCCGCACCATTCAAGTGGATACAAATTACTTCTCCAAAGGGGCGCAAACAGGTCCACGTACTGAAGAGTGCCGTATTAAGAAGATAAAGCCTGCTGGAAAGAACTCGGGATGACTTTCTTTGATGGACAGCAATCTCAGCCGTAGGTGCAGTTCTTCGACTCACAGCTTACGGGCTTCAGAAAGGAGTAATATATACCAGAAGCTGAGCTTTGCAGTTGCTCTTGTGACTGGATCCTTGGGATTGAGTTAATCTTGGTAGTAGAGATTTGAGCCAGTCTGAGGAGACCCCGCTGTTTCAGTTGCAGGCCCATGCATCTCGAGGTCACTATAATTCTGACGTTGTTCAGGACTATATCAACCCACCAACTATTCCTTCAGATCTCGACATGGTATAATAGGATAGTATCCTATCGATGATAGGGACCCCCATGACGCTCAGAACTTCAGTCCAACACTGCTTGTCGTCTACTTCTGTTCCAAGGTATCTCGCAACCAATGCCCACGATGTAGGACAGTGAATCAAATCTCTCTCCTTAAGTCAGTCAACCCAGATATCAACCCCCGTGACCTCCACTCCCAGTGTTCACAAGACACTCACCACGCGCACACAAAGACACGATCCAGTGGGCAATCAACCAAATGCACCTCATCCCACAACCCCTCTCCTCACGAAACTCCGCCTTGCACTCCGCCTTCGTCTAACCTCTGCTATCTAATACCAAGAATGAACGTCTAGCTAGAAAGAGCGGTAATATACAAGTATCACATCACAGCCCCCACCCCAACTCCACTATTTCTATTATAGTACAAAGAAACGTTGCTATCGCCGCCCACAAGACATGTCACCCCAGCTTCGCCAGGCTACCACCAACCACATCCCCGGGTATTCAATCCCAATAAATCGTAAGGGACAAACGTCCAAATATAACTCCTCTGAAAGCATAGCTCTACTCACGCGCCGTGCATGAGAAAAAGCTTGGTATGCTTTGGGCTTAGGGCACTGCACCTCCACGAGGCCGAGAAACCACGATTAATCAACCCATCAATAGAAACTCCCCCGCCAAAACAAAAGCACCGCCAAATCAACAAATAAAACTGGCTATGCCAGAGCCCTACCACAATAACGGTACCCGATTATCCGGTTCCTATCGATAAGCCACTCGCCCAAGCCAATCACGATACCGTGGAAATGCAGCGTAGCTCTCAAGAAAGCGTCAAATTCAAAATACTTGGCGCGCTGTCTATTTATATCACTCACCAAAAAGCGACCTCACGGCAACCATCCAATCAAGCAAAAGTGTAATACCAAGTGTTTCCTTTCCGGGAAAGCTGAATTCTGCACTCGAGTATTATTGGTTGTTTGGAAGTAAGTGCAGTCTCATGACTAACGAGAGAGGAGGACAATTGCCCTTACCTTGTGTTACGAGGCGAAGTCCGTGCTACGTGGTGTTACGGACGGGATATTGGGGTGTTACGGTATTGGTGAAATGGGACCGTTGGGATTGGGATTAGATAGAAGAAGGTGATCGGATATTGAAAGTCGATCATGAAGGAGCTTAGCATGATTTTAAAGTGTCGGTGCGCGTATTAACACACAATAAAAACTCTTGCGATCTGCTATCTCTGTCAGCGCAGGATGGGTTTTAGTTTGATAAGTTAACAGAATTGCGTATGCCGGCTGATGAGATCCAACACGTGCCGAAGGTTGGGCATACCCATCTTCTGAGCCCGGAGATCAGAGGCCTGGTAGAGATGGCGAATTGCAATGTTTCTATGGTGATAGGACTCTCATTAAGTGTACTAGTAGAGCTGCAACACCCGAGCTCCCGGATTAAAGTGTATGATATCCCGATGGCCCGAAACAACGCAGACCAGAGGTACTTGTGCAGCAGAAGCTTGAGCGCTGCAATCCACGTATCATACAGTATAGTACCTCCCACCAACTCTCTGCCTGTAGAAGTAATTCGCCATTCCAACCCCCCAACCTTTGGAACAGTGGAAAAAAGAAGGGAAAATAGTGACCATTTTGTATGATACCCCAGGAGGGGTGTTTCCCTTGCTAATATTACATTTTCGTGAGAGCTGCCAGGCGCTAGTACATTCAACAAAGAGGAGGCCGAGGCAAAATCCACAACTGCCTCAAAATCATAGCCCGGAAAAGCCCCAGTCCTAGCATCATAGCGCCAGAGCACGAAGCTTTCTCAGGATTTCGAGACTAAGCAAAAGAAAATCCTATTTGACCATACTCGAGATGGCCATTAAAAATCGGAAACTAGAGAGTGACAGTGTCGGAATACAATATTACAGGAGCTGGGGCCCCAGACTGGCTGCTTTGAAACTGCCCAATCGAGCAGGTGGGAACTGAAGGGTTGGAGGGAATTTTCATTATCGCAACAAACTCATAAAGATTAATTGGGCCATTTCTGATTCTGAGTTGCGCTTTCCACTTGCTATTATCGTGCTGTCCTCGGGATGCCATAATTGGTATAATAAGTTAGCTACTCCCACTTGCCATTGTCCAAAAAACCTTAGCCTCCAAGCTTTGACGAGGTCTTGCGCTTGAGTAGAGAATCTAGACGACCACCCCCTCCGAGTTTCAATAACCCTCCGGGTGCCAGCACCAGACAGCTATCGCCAGACAATGCGGTATGATTTATGCTAACATTGAAAAGTCTCTGGCCATGGTGGCACCAAGTGATCTTCCATGTAAGCTAGATTGGTTATTGAAGTCCTAAATTACTTCTTCAGAGTTAGGTTAAAGGCGTAGAAACCCCGCACAGGTCCCTGCTCTGATTATGTAAACTACAAGTGCTTCCAAATCTCGCTGCGTGAGTGCGGCGTGCCTAATATCCCAATGTAGCTTTGCGTTACAATGTAGCAATTTACATATGACATGAATTAATTTAAAAATTACAAATATTCACCAAACTTTCTAGATATGGACTTTTTATTTCAGGATAATCCCCGACAATCTTGCACCTACCTCTATATATGTTGCAGTGTTACTGTTCTCCTCTTCGGCAAACAGCAGTGCTAAGTTGCAAAGTTATGTTAGCCTATTCAGCATGCTCTACTCGTAGGCACGCTGCGAGATTTGGAAACACCCGCAGTTTACATAATCAGAGCAGGGACCCTAGCGCGATTACAATACATGAGCTGTGGCAATCAAAATTGTACCTCCAGCACGCGTTGTTTTGAGTCCCTGGAGACGTGAACACAAGAACTATATACGATATGAGCATCCGAACCATGGATATCCAACCAATTAAACTATTATACCCAGAAACTAGAAATTAACGATTCCCCCCTACTCGCTACGGGCGTCAACAATCGCTCCCAGTACCCAAACTTACGAAGATCAATTGTCTACTACCTGAGCAACCCCAATTGCCCAGCATCAAAACCTACGGGGACCAGTATACATAGAAGCCCCCATTTCCGTCCATCACCAACAAGCGCTCAAGCCTTCAATACACGTAGGTTCACCCGATGGAGATCTTGGTTTTATTCCGCAGCAGGTACCCCAAACTCCACCACCTCGCGCACATCCCTCCGGCTCTCTCCTCCTCCCACATTCCCCCACACAGGTAAACATGCTTCCAGCTCTTCCCTCCTCCTCCCATCATCGCTGTCGCCTGTAGAAGCTGCACTTCTTCCTCTTCTCCCTCCAAAATTCCCTTTCCCCCTCTCCCTCGCATACAAACAGCACAACCCAATCCACTCACCCACGCACACGTCGTCCCCATCCGCATCTCCCCCAAAAAGCCACTCCGCGTCCCACAATAAAAACACTACCCGAGTGACCACCTATGATACCACGTGTACTTGTGGATTCCAACTAGTACTGTAGGCGTACTCGTAAAAGCACATCATCATGCCATCATGCCATCCGTAGTACAAGGTTCGCCAAAAAGCTGCAGGGGAAACCGAAAAAAATTAGAAAATGGGGAATAAATTAAATTAAATGAATGAAGAAACGGAGAATACTGTAGCTGTCCCTCGCTTGGCCTCGCTTGGCCGCTCCCTGCGTAGCCAGTCGAGTAATCGTATCTTCTGCAGTGTGAAGAGGTGATAATGTGCTTACGGTACTTGTACTCTACCTGTGCTCGTGTGTATGTGGACTTTCCCGTCCCCGGCGGCTGATACTCGAGGGTTCCCGGGAGATACTAGAGTACCGTACGATACAGGCGTGTCAGTTGTCATTGTGGGTCCCCTACGGGTAACTTACTCGGGTACCGCACGCGGAAGAGAAAGCCACGGCGCTGTTGTGGAGTGCCGGCACGGCGCCAGTAAGGTGAGGAAAGGTACTCGAGTACTTGCCAACGGTGGCTTCCGAGGGGCGGGAGAGAAAGTCTGTTGAGACGCGAGGGAGTTACTTGCACAAGTAGATGGCATGTACCTTGTACCGGTACCGGTAGTCCACGCGTTGCAATTATATCCGTACAATAGAAAGCAATTGGATCGTTCAATTCCCCCTGATTATCTCTTGCCATTTCTCGCCATTTCCAAATTGCTCTCTAATCGAGAACTACGGTATCGTAGGTACACAGGCCTTATTAGTTATTATTACTCAGTACAACGACAATTCTAAGAACGACTATATTTTTCACCATCTCCCCCCTACCCCTATGGAAACCTTAACAGCAAGGTCAGACATCCCCGCGGACCGAGATGTCTCTGCTGTGCCGGTACTCGTACTCGAGTAATTGTTGTTCGAGTGGTTACTTTTTCCGTTCTGTTGGGTACCGTATTAGTATTGACTTTTTATGTTGTGCACGGCACGAATGTCTCAGACAGTCTTCCCCTTTAGTACTTGTACCTGTGCCCGCAATGCAGACCCCTTCGCCTCCCTCCGCTCAAGCCTTCGGTTCCCTCCGCCTTACCAGATCATCCCTACCCGCCCAGCCTGCATGAAGGATAACAATGTTGCAATGAAGGGGGGGGTTCGATCAAAAAATGATCGAAGGCTAGGAACGCGTTTTTTCGAACCGGGGGGTTATAAGATAGAACCCCTTCTAACAAATCGGTAAACCACGATATCTGAAGGCAGTTGGAAGCAAAGAAACAAATGAAATGATAGGAAAAAAGGGCAAAATGTAGCAGAAAAAGCAAATAAACTAGAACTAGCACTCCACTTCCCTGGCTTCTAAGCAATAAATACTCGCATATCTGGGTTAAATATTATCGAAATTCCCATCAGACTCCCTGCTATATTTGCTTACTAATACACTAAAGAACCCCCCCCTTCAATCCCCATTTTCAGAAGCCCCGATTCAAACCCCCCCATTCTAACCCCCCGGGTTCGATCATCAAAGGCCTTCTTTGCAACACTGGGATATAATAACGACGAGGATGAAATGTTGGCAATGAGGCATTATTCACCACCACCACCATACCTTACATTGCATTCTACAAGTACAGTCAGTAAGGGTACCGGTACTCCTATCATACAGTCAGTATCCGGCACGAAGTCCAGCACAGGAATAACAGGAACATCTTAGTCCGAATTCAGTGTGGGGCGCTCAAAGTAACTCACAGGGAATTTGCCATACAAATTATTGACCCCCTGTGTTCAGGCATTTCACGCCTACCGTGCTACTCGAACTAGGATAGCACCGTACCGTACGAGTAGCTACTTGTATGATACTCTCTTTGCCACAACTCCCCAACCAATCCCCTCTCCACACCTAACCCAAGTGGAACCTTCCACCTCGCGTCTTCCATCAAATTGGTACCGTACTGTGAGAAGCAAGGGGACAAAAAAAAAACCCACACCCTGGTCGAAAAAAAAAGGGCAATAAAAGTGATATTACTATTCATAGACAAGTAGCCGAAATCGCTTGGTCCGAGCTTTCTTTCTCTCCTCTCTCGACCTTCTAGCTCTGCGTGAGCCGATCTATGTAGTTCAGCTTTTGGAAACCCTAATACCATCAGCTTCCCCCCCCCTCCTTCTCAACGCGCTCACACAAACTTGCCCGTTATCATACCACGTTCTTTTGTTGAGTGTGTGAGCGTCAGGCACCCGAGATGTCAGGTCAAGTTAACGCATCCCTTGTGAGAGTGCACAGCCTAGTCCACGATAACAGTTTGAAGATAAGGGGGAGGGAAGGAGAAGAGAAAGAAGGGAAAGAAAAGAAAGCAAAGAAGAAGAAAAGTTATTTCAGGAAACCTTGGACCGCTACTAGAAGAAAGAAAGAGATTGAAGGGATGGGGCTGGGTGAAATGTATGTGTAGTGTGTAGAGTAGATAGAACCTAAATGGGAATTTGGCTGCTCAGCCGCAGAGATATTGCACTGAGCCTTAACTGGATGGATGTGTACGAGTAGCTGTCGTTATGTCTTTCTTTTTGACTGCGTAAAAATGTTCCTGCGCTCGTGTGTAACCTTACATTGCTTTGTAGGACCTTAGTTTTGTTGTTACGGCTGAGCTAGAATGTCACTGTACGAGTACCTTACTGTACTGTAACTGGATGGATTTGGCTTTGGTGCCTTGACTTCCACAGCTACTGTACCACCGCCATCCACCGCAGCGCCCGTCTACTGTCTTAGACTTTATTTTTACTTTTTACTTATATGCATCCTAGTACTATGATACCTCTCTCTCGAGCAGTACTCGAGTAACAATTGCTCAAGTATGGTGCAAGTGCTCATACTCGAGTGCACTCACCCAATCCATCCAGGGAAGCCCAAAAGGTAAAGAGGAAAAAGAAAGGAAAAAAGGAAAAAAGAAAAGAAAGAAACAGTGCACCATACTCCGATCCCGGAGGATAGCTAAGCTAGTTCCTGACCTCAGTTTCTCCTTCTTCCCCTACGGTACTTACTTACTCCGCCCTATCAAAGCTTATAAATGGCGATCCCTTCCCTCCTCGAAGTGTGATACTAGTCGTCTCTAGCTAGCCACTCATCCGACCCACCGAGTGTACTTCACAAATAATCACTCTTTGTCCCGTCCAATACTTGTCACGATCTTTTTCGTTATCCCAAAGGAAAGAAGAAGGAAAAGAAGCAACATGAAGAGCATTTCTTTCGCCGGTCTGTTCGTGTCGACCCTGGTCGTTAGCGCCAGTGCAATCCCGCACTTCAATTACATCTTTGGAAGAGGGGATAAGGATACCTGCTATACGGGGTATGGAAAGGGGACCTGTGGGGACCAGAAGACTTGTAAGTGAATTATCTACCCTCCCGCCATTCCTGTTCTGCGGATGTTTGCTTGTGAGAATATGCTAACATGATTGATCCCAGGCAAGGGTATATCTGTTGGGAAAAAGTACTGCGGGGGGGGCAATTACGGTGGCGATTACCAGTCAGAATGCTGTGTAGAGCTTGTGTGTAGTGTACCCGCGGGCAAGGGATACTGCCGCAGTGCGAAGAACGGAGGATGTCCCGGTGGATCATTCCAATCTAATGAAGATGGAGATTCCGTATATCCCTCCCTTCCTCTCTCCACTCACTGCGTCAGGAGACTAACATAACATCATCCAGGAATGGCCATGCTCTGGTGGCGACATCCAATGCTGCGTCCAAGGCCCAACACCCTACCCCCCCGCGCCTGGCTCGAACAATTCCACATCCAACGGCACATCAGAGGGCAACGGCGACGGTACCGGCAACGGCAACGCCATCATCAGTAAGGAAGCAGTCAAAATGCTCAAGGAACTCGAAGGTTTCCGTGGTAGTGTATACAATGACCAAATCGGCGTAAAGACAATCGGCTACGGACACAACTGCGAATCCGCACCGGGCACCTGCGAAGCCCTGAAGACGCCCATCAGCGAGAAGGAGGCCGAAGACCTGATGATGAAGGACTTGGAGCAATTTGAGAAGTGCGTCTGCGACCTGCCGAATTCCGCGGAACTTAACAGCAATCAGTTTTCCGCCTTGGTCAGGTATGTATTATCATCATTGCTCTCGGATACAACTTGAACTGGAAATCCATAGCTAACGGGGCGGGGTGCAGTTTCGCGTTCAACACCGGATGCTTCGGCCTGAAGGACTACTTCACGGGCTTGATGAGTAAGAAAGATTACGAGGGAATCTGCAAAGCCCTTTCGACAACTAACACCCTCGGCGGTGTCATCCAGGACCGCAGAGCAGAGGAGGCAAAATTGTGCAGCACACCCACCAAGCAAACCTGCGGATGCAAGGGGACCCACTAAAATGGTGATGATGCGGACGTGGCATGGGAGCGCTTTGGACGCCGTGTGTACTCTAGTTTCCTTCACGCGCGGAGTTGATGTGTATAGATTTTATTTGGCTCATGTCTGTATAATGTTAATGATTCATATGTTGGGTTGACGATCCCACGCATGTCAAAGAAAATATCTTCAAGAATGATTTGTTGCGAGTACTTGTCTGTGATGTTATGGGTTGTTATTGGGGGGAGGACTGGCTCATCGGGCAGCTCTTAATTAAACTGGATTCGGCTACAATGGTTTCGTGCAAAGTGAGTTCCTAACTAATACAAAGGAAGAACAGCTTACAAACTTTCTTGCGATACGCTCTGCGCTCGCCGATAATAGCGGGTGCTCGCTACGGGGGGGAACATTGTTCAACTACCAACTGCGGAAAGAACTCTCCTGAAGTTGTTAAAGTCGAGGAAGGAAGATACCGGCAGTGCGCAGATAACTCGAGAGTGCGTGTTGCGAGGTGTTCAAGAGTGTCCTGGGGTTGCTATACAGTAGTTTACGGGGAAGACTCTCCGGACACCTCTTTCCTCTTTCCTTTATCACCGGAGCGTGCAGGGGGATGGGGGCGCGCGTGGAGGCAGACAGACACGTATGGAGAGATCCATGGAAGAATCGGGATGATCTCATTACAGTATGGTATGTATGTCTTATATATATATTCTGCCTATTGCCTTCACTATTGCTTTAGCATCCATCTTCCTCCCCATTTCCCTCCCCATCAAAAGTTGTACTTTTACCCAAAACCCACCCTGAACCAGCTTCAAGGGCACGGTATCCTCTAGTGAACGTGTGGATATCGAGAACCTAGGGTCCCCTTCCCATTCGGACACCCACCCACACACACTCCCTGCTCCAACCCATTCACAGAGTCCGAGCCCATTTACACTACCAAGGTCATAATAAGCATGTCAGAATAGACTCCGGGGACCTTCAATCAGAATATCAAATCTGGATTAAGCAGTCTACACGTTGCGCACTTAGGATACTTGTAGCATGGCAGGCAAACATCCTATAAGAGCCTCTACCACTCAGCAAGGACCTGCTGGGGGGTAGAAAAAAGACATACCGGTACACTAAGGCACCGATTGAGACTGCTCTCAAAAGATACAACCCTACCACGTATAAGAGAAAAACCGATACAAGACCCGTATCGACACCTTAATTGCTACCGGTATTGTGGAAAGATGAAGTCTCACTGTTTCTCACAGGGCTATGGCGGCGCCTCCCAACTAAGATCCTCATTCAAAAAAAGCAACCCACCTATCTAGCCGCCAGCAGAAACTCTGACTAATCGGCATGGTGAACTACGGAAGGTGGGGAAAAAAATGATGAGCCCGATGCGGGGGTCGAACCCGCGACATTGAGGTTTCTGAACAATGCAGATATCCGAAGATAAAAGCCACACGCTCTACCACTGAGCTAACCGGGCATATGTCGTCGCTCAATATTTTGCTATCACAAACACACGTCTATCGGGTATCAAAGAGGAAAACCCACCAACCACCACGGCAACCTCATTAACTCACTACAAGACCCACAAGAGTCTACATGAAGCCCATCCCAAATAGTAAATAAAATAAATATATAAAATATAAAATAGAAGGCAAAAATAGCATCAAGAAAAGAAGTTGTCATCCAACGCCCATTGGCCAACCAAGCCACCCAACATTAATTAGTCCCCCGGCTACTTCGCGGAGACGGCCGCTAACCATTTTTGTTCGTCCTTTTTATCAAATTTCAAAAGCATGCCAAGAACAGGCACCAACTGCAGCTGTGTCTTTTTATTATCCTTCTGTTCGAGGAATTGAAGGAGAACATTCTTTAGATAGTCCATGTTCACCATCTGGCTTCCAACGGTGTTGGTATGTGGGGAGGCTGGCGATGCGCGGCCCGAGCGGGCAGAGTCTATAGATGATCTGCTGTTGTTCTCGATACCCTTTGGGCGAATAGCCTGCAATTGGCGGTATTCTTCTTGGAGGGCCTAGGGGCGGTTAATTGGGATGGCCGTAGTGTGAGCATGGGGAATATGACTGATTACCTTGTATGATCTCTGCAGCTCTCCGGAGCGGGCCTGTTCCTCCTGAAGAGTCTTGCGCATCTCGGCCCTTTGGCGCTCGATTTCCCCCATCTGGTTATCGGTTTGATCGAGAGCATCTCGCATACTTGCCATAGCCTTCTTGGTGTCCTCATATTCTCTCTTGATCCTTTCAAGGGCCTCCTCAGCACGGAATTTACCATCTTTCAATCCGCTTAGCTCCCGTTCCGCTGCTACTTGGGATTCTTCGGCATGCTTTAGATTACGCTCCGATTCTCGGACTCTATCGCGGAGTTCCTCAATTTCCCTTGCTCGTCTTCGGCCAATGGTCGCAGCTTCCTCTTCGGCCTTGTCGCGCTCATCAAAGGCAGCCTCCATGCGTTCCTTCATGTCTCTGGTCCGGGCACTGTTTTTATCCTCAACCTCACTGAGTAGTCTTCTCATGGTCTCCGCTTCTCTAGAACGCTCGCTAAGTAGTTTGTGGGCCCCGGTAAGATCTTCCTCCATAGATTCGTATTTCTCGACGGCTTCCTTCATTTGCATTGCTAGTTCGCTGGTTTGGTCCCTCATGGAGCCCATAAGGCTTTGGGAGCTAGTATACTGCGCGACCTTTAATTCCAATTCTTCAGTCAGGGTAATATTTTCGCCCTTGAGAGCTTTAATTTCCTTTTCCAAAGCTGCAATCTTTGGTTTCAGAGCGCTGACCTCCTCCTGGACCCTGGCGTGGTCTCGGGCGCTCTTGTCCGCTGTTTCTAGTGCTTCCCTCCGCTCGTCATCCATCTTCCGGAGGTCCTTTTGAGTTCGCCTGGTGGCCTCCTCTGCCTGGACTCTCCTAGCCGCCTCCTCACGAACTTTGGCCCGCATTTTCTCAAGCTCAGCTTCCTTATCTGATATCTTCTTGTTGAGATTGGTAATGTCGTTCTTGAGGTCTCTCTCGGATCTCTCAAGGCGCTTCAATTCAACAAGTTTTTGGTTCGCCTCATTTTTCCCAGCCGTCAAGGTAGCCACCTCTGCTCTCAGTGACATCAGTTCCGGCTGTGCTTTCTCGATAACTACTCGGAGTTCCATCATATCCTTGTATCTCGTGGCTGCCAAATTTTGGGCAGCAGAGAGATCGGTCTCAAGGGTACAGGACTTCTGCTTCAGGATTTCATGCTCTGCGATCAAGGCGGCGTGAGCTTTCTCGGTTTCAGCAGATGTTGACAAATTTCGGGACTTCAGCGCCGATATCTCAGATTCCAACTTTTGAACCTTCTGCTCAAGCTCTTCCTTCCTTGTTCTTACTTCATGGAGCTCTTTCGCCTGATCCTTAATCTTATCTCGGGCTTCGATATGATCCTGGCCGAGATTTACAAGATCGTCTCGCAGAGATTCTATCTCTTCGTGGACCGCTTCGACATCCACCAACCTGGCCTTCAGTCTGACAATCTCCTCTTCTTTCTCTTCAAGTCTCCATTGTAGACCGGAGTTAAGCTTAGCAATTTCAGAATCTTTCTCATCAATCTGCGACCGCAGCGCAACGAGCTGATCCTGAAGATCCTCAATAATTGACTCGGACCAAAGGCTGGTCTCCGGAACTGACACCTGCTCTGGGTCCTCATCGACAATCTCACTGTCCTTGACTGGGCCTTCATCAGGGGTGGAAGTTGAACCTTGAGCGCCCCCTCTACCTTTGCCTTTCCTCTTCCGGTTTTTCTTTGCGTTCTTGCCTGCTCCGGATGTAACACCAGCTGCGTTTGGCTCGGAATCCTTAGAGGTTAGGGGGGGGGCTCCGCTAGGCTTTGGTAAGTCCTCAGCTCGCCTTTTCTCCGATTCCCGAAGCTTCCCTTCGAGATTAACGACGGCCCGCTGTAGCCCGATCTTCCCATCCCTTAATTGATTGACCTCATCTGTGAGTTTGCCAAGATGTTTTAACATATCGTTATTCGTGTTATTGGTTGCCTCTAAGGCGGATATTTTCTGTTTCGAGATCTCTAGGGCCCTCTTGGCTTGTGTCAACCCGGTCTCCTTCTCTCTAAGTTCCTTCTTCTTCCCCTCAAGCTCTTTGGCTTTTTTATCCAGCGCCTTCACAGTCTCTCCCAACTCATCAGCTCCAACCCTAACTTTTTCCTCCGCTGCCTTGAATCTAGCTTCAGCAAGCTTCAAGTTCTCCTCCGTCAAAGCCTTATCCCTTTCCATCTCCTGTAAACCCTTTTTGGTCTTCTCAGAAATCTCTGCAACCTCATTCTCTCTCGCTGAGGCAAGCTCCCGCGTAGTTTCTAGATCCTTTTGAGCATTCTCTACACTCTGTTGCATTCCCTCTACAGCCTCCTCGGCAGCTTTCTGAGCAGCTCTGGATGAATCAAGGTCTGCCTTGAGCGTCTCGATCTCTTTTTGCTGTTGCTCGACCAAAGTCTGCAATTTATCATGCTCATCATCGAACGAGAAGATATCATCAGACGATTTCTCTTGCTGTTTGCTAGGAGCAGAGCTTTCCGCGGTACCATTTGAACCTTCCATTTCCTTCCTCAATTTCTTAATCTCTTCGTCCTTAGCTTTCTGTTCGTCTTTCAGTGTCTGTATCCGCGATTTATGTTCGTCTCGCTCTTTAGAAACTCGGATAAGCTCCTCTTTCGCTAAATCGGCTCGTAGAGCAAAGCTATTGATGTAGTCGATGAGGGGTTTGGGATCGGCTATCGACTCGAAGGGCGTATTTTCACGAAGAGCTTTCTCAAATGGCTCGATGAGGGCGTTGCGGGCATGAACAATCTTGTAAGAACGTAGTAGGTCTGCGGAATAAGGATTAGTTCACAAACACACAAACACTACAAACAGCTAGTCATGTGACAAACCACTGTGTTTCCCCTCGAGTTTTTCTAACTTTCTTAGCTTGACCCTAACATCCGTTGGTAGATCCATATTCGATGACGACGACGAAGACGAAGGCCCAGGAGCGGGGCTTGCACTTCTAGAGAGAGCGTCCCTTTTTTCCCCATTTCTGCCCCCACTTCCACCGGCCCCACTGGCTGCACCAGAAGAACCCTTCTCATTTTCCTTACCACTTGGCTCTGAGTTACCACCCACAGCTCCCAGTGGATCTCCCAACACCGCCTCCCCTTGCATTGGTGTACCCACCCGTGAAGGAATCAAGGTGGTAACTGAACTCCCATCACTCTCGTTCTCGAATTCAGATGGGTCCTTCTCCTTCCCCGTTGCAGTTGCCCTTGCGCGAGAGTTTGAGCGCTGCGCGGGAGAAGCTGCGCGGCGGGAAGGTAAATTTCGGGTTCGTGCCTGTTCTTGCTGAATTTGCGAATCGATGTGTGATTCCAGCACGCCTTTTAATCGTGAAAGCATTTCTGTTATTCGCTTATACCTGTTAGAGTCGGGGGTGGGGAGAGGGTTGAGAAGTTTAGTCTATTGAATGACCGAGGAGATCGAAGAAAACAGAAGAGGAGGGACAGAGCTTAACGACAGAACTATCTTGGCTAAGCCGCCGCGCCAAGACCGCACGAGTTATCACTCGGATTTATGTTTTTCTTTTTCTACCATTCCTCTTTTTTTCTCCGCCCCAGCTGCAGAAGATCACCAAAATTGTTTGATCGGTTGACGATTCCTCAGGTTGCATACGTGTTTCGAATGAGGGTTTAATAATCTTAGAATAGTCTGCATGAGGTACGACAGAAATTGTTTTTCCAGCTCTGTACAGTACCACTCACTTGGGCAATGTTGAACCCATACAGTACCGACACTCGATGCTCGAGTACGGTAGTCTACTATGCAAGCATATCCCTGGTCCCCACCTGCCCAATGGATGGAGTGAACCTTGTTAGCGAGCTGCGGCATCCCCCCCCCCCGGGCCATTGATTCCCACCGTACTACTACCGGCGAAAATATACCCTGGGTCCGTCATGTCACAAACCCCACAAGATGAATTGAATCTCTTACCAGTGTCAGACCAAGATCAGAGTCACGTGACAAGATACGCAAGTTGCCCTTGAGGTCCCCAGATGAACCGTCTGCTCCAACTCCCGAGTTTCTCGAGTGATGCTCCGTGAGCCAGTGTGGGACGATATATAGGGGCCTTGAGGTTCTGATCATCATTTGATGAGTTTCTGCCTTCACAGTTGCTCGGTTCAAAGCGCAATCTTATCTGAAAACGCAACAGACCTGGGGAAAGGTGATCCAAGCTCCTCTCAGCTACTCAAATAACTCGCAATAGAGGTGCAGGAAGAGAACTAGATTGGCCAAGTACCGTGCTTGCAGTTTGTTCCAATTTTGATAGCCTGGTTGTAGTGCTAGCACTGTAGCTCTTGATTTCGCCGCCTTGCTCCACGACCCTCAGCAACCAAAACAGTGAGACTCCCACCAACCCCTCTATCTATCGACGCAACACGGTACATACCACAGCTCAAGAAAGTTCTCACTAAATAAATTCCCACAACGGATGTTTTCGTCATGACATTCGTATCAGAGTATTACCACTTTCCTCTATTTTGAAATGGATATTCAGCCGCTGACATCGTCAGTCAACTCCTTCATCTAGATGCCCAAATTGACCGTCTCGCACTTGACCGTCTGCCGTTGGCTTTCGACTCTCACCCCGCAACACCTCACTCACTCCCGAATCAGCCTTCACACCTTCCTCCGCCGACGCCCCGTGCGATAAAACTTCAGAATATAATAAAATCTCTTTCAACGACCACTTCCCGTACTCTTCTTTCACCTAGACGATTAGTTTCCCTCCTCAAGGACGCCACAATCCCGGCTCATACCTATGGCTCATACGAAGCAGAGCTTTACGAAACAGAACTTGAATGGTTGCTCTTGAGTAAGGCTACAATACAAACTTACGGAATTGTTCTCAATTCTCTGCTCGAACAAACACTCCCATTATCTCAGGACCTGTTTTATTGGGATGAGGTTGCTAGTAGTTATAGTTACACAGCACTGTACTCGCTACAGACTGCACCGGAGAGGATGTGGGACTTCGGGAGGGAGGTTCTAAATGATGCAACGAAGAGATTCAAGGAGAGGGATGGGATGGGTTTCATGGGAATTGGGGGACATTCTCAGGAGAGTTTGCTAGGGGATGAGAACCAAGGTGAGAGGGAAGAGGATACGGGAAAAGAGACTTTGTCAGCTACCGCAAGAAGGTTTTACGCACTTGTCCAGAATTCGCTAAGGGACCGGAGCCTCGTCGAGTTCCAGAGGGTTGGTGCCTTATCGCCGTTTTCACTGGCCAGGCATGAGATACGGATGAAGCAGGCTAACATTAAAAAGCTGCGGGAAATGCAGGCTTCCGCTCTGGGTGTATTGATCGGGGAAGGGCTATCTTTTGGGTTCGAGGAGGAAGAACATGAGGAATGGAAGATCATTGTTGAAAGAGCAGTATTGTTGATGGAGAAGGTGGTCAGAAATGTCTCTTCGGTGGAAAGCACACTCGACGAGTTTGAAGAGACCGTGTTTTCCCTCGACGGACTTGGAGGAAGGGCCGATGAAGATGAAGACGATGAACGAGGGTCAAGGTTATCCTCAAGACATTATACTAGTGGTTCTGGAGGAAGAGTCGCAACATCAGCATTGGAGAAACAGCTCCAAGAAATTCTCCTCAGACACCTCCCTGCCCAATCAACGGCTTCCAGAGCGCTGATATCAACTTATGGTCGCCCTAGCATAACAACTAGGTACTGGTTACCAGCCGCAGCCCTTTTACTCTCATCTTCCGCAATTCTTAGAATCTTTGTGAGCCGCCAGGCTGAGCTAAAGCAATGGCTTCAAGAACTTTGTGCGACGGCGGTTGATTTTTGGACGAACTGGGTTGTGGAGCCCGTCCGAAAAATCATTGGGACTATCCGTCACGGGGAGGACTCAGAAGTTGCACTCATGAGCCGGAGCTCATTGAAGGCCGATATGGAGTCCCTAGAACGGATGGTGGTCGATTTCGCAGTGGATAATCCTTCAACATCTTTGCCTGAGGGCTCGGTGGCGTCCCCACTGACAGATGCTCAAATCCAGACAGTTAGACAAGCAGTCCACGAAGGAGACCTAACACCGGTTCTCAAGTCCTACGAACAGGAGCTGAGGGCCCCTTTCAAAGGAGCGATCAAAGGAGAGCTTCTCAGAGCTCTCCTAATTCAAATACAAAAGACGAAGGTGGACGTTGAGGTAGCCATCAGTGGGATTGATCATCTCCTGAAGTCGCAGGAGTTAGTTTTTGGCATGGTGGGCCTTACCCCTGGTCTGCTTGTCTGTGTGGGAATATTCTGGTGGGCGAAGAACTCCATGGGCAAAGGCAGGGGCCGTCGTAGCGGTCAGCGCAGTGGAGAGATGGTCAGGACCTTACGAAACATCGACAGAATCCTTACCGGGAGCGCCGCTTATAGAACTGGTGAACGTGATGATGATAGAGGTGGGGTTCTCACTTACAAAGAGCATGGACTACTACTTTGTGAGGTCCATGTTCTAAGGGAGTTCGCCAGGAAGGCTCTTACCACAGGCGTTTGGTCCGAGTTCTTGGAGGATGTGGAGGAGCTGGTCGATGTAAGACGAGGCGTGAAGAACCAATTCAGGGTCTTGGAGAGGATTAGATGGTAAGTATTTGATAATATCTTGTGAATAGATTATACTAATCTGGGGATAGGGCATATGCAAAGTGGATTAGATAGTAAAGGTATCCGGGCAGGGTGTAAGTGTTGGAAAGGGAGACCGGGAGGTTGGTGATATTCATAGTCGGTGGCGAGCGTCTTAGATTACATATGATACTCCAAGGAATATCATACTTTCCTTTAAATACACACCCAGTAGCAAAACCCCACATTATACAACCCACTTTAAACTCGTTTTTGTAGCAATTTTGTCCTTGTTCGAGCATATGTATCCAAGTTAGCGTCGAACGTAGCTATCAGCTTTTATCGTTAAGTCGATAGGGTCATTCATCCTTGAATTTTCCTTGCGGAGAACCTATATTGAACCCGACTCGACCATTGAATATCTGGGAAGGGCTAGGTCTGGATTGTTATAGTATATATAACCTAAGTTATCGTAGTCTACTCGCCAGAGTCTGTGTTACTTATGGTTAAAAGGCGAAGTTAAATTGCCACAAAGTCGTTCTTTGCCAAGCCTTGAACCCATCTGCAGCTCGGCTCTTGCAGACAAGCGACTGGTAGAAGGAGAGGGACAGAAAGAAGAGACCACCAACGCCTCTTCTCGACACTGAATAATCTAACGACGCACAGCGACTTTCCCATAATAACAAGACTGCTTCCCTTAACACCAGCCGCTGGAGAAGAATAACTCTATTCTCCTCTGGCATATAATAATATTCTCAACGCTGAGCAAACATTCGCCACCCTTCTTGCATAAGAGATCCCCAACACATCACACGAATCAAGAAACTCCTTTCTTTAGTTTTTCCTGTCCAGAGAGGTCCTGCTGTCGTGATCGACTTCACAACTTGGCTCTCGGCTCACACGCATTCTACTCCTGCGCTCCATCCTCTAACTGGCTCTTTACCTCTTCCTTTGATCGCGGCGGAGCATCTCCTTCGTTCTTTACGAGAAGCGCTAACATCCAACTTATCTAATATTACATACCTCCCGGCCACATCTCTCTTGCGGTCCTCCACCCAAACTACATCCCCTTCACAACAGCACTACCAACAGAAAAGATGGCCGGCTCAAGAAACTATGACTTCCTGGTACCTGATTACCCCCTCCTCTCCCCCGTTATCAAAGAAGTAGGATAGTCTTGACTCACTGGTGTTCTGTTTTCCCTGGTGTAGATAAAGCTTCTCCTGATCGGTGACTCGGGCGTCGGGAAATCCTGCTGTCTTCTCCGGTTCAGCGAGGACTCTTTTACCCCGTCTTTCATCACCACTATCGGTATTGATTTCAAGATCCGAACAATCGAACTAGACGGTAAGAGGGTCAAATTACAGATATGGGATACTGCCGGTAAGTACATCTATCCTGATTCATTACAGCATCTGCACATCCATCTCATCGCTTCTTGTATCTTCCAATAGCCTTAAACCTAAGCTGATAATTTTCTGGATATACACGAACAGGCCAAGAGCGCTTCCGAACAATCACCACCGCTTATTATCGCGGCGCGATGGGTATCCTGCTAGTATACGATGTTACAGATGAACGCTCATTCAATAGTAGCCCCTCCTTCCTTTCTCCCTTTCCCTATCATCTAGCTATTCCTTCGCACACCGCAGCTAACATAAACAAAACAGACATCCGAACTTGGTTCTCTAATGTAGAGCAGCACGCCACGGAAGGCGTTAATAAGATATTGATTGGAAACAAATGCGACTGGGAGGAGAAACGAGTTGTATCCACCGAGCGCGGGCAGCAACTCGCCGATGAGCTAGGGATCCCATTCATGGAGGTATCCGCAAAATCCAATATCAACGTCGAGAAGGCTTTTTTCAGTCTCGCAACCGACATCAAGAAGCGAATCATGGACACTGCGAGGGCGGAAGAGAAAGCCGGTGGACAAAGCAGTGTTGTTGACCCGAGCAGGGACAACGGAAACATGAGTGGGAAATGTTGTTAATCCCTAACTGGTAGAAACTTGGTTTTTTTCTTTTCCGTTTCTCATTTTTCTTCTAGCCTCTTGCTTTACGTTCTCTCTCTTTTCCGCCTTCTATATTCCTTCTATCAGCCTTATTTTGCTTCGAACAATGGGGCAGAGTTTATTCGAGTAAGTAACTAAGTAGATCAAAGCTAGACCTGGAATTGGAAGTTGGGAAGACGAAAAGGAAGGATACGAAATGGACGGAAGGACGAACGGAAGGACGGTAAAAGCTATGACAATGAATGGATAGCGCTATTTGTTTGGGTCTCTTTTGATGCGTTGGGCCAGGATCTTTTTATTTGTTTTTTCTCCTCTATATCTTTTCCCATTCTTTCCATTCCTTCTGTTTCCTTCACGAAGTGTACCCCAACATGCGTCTTTTCCTTTTTCTCTCTTTTTCTTTTTCTCGTTAGGGATAAAATATTTACCCCAAACTGTCCTTTTCACACATTTGATTCCTGTTTTGTTTTTTTCCCCCTTGATATTCAGATTTTCTTTTCTCCTCCGATTGTCAAAGATGGATGAATTGAGGAGAGGCAAATTGAGGGATAGGACGCGGAGGTAATATTCTAATGAAGATGTGGGAAGGGATCTCGTTCGTTTGCTTTATTTTGCCCCCTTCTTATGCTGTTCCTACCGTACTACTAGAATTAATACCGAGTATCTTGTTTCGGATATCAGACTGAGGGGGAAGGGGGGCACTCGGCTTGTCGGTCTACAAGAGAGTCTGCGCCTACTCTCACACCCAACTCATCCATGTCACCTGTGATGTGATAAAAAAGTAATAGAGGAAACTTTAGGATTGTCTCTCCCTGTCTATCGCTATGGTATCCCACCCCAACTTTCATACTAGCACCCACACCCCTCCCTTCGCCCCCAAGCAGAGCCTAGAACCTACTCCTCAACATACTTCGCCCGAATATCCTTCCATTGCCTCTGCTCCTCCATTAGCCCCCATACATCCACCCCCCTTTCTCTCCACCCCAGGGACAAAACTCACCCCACGATTGATATTATCCCAAATCCGGTCAGTCGCCTGATCGAACAATCTACCAACCAGAAAAGATCACATTAGCTTTCCACCACACTGCCACCATCAGCACAAGGGAGGCGAGGGGGGGCAAAGCAAACATCTCAAAAGCAAAAGCACCCGCGAAAACACTGCCGACAAAGACGTAGTTTCGGCGGAAGATTGCGTTGTAGATTGATTGCGAGAGCTGTGGTAGGCGGGTGGTTAGTTATTGCGGTAGTGGTGGAGCGGGAGGACGGGGGGGGTAAGGGGAGGGGTACACTCATGGTTGTGGTTGCAGTTGGAGTGGGATTGAGTTAAAGGTGATGGACTCGGTTTATGGGATGGGGTTTGGTTTGGTTTGGTTTGGTGGGATGGGGTGAGTGGAACGGGATATGTTTGGAGGGCAATTGATTAGTCAGCTTTTTATTCTTTTTATTATTATTATAATAATATCATAATACTTTTATTTCTGTGGAGTTTTGATTGGTGGGTGAGCTGCTCGAGGGACAGATGCACGTGCCGGCTGGAAAGTTGAGGAACGGTTAATTTAGGTTAGCCCGAAAATAATCCCTGCCTTGTGCGAAAACTTTAATACCTTGAACAGGTGCAGGGGTCGGTAAGGAAGTTATGGATCAGTTGTTCAAGGTTAACCAGCCAAATCTATCCCTGCCTGTTCTGTAAATATTTCTTAATCTTGTAGGTGGGGAGATGTTTTCAGACAAGTCGGGGATTATTCTACAGGTTAACCTAAATTAACCATTCATCAACTTTCTCATGGGACTTGCACAGGCGACGGGGTGATTCGGCTTATGACTTAAATCACTCGAACCAATGGTGGGGTCATTTTCCGAGCATCTCTACTCGAGTATGAATACTATCTAGAAATCTTGGCGTTTCCTCCGCCTAAACCGTGCCAAGATTTTAGGACACCTTTGGGACGGGCAAGCAGAATGAAGTGTGATCTGCGGGTATTTATTTTTTTCCCCAGGCCCCCCCAATTTCCCGCCCCCGCGCTCCAATGGAGGAGAGCATTGTGACGATATAGAGTGCTTGGAAGAAATGGAATGGGGGTATAGTAATGTGAGGGGATTGGTATTGCCTCATCCCACAGTTTGACAGACAGACACCACTCTACACTATGCCGACCACAGGAGAGAGAAAAGGGAAAGAAAAGGAGGAAGAGGAAATAACGAAAGAAATAGATGCAAAACAAGCATTTTTCCCCAATTACCAGAGTATGAAGGAAATGGATACGGACCATTAAATCCCCAGCGTAACTCCTGCTTAGGAAAACCATGACAAGTACAAAACGAAACGTGGAAGGAGGGAAAAGAACGGTTATGCGATGGCATTCAGTTTGGCTTAGGCCCCCCCGCTTACTTTCCCTCCTGTGGTCTTTGGTTGGGAAGCTTCAAGGATCTCTTCATCGCTCGAACCCCCCTCTAGCTTGACCTCCCCCTCCAGCTTGGCCTCCCTCTCTAGAGTATCATCCTCTTCATCGCTGCTTGATTGCAGTTCCTGCTCCTTTCTGACTTTGCTCCTAGTAGTCCTGGCATTTTCGGGATTGGGTGATGGGCTTCGGGTTGCTCTTCTGCCCTTCGTCTTGCCACCATCGAGAATGTCAGGAGTAAGCCTGCGAGCCCCCCCTTCATTCTTTGCACACCTTCTCTGGCCGGGCAGGGAACCATTCCAGGTTCCGCACCTTGCACACCCCCAACCCTCCATATCCTCCAAACTCGTGGTTCCCGGAGGAGCAAGGCCGTTCACCATGCGGCAGTTCCGGCAGATTAAGGCATACCGGTTCTTTGCACTGGTCTCGTCCTCCCCGACTATTACATCTAAAAGACGATCATACCATTTCGGAGAAGTTGCTTCTTCAGGCTGGATCAGTTGTTGGGAAGAGGGCTGAGTCTGTGGAAGGTTGGGGAGGGGGGCGTTCAGACTTGGTCGGCCCGAAATTTCGGGGGTGTCCGGTTTAATTCCGGGGTATGGTTGGAGTTGCATTTGTGCTGGAGAAGGTAATCCGGCGCGTTGTTGAGCCATCATCTGCTGTTGGATAAATTGTTGCTGTATTTGTTGAGTGGTTGAAGGTGCAATCGGGCTAGCAACTTGCGCTGGGCCTTGGAGTCCTGATTGACTCTCTGGGCGCTGACGTAATTGTTGATTGGCGGAACCTCCCTGGGGCGTGCCAGACTTTTGTTGTTGCTTCTTATCTGTATCTGCCGAGGAAGATGACCCTGAGGAAGATCCTCGACCATATTTTTCGATGATGGACTGTGTTGTTGAGAACTTAGTGGCAGCCTTAAGTTTTTCAATGGTATCATTCTGCTTCGTCTGTAGCTCCTCTAAAGCACCCTCCGCATTCCCGATACGATAGTTATAGTAAAGATCGAATAGCTTCCTTATCGACCAGATGCTGCTCAAAGAAGTTGAGTTAGTCCAATTCCCGGTAGAGCAGGGTGGAGCGCAGTACCAAACCGGTCCACCTGTCACTCCCGAAAGTTCCACCGGCCCCACCTCCTTCCAACCCACTACTAGGACTATGACCACAACGTAAAGAATGTACCCTATCACTGTATATAGAGTGAATAGCGCTTTGTAACGGCGAGAGCGTTGGCGGAGGCCGGTTAGTTTTGTCGTTTGAGTCTGTATTTGTCTGGCCAAGTTCGAAAGAATACGCTCGAAAGAATCAGGGGAGTTGTCGTCTCCCTAGAAATCTCAATTTTTTTGTTAGTGCTCCGCAAAGAATTACCCAGACATCTGAGAACAAAAGTACATCATCAAGGAAGAAAGCTCACCCTACCGAATGGCCAGAACGAAACCATCCTGATCACTCTAGAGCCAGCAGGTTTGGATAACCTGTAGCTAAGAAGTCAAGGGCTTGAATATTTTCGCACCAACAAATAATAAGGTAAGGTTTCGAAAGCGATAAGAAGTAGTGAGTGAACAAACCGTTGAACGAAGGGGGAAGGTTGTTGGAGAAGAAGCTTTGGTGTTTTCCCGTAGTAAAGAAGCCACGGCGGCAGTTCCGCGTGTCATTACGCATAAGGGTCACGTGACATGTGATCTCTTGGGATTCGTCGAAGAGTCGTTGCAACTTTGTTGGTGAATCTCTTTCTACGGAAAAGAAGCGAAGAAATTACATGGGACAATAATGATCCCGCTGCTGCTGTTACCGTTCAATGCCTCCTTTCATAGTTCCCTCATCCTTCGTGCAAGGGCTTTTCGAGGCCTTTGGGGGGCCTGAATAAGGCCTACACTGCTGCACCCCTCCTAACAGAGTGCCCAGGGAAATTCCTCCTTGTCCACCACTTCCCGTTCATTTGCCTCTCAATTTCCCCCCAACTCTGTACCTTTATCGTCGCAGAACTTCGCCATCTCTACGTCTTTGTAGGATAGCCCTTCTGGATTGTGAGTTGTCCAGCGGATAGTGATTTTGTTGTAGACCTAACTCTTACCCAGAGAAGGATAGATTCTCCAAGGTTAGTTCGTGACTAGACTCCTGATGCCTACAGAGCCCCATGCAACTGCTATTCGGCAGGCGGGGTACCGTAGAGAACCCTTACTCACATTTGCCCACTCCGGGTGATGTTTCTTGACTTCGCATTGGTCTGCAATTTGGTTGATGAAAAGCTATCTTCCTTCAGTCAATAAATGCTAGGCTCCCCATCCTTGACACACCGATTTCTTTTGGACGATGCAGAGCAGTTGGCACGTGCCATGGTTTTTGCGAAAGTCTTAAACTTGAACTCTCGCTCTATCCCCATTCGAGTTGTGCTAAGCGACCATTTTCCCCCAGAGATCAACACCAAAGCCTCCTTCTTTGTGGCTTCATTCGTCCCCGAAGACCACTGAGGCTCGTTTGTAGGAGCCTGCTCTTTCCCAAACGTGGATGTCGGCAGGCGGTGTGGTGTTACTTTCGAAGCTATGAAGCGAGCCAAAGTGCCATGCTGGGCCAGAACTGGTCGCGCTCGAAGCAGGGAGTGCATTCTGGTGGTAATTGTCGGGGGGTATTAGTACGGAAGGACAATGCGCGGCTCGAATCCCACGTACCTAAATAAACTAAACTTGGTTTGTGCAGTTCTTCCCTTTTGTCCGGGTACGACACTGGTATCATACTGACATTTATGAGGTCAGAAGTTTTGTTTTAGTGCAGCCCTCCCTCGTAGCCCTTGACCCTTAACCCTTCGCCACTCTAAGCGCTTCAATTTGCAAGTCCCAGAACCCAACGTCACCTCTTCAAACACCATCAATCGTATCATACTATGATAAGACAACCAGTCAGCTTACACTAGTCTTGGGGATAAGAGAATATGTGTACATATACGAACACTCACATTGATTTCTTCCAAAACCATCGCTAATTTCCGCTTTACAGAATCAATCGGCCCCACCCACAGTTTCTCCCTGAGAGGTCTGTAACTGATTTATTTCATAGTAATATCTCGGTAACCTGTACATGGTGGGGCATAGAGTGAGTGACTTCTCTCTTAAAACGGGAGGGGCCCCAGAGGGCTAGCATTTGTCTGCCGGTTTCTCTCTGGTAGACCACGATTAAGCCGGAGTTCCAAGAATTTTTCGATTTTTGGGGTTTGACTACGCCTGGTCTTACATTTGACTTTTTTCTTTTTTTTTCTTTTTCAATTGACCTATATGTTTTTTTCGTACGTGTGTTTAGATACCAGGGTTAGTCCGTGAATATTCCCAATGAGTGGTCATTTCTGATATGCAGCTAGGCCTATTGATTGTGAAAAGGAGGAGATTCCGGAGACGCCTTACGATTTTTTATTTGCCAGAAGGGGCATCTACGGTGGTCAATACGAGGGTGTTCACGGACTAGCCTCCCACCCGAGTACTCCACTGTTCATCCAATGGACCCCTCGTATCGACCAATGTCTTCGTGAACATGCACTGACTGTCGCAGCCTGGATCATAGTAAGGGATATATTACAGGCTAAGCTATCCCTGAACTTATGGGGTGTGAAACTAAAGAAGTATTTTTCTTCTCTTCCTCCGAGTGAAGTATCTTCAAACATGGAGCATTGTCGTGTATTGTACCTTGCTACGAGGGTTGGTCATGGTTGCAGGTTAGCCGTTTGCTGGTTCAGGCTCATGGTCGCCTTCCGCTCTAACGGTGGTTGCTCCTTGTCCCCCTTTGCTTCTGGCAGCGGGTGGAAAGCTCCCGTCGGTGGTGGCCCTCATGGAGGGCTGCGCAGCACACAGGCGAACAAAGAATATCAGCCATAGTAATGATTTGCCTATACTTTGCGCAGGATTCTCCTTTTTCCCACGAGGTGAGGACGGGAACGGACTTTCTGTTCTAAAGGTGCTCCTACAACACCCAGCCATTAGGAGTGTCCTTGCGCGTCTTGATGCTCGTACCTCCAAGAGGGATTGAAGCCGGTAACCGGAACAGCCTGTGCTTCTTCCAAATGGTGAGATGCGGATTCCGTGGGGGATTGGTGGGGGCGCCATTGACCGAGCCAATTTTATGACCAAACAGCTATGAGGAATGACTGCTAATTTTCCTGGAGATTTCGCCGTATGACATTACAGTGCGCAGCGACCACTCGCTCGGACTTGTCAAGCGAGGCAGTTATTAACATGGCACGATAGCACACTATCTAGACTTGCACAACTTATCTTGAAAGGATCGGGTGAAGAATCTGTCTCTCCGACTCGTACTTGTAGCAGGCAAGAAATATCCGAAAACAAGGGTTATGGATTTGTATTGGCGCTCAGATACGCACTAATCTTTTGCAATATTTTATGAATCCCTGTTTTTGGGTGCTTGCCTGCTGCGAGGAGGGCAGCGAGTGAGGGGCAACAGAAATTCGGGCTGAAATAATGCAGAGGCTACGAAGCAAACCTCCAAGCCCAAAGCCCTCATCCAAGAAGGGCAACCCGGCGCTCTGCTAGTGTGATTGTCTGTTATTTCCTTAGGCAGAGGTGCCTTGAATATCATTTCCTAGCCTTACTGCCGGGACTATTTGATTCGGGGATCCGGGCAAACCCTTCAGGATATTCTGCTAGTGGTCAGTTCAAGACCAACCGTTGGTATGAAATGACGGTATCTATACTTGTTGAGGGTGTGTGCCAGGGCCCGCACCTGTCTCCAAGCCATTGGATGCTTTTGCACATAGCATCAAAGTGGCCCCGACCCCTGGCTCCTTTGTGGGCCGGCAGGTAGCAAGCCTTACGATCTATGATCATGATGTTTGATCGACACACCTTGAGTGCTTATAATTTCCGTGCCGTTTTATTCCATGACACATTCGCCTCCCGTATCCTGATCTGCTCCGGTAATAATGCACAAGGGATTAAGAACGTGTCTAAGTAGGTCCCCTAAAGAAGGAGATGGTTTTAATCTTGAACAAGGCTCATGGTGTATGGAAATAGAGCTCTAGTTTCCCACAAGCCTAACGCATGGCTATTCCATATGATTGACTAATGAGTGTCGGATGCATGCAGATATTTGTTGATTGTTTGTGTCCCCCCACGTCCTCCTGTCATGTAACGCAAAGGCTGTTGCTAACTACCGCCACAAGTAACTGAAACAGATTCGTCAGTCACATTAAAGTCGGTTCATATCATGACTTGAAGAAATGGCGCAACTCCTCTCTGTTCTCCGATCGAACTAGGAAGAGGAAGGGTTAAGTATGATCTTTCCGATGCATCACAAAATGCATTTAACAGCATTCACCTCTATCGTAGACGTCCCCGATTTCATATCGGTCGCTAAGGACAACACCCCGACATACTCTCAATCATCACCAGTGCATACAGCTTGACAACACCGTATGAAAGATGAGACACGTTTCGACCCCCCCCCGAACAAAATACATCATGAGATATCACTCGCCTATTGCAGGGTTTGTTTTCTCACCGCTGATCAAAATAGATCCACCGGATGAGTTGTAGTTAGTTACGTGCACTGGGCTCAGTAAAGCTCAAGTCTATAGCCTAGAAATTCCCTACGAAACCACCTTCGAAACCCTTGAGGGAGGGGTAATTCTGAAGCCAGCTGGCAATAACACATCTTTGCAGGGCATGCAGTATACGGAGGGGATATTCTTCAGGGTATTGACCCCTCATATTTACTTATCATACAACGTTTCACCACATTGAAGCCTTCGACGCATTCCAACTTAATGATATTCTCATTCTTACGCACTCGCCTTGTCATTCGGGGAAGAAGCCCCGGAGATAAACCGGCGGCTCAAGATAATCAATTACAAATAGTGGCTTTAGCAGTATCAGTTAGTCCCAATTGATCTGACACATGGCCCATATTGCAGTTTGTAGGTTCCTCCAAAAAATTTTGGATCGAATTATGTTTGTGGTATACCTATGGTCACGATGGTAGCAAATGGCAGCAAGGGCAGCATGCGATATCTAGCTAAGAAAGCACCCTCAGTAACTGCCATCTCTCGAATTCTGAACCAATTCCTCTACTCGAGAGGTAAAAAAGCAAAGATCCGGGGGTGCCCACAAATATGTCACACTCATTATTATGTAAGCATTTCTCTCACATATCCAACAGAAGCAACCAAAAAAAATCTCCCTCCCCCCATTCCCCCTTTGTGTCACCGGGCATGCACCCCAAGGATTGTGATACCCGCTCCCGCCGCGATGCTTCTTTCTTTTTTTCTTTTTTTTTGCGGAGCCACCCCTCCCAACATTGAAGGAGCAACCCCTCCTTTGACTCGCTACAGGAGTGACGGAAATCTGCAACGCTGTGGAGGCCAGAATAGATGTGGCAGGTAGTTCAGGTACCGGTACCCGTCCTGAACATTGGCTCAACACGAGCAAGGATTCGGGCTGCCGATTGTGCGGGAAAGTACTGTACAAGTACGGTACTCAAGGACTGAGCCCAACGGTGTTCCTTATCATATTACGATATCTGCCACTCTCTGGAACAAAGTAATCTTCATTCAAACATCCCCAACCTCCCGTCATCCCTCCCAATTACTCGTTTCCCCATTTTCTCCAGTTCCTCGCGGTTCCTCGCGGTTCCTTCTTTCCTGTTCTTGTTGCTCTACTTGCTCCTCCCTGACTTGCAAACCCCGGTCAAATAATAAGCAAGGAAAAAAAAAGGAAAAAGAAAAAAAAGCGAATGGGTCAAAAAAAGAAAGGAAATGAGGGGGTCCCGACCGACCAACCGTGATCACTACTCGAGTACCGAGATTCCCCACGTTTTCTGTCCCTTTTCCCCTTTCTGTCTGCCCCCTCATCCCCATTCATAGCTTGTGCCTTCTCTGCCTCTTTTGCAAATACTCGAGTTCTTCCTTCAGACTGAAACGGAAGTATGCAAGTGCGGGAAGGAATTTGTTGACTTCACTTGGTGATACTACCTCCTACCCTATTGTTTCTCATCCTCCGTGCGCTACGGGAATGACGCAAGCAGGCAATTCAATCTTGAACCACATGTGGAGAAGGAGGGTGGGGCAGAGCCAATACGGCAATACCCGATGCAAACAGCCCCCAAAGAAGATACCCTGGTTGATAAGGCCCAGGCGAGAAGAGGCCTCACGAAATGGTTTTATCCTTTTCTTCTCCTCTTGCTCACTTTTTCCTCCTCCTCTCCATTTTCTGCATATCACCTTTAACTCTGTTTAAATGGTACAGTTATCCCTCGAAACAAAAAGGCGAAGAGAAGCGAAGGGACCCAAGAATTGAGATTTCACTGTCCCTAGTGACGCAAAATCATTTCTCTATAATACGTGGCGGACGAGCAAAAAGGGATACAAGCAAAAAACAGTTAAATCTACCCCGGACGAAACTTTGTTGCAGTCTAAATCGCGATTTTGTCTTGAGCCCACCTTCATAATTATGCAGTTGATATGAAAATTCTTCCCCGAACCGAAACCCTCTGGAATGTACATACCCGCGAAACAAAAGTTTCAAAGGTACCGTACTCGAGTACTGTACACACACCCTTCCTTCGAAGTGTTCTCCAGGAGTGGTGCCACCACATTGTTGAGGTAAACCCGGGTACCGGAGGATTACCGTGGGGTACAGACAGGACGTGAGAAAGGTAACGTGATTTTTCCCTTTTTATTTTATTTATTTACCTATTTTCTGTTGGTTACTACACATCTTCGAGATATTTCTTAGATGAGAAGTTACGGTCATTATCTCTCTGTTTTTTATTTTCGCCAAATTCACGTTCGGGCAGAGGAACAGTGAGAAAAGGTGTAATAGTAATATCATAATCTTATTGTTTGGTTGCTGTTAGTTGCAGGCTAACTTGTTTCTGTTGTAGAGCAATGCTGGTACCCATATTGGTATTAAAAACGAGCATTTTAGTAAAAAAACAGGCCCCAGGAACATTACGGTAGTAGTGAGGATCAATTGAACATCCAAACGACCCTTATATATTAGGCGTTGGTCTGTCAAAAGGTATCACACTTCATCACTTCAGCGCCTGCTCTTCTCAATGCTAACCTCAGCAACACCCTTTCCAAAGCACACGAAATAAGTAGCCTAGCATGAAGAGAGGATAAAAAAGTATCTAATAGTAGGCTTTGATCTACACGTTAAGATGGCATCGAAAAGGTGGGTTGTACCTACCCTTCGATCCCATCTTACGTGTAAGAAAACTGCCCCAACAATGACCTGAGTCAGAGTTGGAAAGGTACTTCTTTTTCGTTTCTCTGCAAAGATACCGTTCTCACGCTGGGGAGAATTGGGGATGTGTGCTCAGCACAGTGAAGGAAGTCGCTGTCGCTGATGAGGATTTGTGTTGAGTGTAGGAGGTATGTCAAAAGGTGGGATCTATAGACTTTTATATCGAAGGATGGGAAGTTTGGGGGGGGGGAGGGAAGAAGCATTGTTTTGATGTTGGAGTCGTTGGAGATCATTGGGTCATCCAGAACCCCGGGACCGGTAGATCTGCGGTGTTTGTGTTTCCTCCCCTCTGCTATCCACCTTCTATCCTTCCGGATTTTTCCTTCCCCTTCCATTTTCCTCTCCACTCCCTTCCTTTCCCACTAAGACTTTTTTCTTTTTTTTCTTTTTTCTCTTTCCAATTTTTCGTTTTTCCTGTGCTTCTCTTTGATGGGGGGTCGTAGGTGGTACTAACGCAGAAGGTGGCAAGCGAAGGACGTGCGTTGTCAGGGAAATGCACGCGGGAGAAAAGTGAGAAGTGAGAAATGAAGAAATGAAACGGGGGAGGGTGAGAAGAGGAAACAAGGTGTGAGCAGAAGTAGGACAAGCTCGTTGTGGGCCCCAGCGAAGAATTGGGCGGACTGAGGCGCTTCGAAAATGACGAGTGACAGCAGTGGTTGGGGGGATGAAGGTGAGGGGTGCTGTTGGGGGTTAGTTTTGGCCTACAAATTACAGGTAGGCTATTGCTAGGCAAAGAGGTAATAGGAGCACAAGGATGGGTGATTGGGGTATTGAGAAGTCTGGTTAGAATTGATGGAGGATAGGAAGATGGGGAACTAGCAAGGGAAGGGCACTAGTATCGAGCAACAGAAACCGGTCCAGTGACAAAAAGGCCTACTCGATTCCCATTTCCTCTGCTTCATCGTTCTTTTTTTATTTTTATTATTTTATTTACCCCTTCATGTTTGTTTGGCTGAGGAGGGATATGATCAATTGATGATAGCGGGTGATGATGTGAGAGTCAATCTGGCACTCGTCCTTCTCTACCCTGTTTTATTTTCTTGCAGAGGTATGATAATCTGATAGGAGAGGACGGCAGTTCTATGATACTCTTGTCCGTTCCCTTCCTTCGATCGCTCTTCTTTTTTTCCATTTTTTTTTTTTGCCCACATCTTTTGTTCTCTTGTTTTGCATTTCACTTGAAGAAGGATAAATTAAAACAGGAACCTTGCAAGTTGCGGCTGTGACTTCGGTTGGCGGGCTGCGGAAGTCAATCGGCGGATCGGAACGAGTGCGCACTAGTCATGGATGGTTTGTTGAGACAGCGCATTTTCCAGAGCCGCACCCGCTATTCTTCACTGACTTGGGATATTCCAAGCGTGGGATCTGGCCCTGACATACAGCATCTGGTGCGACTTCTTTCTTTTTTTATTCTCTTGTTCCTGGCTGATCCTGATCCAACGAAGTGCCTCGCTTTTTGCTACAAGCCCAACCCTCAACGTCCCCATTCAGGTACGAGCACAAGCACAGAACTGGAATAAGGGTTTGGAGTGCGCGTGAGAGATTCATGGTTAAGACTGGATGCGGGATCAGGGTCGGTCCAATTAGTTAGTCCGTTCAGAATAGGGTAGAGTGGCCAAAAGGGATTTTCTCTAGGTGAAAGACCGCCAACCAGTCTCCGCCTACTCCGCCCCAGACATTCTGCTATCACCCTGCCCTCTTCACCGTAGCCACGCAGCTTTCGATAGCACCAAGCATTTGGGTATCACCGGCTGCAGAGCCTTTACCAGTGGCGCGGGGAACAATGAGCACGGCAGAGTTTGGTCAGAGAGAAGCAAAAGAGCCGGCCGGAGTAGCGATACGGCTGCAATTCTGCTGGCGAGCAATTATCTACTTGGCAGAACGGTAAACGTACGATGATTAGGATTGCACTGGCCATGATCAGGTGTCGGTATTCTGGGTCTCCGAGCCTTGTTTAGCGATCTCCGTTCTCATTTGAGGTTTTATTTTTCATTTGCTCTTATTAAATTTTATTGTTGCTATATTTGTAAATTGGTACCCTTTGATTATCACCCCCCTTTCTAAACTCCCCAACGACGATCCTTCTAACCCCGCCATCTTTCCCTCCCACCACCTACCCCCACCCACACTCCCTCATTACCGCAACTGCCACTAACACTATCATACCTGGACCACCACGGCAACTACGATAAACACAACCCTATAGATTCCCTCTGCATTGCTCCCGACCGATCATATTCTTTCCGTCACGGGCTCGCCGACCACATGCACGCCTTCCGCATGCCTATCCCTCCTCGGCCCCTCCGTCTCCTCTGCGTCGTCGTCGATTCAGGGTCTGTCTTTGCCTCTGCCTTTGCTCCGCCCTCCCTCATCCGCTGCCCATTCTCATCCGCGGCTGTATCCCAATCCCGCTCACATCGTCCCACATCGTTTTCCCCCCCTCAGTCTGTTGAAAATGCCTCACCAGTGCCAGAAGAATTGGAGTCATCGCAGGTGAGAGATAAAGGCAGCGGGAGCGTGATCGGTAAAGGGGCTATCAGCTCAAGCAACAGCAATCCTAGAAACAGTACTATCAAAAGCAGCAGAATTGGGAATTGGAAATCCTCTCTCTTTGATTCCCTATTCCCCGAGGGTGCCTCTAGGCCAATCCGACGTAAGCCAATCGGCAGACTAGACATCTCTGAGGATTCCACGTATCTGCCGGATCCGATGGAGGGGCTGGCACGTCGTAGAAGAGTGGACACTGGGAATTGGGCGAAGCCTAGAGCATACGGACCCCAAGAAAGGATGTCTCGCAACGGAAAATTGGAGTTGGGGAGAAAAAAGCCGCTAGGGAGGCTAACCACCGCTCCCTCCACACGTAGGATCTCCCCCAGCCTCCGTAGAATTGCCCAGCCAAAAAAATTTTCCCTCCTTTCTTTTTTCTCTCCTCAGAGCATTTATCATTTTTCTTTTTCCCTTTCTCTTCCTTTCCTCTCTGGCTACAATTGCGGGATCCCTTCATCTCCTCGGCCTTGTCCTCACATTCTCCACCCCTTGAAATTATCGATATGGTGTTTCCGGGCTGCTTCAGTTGAGCTGTGTATCAACTCTGTTTGAGCGTGATGATGATTTTCCCCTTTGTTGGGCTGACATTTCTGTCGGTGTTATTTCAATTCTTGCCGGCTTACACTAATCTAGTGCAGACAGAACAAGCGTCAGTTGTATTCTTGAGAGGCGTTGGGACCACGATGCTGGGAAGCGATATCAGCCGTCTTCTTCCGTCAGAAGCCAGCCTTCCAGGGTTTGGAAAATTCCTCGGTATTCTTCGCAGTATGAGCCCCTTCCTCCCCCCCCCTCTATCTTTAACGGGTGATGGGTGATGAATTGTGTTGTTTTCTAATTCACGAAAAACTAGTCACCCCAGATCGTCATCCCGTCACATTGCAGCAGCGGCCAAAGTACACGATTGAGTTTTCTGATGCTGCCAGTGCCAAAAAGTTTGTATATTCACTTAATCTTGACTACCAGCTGGCGAATCCGCCACCCATGACTACAACCACTCTTCCTCCAGCGTCCACCCCAAAGGTTTCGCTCCCGGTCCAAGCGGCTGAGCAAGTGAAGAATGACTTGCGAACACTACGCGGGACCTTAACCAGTGGAAAGTGCCAGTTAGGCAGCTCTGTGTTACTGGTGGCTTCCGGCCTAGGTGGAGACACGAAGGAGAATGGCAAACTCCCAAGGACAGAAGAGGTCAGGCAAATGCTCGAGGAGGCGGATGTCCAGTTCTGTGTCGGAGACCAGGAAGACGGAGGAGTCGGAGTGCAGAGGATATTGCAGCTCCGTATCACTGATAGTGGGTTCAAGGTGAGGGTGAGGGCGGATGGGAGTTCCAGAGGAGCAGAATCAAAATGGATCGTGCGGTGTCGAGACCCGGCAGAGGCACATCGAGTGGTTCGAGACTGGAACGCACGGGAGCTTCCTAATGGGCTGGGAAAGTTCATGGCAGAGATGATATATTGAGTGAGTTCAGTGAATGTCACCGCCTATTTGCCCGGCGGTCACCGCTAGAGCGCTGTGAACTGCCGGCTGCGGTGCTTGCGCCTGCGTTGAACAGGTGCGCTCAATATATCGATTTGAGGGTTTGATGGTTACTGGGCTATTGGTAAGCGATAAGTAGACATTTGTATTTGTAGAAAGCAGTATGGCGAGCATTCGAGTGAGCGTAGCATGAGATATCATTGTGACAGGGCATGATGATTTGACAACAGCATGGGCGTTTTGTAAGAGGGGGAGGGAAGAAAAGAAAGGAAAAAACGAGAAAACGAGAAAACGAGAAAGGGTGATTCGCTTCTCGACCGAGTGATAAATGTGGATTGAGGGCAGATCGCTGACAGTGCGATGCCAGTACGCATCCAGGGCGATCAGAGTGATACCGGTAGTTTGCTCCCCTATCTAAGGTATATCACACCTGAGCACAATGCAGTGTGGTATATGATGCAGACCCGCAAGCACAATACATTGTGGACCCACAGTGTCATCTAGTACCGTAGCAATGGTACCGTATTCTACAAGTGCTACCGTAGTATGATAGCTGTGCGGTGTGACATTGGTACAAGCCTCCCTCATATGGCGGAGTCTCCCGCCCGAATCATCACTCATCCATTGCGACCAAAATAGCAACAGAATCTGACCCGCCGCTGCATAACATGCATACGGTACTCCCATACTGGTACCACAAGTTCTGAAGGACTGCAATACGGTAGCATATCATGCCCTATTGCATCGCCCAGATACGACTACCGCGCAACAGGAAGCACTTTCGCCCTCTCTTATATATCATGGCACACAATACGGAACTGTTCTCCCATGTGCTCGAGTACGGGCACTCCACCTACTGTATGTAGGGTACCGGTACCACGATTGCTTGTACCACCACACCCACGGTGCTCGTACACCTACCTGCTGACATGTATTTCGGGTAAGCATCCCCTCCTATGCATCCGCTCCTATTTTAACGCGGTGAGATAAGCAGCCAGGATGGCCCTGCGCAAATGCTGTCGTATTTACCACATTGGGGTGTGATTGCCTGCTTTTGCTTAAACGGCTGTTTTATTGTTATTTTGTTTTGCTGTCTTTGTCAGCGAGTGAGCCGGTGTGAGGCGGGGCCCCGACTGGGCCCACGGGGGGGGGGGTTGTAGTTATTGCGTTGGGCCGCGAATGTGTGCAGAGTCATATTTGTTATGGGGAAGGGGAGGGAATTATACCCTCCTGGTGGTGGTGGTGGTGGTGGTGGCCTTGTTGAATGGATGGAATGGATGGAGTGTGAGGATTGTTTTGTCCATATCACCGATAAAGTCCGCTTCTTTTGTTCTCCGTCTAGGTATCAAGCCGTAGTTGAGGAATGGTCTATAATTCTATGGTTTGTATCGCGAAGTAGAGCAGGGTGGAGTAAGGCGGATATGGAAGGACCCTGATTATCTGGGTTATCGGTGTCTCTTGTGATAAATGTTTTAACACCGAATGTCCCTTCCCTTTCAGCCCTGCTTCCCCCTCTCCCCCCCGCAATTTGGGTCTATGGCGCAAAATACGATGGGGTATGCCCGAAAACTCTTCGCTTCCACCTCCCCCTCCCTCTTCTTTCCATTCTCACATAGGCGTGAAAGAGCCAAGTTACCTACAGCGCAATAACTGTCTGACTATGGCAACCCCCGGGTCGAGAGAGGAACAAAAGAGCGCAAGGCTCGGGGATTACTGATCGGCAAGAACAACAACTTTCTGCTGTGTTCAGTGGGGGCTCTCTAGCTGTGTTGTCTGTCTTGCCCGTTTCTCCGTTTTGTCTGTCTGTCTTGTCTTGTCTTGTCTTGTTCTGTCTGCCCGTCTGCCCGTCTGCCCGTCTTCTCTCGTCTGATTGTTTCTTGTGTGTGGGTCGATGACAAATCGCTTCCTCTTTCGATGTGGATTAATCAGCCTGGCTTTTTATTCTAACCAATCAGGGCCCTTCCCTACCACCCCCTCTTTTTCCTTTTTTAATCGATCCATCATTTTTGAAATTCCATTCCTTTTTTCTTTTTCTTTTTCTTTTTTTTTCCTTATGTTATCATTGAACCCCTTCCCGCCGTCTTACTCACAACTTACCACATCCTTTTTTCCTTTTCCCTCTCACCAAAGAACGAACGAACGAACCAGCGAGCCAACGGGCGAGTGAACGAACGAACGAAAGTGTGATAAAAACATTATTCTTTTTCTTTCTTTCTTTTTTCTTTTCCCCCTTTCTTTCTCCAAAGCAAAGGATATTTTCTATCAACTTGAGAGAGGTATTTATTTATTTTTTCCCCTTGGGTGTATCATACTGGTACTTGGAGGGGGGTTTTCTTTGCTCCCCTCGCGTTTTGGTTTGGTAGTGTTGGTGCTGGTGGTGGTTTCTCCAAGATTGACACTACCGCTATCCCAACCCGACCCGAACCTGACATTCACTTTTTCTTCTTCTTTTACTTTGACTGATTTTGACTGAAGTGACTGACTAAATGCTTTGTCTGATGATAGTTAGAAGGTTTTTTTAAAAAAACAAAAAAAAACGCATTAGTCAAATAATAATCTTGCACCCCCAATCCGTAAAACTACCCCCCCGCGCCGACAAGACAGGACAGCACGGGAACAGGCACTTTTCTTACGCAAATCCTTGAGGAACAACGAAACACAAAGTAGACCGTTTTTATAAAATGCAGCAGCCAACGCTCGCCCCGGCTCCTCATCCGCTACAGTCGCCCAGTGCACAGGTATTTCTTCCCTTTCTTCCCTTCCGCTCTTCCATTAGTCCCGCTATCCCGCCCTACCTCACCTTACTTTTTCACCCTTTGAACCTATTGCACGCTTACCATACCCACTCTCGCCTCTCCTCCCCTCTATCGTCGCCATCGCCATATCTCATCCCAACACCTGAAGGCGCGCAACAGCTAACATTGGTGGCCCATGCAGGAAGCAGCGAATACTGCAGAGCAGAGTTGGTACCCTCCTCACTTCCTAACCAGTTCTATCACTACCGCTTACTACCCCAGAGAGTGCACATCATCCCCCAAATCCTTGAATTCTTTTTATTCTTATTCTTTAACCTTCCCTCTTTGTTTCACGAGCAAATTGTTGTTGCGCGGTGGCTAACGACGAATCAAATATCTTCTACTCGCGCTACAGCTCTTCGTGCGCATCTGCTCCCACACATTCACTCTCCTCAACAACAACAGCAGGTCCAACAGCAACAGCAGAACGTCACGAGCCCCGATAGTAAACCAACCGACTCGGCAAGCCCCGACCTGAACATCGATCCAGCTATTAGTGGTGTTGGCGCTCCCGGGGGCGTGAGCAGTGTTCCGCAGAGTCCGGGTTTAACGACAATGGCGATTCAGGGCATGTCTCCGGGCTCGCAGGCGGCGATGGACCAGCATAGCGGTGCGGAAGAGACACAGGCGGAGGGATCTTCTGCGGGTAGGGGCCGTGGTGGGAAACGCGAATTGTCAACGAGTAAACGGGCGGCGCAGAATCGTGCAGCGCAGGTATGTTTACCCATTCCAGGCGAAAAAAAAAGAGTAAGAAGAGAAGGAGGGTCTGACGGAATGAATGATTGCAGAGAGCTTTCCGTCAACGCAAAGAAGGCTACATCAAAAAGCTAGAAGAACAAGTGAGGGACTTCAATCAGATGCAAGAATCCTATAAGCAGATACAGGCTGAGAACTATCAACTCCGCGACTACATCATCAACCTGCAGTCCCGCTTAATAGAGCACCAAGGCGAGGAAGCTGTCCCACCGCCACCTCTACCTCTACTAGGCTCCTCTTCCTCTACCGCTGGCGCTATCGCTCTACCTACCCCCACTGCTGCTGCTACCCTCCCCCAGCAGCAGCAACCACAACCACAACAACAACCCCCGCACTCTCCTCTTACAGACCCCTCGGCGCCAACGGCAAACATGGGCACCGTCGTCGAGCTCTCCAACAATCCAGCAGCCAACCCCTCGGCGAACAATCCCGCGGGTGCGAAGCGCGCGCACGAGGACGACGCGGCCAACGCCTTTCTGCAGAACGTGGCGGCAGCCGGGAATGGGTTTTTACAGCAGCAGGCGGCTGTCGCGGCGGCTGCAATCGCAGGAGCGGGAGCTGGAAGTGGTGGTGGCGGTGGAGGCAAGAGGTTGAAGAACGGGGATGAGGGTAGTGTTAATGGCGCCTAATCTCGGGACCTCTGCGCAGATTCCGGAAGGGAGCTATCGGGGTGGAAGCCATGGACGGGGTCCCCCCCCCTTTTTTGTTTGGGGTTTGTTTTTTGTTTACATTGG
>Ga0307510_10000438_pt1 | contig 40226 bp, 23 predicted proteins | sample 12_EM_MG_FD_207224 | JGI IMG/M metagenome (GOLD analysis project Ga0307510, IMG submission 207224) | Populus trichocarpa ectomycorrhiza microbial communities from riparian zone in the Pacific Northwest, United States - 12_EM | ecosystem: Host-associated > Plants > Roots > Unclassified | place...
TATATATATATATATATATATATATTCCAATAAATTTTAAATTTAAATACAAAATAACATATCATTCAATAGTCAAGTGATTTTATTGGCAAAACAACACCTTATATTACTTTTTATAAGACATAAAGCTAGCTTTTTTACTTTTAGATTCCAAATATATTTAGACCGACTAGAGGTATGAAAATGGGGATGAAAGGAATATGTTTGGAGATTTATCTCGAGGCAAGTCTAACCTCATAACTATTTCTGAAGATCTACCTAGACAACTAATTGTCTATATGGATGATGTTAGTGAAGACAAATTTGCTGGAGGTCGTAGAGCCTTAGCATTCCAAGACAAACCACTACAATAGACACATGATTATCACATAAAAGTAGAAATCCTTGCATTCAATGGAGATCTAGACATATAAGAATTCTTTGATCGGATCACTGAATGTGATAGGGTTAATGAGTATGCATGTTTCATGAAAGAGAAGATGGTGAAATTGGTCATGTATAATCTAAAGGGTAGAGCTTTTTCCTGATGGAAATGTCAGATAGATATGTAGTTAAGAGATAACCTATTACGTCATGGATGCATATGAGATAGTTGATGCATGAAAGGTTCATTGCTCCTGATTATGAGTAATATTTATTTCAACGATACCGAGATTGTTCATAAGGTAATAAATCTATCAATAAGTATACCATTGAATTTCAAAGGCTAATAGAATATATCAAACTTAGGAGATGGAGAATCAGTCGGTTAAAAGGTTTATGAGAGGTTAAAGCCAACAATCTAAGATAAGATTGGAGTGCAGATGTTGTTCACACTCTCTTAGGCAAGTAATATGATGTTGAAAGTTGAGATGCTAATGAAAGAAAGGGATGATAGTAGTAACATATTTGATCATTCTAGTAAGATGTATATAAGGCAAACAAATTTGATTCTACTAATAAGAAGAAGACAACACATCCGTCAAAGCTAACTCTAGTAAGACAAGATGCTACTAAACCTGACAACGCTTTAGAAAAGCAAGCTGAAATGAACAAACTAAATAACCTCCATGCCAAACCAATGGTAAGTGCTTTAAATATAAAGAGCCAAGACATTGTTCTAGTGATTGTAGGAGACAAAAATCTATTAATGTGATTGAAGGGTAATATGAGCTAGAACCCTCAAACGACAAGGGCAGTGTGAGTTAGATGGAGAAGATTTGTATATGTATATATGATGATGATAAAAGTCAAACTTATGTGGTTAAAAAGATGATGATAACACTAAATATTGCTAAATATTCATAATGAAAGTTATTTTGTACCTGATATACCACAAATAAAGCCATGTTGGACTTAATTATTGATAGTAGAATCTTTGAAACTATTATTGTTACTAATAAATTGAAACTTCCACTAGAACCTCATCCTTAACCTTACAAGATTGGGTGAATTAAGTCAGTTGAAGAGATAAACGTAACTCAATATTGTATAATACCTTTTTATTTTATTTATTTATTAAGTATAAGGATGAGATGTATTATGATATGATAGATATGGATACATGTAATTTTTGATATTCGATAGGCCTTGACAATATGATATGGATTCTATACTCCTCGGTAGAATTAATTTGTACAAGATAAGATTAAGAAGAATGATGTGAATTATAATACTCTTGTACTATTAAAGGGAGAACCTAACCCTAAAGCTTCTAAGGTAAAAAGAAAGATTTGTTTTACAGTAATCAATTCAAAACTTGAGATGCAAGTTAATCTACAAGAAACTATACAGATTCATGCACTGATTATGAAGGCTTTAATGGATGGATAAACAGAGAAAAGAGTAGACATTCATGATGCAGTTAAAACTTTACTTAATGAGTTTGAAGAGATTCTAGTTGATAAATTACTAGATGGATTGCTACCAATGAAAGATATTTAACATCAAATTGATTTGGTGTTAGAAGCTAGCTTTTCAAATCTGCCACATTATCAAATGAGTCCTAAAGAGGATAAGATATTAAAAGAGAAGGTATAAGAGCGGTTGAGAAATTGATAAATTCAAGAGAGCTTCAGTCCTTGTATAGTTTTAGCATGGTTGATCTTGAAAAATGATGGTAGTTTGCATATATGTGTGTATAGTTGCATCATTAATAAAATAATTGTGGGATATGAGTTTTCAATATCTAAGCTAGATGACATGGGGCATCAATCTTTACAAAGTTTAATTTGAGGTGCGAATATTATTAAATTAGAATTTGGTTAGGGGATGAGTGATAAACAATTTTCAATATAAATATGTTGTACATGTGGTTGGTTATGCTTTTTAGGTTGTCTAATACTCCAAGAACTTTTATGAGAGTGATAAATCAAGTTTTATATCTTTTCATAAATAAATTTGTATTTGTTTATTTTGAAGATATTCTAATTTATAGTAGATCTGAAGTTGATTATGTAGGGGCATTTAATTAGGATGCTTGAGGTATTGTTGGACAATAAAATATATTTGAACCTAGAAAAGTGTAGCTTATTAACTATTAAACTAATGTTTTTTAGGCTTTATTGTTGATGATGAGAAGGTTTAGGCTATTAGAGATTGATCAACCTCTAAAACAGTTAGTGAGGTTCGTAGTCTCCATGGATTAGTTACTTTCTATCGGAGATTCATGTAAAATCTCTGCAATATTATTGCACCTATTATCGAATGCATGAAAAAAAGAAATTAGGGAAATAGACAGAAAAGAGCTTTGCTTTGATTAAATAAAATAAAATAAAATTAAGCAATGCTCCGGTTTTGGTACATCTAAATTTTATCAAATTATTTAAGGAGGAGCATGATGCTTGTGGTATCAAGATTGGTGGTGTATTATCCTAAAAGAGAAGATCTGTGGCACTCTTTAGTGAGAAGTTGAGCGATGCTAGGTTAAAATGGTCCATATATGATAAAAAAATTCTATATTATTTTTCAGACTCTTAAGAAGTGGAAGCATTATCTAATAAACAAGGACTTTATATTGTGTTTTGATCATAAGGCATTGGAATTCTTACATAATAAGAGAAGAATCAATAATGATATGTATGCAAGGTAGGTCACTTACTTGTAATGATTATTTAAAATAGAGTTGTTAATGTTATAAGTAGGATAACAACCTTGGTTATTTTAAAGAGTGAGATTATTGTATTCAACTGTTTAAAAAAGTTGTATGAACATGATGAGGATTTAGATGAGTTCTGAACGAAGAGATAGAATTTTAATATTCATATTCATGAGGGATTTTTAATGAAAGGCAATCAATTTTGCATTCTCAATCTTCATTGCATGAGAAAATTATTAAGTATTTACATGAAGAAGGCTTGGTTAACCACTTGGGATGGTAGTTGACAGATTTTGTATTTATTATAGTTGACATATTCTTAAATACTTTTTTCCTTGTAAAACAATGAATAATGTACTTGCAATTGCTTGGCTTTTTTTTTGAGAGGTGGTTTTGTTTATATAGGGTGATGAAGATCATCATTTCTAACTAGGACAATAAGTTTCTCAGTCACTTTTAACATATATTATGAAAGATGTATAATTTATCATTACAGTTGATGAGAATCAACAAGTAACACCATATAATCTACTATATGTACCGATGAGACCAATTACAAGGGTAAGAGCCAAGAGGATCAAATAGGCACTCAATGGGTTGATTTAAGATATTTATGTCAAGTAAGCGTTGAGAATTCCTTCTAAAGTGGCATCAAATATGAAATTGAGTTCAAATAAGGGTTAAGCCTTGATCAACATGATCCAAGCAAAAGATGAGGTTGTTTAACATGTACTAGAGCTTGACTATATAACTTTATGTTAATGGTCATCACTTTCAATTTACTTGATAGATCAGGCTGAAATTTTGTTAAAAGATTTTAAAAGCTATGTTTCGTATAGGGCTATAACTTTGTAGTGATCAAACATCGAAAAGCCTTCTAATAAGGTTCATAAGTTACTATACAGACTGAGTTTTATTTATTAAGACTTGAGTTTATTTTTTAACTATTGGTTCTTCATTAAACTATATAAGACTTATTATTTATATGACGTTCAACCTTTATAACTTCAATTATTGATTCATTATAATCAATGGGTCAAGGTTTTCATTCAATAACTACGGTTCTTTGATTCAGGTAATCACTGGGTCATGTTCTTTTCAACTTGATTTTAGCTTTTTTGTGTTGTGTTCAATCTTGACTATGATTTATAGGGTTCTTACCCTCTCGGATTTGCATAAATAATTCAATAGTTTGGCATTTCCATAAACATATAGGAAACCATAGTTGCTAAATCGGACTCTTGAAAATCCGATATGGAGCATTTATGGTGACAAACCAAAACATTGGGATTGTGCCATTGTACAAGCAGAATTTGCATATAGCAATACTAAGCACAATGCCACAAATAAATCACTATTCAAGATTGTGTATTTGTAGTGTCCTAGGCATTTGCTAGATTTTATGCCAATTCAGAATGGTGATGGATTTAGCGGGGCTGCAGAAAAGATGATTATGGATATACAAGCTATAGTGGAAGGTGTGAGATAGAAGTTATTGAAGGCTAATGCCAAATACAAGGAAGTTGACGATAGACTCCTTTGTGCTAAAGTGTTCAAAGAAGGTAATGGTATTCCTACTCAAAGAGAGATTTACGGTGGGGTTGTATAGTATGCTGCGATAGAAGAAATACGACCCTTACACCTTCATAAAGAATATTAATGACAATACTTATGGTATCGATCTACCAGATAATATAAGTATTTTCAAAACTCTTAATGTTTCAGATATTTTTTATTTTTATGATGACCAACCTTTATATCTAGAGCTTGAAGTTGACTCGAGGTTGAGTTTTTTGCAAGTAAAAGGGATTGAAGTGGGAACTTATTGCAAACGCGTTTATGAGCCAAATAGACAAAGCCAAGCTTGAAAAGAAATTCGTGAAGAAGCTGAGACACATCAAATATGAAACTTACAAAAACAACAATAACATAAGATTCAATCATTGAATCATGCTAAAATTTGATAAGATAATTCTACAGGCCAAGTTCTTTAGGAGATGTAATTTTGGGGTCATCTAACTATTAGATCTTCTAGAATTAGGCCTACAAATTGTTTGTTTGTTTTTTTTTTAATTATTTATTTTTTACTTAACTTAGATTTCTTGTTTATGTCACTTTTACAGCTCTAATTGAACCATTTTGGTATTGTTTTAACATCAAATTATTATTTGGATTTTTTTTAATATAAAAATATAAGAAATTTTCTCTATTTTTTATGATTAAAGTTTAGAACAACTTCAGAGTTTGTAAACTCTACCTTTTATTCTCATTATATACCGTGTCAGAAATAAAGAACTCAAACGAGCAATTTCTCTTATTATTTGTTTTTTTTATATGTTGTAAGGGAACTTTTAATGGTCAAACAAAAAGTTTTTTTTTTATGCCTTGAGATTTGAAAAAAAGAAGAAGAGAAAACAAGTGTCTTAATATTTAATTAATTATTAATAGATTGTTAATTATTTGTCTGTGAACAAATATGAATATTTGTTCAATTAAAAATTTATTATTAAAATCTTAATAATTTAATATAAAGCATAATAGTTTATAATTAGATTAGATAATCTACGGTTTAAAAAATTTAATTGTGTCTTAATATTTAATTGTCAGGAATGAAGACTTAACATTTTAATTGATTTTTTAGGGTATTGATAGTTAAATTAAAATGTCAATACAATATTATATAGAGGTGATGCTTAAAAGTTACATGTTTTATAATTGAAAATTGAGTTTTATAATTTTTTTTATTTTATCTATAAAATTATTTTAATCACATAACCTAGATTTCAGATTTGACAGGTTAATTTGGGTTGACTTGAATAACTTTTTTTTATTATTTTTTGATTATTTTTAATTTTGTTTTTCAATATTAAATTAATTAAGAATTTATCTTTATAATTTATTTTAATTTAATTTTTATAGAGTTATGACTGTCTTGTGACCTGAATTGTAGATTTAACAGATTAATCAAGTCGATCCAATATATTACAGTCTCAATATTAAAGTTTTAATATTAAAAAACATTATCCAATATATTATTATATTAATATTTTAAAAAAATATCTTTCAACATGTATTATATTAAATTTATAATTGAAAATCTTTTTTTTAATTAAAAAACATGTCACCATCACTTGCATAATTCGTCAAACATTAAAAAAAAATTATCCTACTCTCAACACTACGTGGGCAATGATTTAGTTTCATCCATTGAACCTAAACAGACTTAATTGTAAATTAATTTAAGAAAGATAATTTGAAACTTCAAGACAAGAAAAATATTATTGCAGATCAATTTTGATTTTTTTATTTCTTGAAAATTTATTAGAAAAAACTCAAATTTTATATTTGAATCATTCAACATGTATTATATTAAATATTTTAATGGCTGAAGACTGTTGGATTTGTTTTCTTAATTTTTTTTTAAAAGGGTATTTTTAATTTTTTAAATCTTAATTTTTTTTTATTTTTGTCCAATTGAGTTAAATTGATTAAATTTTATAAATCCAAAATTAATTTTGACCAAATCTTTTTTATATAATAACTTGTTTACAAAATAAAAAACACATGGGTGATTTTTGGGTTTTGCACAGTTTAATATTTTGTTTAATTAGTGTTTTGAGATAAAAATAAATAAAAATGCATTTTATTAAAGGAATAAAAACTTAAAAATAAATCTATTTTAGAATAAAAAGTAATCGTAATAACTATACACTAGCTAAGTTTTGGTCATGAAAAATTAATTATTAAATACTCAAAAAGTTTGACAAAAGTCAACATCGAGAAAGTAATTATAACCGCGTGAGCATTCCTGATCCGCGCGTCCAGTCTAGATAACATCCATCCAAAAACACCGCAGCTCTCTCCAAATCCCCTTCAATTTCCATATATTCACACTCCTGCCACATTCGCCATTTTCAATCTTTATTCTCCCTTCTTCTGTAGTTATCCTCAACGATGGCGAGAGGTGCTTCTCAATCGCAAACCACCTCCTCTTCTTCCTCTTCCCGTGCTGGAGTTGCGGCTCCTCGCGGCTCCGCCGCCGCCGCTGCTGGGATGCGCCGCCGCCGCGTCTTATCCTCCGGATCCTCCTCCGGCGGTGGTAGCGGTAGCGGAATCGGAGCCCCTGGCGGCAACATGCTTCGATTCTACACCGATGATGCGCCGGGCTTGAAGATCTCGCCCACGATAGTCCTGGTGATAAGTCTCTGCTTCATTGGCTTTGTCACTGCTCTCCATGTCTTTGGCAAGCTTTATCGCAGCAAGGTTAGTCCCTGAGCGTACAACCCGAATAAAAAGAAGGATCGCTTTCTATTTCGGATCTTTGACTCGGCAGTTGAATGCTTTGTTTCCTCTTTTTTTTTTTGATATTTCTGTAAATAATCATGGCAGGAAAAAAGGTTGCGGATAGTTTTGTTTCTTTTCCTTTGGATAGTATTGTTACTTTCAAAGTAACTTTTTTATTTTACTTTATGTATTTATTTATGGGTTTGATTTTTCTGATTAATTGTTTTTGGCAATTGATTTAATTTAACATGTTAGAGAGGTGACTGGCCAGCCAGCCAGCGAGCTAGAGTCAGTAATTCTTTTTTCTGGAATTTAAATCGAGGAACATCCTGGTTGCTGCAGACGAATTTGAATTTGAGAAATCAATAACTATATGTATATCTTAGAGTTGGAAAAAATAAAATTGTAGAAGATAAAATGCTGAGCTTGGAAAATCCAACAATAATTAGTGGTAGCTTCCTGCCAAGAGAATTGATGATATGATTTGAGGAGATCTCATTTATGATAATTGGAGAGGTCAGTAAATGCTGGCAGCTCTGTGTCTCACCCCTCCGGAGAAAATGGCAAGTTGCTAGCAACAAGCATTTCTTGCCTGAAACTGGCCGGATTCATCACCGCTTTCCCTCCTCGTTTCAACTTCTAAACAACTAATGATAACTCTGAACTCCGTAACTCCCCTTACCCCTCATCATCAACATGTACTGGTGTTGGTTCCCTAGTTAGGAGGAGCAGCAGCCCAGAGCTGGAATTAGAAATTTATGATGAATGTGGGGTGCCAAGTGGATAATGCATTGATTCTTTTACGGTGCAAAACATGTATCCAGGACGATCGTTTAATGGAGTCGAGGTTATTTTTGTGGTCAGCTGTCAATTTGCTCCTGTATTTTCATTTCAATAAATTTGCCTTTGTGTTGTCTCAATTTAGTTAGTTGAGGTCAATTACTGAAATTTATTAATATCAGGCGTTCCGGAAAAAGTAAAACAGAGCAAAAGAAAAAAATAAAGGCAGAATTATAAAAAAATAAATTATGCAAAGCTTACATTTTCATTATGTAAGGAGTATTATAAATACCATTTGAGTCATTGGCCCCACTTAAAAATATTTTATGGATCCATTACTAGAGCAGCTATGTAGAGGCCAGCCCCGAAGAGCACAACGTTAACACGATGTTGCCAAGCAATAACTAGTGCACTAGAAGCATCCCTGGGAGCAACAGGATCAGGCTCTGCAAGAGGCCTTGCCGGTGCTGGAGCTGGAGGCGCCGGTGGGAAAAGATCTTTAGGAACTAGCACCTTGTCGACCTCATAAATAGCAACCTGCTTGTCTGTGTATATAGTGTTTGATATGCTTGTTTTCGTAAGCCCTGAACTTACTGTCACTGAGTTATCACTGGTGGTTATAGTAAGCGGGAACTTCCGGTCTGATCCTGCCAGGGTTTTTACAGGGTTACTTAGAGTCTGGAAATCGGAAATTGAAAGAAATCTCGGTAGTATGTGAAATTGCACAAACTCGAGTTTTTCTCTATCGTTTAGGGAGCCTACGGCCCCAGCAACTAGGCTTGAAAATGCGTTATCATTTGGTGCAAACATGGTTATGCCATCGGTTGAGCTGTTAAGCTGGGAAAATAACTGGGTATCCACATGGGTAGCTTTCATCAGGCGGACAAAGGATAAGAAGCGGCCAGCTTTTAAGAGGATTTGGATGGTGTCTGTAGGGCCAGCTGGGGGTGGCGGTGGCACTGGTGCCTTTGTCTGAGTCGCTGCTGGTGACTGGGCTGGTGATTGGCAAAATGTTTGGGAGCAAGCATGGAGGAAGAGGAGCCAGAATAACAAGATAAATGGTTGCATTCTTGGGCAGAGGCGTGGCCTGTATTGTACAGAATAAAAAAAATACATATATGATTTGTTTCTTTAAGCGTTTGATTTGCAGAGAGCTAGCTAGAGAGAGTTTATATACATGTAATTATGGCAGCTAGCCTGTAGGTGGAGAGAAGTGAAGTAAGGTGCTGTGGTGCAATTATAGTTACGAAAGAGTAGCTTATCATAGTCAGGAAAAGGTGGAGGAGGGCATCCACTTGCTAGAACTTGTGCTGCTTAGCTACACATTTTATCCAATTACTTTGAAAGGTGAAGATTAATGTCAATGTTTCAGCAACTATTTTGCTTGCTAAGGCAGCAAAACCGTGATGATACAGTGCTGGGAAACAAAAAGGTGCCGGATAACTGTAGAGCTGAGGCCTGTCTGTCAGCATCAGACAGAAAGTCTAGCCTTTTCACTCAGTTTCACATCCACATAGCCTGCTAATTCTGGAGGAGTAGAAAGCACCATTGGTGTTCGTTTTTCAGCGGTTCAAATCAAATCCAGGCCTGTGAAACGTTTGTTTCATATAAAATGATTTTTTTAAACTTTTTTATGTTTATTTATTAATAAAAAAAATTAATCAACGAAAAACATCATATTATTTACTAATTATATTAAATTTGATTCTCAAACTTTTTATTTCTATATATTTTGTTTTCATTTTTTTTTTCAATTTCATTCCTTATAATTTAATTTAATTTGATTTTTATATCAATTTTTATTTTTATTTTTATGATTGTTATTTGCTTTTCTCTTGTCATTTTCTTAATTGAAATTTTTTATCTATCAGATTTGGTCCTTATTCTTTTGATTGTTATTTATTTTATTTGAAATAATTTATGAAATTATAATTTTTTTTAATTTCATCACCTTTCAACTTTTTTTTCTATTTGATTTGATATCTATTATTTTTATTGTTATTTATTTTATTTGAGATAATTTATAAAATTAGATTTTTTTTATTTTATTCTCATTCAACTTTTTAATTTGTAAGATTTGTTTCTCGTTATTTTAATAAACTTAAAAAAAAAATATAAACATTTTATTTTCCAGCTTATTTTTCATGACATAGTTAAACACTAGAAAATATTTTTCAATTTATTTTTCATAATACTATATTAAAAATTTATTTACTTTTTAAAAATTTATTTTTTTTAAAAACTACTTTTTTAAAAAAATTACTTTCCGTCCAATAAACAAGAACAAATGTGCAAATAAATTCTCATGCCGGGATTTGCAGTCTTTGATTTTATTAGGAATTGAGAATAGGTTGGCCTCTTTTTTTTTTTTTATGTACCAATTCCAACTATGAATATCCTTATCCCATCTTGATTGGATCAGGTTAGATGGAACATTTCGTCTACAGTTATGTACTAGATCTGATGCAATTTGTTTTTTGTTTTTTGTTTTTTTAAAGAAGAAAATTTATATAAATTCATGTCGTCGTTGTATTTTTTATAAGTATTTTTGTTATTTTTTATAATGATTTTTCTTTGAGGGATTATAATGTTAAATAGTTTTTTATTATCAGAATTTTTTTTATATTAAGATTTTTTATTCGAGCTACAACGTATCGTGACTTTATTCCAAACAATTTCTAAAATTTTAACAAACATTTTACTATTTCTTGACTTAAAAAAAAAAAAAAAAAGCCAAAAGCCATGAATTGCCGTGTGCGGTCTATATTTTTGCTTAAATATATTTCGAATTCGGTTATTTTTTAAAGTGTTTTTTATTTCAAAACACATTAAAATAATATTTTTTTTTATTTTTTAAAAATTATTTTTGACATCAGAACTGTAAAATGATCTAAAAACATCAAAAGAATATTAATTTAAAACAAAAAAAAAATTTAATTCTTTTAAAAAACACAATACCAAACACACCGGCGATGAAACCTTGTAACCCACAACAGACATACAAAATTCCATTGATCCTTTTAATTTATTTATTTCCCCATCATTTGTTTGCAATCGCTTCTATACATATACGTACATAGCAGTAGGATGACATACAGAATAAAAAGAATAGAAGCTATATATATATATATATAAAAGCAGCATATTGTAAAATGAAGGAAAAAGGTAGGATTTTTGGGCAAATTAATTGAAGACACAAAATCCATTCTCTTGAGTAATAAAATCACAAACTTAAATGATACAAAATTAATGGGAATGACAGGAAAACGTCAATTATTGAAAAGCAGTACTGATCTCCATCCATCTTAGTCACCAGTACCATGCATTGCAAACTCCACAAAATCATAGTAAAATTAAAAAAAAAAAAAAAACATGGAAAGGGACCAGAAATATATATCTGCACCCAGGCCAGGCCCCAGCTTATGTAACTCATGAATGTATTATTGCACCAAACGCACAGCTGACTGCAAGAAGCAAGGCGTTGTTATGCAGAAAAAGCAGAGCTGGAGCACCAGAAATATCCTTAGGAGCAGTAGGGCTCTCTGCATCGGGTGCTGCTTTCCTAGGCTTTCCCAGTGCTGGCTCGGGAGCAGGGGCTGGAGGCTTAGGAGTAAATATGTCCAAAGGAAATAGTACCTTATCAAGTTGATAAATAGCAAGCTGGCTGTCAGTGTATACAGTGCCTGATATGCTTGTATTTGTCAGCCCTGAACTTATATTCACGAAATTCCCGGTGGTGGTGACATTTAGTGTTACCCTGGGACCTGTCCCCGCCTGTGTCCTTACAGGGTTACTCACAGTCTGAAATTGGGATGTTGATATAAATGCAGGCAGCACGTGAAACTTCACCAGCTCAGTCTTGTCTTCATCGCTTAGAGAGTTGAGAAAGCCTGCTTTGAGGCTCGAAAATGCGTTGTCAGTTGGTGCCAGGATTGTTATTCCATTGTTTGTGGTGTTCAGCTCCTTGTTTAACTCGGTGTCTTCTGTTGTAGCTTGCATCAGGCGGGCGAAGACTGTGAAGTGGCCAGCCTTCTGCAAGATTTTATTGACGTCAACGGGGCCAGGTGATGTAGCTACCTGTGCAGACGGTGCCTGTGAGGAGTCTGCAGGCGGTGCCTTCACTGGTGTCTTAGGGGGTGCAATAGCTGGGGCCGCGGCAGGTGACTGGCACAACGTTTTTGTACAATGGAGGAAGAAAAAGATAAGAGACAATACTAAGATGAAAGATTGTGGCCTCATCTTGAAGTAGCTAGGAGTGCTGTTTTGTTGCAGCGGCGGCCTATACTCTTGATGTTCTTGAATGGAGTTGTGCTTGCAGAAGTGTTGGGTGTAGTGATATGATTATGAGGAGGACAGATAGGGTTTTTATAGTGGTCTGGTGAAGAGAGGATCAAGTTAGGTGCCATGAACAGTATTAGTTACACGAACACAGTGGCTAGTTCCTCAATCATCTTTCTGGGAAAGGTGGGAGGGTATCAGCTATCAACTATCAACTATCAACTATCAACTGGAGAGATAGAGAGAGAGCGAGAGACAGAACAAGATACTAGCTAGCATCTTGTTCTTGTAGTTAGCATGGCAAATCAGGAAAACTAGGAGGAGATTTCAAGTGGGTGTGTAGGCAAAACTTTATTATTCATGAATTTAGATGGAGATTGTCCGTGTCAAACAGCAACTATAGCTATATCACTCACATATGCTTTCTGCTGTTACTGTTTAAGAGTGTGACAAAGATTATATTTTAAAGTGTTTGTTATTGAAAATGTATTAAAAAAAATATTTAATTTTTTTTAATATTAATATATTAAAATGATTTAAAAATATTAAAATAATTCATTTTAGCTACTCAACAATTTGCTTGCTAAAAAGTCAGGGATATTTCACTTGCCTTAACATTTGACATTCGGACATTTGATCTCCGAGTATTCCTACATACGAGCTTACCAGGGGATGCTTGAGGTTCCTTTTTTATGATTTATTTTTATAATAAGTTAGTATATGATTTTAAAAACACTACCTACCACTATATAAACATATAGACAGTGTTCTTAAAATAACAAATTAATTCAATCAGTTTGTTCTTATATTTTGGAATGAATCCTTGAGTTTTTATATCTATATATGTTTATATATTTTCAATGGGCTTTGATTTTCTGACACCTTTTGAAACAAATATGTTCCTCCGGATACAAAATATTGAAATTAATTTGGAAGAATAAAAGGCATTGAACCAAAAGGGGGAAAAAACCTTTACTCAAAAATGTATTTTGAAACAACAATATAGATTTGGTGGATAATTGATTTCAACTCAATATTAATGCTATATATTGTATATTTGAGATTGAATTTTGCTCAAATCAAGTTTTATTATAGTTATAATTAGATCATTAACTTGCGATGTGTTTGCGGGATAGATTAAATTGTTTTAATATATAAAAAATATTAAAGTATTGCTAACTTATTTTCTAAAAATAATAACAACCATAGACTCAAAATATGATTAAGATTAGATGCCATCATTTTCAAATATCGATATATTGGATGCTATTATTTTTTAAAATAATGAGAAAATAAAATATTAAATCAAATTGAATTAACTTGTTAAATTCACGACACGAATCATAAAACCATAAAAAAAATCAATTCTCGATCAACCCAATGATAAATAATAAAATTAAAATTAAAATATTAAATTAAAAAAAAACAAAAAAAAATACTCAAGTAAATTCAGGTTAACTTTTCATATTTATCATATCCTTTAATGTTTTGTTAATATCCAATTTAACCCATAACTTAGACCCAAGGCCTAGATTGAACAAGAACCCACGAGTAGTCAGGAACAAAATTTTTTTATTCTATATTTTATTCATTATTTAATTTTGAATATCCTTGCCAAACCCAAACATTAACTATTTAGAAAAAAATATATTCTGATTAATGTGGCATCACAGGATAAAAACAGTGAAAATAAAAGAAATATATCTTATATTTCTTATTCGTAATAAATTCACTTAAAAATTATTTTAAAAACAAATTTATTTGATATCTTTGTTTTAATCCCTCAAACTACACATGTTTTTATTCAATTTGTATATTCCTCCTGTAAATACTAACTAACTAAACACAACCTAAAAGTTAATTTGAATGCATATTCATTAAATTCAAATGAAATTGTGATCCCTAGACAAGTTTGGCAGGCTACAAGTTAATGACCAACCCCCCCACAGCACAAACATTCAAGCAAATGCTAAATATCTAGTAGTGCGAAAAAGAATCACTCCTTTCAGAACTAGTAGTGCAAAATATACTGTGAAGCTATCCTGCATTGGAAGAATCACTCATTTACAGCCTTCTATAAACTATCTGCCGTAAGATGATTGGGATGCAACTGTGAAAGCATGGGGAACAAAGAATGAACCCCACACAAAATATATAAGAATGCGAGGCCTAATGCTTCATGGATCAAACAAGAAAAGTTTCCGGTTATGGCCCCCAGTTAGAGGAGATGCAACCAGCTCCCATTACCACAAGCACACAAATTTCAAAATGCCCTCTTAGATTTACATCCCATCAAATTTGTTGAGAAGCAATGCCTAGGCAATCATATTACCAACTGATAACAACGAGGCAAGGCTATGAAATGAGCATGATTCCGCAAGCAACTCAAGACCAAAGAAAACTTCTAGGATTATCATCTCCATTCCCATGGCTTAACCTTGCCCTGTCATGGCCAGTGTTCTGTCTGCCAATGCATCCTTCGCATTTAATTTCTCAGGAACAAAATCTAGATGCACCAAATAAGTTATACCAGGCAGCATAGCATAGTCAATATAGGTAAAGTTTATGCTTGCCATTAAAAATGAGAAAGAATGGACAGAACATGAGTAAAAAGTACCTGAAAGGAAGTCAAATCTCCTCCTTTCACTAACAACTGTTGCTGAAACAAAAAAGAAAACAGCATGTCTATTAAACTCGGGAACATTATTTAGCAAGGCATTGTATAGTGATTCTACTGTCTCCTGCTTGCTAATTATGTGAGCCATCAGATAGTTTCCAAAGGCTGATATAGTTTAGAACATGAAATTAATTTGATTTGGCAGTGAGCATAAAACATAAAAACAACCAGCTTGTCATAGCTGCAAACAGCTGAATAGAAGTGAGAGATAAAATAAATGGGACATCATGTGCAATAAATTTAGCTAGATTAGGTTTTTTTTTATCCAAAAGAGAGAAAGAAAACAAAAGGAGAATCTATGAAATATCAAGTGGGATAAAGGGTACTAGATTCTACAGTTGAAAATGTTGACATAGCAAAATAAAAATAAAATACTGAGAAATCCCATTCACAACAAGAAAAGAGCTCAATTTCTAGCTCTGAAATGAAAATTTATCAAAATTAGTGTAAAAGCAATGATCACACAGAGCAATGTTACAGTTACAGTAACTGCAAACTTAGTAGAAAATAGAAGTTAATATGGAGAGAAAGAAAGAAAGAGAGATTACATAGGTGCTTGTAAGCAAGAGACTTCTTACGATCCTGAACTGAATAATCATATGCTTCGTCACTAAATTGCTCCAGAAACTTCTCCTGCTCAAAACCAACCATAGCATACACAGTAAGACACATGCTGATGCAATAATAAAGCCTTAATTACGACAGTTGGGGCACAATTCTCAAATAAATAAAACCCCTTAAGCTCCTTAACCCTAACATTTGCGTTGATAGAAGAAAACAAAATGAAAGAGAAAGTACCGTGGCTTTGTTTACTAAGAAAACTACATCCTGACTCAATAGCGACTCAGAATCTTCGCTCTTAATAATCCTCTTTATCCTGGCCATCGGAAACCTACACGCCGTCCCATCTTCTTCTCCTTCTCCGTCTAAGTCATCATCTTTTCCTTTTCTTTTAGCATTATTAGCACTCTTGATTTTAGAGCTCTTCATGCTTCGATTCTTGATTCCGCTCTTCGTTTCATCATCCTCTCCCTCTATTTCTATTACTTCCTGTGAATCGCTGCTGCTGCTGGAGGAGGATGAGAGTAATAAGACAACAGGTTCTCTTGGTGAACTATTGCCTGTCTTGCTCTTGCTTTTCTTCTTCTCTTGCTTTGATTTTGTGACGACGACGACTTCTTTGCTGCTACTCCTTTTCTTCTTCATTTCTCTTTTGGATTTCGCCACTCTCTCCATTTCTCTCCGACAGTAGGTACTGGCGATCGATGGCGACTTCCAAGGATTACTAGTGGTTTTGGGCCTTCAGTTGCGATTGGGCTGGACTTGTCTCCATACCCATAAAGGAATCGTAACCGTTTAATGATTTACATTTTTTCTTTTAATTTACTATTTCCCAATTATACACGCATACTAATATATTGATTTGTACTTCGCAATAAATTAATATTATTTTTAAAAAATATTAAAAATATTAAAAATATTTTAAATATAAGTCTGACAAAGTCTGACAATCATGTTAAATTCAAGCAAATTGAGTCCAGTGGCCATGCTAAATCCAAGACACTTGGGTCTAGCGATCATGCCAGATTCAAGAATCGTGAGTCTAGGGCCAAACATGGCTGCCAACCCATGCCTGGGTCTAACACCAAACATGCAGGCCCAAGGCTCTTGGGCCTAGCATTGTTGCCAGACCCAAGGTCCTTGAGTCTAGTGTGATATCCAGAACCAAGTAGCTTGGATCTGACATGTTTGCTAGACCCAAGCAAACAACAAACAAATAAAGGAGAATTGTGTACTTTAGTTGCCATGAGAGAGAAAAGAAAGAAAAAATCCAAACAATCGATTACCGGGGCAATCCAACTATAATATGTTTACACACGCCGCACCATGTGGAATAGGGCACGTTTGCACATCTATCTACACGGTGTATGGCCAGATTTAGCCACCGGGAGGCCTCTCACGCGCCTTCTAAATGGCGTTGGCGCTGCACTCACTAGGACGTATGAAACACGAGCCGATAGCTTTTTTAAATAAAAAATAGAAAAAACAACGTGAAAATACTAAAATGCCCCCCCATAGTCCTCTTAATAACACACTATACCCAAGTAAATTTCACTGTCCCAAACCATAGTAATCTGTGTCTAGAGCTAAGTGAAAACCCCATGTCATTTAGCTTTTTACACACACACACACACACACACAATGACACTAGACATTTGATATTATGTAAAATAAATATTTTTTTATTTCCAGAATTAATTAATTATGCATGATACCTCTGCCAAGTTATTTAATTAATTTGACTGAAAAGTTGCCTTTTGAATTCTACAGATATATTGGTCTGAAGAGGTGTACCTTTAAATTCTATAAACACTTTAAAAAGGTGTGCCTTTAAATTTTATAGATATATTGGTCTAAAAACATGTTATTTTCCTTATAAATATTATTTTGATATTGACAGAAATCAATTATAAAACAATCTCCTTCTCTCCCTATATTTTTCTCTACAAACTCTTTGTTTATGTTTGTCATAAACAAAACATAAATTATTAAGAAACTTATAGAAGTTGTTGTCTATAGGTTTAAGGTTTTGTTGTATCCTAAGATCTATTGTTTTAACCCTGCAACAAATATAATGAGGGGAATTAATACCTTAAAGATAATGATCTTCACGCTTCAAAGTTTGTTTGTTATACCCATTGACATAACAAATTTAAGGTTTTCATTTGTAATAAAGTCCAATACTATGGTGAATCAAGAGTTTATGAAGTTAGATCATTTTGATTGAATAAATCTTATTCATTGGAAAGATAAGGTAATGTTCTTGTTGACTGCTTTAAAGATTTCTTACATTCTTGATCCGAATCTACCTAAAATTCCTATACCTACACCTGAAGATAGTGATCAGTTGAAGACAGGTCGTAAAAAACAAGATGGAGATGAATTGTTATGCAGAGGTCACATCTTCAATAAAATGTCTGATTATTTGTATGGTCTTTTTACATCTAAAAAGTTTTCAAATGAAATCTAAAAGTCACTAGAGTACAAATACAACACATAAAAAGAAGGTGATGATAAATATCTTATCATGAAATATTTTGAATTTTCAATGATTGATAATGCTTCTATTATGGATCAAGTCCATGAGTTACAAGTCCTAATTTCTAAACTTAAAAGTGGAAGTTCCTGAAGCATTACAAGTAAAAGGAATTATTGCAAAACTTCCTCCTAGTTGAAATGATTACAAGAATATATTGTATACCATATAAGAACTTTCTCTTGAATAGATTTAAAAACACTTGCGGATTAAAAAGGAAACCAAAATAAATGTAAAGAAATTCACTAGTAAACCTGCAACAAAAGTGAATTATGTTAAAGTAAATCAAAATGTTTATGATGTGATCCTAGCTACGACATCAAATGATCTATTAAGAGTGTCAATTGGATCTATTCTAAGACGTAAAATGAAGTGGATTAAAGAGGAGTTCAGTTGACTAAGTTAAGAGGATTGGGTTAAAAATGTTTAAATCTTCCAGTCCATTCCTTTTTTCTACTTTACAGGTCATATCTGAAGCTATATGAGGATTTTGGATTTGACTTTAATTGTGTTGGAAACGAGATATTTTTACCTTTTCAATGATGAATGATAAGCCCACTAATTCATTCATAAGAGAAAGAGTTTAAAGTTGGGCTTATAATTTGCTAATAAAGTACAAAAACAGAAAAGACATTGTTTCCTCAAGAGTTATGAATTCCATTAACTACAATGTATGTGGAAACCTTTAGCTTACTTATTTTATAAGGATTCCATATCAAACAAGAAGACTTAATTGGTTAGAAATTAATCCTTATTTTACAAGGTTTATTCCAAAAGTGTTGGTGTTTTAAGATAAGTTTTCATTGTGTCACACTCCTATCAAACTTGTTTTGGATTTCTAGGATTTGTTGTCAATCTTATTATAGGTTACGTGACCACATGATCACGAGGTTCGTATCAATTCGAAAGAAGAATACTGGAAAAAAAATAATTCTGAGGCAACAAAACACTTCAAAAATCTAGGCAACCCAAGTAATTCAAAGAAAGGAAAAACTTGTTATAATTGTGGCAATAAAAGGCACTACACATATGAGAGCAGGTTTTGAAAGAACCATTCATGTATGCAACAATAAAAATCATTTCAAAGATTATGATGTTGCAGAAGATGAACAAGAAGTTCTAATGGGAAATTATAATACTATAAAGATGATGAGAAAATAAAGTGTTGAACTAAATTTCACTTCTATAAAGAAATTGTTGTTGGTTAATGTCTTATATGTATTATATATAAGGAAAATCTTGTGTATGCAAATTTTCTTTATAAGAAGGGTTTTAAGGTTGTTTTAAAGTCAGATAAGATTATTTTATCCAAAAATTGACTATTTTTTTGGAAGAGCTACTCATGTGATGGAATGTTCAAACTCAATATTAATAATATAGTTAATGTTTCTATTTATATGAATGAGTTATCTTTATCTTTATAGTATGATTGTTTGGCACATGTTAGTTTTAGATCATTAAAATATATGGCTAAGTATAATTTAATTTTTTTATAAAATTGAAAATAAAAGAACATGTAAAATTTGAATTCAAGCAAAAATGACTAGAAAGGTTTTTTCTAAAGTTGAAAGAAATACAAATTTATTAGAACTTGTGCATTTTGATATATATGAATTGAATGACATCTTAAGTATGAGAGGGAATGTGTATTATATAATTTTTATTGATGACTATTCAAAGTATGTTTATGTTTATTTAATGAAATATAAAGATCAAGCCTTTCAAATGTTCAAGAATTACAAATTAGAAGTTAAAAACTAAAAGAGGATGAAAATTGAAATTCTAAGGAGTGATAAAGGTGCTGAGTATTTTCCCATAGAATTTGTTTTTTAATTTTATGAAGAAAATAGAATCATACATCAAATTAGTGCTCTATATACACGTCAATAAAATGGTTTGGCGGGGAAAAAAACCAGAACACATGTTGATATGCTTAACTTTATATTAGTGAATGCCAAGTTGTCTACTAGTTTAGGGGGGGATATACATAATACATTTCCTTTCAAAAAATTAAAAGTTTCTTTAAATAAATTATGAAATAAAATAAAACCAAACTAAAATTATCTTAGAGTTTAGAGTTACCTTGCCTTTTATAGAGTTTTGAATTCTAAAAGGAAGAAATTAGGACCTATAGCTTTAAAAGTGAATTTTGTTGGCTATGCTGAAATAAACTAAAATTATCTTAGAGTTCAGAGTTACCTTGCCTTTTATAGAGTTTTGAATTCTAAAAGGAAGAAATTAGGACCTATAGCTTTAAAAGTGAATTTTGTTGGCTATGCTGAAATTTTAAAGTATATAGAATATTGGATTTGAGTTCAAATGTAATTATAGAATCGAGAGATGTTAAGTTTATTGAAAATAAATTTCAAATTGATTCCAATTTAATTAGTGAATGAGTCGATAATTCTAAAATTGAAATAGAGTCAATAAATAATGCAGATTTTGATCCAAGTTCTAGAAATAAAAGAATTAAAATGGATTATCCTGTTGAACTTAAAAGAAGTCAGTGTACTAGAAAAGAAAAGATTTACATCCATATTATATCTTTTTACAATCTATTATTTTCTTAGTTGAAGGAAATATGACTAATGTGCTTAATAAAATATCAATCTTATTAGTAGTGGAAGATTAAAACATATAAAAAGACAATGATATCTCGAGATATTATTTTTTCAAAAGAGATAGTTAATGATGAGACGAATTCATTATTATATAACAATACTTAGACTATTGTTAATTTGCCTTCAGGTACCAAGGTAATTAGATGCAAATGGGTTTTTATAAGAAAATATAATAGTGATGGATCAATTCAAACTTTTAAAGCAAGGTTAGTAGCTAGGAGCTTTATACAAAAGGAATGAATAAACTATCTTGATACATATGCTATGATGGCTCATATAACATCTATAAGAGTACTTTTAGCTTTATCTTCAATATATAATTTGTATCTATATCAAATGGATGTTAATACAACTTTCCTCAATGGTGAATTAAATGATAAGGTTTATATGGAACAACCAGAGGGCTTTGTTCTACTAGGAAATGAGCATAAAGTCTACAAATTGATCAAATCTCTATATGGATTGAAACAAACACCACCTGCTCATGGCTAGATCGATCGGTTTCGGGTCAAATAGGAAGAACTAGAATCTTCCACCTCTGGAAAGCGCCTGCAATGACATGAAAAATTTGATTGTATAATTTTAGAATATAGTTTTAAATATAACAATGCTGATAAATGTAGTTATCCTAAATTTACAAATGATTTTAATGTGATAATATGATTTTATGTGGATGAGATACTTATTATTAGTGCTAACATGAATGATGTCAATGATACAAAGAAATATATAACCTCACAGTTCAAAATGAAAGACTTAAATGAAGTAGATAAATTTTAGGTATCAATATAAGAAAACATAATGGGAGGTTCTGCTTTTTGTCAATCTCATTATATTGAGAAAGTCTTCAATAAATTTAATCATTTGAATATCAAAGTAGCAAATATTATGTATGATGTTTCTTTTAAGTTGACAGAAAATACTAGTATATCAATTATGTAAATTGAATATACTAGTGTAATTGGTAGCCTAATGAATGCCATACATTGTACTAGATCAAATATTGCTTTCAAAATATACAAATTTTCCAAATACATAAGTAATCATAGTATAGATTATTGGAAAACAATTACAATAGTACATGGTTAATTGAAAATGATTATTAATTTTGGATTATTTTATAATAAGTTTCCAGATGTACTTGAATGTTATACTGATGCTAGTTAGATAACTAGTGCAAATGATAATAAGTCAACTTCTAGATGGGTATTTATTCTAAAATATGGTACTGTTTCTTGGGCTTCAAAAAAACAAACATGTATAACTCATTCTACAATGAAATTTGAGTTCATAGCTCTAGCAGCCGCAAGTATAAAGGCAGAATGATTGAGAAATATGTTATTGGATATTAAGTTGTGACCACAATCTATGTCATCTATCTCTTTACACCGTGATAGTCAATCAACTATGCCTAGGGCATTTAGTAAAATTTACAACAGAAAATCTAGACATATTAGCCTAAGACATGAATATATATAGGTAATTATCTTGTCAAAAATTAATTGTGTATATATATATACACAATTAATTTTTGACAAGATAATTACAATTGTATATGTCAGATCTTGTAACTATGTTTAATAAATTCTTTTACTAAAGGTCTCTCAAGAGATTTAGTTAGAAGTACTTCTACTAGTATGAGCTTAAGACCATTTAATTAAACTTACTAATAACATGAACTCAACTTTTACTAGTTAGGAGTTTCATGATTAATAACAAATTATTAGTAAAAGTGATGTATACTAATTTGTGTATGAAATCTATAGTTACAAAATTAGTATTCAAATTAAATGGGAGGATGGGTGATTAAAACTCTTTGTTGTAACCCATTTTTAGGTCCCCGCACAAAAAATAATAAAATAAAAAAAAATCAAGAAAATATTATCAAAAAATAATAGCAGTGAGAAGAGGATGCTAGAGCGCCCTAAAAATGGTAAAAAATTGGTTGAGGAGGTTCAAAATTACAAAGATTAAAATTTGGCAGTATTTTGTTGACTGATGAGAGTCCTGGCTTTATAGACTCATTACCGCTATCCCTGAATGAGATGTACCAGAAGCTATTAAGCATCGGTCATATAGCTCCAGAACCTCTGCCACCTGTGCAACCACCTTATCCTAATTGGTACAAGCCAGAGCTCAATTGTGAATACCATGCTGGTATTGTTGGGCATAACATCCATACCTACAACGCCTTCAAAAGAAAGCTTTCACAATTAATCAAGGCTGGGTGGATAGAATTTGAAGACACTCCTAATGTGAACACAAATCCTCTAACGAATCATGCTGGAAGCAGTGGATTAGAAAAACAATAGCAATAGAATGGTCGGGGAATCTGAAAGCACCAATGATCCAGCATGGGTGTGGAAATGATAGCTGAATTTTGAAGAACTCAAATTTTGACCGTGGTGTTGTTCTACATCGTCTTTGAGTCCATCGGCACAGAACTTTTGGGGAGGAGGCTAGCCTAAGAATAGATTCGCAAAAATAGAGGAATGAAGCCTGCCTTCTTATTGTCTTTTGTTTCATGCTTTTGAACAAGACTGTCTATGTCAAATGAGCCCTTGTTAAATAAGATCATGTGCTTTCATGTGTTCATATCACACTCCTTTTTGTTGTTATCACATGTCAATAACATTTTGAGCCCAACTTTTGCTCATAAAACTACAACATGACGAATCCTTCAGTGTTTTCTTTTGGGTTCTTCCAACACCATACATAATCTCATATGTTTTCAAGGATATTTTTGGGACCTCCAAAGTAAGTACAAAAATAAACATCATGTTGGTATTTATCCAAAACAAATGCATTCTGGAAATTTAAGTGATTCCTTAGATGGGCAAACATGTACCTAGAAAACTTGAAAGCAAAAAGACAAAACAAAAACAAAAAAATAAAACCCCATGAGGTGACTCAAAATCTGGGTTTTATTTGAATAAATAAATCATTTTGCATACGCGCATGAAAGCAAGACCTATCGATCCTCAATGCATTGAGTTTGAGATGAGGAAAGGCCATCTTTGATAATCCTTTCACAAGGCTGAAATATATCCTTTGCAGTTCCATTTTGAGCCTAGTTTTTAAAAATAACCTTGGTTAGGATCACACCCCACATTGGGGGGCAAATAAGAGAAGTTAAAGACCATCAATAGGAAAAGACTTCATTATCATCCAAACAAAGCAGTGAAGATGGATGCTGGAATTGATCATGTAACTTGATTAAAAAATCCAAATGATCCAAAAGATTTGAGCTTCTCATAAAAACAACTAAGGTGATTATGCTTAACCAAACAAAAATGAAGAACAACAAAGAGAAAGAGCCCAAACCAGACATTGGGGGGTATGAAATCCATTTTGGCAAGAAAGTCAAAAGAAAAGGTAAGGGAATAAGCACAAGTGATCCTTAGTCTTAAAATCCCTTAAACACCTTTTTAAGCCTGCAAAATATCCTTTCTTCGTAACCAATAGCCAAAGCCTACATTACGTACCTGATAAAGCCCTTTCTGATCATAGGCAAGCAATCTGGATCGGTAGGCAATGCTTTCTCGTGCGGGTCAAATCATTATTCATGCAACTAATTCGGTTCTCAATAACCCTCAAATTGAACTTTAAACCTTTTGTGACCAACCAGATGTCACTTCATCTTTAACCCAAAACCAAAAGCAAAAGGCTTTCATCACTTCAAGAAACCTGTCAATAGGAATCGCTTGAATTCTTTAGAACAAGTTTATTTTGAACCAATGTTAAAATGATTTTTGTGGTTGGAATAACTTGGAAGTTCCAAAAATTTTGCATGAAAACATTTCATTGTACAAAAAACCCAAACTTACCTTCACATAGCCTCACCCCAAAATAAACCCAATTTGAACACTTAGGGGGCATGATCAAGTTGGGGGGCAATCCAAAAGCACATGGTAAGGCTTGCTCTATTATTCTTTTTTCTAAGGAAAATGTCGGGCAAAATTAGCAACCCTTGAGATACAAGTTGGAGGACAAAGAAGTATGACGACATCAAACCCTTCCTAGAGGTCAAAATCACAAGATATAACTCGAGTAAGAAAAAGTGGAAAAGCCATCGAAGTTTACTACCAACACTACAACTTTTGAGAGAAAAGAAAGACACCATGAAGAAACGGGGGCCTATATTTCTCAGGTAAGTATACATGCATATCAATCATATTGTATTGTTTCCTTTATTGATCGATTGGTGTTACACCATCACCACCTAGGTAGTGCGTTTTTTAGCCCTCACCTCCTTTCGAGTATGCCTTTGAGCCCTCGTCCACTTGGGTAGGTCACCCATTACAACACGACCACTCTTTCTTTTTTTCATTTGGGTAGGTCACCCATTACAATTCGACCAATTCTCCATGTTTTTTTATCTAGGTAGGTCACCCATTACAATGAGACCATTCCTCCACTTGGGTAGGTCACCCATTACAACACAACCACTCTTTCATTTTTCCATTTGGGTGGGTCACCCATTACAATTCGACCACTTCTTCATGTTTTTTTATCTGGGTAGGTCACTTATTACAATGAGACCATTCTTCCACTTGGGTAGGTCACCCATTACAACACGACCACTTTTTTTTTTCCATTTGGGTAGGTCACCCATTACAATTCGACCACTTCTCCATGTTTTCTTATCTAGGAAGGTCACCCATTACAATTCGACCACTTCTCCATGTTTTCTTATCTAGGAAGGTCACCCATTACAATTCGACCACTTCTTATGTTCTTTTATCTGGGTAGGTCACCCATTACAATGAGACATTTCCTTCACCTGGGTAGGTCACCCATTACAATGAGACCACTCTTCCTTTTTTCTACTTGGCCAGGTCGCCCATGAAAATAGACCAGGGTAAGCGTGAGTGTGTGGGCTAGTCGCCCCTGAAAATAGACCATTTATATGTGGGCAGGTCGCCCATAAAAATAGACCAGGGTAAGTGTGAGTGCATGGGCAGGTCGCCCGTGAAAATAGACCATCTTTCTTCAAAAAAACAAAGGGTTTGAACAAATAGACCAGGGTAAGTGTGAGTGCATTGGCGAAAGGAATCTCAGTCTATCCTAACCACCCGCAGGATTTTGGTTCTGGTTAGAGGGGATTGGCGAAAGGAATCTCAGTCTATCCTAACCACCCGCAGGATTTTGGTTCTGGTTAGAGGGGATTGGCGAAAGGAATCTCAGTCTATCCTAACCACAGGATTTTGGGTACTGGTTAGAGGGGATTGGCGAAAGGAATCTCAGTTTATCCTAACCATACATGATTTTTTGTTATGGTTAAAGGGGATTGGCGAAAGGAATCTCAGTTTAGCCCAACCACACAGGATTTGGTTCTGGTTAAAGAGGATTGGCAAAATGAATCTCAGTCTATCCTAACCACATAAGATTTTGGTTCTGGTTAGAGGAGATTGACGAAAGGAATCTCAGTCTATCCTAACCACATGATTTTTTGGTTCTGGTTAGAGGGGATTGACGAAAGGAATCTCAGTCTATCTTAACCATACATGATTTTTGGTTATGGTTAAAGGGGATTGGCGAAAGGAATCTCAGTTTAGCCCAACCACACAGGATTTGGTTTTGGTTAGAGGGGATTGGCGAAAGGAATCCCGGTCTATCCTAACCACATAAAATTTTGGTTCTGGTTAAAGGGGATTGGCGAAAGGAATCTCAGTTTAGCCTAACCACACAGGATTTGATTCTGGTTAGAGGGGATTGGTGAAATGAATCTCAGTCTATCCTAACCACATAAGATTTTGGTTTTGGTTAAAAGGGGATTGGCGAAAGGAATCTCAGTTTAGCTCAACCACACACAGGACTTTGGGTCCGATTGATGTTTCAGGTCAACCAAATTTTGAGAATACCAGTTTCGGAAGACCAATTTTGTTTATCTTTACAACACTTACTACGCAAAATCTTTGCTCCGTAAGCATTGTCAAGAGGGGGGCAACTATTGTAACCCATTTTTGGGTCCCCGCACAAAAAATAATAAAATACAAAAAAAAATCAAGAAAATATTATCAAAAAATAATAGCAGTGAGAAGAGGATGCCAGAGCGCCCTAAAAATGGTCAAAAATTGGTTGAGGAGGTTCAAAATTACAAAGATTAAAATTTGGCAGTATTTTGTTGACTGATGAGAGTCTTATTGACAAAGAAAATTCAATTTGAGGAAGAAAAGTCCAAAATCAAATGTTTATGGACTCAATTAAATTTTATTGAAGTTTAATTGAACTTATGGAGGTTTTGATTGCAAGAAAAATTAATTTTGGAGTTAATTTGGGCTTTAATTGGAAGAAATTCAAGTTCTGAGGTCAAAATATAATTTTTGAGAGTTAATTTGATCAAATCAGGGGCTTAATTGCATAAATATTGAAGTTTGATGGCCAATTAAGGACTTAATTGAAGAAATCCGAGACCAAGGACCAAAATGCAAAACGCGAGCAAATTGAAGGCCTGATTTTAAATCTGACGCGTTTTGGCGCCAATTTCCATTTAAATGAAACGACGCGTTTTGGAAAAAACAGCGTCATTTCATACATTGTTCACTTATAAAAAAACAGAGAAGAAGCAAAAATGGTGCCGTTTTGAACGGCACCATATGTCATCTTCTTCCCCTGGACGTGCAGAGAACAAGGGAATAAGATTTTTTCTCTCTCCTCTGTTTCTCACCGACTCCCTCTCTCCCTTAAACCTCAAAAAGACACCGACCCAACCGGTGGCCTACCACCCTCTAGCTGACGCCCCTGTCTACCCTGCCCTATCCCCTGACCGGACAGAGGCAGGGCATTTTCACCGCCCTTCTCTGCCTATAAATACAGAGGCAGAGAAGAGGCACAAGAGGGGGGAAAAAAGAAGAAGGAAGGGAACAAGAGGAAAGAACAGAGGAGAAGAGAAGAGAAGAGAGAGAGTGGAATAGAGAAAAAAAACCGAGAAAAAGAAAAGGAGAAAGAGAGACCGGGAAAACAAGAGGGAACGAACCGAGAGAGAACAAGAGGAACAGAAAAGGAGAGAGAAGGGGGACTACAGAAAGAAGAAAGAAGAAGAGAAAAGGAGAAAGAAACAGAGGAGAAGAGAAAGAAGAAACCGCCGCCTCTGCCACCCTCAGCTCCCCAGCAGCACCGCCGGCCACCGCTCCAGATGGAAGCGCCGCCACTCCAGGTAAGTCGTCCGCCCTTTTTTTTTTTGCCTTCACTTCTTCCCTCGCCATGCAAGACGTGCACAGTGCACGTCTGCAGGCAGGAAGAAGCTTGTTAATGTGCTCATGCACAGTAACCAATTAATGTGGGCTGGGCTCGTAGTTGGGTCAGGTTCGGCCTAGCCCATGTATTTGGGCCTGATCCGGCCCATTTCAAGAGAAAAAAAATCAAAAATATTTGTTTCAGCATTTTATAATTTTTCCACGTTGTTTTTATGTCATTTTGATTAATATCGGGCAGTATTTTACATCTTAAAAATACAAATCCAGTATTAAAATACCTGGTTGTCGTCAAAACTTCCAAAAATACAAAAAAAATTGAAAAAAGAAAAAAATATTTTTGTGCATACGGTGTGTCTCAAAGCTAAAAAATCATATTGTGTTTTTTCATACACCAAAAAACAATGTTTTAGCATGCATTTTGGTTTTAATAACCAGTTTATTAAAGTCAAGAGAACATTGGCCAAAATTTCAAAAACAACAAAAATTTTATTTTGTTTATCCGTTAGTATCTGGGGTACGACATTACACGTAATGCGTATTCTAGATATTTAATTCTTTTTTTCAAACAATAGAACGGTTAGGTTTTACCGCATTAAGATAAGAACCTCCTTCTGAAGGAGGGCTTGTTTTGAACCCTAGACAGACCAACAATTAGAAATCACAACACGACTTTAGATTTTATCAGACAAAAACAATGCAGCGTACCTTAGGTAGGGCGTAGTTGGGGTGCTAATACCTTCCATTTACGCAACCAGTCTCCGTACCCGATCTCTAAGACTAGTTAGGGTTCCTAGTGACCAGAATACTAGGTGGCGACTCCCAGTCCATATTTTACTGATAAGAGACAAGAATTTCTTGTCTCTCCATATTTGCCAGATAGACCATTATATGTTTTCCTTGAGGGTGGACGATCGCCGCGACGCCGCACACGTGCGACACTTTTAATGAAATCTCAATGTGAGAGAAATTTCATTTGTATGAACATATGAAGTGGTGCCGCTTCAACAAAAAATTAGAAATCTTTGTAAATGTTCATGAATACAGGAAGTAGCACAAGATCATATTAATGCTAAAATAATGGCGAACTTATGTTTTGAATTAATTGGATCATGTGTGTAGTATTTCCAATTTTATGGAGTGAAATTCTGATTTAAGCTTTTTTGCCATCCTGATTTCTTTAAAGTTTTGAAATGCTTACACTAAGAAGAAGTTTAAATCAAAAGATACCTTCTTTTATGTATAAAATATGGTACAACTCAATATTACAAGCTAATTAAAGGATTGTTATAAAATAGCTTGTATATTAGGTAAATAAACAAATAGAACTTTATCCCACACATTAAAAAGGTAAGAGGTTTTGTTGTGACTTATAATGTGAAGGACACCAAATCAATAGATTTGGAGGTTAGAGGGAAGATTTGGAGGGAAAGCCAATATATATATATATATATATATATATATATATATATATATATATATATATGAAAATGGCACTTGACACTTAGACACTTGACATTACGTAAAATAAATAATTTTTTATTTTTAAAATTAATTAATTATACATGACACCTCTTGCCAAGTTATCCAGTTAATTTGACTGAAGAGTTGTTTTTTAGAATCTACAGATATATTGATCTAAAAATGTGTGCTTTTAAATTCTACAGACACTCTGAAGAGGTGTGCTTCTTTAAATTCTACAGACACATTGGTCTGAAAATGTATTATTTTTCTTATAAATATCAGTTTGTTATTGACAAAAATCAATTAGAAAATAATTTTCTTCTCTCCTTATTTTTTATCTACAAACTATTATTTATGTTTATCGAAAACAAAATAGAAATTCTTAAAAAACTTATAAAAATTATTATTTATAAGTTTAAAACTTTGTTGGATCTCAAAGATATATTACTTTAATCATACAACAAATATAATAAAAATAATTAATATTTTAAAAATAATAATCTTCACTCCCTAAAATTTATTTGCTTTACTTAGTAACACAACAGAGTGATCATTTTTACATAGTAATTATGCAAAGAAAGTATATAATTACGTAAGAGAATGATATTGTTACATAGTAATTGCATGTGTTCTTAAAGGATAGATTAATTACCTTGGAAACTTAAAAAAGTCGATCAATAGAGTGATCATATGTTATTAACGGGAAATATGGTCGCAATCACCTAAGAAACTAGATGAAAGATTGTTCATATCAACAGTTTAGTGTGACTATATACATGCCCAAAATGATTTTTATCACGAAGCCCATTAAAGGGTGGTCGTGCCCCCGAGTGATTTTAAAACTGTAAGTCCATTGATGGATGGTCATGCCCGAGAGGATTTACGAGGATAAAGCGAGTCTATGTGAAGTTTCTCAAGCTCCTGATGAATTTTCTCAAAATGATGGATAGACTTGTGTAGTTGATTGGGTTGTACTTCTCTTCTTACAGCATGCATGTGTCTATAATAGCGACAGAACTTTGAATCTCCGAGCTCATCACCTGTGAGAAATATAGCTCAAACTTCTTGCAAGCTCAACTCTTTGATCCATCTGCGGACCATCTCTCTGAATTGTAGGTTGTTTGAGCTTCGAGTGCAGGTATACTTAAGCTCATTGAGTAACATATTTGATTTACTGGTCATTGTGTTCTTGTTCTGTGATCACTAGGTCAATATTTTTAACATTTTTTCCACGACAGAGACCGTGATTGATTTGCATGACGATCGAGATTGATGCACTGTCCTCTTCCCCCCCTGCAAGTAAGTGATGAAATTACTTCAAATTGCTGCTTGTCGCCAGGCTATGCTCAGTCTGCTAGGAATACATATTCTCCCATTGCTAGGAGATTCTGATCTACTTTTCATTAAACATCACTTGTACAACATGTCAGGCCCTCCAACAAGTTTATGTCGGGACAAGTCTTTTTAGTCTCATCACATGCTAGTTTGCTTTGGCACAATATGGGTGTTAGATGGATAGTTTTGGGATTTGAACTGAGCAGGGTCCTGTCTTTAGTTTCAATGCAAGGAAAGGTAAGAAAAAAACAGGAATCCGTGCCTGGCTTGATGAAAACAGGACCTGCTTGTCCTTAGGGATAAGGATCAATTCACGTGAGTTTGACAAGATATATAATTTAAGGATTTGAGCTTTTGCAATAAACATAATGTGAGCCTAAATAAATTAAATTTAACACAAAACATATATATATATATATATATATATATATATATATATATTTTGACAAAACATATGAATAATTTTTTTTTTTAACGTGGGTGTTCGGGCTAGCTTGCATGTACCTCGACTAATTCCACGGGCCCTGAAGTTAACGACCATGTAAGCCTCCAGTGGTCATCATATAAGCAACCACATGGTTCGAACCTAAAACCACAGGGGGAGCAAACCTCTTAATACCAAGCTTTTACCACTGCAAAACATATGAATCTTGATTTGTCATGAGCTAGTAAGAGCTAAACCTGGCTTTTACTTCTCCAAGTGAGCATACTTTATAAACCAAAAGATATTAGGATTACTTAAAATAGTTGAGAAAAAATATTTATTTTCACAAAACAAAAACCTTATAACTAAATTATATGTCCGAAGAACATTCAAGTTTAGATTATAAGCCTGCAAATACATAATACATGCTAAACATATACCAAACTTGTAATTGATATCAAAACAAAGTCTTGGTATATATATTAATCACGCAATATATCTTTGTATAAATTAAACCAAAATCGAAGAATGTATTTAATTGTTTAAGTAATTTAAAATTGATCAAGATTTATTATTGTAAATAATTAATCATTTGTCATTGAGGTTTTATTACTCTTCAGTTGGTGTAAAACGACTTTCTTTAATAAGTCTCTCAGTACCTCCAAAAACACTATTTTATTTAAATGCACTCTTAAATAATATCCAACGAATCAAGAAAATAGAACTCAATTATCCATCTATAAGAACTAAGGCTAAGCTTTAGATAAGAAGTTGAAGGAATTCTTCTACTAACAACTTTCATCACACACCTTAAAATCAATATTAAACATGATTTTTTATTTATTTAAATCAAGTGACTTTTGAGTTGAAAAATCTATTCATGTATCATTGAAAGAGTTATGGAAAACAACTTATTAGATTTCTCTTTTTATGGACGGGACAAATCAAGGAGCTGAAAGAAATAATTCTCTTGTAATAAGTTGATTAGAAAATATCTCTTATAATAAGTTTTTTTTTTAATAAAACTTTAATCTTGAAAGCCAATTCGATGCCAGACGTGTTGAGTTCGAGTACTTCGCTCATTTAAAATTTGTTTGGGAATGTAGTTGGTGTTGTTTTTCATTTAGAAATGCATAAAAATAATACTTTTTATTTATTAAAAATTATTTTTAATATTAATACATCAAAACAATCCAAAAATATATATATATATATATCAAAACTAAAAAAAAATTAAAATTTTTTAAATTCATGGTTAGACCACAGGTTCAAACAAAACCTTAATCTTTCTTGTCGGGATCTGTCATCTAGGCAGTCTTAGTCTCTGCAGTTTCACTCCTTTTTCTTTCGTCTACCTTTACCTTTACATTTGGTTGCCAGCAGCAGCGGCAGTTCCTGAGAAAGAATGGCACTGGTCAAACAACAGGCCACATGTGTGGACCACCGGTTTGAGAGAAAAGGATGCCTATGCTCTTCGTACACGACACTAGTTGAGGTTGAGGATGGCCTCTGTCGCGGAATTGTTTTCGCCTATAATCAATCCAATGATTACTTGACAAACTCCTCTGCATACAATTTAATTTATTCGATGGCTTTTTATCTTTTCTCACCATTGTATTTGCCAAGGATTCCCTTCAGAAATATTGGAAAGCGAAGGATATGGTTTTAAATTTTGAAATAAATAAATAAATAAATTTATAAGTACAGTTTTGGAATAAAATTATGTAATGAATTTTTTTGTCTTTTATCTTTATCTTTATCCTCCTGTTATAAAAAAAAGTATAAAATCTTCACTTATTTTAAAAACTGATAAAAATAGATATTTCTAACTCAACAAAACTAAATATAATTTTTTTTATCTCATACATTTCTTTGTCGTACAAGCTAAGCTAAGCTAAACAAAAGAATATAAATTGTTTTCGTGGACAAAAAAATTATTTGAGAGTATAAAAGAAATTGTTTTTTAAAATATTTTTCATTTAAAAATACATCAACAAAGATTTTTAATGAAATAACACACTTTTAAATGTTGCGGTTCAGAACCGTGATATCAAATAAATTCTAGCAGCCATTCCATAACTCCAACAAAAAATTTCCCCTCCATCTAAATCTAACAAAAAATTGTTATTATGAGATTTATTATTTGATTTTATAATTTTACATTTAATTTAATTAATGATTTTAGAGAGTAAGAGATTTTTCAATTTTAACAAAATTTGGGTAGAGTTTTTCTATTTAGGAACTATACCCAAAATTTATCCCGCTAAAAAAAACCTCCAAAGAACTACAATAACAACAAATTCTCACATTTCATAACCACAAGCAGAATTAGGAATGTAAATAAATAAACATATATACATGCAAAATGAATCTCAAATAGTTAAATATACAACTTTCTAGTAATTGAAACCCCCAAAATATATCAACATAACTCATCAATATATCTACGTCTACATTGTCTACTAGATGATCCAGGTTTGTCAATAGCGCGACTGCATCTTGCTCCTACTTGAGTGACCTCGTCCTCTGCCACGATATCTTTAAGAGTTAACCCCTCTCCAAATATGTCAAGTCCATTGTGGCAAACATTGAACCATCGAGATGCATGTGTGTATTATTTGTTTTCTTTATCAATATTACAAAGCATATAAGCGACCTGTCAACCCTACCGTAGAAACAATTCAACTTAATATTAAACAAACATTAATGTTAAATTAAAAGATATATATATAGGTGAAGGAACTTGCTCAAGATCTGATGTAATGACCTGACATATGATACTCATGTACCAAATCAAATATTTTTCCTCTATAATCACATGATGTATCTTTGTAAATATCTCATTCCTCCATGCATCCCACTGTGATTGATAAGTCCATAGTAACTTAACCAATAGTAATAATCATTTTTACCCCAATAATTTATGGCGTGCAATGTATCATTTGTATCAATATTGACTGGAATGTATAGTGGAACTGTCGCATTAACCGATTTGGATAATGTAGCTTAACCATCACAAGAAATAGCAATGGGAACACTAATGTCCATATGTTCATCCCACTAGTGTAAATAGCTGGAGCAATTGATAATGTTTCATCCAAATAAGGCGTCCACATGATATCTAAAAGGTAAGTTTCATAAATATTAAATAGCAATAATTCATTGAAGTTAAGCTTTTTGTTAACAAAAAGGTTCAAAAAAAATCTGGATAACATGTTGCCTATCTAGCTCTTTCCGATAAAATAACAATACATGTGTAAGATTATTATCAAATACTATACTAGCATACCACCTAGCATTACAAATATATCGATTTAATTCATTTTTAAAGTTACAATTAGATAATATAAATGCATATAATTATAAAATAACATTGCAATACATGCATCCTAGTGAGAGCTGAAGTGTAACCTGGGCATTTGAGGTTGGCTCACATGAACATACTCCTAAGACCATAATTGTTATTAATTGAAAAATGAGTTATTTATTTTGTGTTAACAGCAAACATTTAAAATGTAAATAATTATGTTAAATTCTTTTATTCATTCCTATAGAAGTAGCAAACATTTGCCAACATGTTTGGCCCCTTTTATGCATACAAGACATAGATGTTTGTACAAGCATGCCAAGAAAGCATATCTCTAACTATACATGGGAATGATATCAAAATCATCTAGGAGCGTCATATAAATTAAAGGCATATATCTCCTCGTGAGGTATGTGAATAATACACTACGTAACAAATACAGTATATATACTTTGACATATCTACATAAAACATTAAAATTATCATATTAATTCACATATACTTTACAAATAATCAACACATTCAAATAATAATTTAATGGATACATTCGTAAGACCTTGTTGTTAGCATCATTTGGTGATATGGTAAATGTCTTTTTAATCCATTTAAAATGTATGTTACCTTCTAAAATTTAGAAGAAAGGGGTATCAATCCAAATGTGTGCTTGTATAACATAATTTGATTACGCACGCTAATAGATGTGATTATTTGTCCATCAATAAAAGGTCCAAGCAAAACGGTCATATCATGTAGTGTCGGTGTCATCTCCTTATACCTAAGATAAAATACGTGTCTTACATTCTCATTGCTCAATTAGTGCATGGATTGAGCCGTGGTCAAGCTTGACATGCTTTAAACAACTGAAGTATAAAAAACCAACCTAAAACACATATGGCTGAACTCGTTTTTATAGTTTTGTCCGCTTATGTATTCGACAATAAATCATGGTCTCATCCCACAAAAAGTTTAAAATATAATTTCATAAATATATAATACCTGTAATATTCAATAATGAAAAAATTTATTTAAATTAAATATTCTTACAATCCCGGCAAAAATATACTCTGATTGATGTCTATGATGCAACTGCAGGATTAAAGTGTTAATGAGCCTAATAGGCATGTACTGTGATCCAAACTCTCCATAAAAGTAGTCATGCTCTTTGAGAATCTCATCGCCATGTTCTCCAAGAATATCATTATTATAATGTGGTCGCTTAACATGAGAAAAAGATCTTCCACCTCGTGTACATGACATCCCATGTAAGAGTATATGTGTTTGATGTGAAATTAGATAAGTTTAATATGTTTTACAAAAATATCATAATATATTTTAATAAATATTTGTTTTGTCATATAATTGTGTCATCATGCATACATTGTTGATTATGACATGTTTTCCTATTATGGCCCGTGTCATAGTATAGGTTACACCTATAATGTGCATGACTCTCTCTTGCATCCATTTTATTGTGAAAATGAGTGGACATTTATCGACCACGTTTGAATTTTAATTGATTAACTCGTATGATAATGGATGGAATGACATGCCATATATTGATCTATAGCTTTGAACTGTGTATTGATTATCAACAAATTATGTAAAGTCTAATAGACTTTTTGGTATTGCGGTAGTGATTGCTTTTCAAAGTACTTTTCGCTTGAAAATGCATCGAAAAAATATTTTTTTTATTTTTTAAAATTGTAATTTTGATATCAGTCCGTCAAAACGATCTGAAAACACCAAAAAAAAATTAATTTGAAGCAAAAAATGATTTTTTTAATTTTTTTCAAAAACTCTTTTGAAAAGCAAAAACAAATAGGTTCTAAGTGATTCTTAGTACAATATGTAAGAACATGTGAACATGGATGTTCGATTGTCTGCTATTTACCATATGTGCATATTCTATTATTTAATCTAACTGCCCATTTAACTTTTTTTACAACACCCAGTTTAATAGAGATGTTGACCTTGAAAACCTATTGCTTAAAGTTGAACAACATTTTAGTATGATCTCATGATTTATCACTGCTCATTTACAATTCAACATGAATTGACGAGGGAAAATTATTCCATGTTAAATAATATTATTTGTTTCACATCTTCGTTTGACCAATAACTACACTTGTAAAATATCAATTGCACCAGAGCTAAAACAGGCATTGCATGAGCACCTTTCAGAATATGATTTTAAAAGATTAGTTGTCATATTATTATACGGATTACCACCATCACAACATAATGCCTATTTTTCTTTTGGTTATCGTTTAAGTCATTCTTGATAAATTAGATTTAACTTATATATCCTTTCATACCACAAATCAAATTTGTGCCTTAAAGGTTCAAATATTTTTTTATAGATGAGTCTTTGAATTTATTATTGAAGTTGCTAACAAAATGTCATGTAGAATATCGATGGTATCCTATGGGTTCACGCTAAATTTCTACTACTACATTTTTATCCCTACATGTCTATCTAATATTATACATATGCATGTTCTATCTTCGGTAACACATTTATGTAAGTAAAACAAAAACCATCTATAATTAAAATTATTTTTTTCATCAACAATTGCAAAAGTCAACGAGAATATCCTTTATTTGCATCAAAAGCAATTGCAATTAATAACTTCCAATCATATTCCCCATACAAATATGTGCATAATATTGATAAATGGTTTGCAATTCTTGAAACTTTCAATATAAACTCCAAATGACAAAAAATAAACTATTTTAAAAACCTGTTGGGTTCCCAAAATTTATACACGCAGGGAAAATAATAAATTTAAAATAATATTCAGGAGTCTTTAGGATCCCATTAGACAAATCTAAAGTTGTTTAGGGATTTATTACCCGAAGATCTGATCTTCTCCAGCTTTGAATAATTCTTTAGAGGCTAAGTTGTTGCAAACCACAAGCTGTCCAATTATCTAGCTTCCAATGGTAATCCACGTGAATCATCGATGAGAAATCTCTATTTAGAAGAGAGAAATTGTTATGCCTAAAGTGTTAGCTCTCTGTTCTGTGACTTGTGTAATTTTTCTGTCTAATAGGCAACCTCTTAGAAACTAAAAGGCATAACTTTATATTTATAGGAAATTCTAAAAATCTTATAAATGAAAAAAAATATCAATTTGCCTCTTAAATAATACACATATATTATTTTAGGATAATTTTAAAAATTTCATCAATCAAGTCCCTACTTCATTATTCTAGGACTAGAATTATAATCCCTGAATTAAATACATTTTAGTGCATAATTTCTAAAATTATTTTCAATCAAGTCACACTTAATTCATTATACTAGTTTAATTTTCGACTAAAGATTCTTAATGTGTGTGATCCATTAGGTTCCTAATATGTTGTCTCAAACATAAATTATAATTCTAAATAAATATAATTAAATAAATCAAACAATTTAATTTATTATCAAATCAATAATTGATTAATTTATATTTGAATATCAAGTGCACTATCTAGAAATGTGTGATGTTCCCATAAATATTAGGAAAGTCATATCTGGTTTGACTTAACCTTTCAGTGACTAGTTTCTCAATGTAATTATTATCCCTTCATCAATAATATTCTGATTTAGACATTTTAGCATAGAATATGTCTGTCATGTCAAATCATATTTGTTTGTAACATTATAGTCATTGATAATTTGAATAAGATTTGAAACTCTTTTTAAATCTCATTTCACCTTGCGCAAGGATTTAACAATCAATACTATTTGAGAACATATGGAACATTTTTTCTAATTCATCTAAGATGATGAATCATCTCTTGATTACTCAAATACATTCATATAGTTTATGTTATATCCAATATCTGCCTATTTGTTACCTTTACCAAGATAACGTGTAACATGATCAAAACATAACACTTCTTATAAAAGATAACTTAGTGATCTCAAGTCTAAAGATCACTTATACAACTATCACGTGAGCCTTTTCATAGACACAAGTGATAGCTCCATATAAAATTCTCGTGCGGGTCAATTCAATGTACATGTGTTATGACAAGTACCTACAAATTAGTTCTAGGTGTCCCTTATACCTTAGCTTATGAGAACAACTGCTTCCTTTCATAAAGAAAAAAAAACATAATATATCAATCTCTACAATTCTAATAAATATTCAATATTTAAAAGAGCATCGACTAGGAACATTTTAGGAACAATGCTTTGATGCAATATGAATTATATAATTATAACAACTTTATAATTTTCTTTGCAAATCATTTTTTTCTCATGGACTTTATCTTTACTCTAGATTGATGAATCAAATATTATATTCATTAATCTAATATTATATGAATATTAAAGATAAATTAAGCATTTATTAATAATAAATATATAGTTACATGAATATAACAATGCCACGTGTAACCAACCGCTTGACTACATGACATATTAAACTAACAAAACTAATGTATTATCATCAAGATTTTCTTTATGCATCCAATCAAAAACTTTTCTAGGATTTGATTCTTTTATTGGCAATAGTAACCTTGGTAATTTTTCAAAAGAGTATCCATGTGAACCAAAAAGATGTTGAAACACCTTCTGTTTTGCAACTCATGCTTTTGTCATATGATATTTTATACTTATAAACAATTTCATTTTATCTTGTATACTTGGAACCATCATTGAAAGATTATACATCACAAGAGTTGACATAATATTAGCAACAAAATTTGCATCGAGTTGATAATGGTCTTTTTAGATAAAGGTCGAGGTACATGTATGTCATCTTTTTAACTTTGTTATCTCAAATTAATTTGATCTCTTATGATATTCTTCATGCAAATACCATTTATATTTAGGTGTTATATACATTGTAATTGAACAAATGTCAAGTTTGACCATTAGATTCGATATTCATTGAATGTGCAATGTGTCATCATTTAACTACATTAACCAATTTATTTACTGCTGAATATTTCTCCAACCTCCAAATCAAAGCCTCCTAGAAAGCATCAATGACTAAGTGGCCAAACATGAGAGACAACAAATGTAGACCTAGGAATATCTCTAAATTCATAAACAAGAGGTGTTATTTCATCATCAACCTCATTATCAACATTATTATCAATATTTATTGTCACATTCGAGTCTAACATCTCATCTTCTTCATTGTCTCTAGGTTCGAAATAGTCAAATTTATGAATAAATGAATTGTCAAATATAATATCATCAATCCTTGTAACAAATCATCTAACAATAAACTGTTTTTCCCTTTACTAACTTTAAAGGACCGACAATAGTTAGGACACATAAAGATTTTAGTTAACTACTCGCATGCAATACTACCATGTTCAATCAACTTTAAATGAAAGAATCAATTATTGTCTTAAAACTATCATCACATACAATCGGTACAGGATAATATTGATGTTCACTATTTTGACACCTTCAAGTTATTTCAACATCAATATCATTATAATTCTATCCAAGTCCATGACAAATAGTTTTTTGTTTCCATGTATGACATGCCTAAATTATCATTTAACAACAAATTACTCCCTCCATTGTATGTGATATTACTGTTCACATTAAGAACAATAGTGTCACCATAATGACATAACATAAATATGTTGTAAGATATTCTATAAAAAAAAATTAAACAAATCAAATCCTAGTTAATTGGATGTAATTTTAACTAAATTGCATCACAATCCTAATT
>Ga0307510_10000439_pt1 | contig 40216 bp, 39 predicted proteins | sample 12_EM_MG_FD_207224 | JGI IMG/M metagenome (GOLD analysis project Ga0307510, IMG submission 207224) | Populus trichocarpa ectomycorrhiza microbial communities from riparian zone in the Pacific Northwest, United States - 12_EM | ecosystem: Host-associated > Plants > Roots > Unclassified | place...
CGCGAGAACAATCCATAAGTAAGTTAGTAAGCAAAGGGGGCAAGACGGCCCGGAGTCACGGACGGAAGCGAGGCAAGAAGACGGAATAGGAAGGAAAGAATTAGGTAAGCGGGGCAGTCCGTGACATACAGGGTGTATTCTCATTTGCGGCGGTAGCTCGAGTTTGCAGTTTGTTGGTGAAGCCCAAATGACTTTGAAAGGTCCATAGCGACGAGGTGCCAGTTTTGCCTTTGGGTGGGTAGTCTGTAGGTTGGTGGCTTCCAAGAGTACCAGATCGTTTTTGTGGAATGTGTGCGATGGTTTAGCGGGGCCTCCGCTCTTCATTTCTCGTGCTGCAAGATGTAATGCTGCAGTCACTTCTTTGCGCATTTGCTTTAGGTATTGAACACGTTCATCCGCGCTTTGGAGTCTGGTTTGTAGTTGTAATGGGGGTTTAAAGGTCGGGTGTATCCCATACCAGACTTTGAATGGGGATTTGTGGGTGCTGCGATGTGGTCGTGCGTTGTGCGCAAATTCAATGATGGGAAGTAATGTGGCCCAATCATCTTGTTGGAAGTTTCCACAAATACGAAGGTATTGTTCAATTTCTTGGTTAACTCGTTCAGATTCGCCATCTGTCTGCAGGTGAAATGCAGTCGACAATTTCTGTTTGATTCCCAGTTTTCTCCAAAGTTCTTGTGTGACTTGTGCCACGAATTGTGGTCCTCGGTCCAAGATAATTGTTAAGGGGAAACCCGTACGTTTCCACACATAGTCAATTAGTAATTGACTTGTTTGCTCGGCTGTAATTGTCTTGTGACATGGGGCTAGGATAATAGCTTTGCTATGTCGATCGACGACGGTAAGGATACTATCATATCCTTTTGAAAGTGGGAGGTCGACGATGAAATCCATGGTGATTGTTTCCCATATTCCTGAAGGGATTTCATTTGGTTTCAGTGGAACTTTAACTGGAGGTTTGATTTTGGTGGTTTGACAAATAGCGCATCCTTTGATGTATGATTTCACGAATTCCGTGATCCCGGGCCACCAATATTCTCATGTGATGAGTTCGACGGTTTTCCACTGTCCCGGATGTCCCATGATTTTATCATGGAACTGTTGTACAACTTTGCGTCGTACATTCTCGTTGTCTGGTACGAACACCAAACCCTTGTAGAGGAACAATCCATTTTCGTAGTTCCAATCTTGTAATCCTTTGGTGATGTGTCTTGGTCCACTAGTGATGAGCTTTTTAAGTTTTTCTCCCATTCCTGTGGAGGTATCAATTTTGATAGCTTCCATAAGCGCGGCATGTAATTCATCATCCAGTCCTGTGGGGATCGCCGTATTGTGTAATGCTCATATGTGGAATTGTTCTGGTTTTAGCAAAAATTTGCTAGGATCAAGCAGAACACGTTCGGCATTATCGGATGCTATCCCCTCTTTATGGTCTGGACGCCTGGACAGAGCATCTGCTTGATTGAGCTTGCCCGGCTTTGGAATGATGACGTAGTTGTATGTCCCCAACAAAACGGACCAACGAGCTTGACGACGAGTAAGTGTTTGCTTCATCGTGAAGTATTTGAGGTTGGCATGGTCAGAAAAAAATTTGGTTTGGTGGACATTGCCTTGGAGGTAGTGGCGAAAGTGGGTTAAAGCATGAACAATGGCCAAAAGCTCTTTGTTATGGATCTCATAATTCCTTTCCGCAGGTTGTAGGGATTTGGAATAGTAAGCCATGGGGTGAGACCGTCCGAAAGCATCTTCCTGTTCTAGAATTGCTCCTGTGGCGTAATCACTGGCATCAGTGATGAGCGTGAATGGTTTGCCGTAATCAGGTAGGAGGAGCACAGGAGATGTTGTAATAGCGTTCTGTAACTTCTGAAAAGCATCCGCTTGAGAGGGACCCCATAGGAATGGTGTGTCCTTTTTAGTAAGATCAAACAAAGGACGGGCGAGGGCGGAGTAGTTGAGAACAAAGCGACGATAGAAGTTACAGAATCCTAGAAATCCTTGGATGTCCTTGACTTTGGTTGGCGTAGGCCAATCTGCGACAGCGTTTATTTTGACGGGGTCCATGCGTAATTCTCCTTCGGAAATGATCAAACCCAAATATTCCACGGATGTTTGGTTAAAAGAGCATTTCGCAAGTCGCAGATAGAGATCCAGGTCTAAAAGGCGCTGTAATACCATGTGCGTGTATTTGATGACTTTGGCAATGGTATGTGCAAAAATTAAAATGTCATCCAGATAGACGACAATGTGACCTGTATCAATTAGATCTGCAAGTTCGGTATCCATGAAGGTTTGAAAAGTGGCCGGAGCGTTGCATAGACCGAATGTCATAACTAGAGATTCAAAAAGGCCCATGGGTGTTTTGAAAGCCGTTTTGTGTTCGTCGCCTTCGCGTATGCGAACATTATTATATCCCCAGCGTATGTCAAGCTTGGTAAAGAAGCGTGCCCCTAGGAGTTTATCGACGAGCTCTGGAATGAGAGGGATGGGGGCTGCATTCTTTTTCGTTATCGCGTTTAAGGGTCGATAGTCTTGGACTGGGTGTAATTTCCCATCTTTCTTATCAATGAAAAAGAAAGAGCATGCATCAGGTGCCTCGGATCGCCGTAAAGTGCCTCTTTTTAGGCCATCAGTAATATAGTCTTGGAGGGCGATTTTCTCAGGTGGTGTCAATCTGTACACCGAAGTTTTCTTCATAGTTGCACCCGGAATAAGGTCAATCTTGTGGTCCCAGGGTTGATGTTTGGGTAATCGTTGTGCTTCTTCGTCAGAGAAGACTTTCGCGTACTTCCGAAATTCCGGAGGGATTTCCTCGGGTTTGACATGCTTCTTTTGAGCAAGTTGTGTTGAAGTTGTAGTTCTCGCAACCCTAGGATTATCTTGATGGTCTACCAACCGGAGTGGCGGATTGGGACTCGTCGTAGTAGGACTATGACCCACTCGATCCTGAGCAGTTGGATCGTGACCAACTCGTTCTTTACTCCTGGATATGGCTCGAGTAGTTGGGCAAGTACCAACTCATTCCTTGACCAACCTGTGGCGTAACACAGTGGTGTCAAGGTCTGGAAGAAAGTGTTCCAGATGGGTCCTAATGTGTTGCGTCACATCTAGGCCCTCACTTGGAGTATCCAGGGAATCGTCGTCCTGGGTTTCCCATTCATCGTAGGGCAGGAGTTGTCGCAAGGCTGGGTTGCGATCATGACGATCTTTAGCTTCGATAGCACTGGGATGACAATGGGGGGGACAGCGATCGAATTTGATTGTTTTCGCGCCCCAATCTATGCTTGGGTTGTGGGCTCGTAGCCAGTCGGTTCCCAAGATTAACTCACTTTGGCCAATATTAGTAATGGCTGCTTCGACGGTTTCCCAGTGCTCTAGGTCAACGCACATCCCCATTCGCAAAATGGCGGCATTGCGCATCGCCCCGTTCTTGTTCATGGTTCCATCAACGTTGAATGGATATACGGGGCGATCAATCTTGTGTGTAGTTATCAAGTGTTTCTCGATAAAACTTGTATTACAGTAGATCCCTTCGGCTCCACTGTCAAGTAATCCATGGGCATCAATTAGTTTCCCGTTGAGGTTAATTCGGATTTTGAGTTGAAAACTTGGGGATCGCGTATTCCGAATTGTGTAGGGGGGTACATGGCATAACTTAGGAGATTGGATGAGACCAATCCTACTTGTGGTACAACGGGATAGTTGTACCTCTCCCCTATATGATGCCTTTATAGAGGAGAAGCGCGAAAAGATGGAGTCTCTGATTGGTCCATCTCTTCGTAGTCGTCTTCAACGGGGAATACTTGTTGTATCTTTGTTGGACGAGAGCTCTTCGTTATTTTGGCGATGGGACAACTACCAGCTGTGTGTCCAGCTTTTCCACAATAAAAACAAAGATCATTTTCTTTGCGGAATCGACGTTGTTCGGAAGTAAGTTTCTTGTATTGAATTGGTGGTTCATAAGGGGGTGATTGGGTAGCGTTAATTTCTGTGTAACTATTGTCCACAGATATTTCGCCAATGTGATGGGAACCTTGGTTGTGTGATAGTCTGGCATACATGCGCCAATATCTGTCGAGATCTCAAGCACGTTCAACCAGTTCGGCTAGAGTGGCTGGTTGTGGTGATTGGGAAGCGATCCGATTGTTTATGTTGGCATTTAGGGCATTTCGGAATGCAAACATTAAAGTGTTTGCTCCCACATTGGCGCGACGTGCATGTTGACTCCATTCTTGGTACCATTCATTGAATTCTCTTTCCCCTTGTGGGGTGGCGTGGAGTTTGGAAAGCGCTTCCAGTTCTGTTTGAGGTGGAATAAATTGCGCTTTGAAGGCATCTTTAAAGGCTTGCCACGTTCCGTAATTGGTAGGTTGGGCTACAATGGCCGTAGCCATTCTATCACTGGCCCATTCTCCAGCGGGGGTGTCTCATTTAAAGTAGGTCAATGCTGACGCTACTTTCTTGTGATCAGTGTCAAAGGTGTCCTCGTTGATGGTAAAATAATTTTCAAGGATATTCCAGAAGGCTAATGCCTTATTTCCTTGACCATCATAGGACTCAGGAGCCGTCCTGATGAGACGGGATATGTTGGCTTGTGCCATTGGTGGTAGCGGGGGAGGGCAATGAGGATGTGGATGGTGGGTTTAAAAGGTGTTCAAGTCGGGCTAGGAGACGACAGAGGAAGTGAACGAAAACACTCCCAACGACAGTCAGCTTCAATAAGAGACTGTTCTAGTGTCGGGAACGCACTACGCGGACGTAGTGGGACACGACAGTGACAGGGGTTGAAGGTGACTGATCCGCAAAGGTCGACAACGTAGAGCTTGAAGGAGAAGGAGTCTCGATCTTGAAGGAGACAAGAGGAAAAGAAGTGAGCGATGATTGTTGTTGTGTAACCACTTATTGGCAGTTATTATGTAAGGGTGACAAGAGAACAGTCTAAGGACTGTTCGTGTAATTTCGCAGGTCTTATATACTAATACAGGGGGGTCTGTGCGTAGTTAAGGGTAGGCATAATATCGAGAGATGGGTGGACACGTGCCCCTTTAGGGCAGGTAATAATACAAGAGACGGGTGAGATGCGAGCTAAGAATAGATATGAACTAATAATAGATGAACTGCGGACTGTGCCGCAGTTCCGCAGTGAGTCTTGTGACTTCGTTGATTCTTGATCAACCGTTGATTGTTCCCACGGTTTTCCACGTGTGGATCAACGGACGGGACACGCATAGAAAGCGCGCACGATCAGGTGATCGTGTAGATGACCAATCCGTTGGTAGGTCATGTGTTAGGTTCTCACGGTCACGTGTCTGGTCACGTGCTTGGTCGAGGGCTTCTAGGTCACGTGATGAGTCACGTGCTAGGTCACATGGTGGGGATTTCCCAGGGTCACGTGGTCGAAGTAGTGGGGATTTCCCAGGGTCACGTGGTCGAAGATTTGCGTTGGTTGTTGGTCTTTGACCGGGCTTTGTTGCGGGTTCAGGAGGGTGTTTGATAACCATTTGGCTATAGCTTGGTTTAGGGGCGGTTCTTGTGTGACTCGTGGGGGTTTGGACTGGGTTTCTAGATGGCGTGGACTTCGTCCACGACAGTGACGCAGTAATTAACGCTACCCAAGGCCAACGCCGTCCTCCGTTCAAGAAACGAGGGAAACTCACCCCTGAACAACGCCAATACCGCTTTGACAACAACCTTTGTATGTATTGCGGTAAACAAGGGCATAAAGCCATCGATTGTAAAGCCCCCGGACAAAAGAGGCCCGGAACTTCCTTTACTCCGAAGGTCCGACAAATGGACACCGTCCTGGAAGACGACCTGGACAAACTTAGTTTGAGTGATAGTGGAAGTCGAGTTACTCGTGCTTTCCATAACCCTTTCACTCCACTGGCCGATCTAGACACCACTGGCGACACAATTGCGCCATCTTTTGTCACTTCTCTTCTGTAGTGGCATCTTACGGAAGAGATGTATTTGTATCCCGCTGTATTCCTAACAAGATTGAACATCTCCAATCTCCCAAGATTCTCCATGTACCACCACATACGATTCGGAATATAAAATCTCCTGCTTTCCAATTGAAAGTCCGAATCGACCTCAACGGGAAACAATTTGATGCCCATGCATTACTGGACAGTGGAGCTGAAGGGATCTACTGTAACACCAGTTTTATCAAGAAATACTCAATACCCACCCACGCCATCGATCGCCCTGTGTACCCCATTAATGTTGATGGAACATTAAACAAACAAGGAGCGATGCGCTATGCCGCCATTCTGCGAATGGGGATGAGTGTTGATCCAAATCACTGGGAAACTGTCGAAGTCGCCATTACAAATATTGGCCAAAACGAGATCCTCTTAGGCACGGACTGGCTAAGAGCACACAACCCCAGCATAGATTGGGGCAGAAAAACAATCACATTTGATCGCTGTCCCCCTCATTGCCACCCCAGTGACGTCGAAGCGTTAGATCGTCGTAACCGAGACCCTGCCTTAAGACAACTACTCCCACAGGATCACTGGGAGGCCCAAGACGACGATATCTTGGATATTACAAGTCACGGTCTAGATGTGTCGCAGCACATTAGAGCCCATCTGGAAAAACAAATCCTTCCAGACCTTGATGCCACTGTGTCACGCCACAGGACAGTCAAGGAACAAGCCGGTCACAGTCCAACTACCACAGACGTATCCAAGTTTAAAGACCGAGTTGGTCACAGTCCAACTATACGACGCGGTTCCAATCCATCACTACAAGTTCGGAACCATCGAGACCACCCCATGGTTGCAAGGACTACAGTGTCCACAAGTCTTGCTACAAAAGAGCAAGTTAAATCCAAGGAAATCCCTTTGGAATTTCGAAAATACGCGAAAGTCTTCTCCGATGAAGAAGCACAACGACTACCGAAGCACCAACCATGGGACCACAAGATCGACCTTATTCCAGGACAAACTATGAAGAAAACTTCAGTGTACAGATTGACACCGCCCGAGAAGGTCGCCCTACATGAATACATTACCGATGGCCTAAAAAGAGGCACTCTAAGAAGATCTGAAGCAGCGGACGCATGCTCATTCTTCTTCATTGATAAAAAAGACGGAAAACTACGACCCGTCCAAGACTACAGACCGCTAAATGCAATAACCAAGAAAAACGCGGCTCCTATCCCTTTGATTCCCGAACTCGTCGATAAACTTCTGGGAGCGCGATTTTTTACCAAACTTGACGTCCAATGGGGATACAATAATATTCGTATACGCGAAGGTGACGAATATAAAACGGCCTTTAAAACACCTATGGGCCTCTTCGAATCCCTCGTTATGACGTTTGGTCTATGCAATGCTCCGGCCACTTTTCAAACCTTCATGGACACTGAACTCGCAGATCTAATTGATACAGGTCACGTTGTCGTCTATCTTGACGACATTTTGATCTTTGCGCATACCATCGCCAAAGTCATCAAATACACACATATGGTATTACAGCGCCTTTTGGACCTGGATCTCTATCTGCGACCCGCGAAATGCTCTTTTAACCAGACATCCGTCGAATATCTGGGTTTGATCATTTCGGAAGGAGAATTACGCATGGACCCCGTCAAACTCAAGGCAGTTTCATCCTGGCCTACTCCGACCAAAGTCAAGAATATACAGGAATTCCTTGGCTTCTGTAATTTTTACCGCCGCTTTGTCAAAAATTACTCCGCCCTCGCCCGTCCTTTGTTCGACCTCACGAAAAAGGACACGCCGTTCCTATGGGGAACCGCCCAAGCTGAAGCCTTCACTGCATTACAAAATGCACTTACAACGTCGCCGGTGCTCCTTTTACCTGACTACGACAGGCCATTTACGCTCATCACGGATGCAAGCGATTATGCGACTGGAGCCATCCTTGAACAAGACGATGCTTTTGGCCGGTCTCACCCGGTAGCATATTACTCAAAGTCCCTACAACCTGCAGAACGGAATTACGAGATCCATGACAAGGAACTTTTGGCTATTGTCCAAGCTTTGAAACATTTTCGTCATTACCTTCAGGGTAATGTTCACCAAACGAAAATCTTTTCGGACCACGCGAATCTCAAGTATTTCACTACCAAGCAAACGCTTACACGTCGCCAAGCGCGGTGGTCCATCCTTTTGGGAACCTACGACTACATCATCATTCCTAAGCCGGGCAAGCTTAATCAAGCAGATGGGCTGTCCAGGCGTCCAGATCATAAAGAGGGGATAGCATCCAAGAATGCGGAACGAGTCCTGCTTGACCCCGGAAAATTCTTGCTAAAACCAGAGCAATTCCACATATGAGCCCTACATAACACGGCAATCCCCACAGGAATGGATGAAGAACTACATGCAGCAATGATGGAAGCCATCAAAAACGATAACTCTACGGGAATGGGAAAGAAGCTCAAAGAGCTCATCACTAGCGGACCTAGACAAGTCACCAAAGGACTACAAGATTGGAACTACGAAAACGGATTGTTCCTTTACAAAGGACTGGTTTACGTACCAGACAACAAGAATGTGAAACGCAAGATTGTGCAACAGTTCCATGACAATATAATGGGACATCCGGGACAGTGGAAAACCGTTGAACTCATCACACGTGAATATTGGTGGCCCGGAATCACGGAATTCGTAAAAGCGTACATCAAAGGATGCGCTATGTGTCAAACCACCAAAATCAAACCTCCAGTCAAAGTTCCACTAAAACCAAATGAAATCCCTGCGGGAATATGGGAAACAATCACCATGGACTTCATCGTAGACCTCCCGGTATCAAAAGGATACGACAGCATCCTTACAGTCGTCGACCGTCATAGCAAAGCTATCATCCTAGCCCCTTGCCACAAAACAATCACAGCCGAGCAAACGAGTCAATTGTTAATTGACTATGTATGGAAATGCACGGGTTTCCCCTTGACGATTATCTCGGACCGAGGACCCCAATTTGCGGCACAAGTCACACAAGAACTATGGAGAAAACTGGGAATTAAACAGAAATTATCAACTGCATTTCACCCACAAACAGATGGCGAATCTGAACGAGTTAACCAAGAAATCGAGCAATACCTTCGTATTTGTGGAAACTTCCAACAGAACGATTGGGCTATATTACTTCCCATCATCGAATTCGCACATAACGCGCGACCGCATCGTAGCACCCATAAATCTCCTTTCGAAGTTTGGTATGGGATACACCCAACCTTTAAACCCCCACTGCAGTTACAAACTAGACTGCAAAGTGCGGACGAACGCGTTCAATACCTCGAACAAATGCGCAAAGAAGTCACCGCCGCATTACACCTTGCAGCACAAGAAATGAAGAGCGGAGGCCCCGCTAAACTATCGCACACATTCCACAAGGATGACCTTGTACTCTTGGAAGCCACAAACCTACAGACCACACACCCAAAGGCAAAACTTGCACCACGTCGCTATGGACCTTTCAAGGTCATTTGGGCTTCACCTACGAACTGCAAACTTGAATTACCGCCGCAGATGAGAATACACCCAGTATTCCATAATTCCCTGTTAAAACCCTACACGGAGACCGCCGCACATGGACCTAACTTTACACGTCCCCCTCCGGAAATAGTCGGAGGAGAAGAAGGTCACTACGAAATCGAGAAAATCCTCCAGTCGCGTCCTACGAGAAATCGCAAAAGCACACAATACTTAGTCCATTGGAAAGGATATACGGAAGCCGACCGTACTTGGATCCCAGCTAAAGAACTGGCACATGCCAAAGAACTTGTCGAACAATTTGAAGCTACGCAGAAAGCTGTGCAGAAATCCAAAGAGGGGATACAAACCTTGCAGGAGCAAGGGAAGCCTAAAGAGGGGATACTGTTGTGGACGAAGTCCACACCATCTAGAAACCCAGTCCAAACCCCTATGAGTCCCACAAGAACCTCCCCTAAACCTAGCTATAGCCAAGTGGCTATCCGACGCCCTCCCGAACCCACGACAAAGCCTGGTCAACGACCAGCAACCAAAGAGAATCTTCAACCACGTGACCCTGGGAAATCCCCACCACGTGACCTAGCACGTGACTCATCACGTGATCTACAAGTCCTCGAGCAACCATGTGACTTAACAGCACGTGACCGTGGGAACCTAACACATGACCTACCAAGGGATTGGTCATCTACACGATCACCTGATTGTGCGCGCTTCCGACGCGCGTCTCGTCCGTTGATCGGCACGTGGAAAACCGTGGGAACGATCAACGGTTGATTGAGAATCAACGAAGTCACAAGACTTACTGCGGAACTGCGACACAGTCCACAGTCCATCTATTATTAGTTCGTGTCTATTCTTAGTTCAAGTCTCACCCGTCTCTTGTATTACTACCTGCCCTAAAGGGGGCACGTGTCCACCTGTCTCTCGATATTATGCCTACCCTTAACTACGCACAGACCACCCTGTATTAGTATATAAGACCTGTGAATTTGTACGAACAGTCCTCAGACTGTTCTCTTGTCTACCCTCACACTGGAGCCTCACAAAGCTCCCTCATCGTTAGCAGCCCGCCCGCCCTTCTATACAGTCCCGCCTCTCCTTGCCTTCTGTCTCTTCCTCCTCAACATCTCCTTGCTGCTCCTTTGGATCAGTCACCTTCAACTCCGCGCCGTCGTCGAGTCTCGCTACCTATAAGTAGTGAGTTCCCGACAATCCCTACCCCTGACTTGTCTCTATTTACTTACCTTAACCTTCGCTTCCAGATTCTCGGCCCGCTTACTAAATCTTCTTCATAGCCTTGTTTTACGACTCATACTGACTCCCTTCTTGTATCGTTCACGCGTGAGTCAGTTCCGCAGTATATGACTCCATCTTTCAGGCTATGACTCGTTACTAGTACAAGTACTTGTAGTATTAGGCCTTAGTCATACAGCCTCCTCACATGTATATAAACCCTCGTGTTTTCCTAGAGTTGGGCCTTAAGCCTGACTTGGTTTTAATCCCAAGTGTTGTAGCTTCCACCGCGCCTTCAGTTTTCGCCCGCACTACGTGCAAGTCGTCTCGAACATCGTCGAGACTCTCCTCTACATCTTCCATTATCCCCACTAGTGTCTTGCACGCGTGCAGACCACTCATAACAGCACATCCAAGGTTCAGCGTTAGCCACCTGTTATACCTTGAAGTACAAGTCCCACCACCGTCATACAAACCCGTGCACGTCGCACCTTAGGGTCCTTGGCCCTTAACACCAGACCATTACTTCTGTGATAACCACACTTCAATTCGGGTATTCGACATGGATAGTATTGGTGACAATTTAGACCGTCAAGTAAAATTAGCTCAGTACAAGGAACAACCACTACTCAAAAAATGGGCACCAACACACAACCTTTCCCTATTGGACAGCACACATTGGTATCACGGGACTGCCCTAGTTGTCGTGGCAGACAACGGCCTTAGGAGGGGAGTAATTTCCCTTTTTCACAACCATGTGACTGCTGGTCACGCCGGGATTACCAAAACACTCCAACTAATCACCCCGTACTACTGGTGGCCCAACTTGAAAACTTTCGTCACTGAATACATTAAAGGATGCGCTACATGCCAAATGACCAAAGTTAACACCCATCCTACCCATCCACCCATGTTCCCCATCACTCCCGCAGACAATGTGCGACCTTTTGAAACCGTTGCAATGGACTTCATCACTAAACTCCCACAGTCAGGTGGTTTTGATACCATTCTCACGATCACAGATACTGACTGTTCGAAAGCGTCTATCTTCATCCCCTGTCACGAGACCATAGACTCGGAGGGAGTAGCCTTACTCTATCTCAATCACGTCATCCCCCACTACAGCATTCCCCGCAAAATCATATCAGACCGAGACGTCCGCTTTGTATTAAAATTCTCAACAGAACTCTGTCATATTCTCAACATCCATCAGAACATCAGTATGGCATATCACCCTCAAACCGATGGAGCAAGTGAAAGAACCAATCAAACCTTAGAACAGTATCTCTGAGTATTCTGCGGAACACAACAGAACAACTGGCACGCGTGGTTACCACTCGCTCAGTACACCAAGAACTTATGGCCATCCACAACTACTAAGAAAACACCATACGATTTACTCATCGGATACATACCCCAAGTACACCAACCAACCCGGAAAACCACCATTCCCTCCCTAGAACAACAACTCTCATCCATCGAAGAAGCCAGGAAAGCCGCCCAAGAGGCCCAACGTAAAGCGCAAGAATCCTGGATAAAAGAGAAGCCACAATACGTTCCATTTGCAGTAGGCTCAAAGGTCTGGCTAGAAGGAACCAACCTACGACTTCCGAATAACACCACACCCAAGCTTTCCCCAAGGAGATACGGACCTTTTAAGGTAGTCTCCCAAATATCAAAAGTTGCTTACAAACTTGAACTCCCTCCCACTTGGAAAATCCATGACGTCTTCCACGCCTCATTACTCACCCCTTACAAAGAAACCGATCAACACGGCCCCAATTTTATCGAACCACCTCCTGATATCTTAGAAGGTGAACCCAAATGGGAAGTCAAGAAGATTCTAAAAGAGAGGTCTTTTGGCCGTTGGAAGAAGAAGCAGTACCTCGTGCGCTGGAAGGGTTACTCACCAGCTCATGACTCATGGACTAACTCCGAGGATCTCCACGCACCGAAGTTATTAGCAGACTTTCAAAAGCAATCCAAGAGTATAAGAACCCTTCAATTCGACAACTCAACCCCATCTCTTTCATGTCCAACAACCTCACCGTCCCTCATTATCAAAGCTATGTCTACCAGCAAGACCAGTGCACCATCTACACCCGCGAACGCATCGACTGGAACGGCGACATATCCCTTTTCTTGACGATCGTCACCCCAGGACATGCTACCCGCCATAGTTGGACCACTGGACAACAACATGGCGATGGATACATCGTTACCTGTGAGGACACCTCTGACAATTACCCTGGGCGAATTACCCACTCCACCAGTTACCTCCCCCAGCCTAGCTTCTCAGTCATCGACACCACCTCTCCCAGTACCACCACCGACATTCCTCGCACCCCCTCCTGCTACGGGGCTTACTACATCCCCCTCCCAGAGACTACTTGCCCTGGCAGATGCCACAGTGAATGCGACCACGTCCCCACTCCCATTCGACAATCGGTCCCCGAACCCTCCCCTTTCATCCATACCAGCTACCCCGAACCCTTCCCCATCTCGTCCACTAACACCAGTAGTCCTCTGCCATACCCGATCCCCTCTCCCATCATTCTTCCGCAATCGATCCCAGTCCCCCCCTTTGGAGTATCAGGAAACTCTGCTGATGATGTTCGGTATAGTAACACCCAGCCAAGAGGACGTAAAAGACGTCAGGAAGAACTGTCGAGCACTCCTGAAAGCTATGGAGGCACATCAAAGACTCGAAAGTGCTCTTGAAGCTTGGACAGAAGGGTTGATGCCCGCCATCAACATTCTAGGCAATGACAGGCTTGATGATGAGATCTTCACCACTAGCTTTCGAGACTTTTCCGCTGTTCAACATCTCTTCTTCATCCCTCAAATCTTAACTGAGGTAGAGCCATTCTTAGACGATAACAGTGTTCAAAGTGACCCACCTGAGTCTTTGGGTACTCGGTACAATCCCACCATTTCAAAAGCTAGCAGTCCATCCCCCATTACCATTAACCCACCACTAAGCGACAAGCTTAACGACCCCACATATCCAGGTGAAGGGTGGGCCCTCTTTGACGCTGGGAATCCTGGACACTACCCCCTCGTCTTCGTCAATGATGAAGGACAGTCGGAAGTCGCCAAGTATATTTGCTTTCGCTCTATGGAAGAAGATACTTATCTGGTGGGAACTTGAGGAAAGAATGAGAAAGAGTATGCCACCCCGCTACAGGCGAAAGCCTATCCATCCCCCAATTTCAATCGTCGTGGAGTTAAGGACACCGACCTTAACATCTTTCATCCCGCTCATCTTTCTCGCCTCATGGTGGACACGGCATTGGTCAATCTCAAAGACCCTGGGATTCTTGCTGACATTCATCGGTTTCGGGGTCTTCACAATATTATTTCTAGTGCCAAGCAACAACGCCTAGAATTGGAGAAGAAGGAAAGTCGAGCAGAAGCTGATCTACTTATAGTAGAGCGACGTCTTGCTTCTAGTGCAGTTCGAACTCGGCTTCAACAACATCTCCTTGCCACACGCCCCCCTTCCCCCCCTACCTTCCTTATTCCCACCTGTGATTATCGGGTCCCACGTATCTTCGCCGCTCAAGGACCACCTGATGTCGAAGAAGGAGAAGACAATCTAGAATGCCGCGCAGTACTAGGCAAAAGACGTCGGGGAGCTACACTCCAGTTTCCATACTGCCTCAGATGCAACCAGGATGTTCCTGGTCACGTCGTCGAAGATTGCCCCCTTTGGAAGACTTGTCGCTGGTGTCTTAGCACCCAACATGCTCATGACGATTGCCCCTCCCCCCATAACTCTTGCACGGCTAACTGATGCCTCGTTTACTTTGGGCACCCTAACTTTGGCAGTTATTGTTTGGCGACCCCGGCCGGACTGCTTTGTCACAAGTTGGAGGTCGCATATCAAGATGCGGAGTGGGATGATGCTAACACCTGTTACGAAAGGTCTGACGTTTAGTTGCGTGGTAGCAACTCTCTAGGAAGGGCATCATGTTACGTCCCTGGGCACTTGACCCACATTTTTTCTTTCTTTTCTCGACTGATATGTACTTATACGATCACATGATCTCGACTCACATGACTGCTTACTTGTACAACAGAACTGTCTTGTCAGAACTCCATTGTTCCCTTCTTTTGTACGTTCCCTATTGTTCTCTTCTTATGGTAGTCTGTGACCACCATTGTTCGTGACTCCATTGTCCTGTGACCCTTATTGTTCATGACACCATTGTTCTCCTCTTTTGTACGCTTAGTCAGATAGCTGCCCTTTTGTATATAAGCTGGACTTATATCCTAGAGTTGGGCCTTAAGCCTGACTTAGTTTGCAATCTATTGCGTTCTTAGTCCTTGTTGCTTGAACAAATCATTTCCCTTTTATCTTTCTTTGAAGTCGTCTTCAAATCCTTAAAGACTCTTCCCATTCCTCTTTATCACCACCCAGACATTGGTCTTAACGACCTTTTCACCTTTATCACATTCCAAAGTACTTTAAGTGACTAAGGGAATAACGACCCTTTCATAACTCAGTCACTGCCACACATCTTACTCCGCGCACATCGCGCCTTAAGGCTCAATAGACCTTAACATGTGTGCTTGCTATTGGAGACGATGAGCTTGATGTGAGAGAACGATGACACGTTGTCGGAGGCTGCCAAGGAATGGGACATGTGTGGGGTTGTGATTCTCACGCGACACGGTGAGCCGGTTCCAGGTGCCGGTGCCCGGACAGGCTGATTAAGGTCTGCACATGCATGGCATGAAATTTAATAATGGCATGGCATTTTTCATTATTATATTCGTGTTCTACTCAAAAAAACAAATTTAATGATATATAATATGTTATATAAAATGTAGAGTCAAGGCAACGTGCGTGCTCACTGTCGGAGACAATGAGCTGGCATGGGAGACAATGATGATGCGTCGCCGGAGGCTGCCGAGGAGTGGGACACACGTGGGGGAGGCGAGTATCACAGCTAGCTGGCTCCAGGTTTCCGGGAAGGCCCAGGCAGGCTGGAGCAACAAGTGCTAAGAAATTACATAATTGCAAATTTTTATCACTATATTCGTGTTCTACTCAAAAAAAACGAATTTAAAGATATATAATATGTTATATAAAATGTAGAGTTAAGGCAACATGCATGCTTACTGTCGGAGACAATGAGCTGGCGTGGGAGACAATGATGATGCATCGCTGGAGGCTGCCGAGGAATGGGACACACGCAGGGGAAGGCAAGTATCGCGGCTAGCCGGCTCCGGGTTTCCGGGAAGGCCCAGGCACTTGCTGGAGCGATGAGTGCTAAGAAATTACATAATTGCAAATTTTTATCACTATATTTGTGTTCTACTCAAAAAAACAAATTTAATGATATATAATATGTTATATAAAATATAGAGTTAAGGCAACGTGCATGCTCACTGTCAGAGACGATGAGCTCGACATCGGGAGACAACGATGATGCATCGTCGGAGGTTGCCGGAGAGGTGGGAAGCCTTGGGGAAGTCACGCAGATGGGCCTTACAAAAGAAAGAGCACCAGCTGGTTCCGAAAGCCTGGGGACGGGTGGATATTGCTGGGGATAGGAATTCTCAGGAACCTCCCTGTTGCGGCTAGCGGATCTTGATGAGATCCACTAGCCATGCTTCAGGGATTAGTGTGACACTCAGGTGAATAACATGTAGTTTGCTGCCAACAGGTGGCCCTTTTGAGCGGGCTTGTACGTACATTGTCACGCTCCCAAAGGGGTCATTCCCAGTAGTTTGGTTTCCACTAGTGAAAGCTGTCAGAATTTTGTACTCAGACAAATAAAACGATCTCAGAATGACTTATGCGAGAAAACAAACATAAAGCACGTATGTCGCTAAGACACAGTTGCTAAGTCCAAGCAGGAGCCCCGGGGGTAAATGCGAGCATGCGAGGGCATTCCTGGGCATTATTTCAGCCTGGAAAGTGTCCACGGGGGAAGTCCTCACATATATGAATCCTAGACCGGCAGCAGAAGAAGGCGCAAACGCGCACCCAAGCGAAGTGGGGGAAAGATGCAAAAACGCGAGCCCAAGAAATGTGCTTGAGGGGGGATATGCAACCGGAACCACCATGGATGGGTTCGCGCAAGTGAAGGAACATGCAGCGGAGCCGGTTGCTGCAGCGGAAGGGGACGTGCGGGCGGGGGCAAGCACAGCGGAGCAGATGCGCACGCTGCCAGGGCCACCTGGGTTCTTCATTTGGAAGCTAGTCATATGTCATTGAGGTGGATAGTAATACAAGGGTGTGTGGTGTGGCGGTTGTTACGTCTGTTGTTTCTACTGATCAGGGTGGGTTTGTGGGTTTGATTCCGTGATGGGGCAATTCTTTTTTCATTATTCACATGACGTTAGCAAAAAATGTTATCTGTGGACATTAATAATATAAGCAGCTTGAAACAGTCTGATCTGGGCAGGCAGCAAATATCGACAAGTCAATTTTTCATTGAGGGCCTGGCATCACCAACCCAGCAGCATGCGCATCTGCTCCGCTGTGCTTGCCCCCGCCCGCATGTCCCCTTCCGCTGCAGCAACTGGCTCCACTGCGCATTCCTTCACTTGCGTGAACCCGTCCGCGGTAGTTCCGGTTGCACATCCCCCCTCAAGCACATTTCTCGGGCTTGCGTTTTCGCATCTTTCCCCCACTTTGCTCGGGCGCGCATTTGTGCCTTCTTCCACCGCCGGTCTAGGATTCATATATGTGAGGACTTCCCCCACAGACACTTTCCGGGCTGAAATAATGCCTGGGAATGCCCTCGCGTGCTTGCATTTACCCCCGGGGCTCCCGCTCGGACTTAGCACTGTGTCTTAGTGACACACATGCTTTATGTTTGTTTTCTTGCATAAGTCATTCCGAGATCATTTTATTTGTCTGAGTACAAAATTCTGACAGCTTTCACTAGTGGAAACCAAACTACTGGGAATGACCCCTTTGGGAGTGTGACAATGTACGTACAAGCCCACTCAAAAGGGCCACCTGTTTGCCAACCTGGCTGGGTAACATCCTCCTGTAAAAATTTGTGCTTGGAGAAAGGGGTATTTTTTTGATGGGATGGCGCGCAATCCCCAGGCGCAGGTGGTGCTCCTCCCCTGCCAGTGTTTCCATCTCTACCTCTGCCTCTTCCTCGTCTCCCATGACCACAACTCGTGGAGGTGGGAGGTTAGCGTCGCCCCAAGCTGTAGTACCCGATGTGGCCTCTGTTGGTGTGGCCTGTTTTGACGTGCATGGCGGGCTCGCGCTGGAGGATCGTAGGAGCGGGTAAGACACCAGGCTGGGGAGCCGCAACAGGACCACCCCGCGCCCGCGCGTCGTCCTCCTTTCTCCTTCCTCTGCTCTCCCTCCTCGAGCTGGATGGTCTGTCTTTGACGGGCTTCTTCTTTTCCTTTTCTCTCCCCTTCTCCCTTTCGGCTGTGCATTCCCGCGTGCCCCCTTGGTAAAGCCAGCACCACTCAGGGTCGCTTCCTCGATGCGAATTCAAGCACGGGCGGCGACCGTCTCCCAGATCAGTCAGAGCTCGCCGGCACAAGCGCAGGTGCCGAAGCAGGCGTATTGGGGGTATCGGAGTCGGTGCCAGTGGAGGAACTCGAAGACGAACGAGCAGCGGATGCGGCTTGGCCAGATAACGTCAACAGTGGTTTGGGTTGTTGCTTGCCGCCTCGCCCGGACTTGCCCTTGCTTGGAGGGGATAGCGTTGGCTTGGTAGCAGGTGGAGCAGCGGATACATTTCTGGCCTCAGGTTGCTCGCTGGACCAGCCTGAGCAGACGCTTTCTGGGTAGCTGCGGCGGCAGCCACAGCCTTCTTCACGGCTCTCACGGCCGAACTTGGTGACCAGTTCCTCAGTCTTGAGGTCAACATGGCAGGATATTCAGTAGAGGCAACTAGAATCGTGTGAGCAAAATGATATCTGAAATTATACGCGCGATGGGACGAACCTAGCATTTCCAAGAGCTGATCAGCGTCGTGAGGCTCGGTTGAAGGAGCCTCCAGAGCCTACAGAAAGACGATGTATTCCCCAATTGATTCTGATTATTAGGCGAGAGAGAGAGGCTTTGAGAAGACCACGACGTACTTTGATGATGGTTGCGTTCCTACTGTCCACCTTTCCTTCTCCAGTGGCGGCTGCACCTGATATGGACCAAACTCCACCACGACTTGTAATTCCCTTTGTGCATCAATCCAGATCCTGTCATTTTGAGCTTAAGCATCGAAAAAATATGGCGAAAAGACGGACCTGCTTTGTCTTTGAATCTATGCCAATAGTACTCGCGACTGAACCTCGCAACTAATTCTTCTATCCTGAAAGCGATGTACGCACGGGAATACACGTTCTCCTTGTCCAGCCTTCAGATCCGAATCGCCCCATTGATAATGTCCATAAGTGCCCACCGAACCGCAACAATTTTGTCTGAGGTACTCACTTCTTCTTTACTTTGTCAGGATAAAACTCCTTCCAAATTACAGTATCATCGGCGACCCAGAACTGCACGGACTGCCAAAATATCTGTTCAGGGAGGTCCGGGGGCAACCTGTGCACGACGGTCTTGCGGCGTTCTGAGCCGGCGGCTTTGGACTGTCCCTGGCGCTTTTCCTTGACTTTGGACCGGGATTGGCACGTTCGTCTGTTGCACTGGGCATCGAGCGGCAGTTGCAAAGTCGGTTACACAGTGAGCCATTGGGTGAACATCGTACAGCATGTAATGGACTATCAATCACAGGGAGTTGTGGCGAAGTAGGCTATCTATAAAATTGCAAGCCCAGATGCTACGTATCACTTGTCATTGTCAACATGTCAGCGTGTCAGCACATGTCAGCCTTCATTTTGCGAATCCTTACCAAAACTGAGCGACGTCGGGCGGACAGCGGACTCTGCATATTGACGAGTTCCTTTTGTCAATCATTTGCACAGGAATGACTCATGGCCCATCGAGATCGTGATACGAGTACTCTACTCTACTGACACTTCGTCGAGGCTTCTCGGTGATCGGTGGCCGTGAGAACGCAGTGCTCATTGCTCAATTTCCTCCTCACGCTTCTTCTCACGCACCACGTGGGCATAGATCAACATTGCACTTCACGTGCCGTAGTAAAGGTCGATGTTTTGCCAGTGTTTAGCCGCTTTTCCTTGACACATCACTTGGCCGGAAGAGACTTTCGAGACAACCGCCGCAGAATGTCTGAGGTCATTCAGACATGGCTCGAACCCTGACCAATTTCTGACATGCATGACGTCCTTGGGCATGCAGTGGTGGTATGCAGTATAGCGTGACTGACCAAGATTAGCAGCCTTCTCCGCAATGACTTGTGAATGTGGAAACAGCTGGATAATCCCCGCTCCTGGCAGTCAACGACCTGGCCACGACGACTGAAACCTGGATGAACCGTGGTAGGGGTTTCATACGTCTCGCAGCATCGTCACTTGCGGAGAAGGTTGAGTACTTGCATCACTTTACTTGATCAAAGAAATTGATCAAATTCAACAAGACTAATACCTGATGGGTTGTTTGTATCTTGAATCGATCCTCTTGAATCGATCCTCTGACCGGGAATATGCTAGAACATTTATTTGGTCCGAAAGGACGCAGAACGGACAATGATCATGATATCTTCGCAGTTGTGCCTCTACCATCATACAACTACAAGTCTCCCTACTGTACTGTCTCCGTTTGGAATCTACTTAAGGTAGGGCTCACAAGGTTTCATCCAACATCACGTGATAAAAGTGACAAAATGCGTGACAAACAGAAAGTTTTGAATAACTTTCCAACAACACTATTTATAAAAAATTGGCTCTCTAGCAAATGTATATGAGTATGTTTAAGTCAGTTGCTAGAGAGCATATTTCTCATAAATTCAATGCTTGAGGAGTTATTCAAAAAGTTTGCATCTCTGGGTGGTGTGCAGGCTAGATCCGCTTGAAGATTCAAGTTCCGACGGCATGGCATTGCGCCACTTCAGACTTCCATTCAAATCACATGACGTGTGGGTGATGAAAAGAAAAAGTCACCACGCGGAATTGAACCGAGGGACTCCCCCTGCTCACTAATATAAGCAAAACACTATAACCACTACACCATTTGGCACTACCATTGCTATCCCTTTTAATAATACTTGACTAGCTGCCATGAATGAAAGGCGAAATTTTTTGAAATGAAGTGAGGGGAAAAGCAAACTTCACGCAGAAAATCTGATATTTGGTATAGATCAATGATTGTACCAGTGCACCCCATCTTATCACACATGACATCAGGCCACACCAACAAGGTTCAGCCACCCTGCGGACATCGAAATAGATCGGCGATGGGTCATGTAACACAGTGTCACACTCACGTGATGTTGGATGAAACCTTGTGAGCCCTACCTTACGATTGGCACTGAGGGGCACTTCAACGGGTTCCATTATGTTGCTGAGCACGAGTTGCATCATTCGATCTAAGATCTGGTATTGAGATACATTCTCTTCGCCCCGTCGGACTCTCAGATGCACCGAAATAAAATAAAAAAGGTACTTTCAAAATAACTTGACACATACAATATATCGCTCTGGAGGTTGTTTTGAGCGTCTATCGACCCATATCGGAATACGCACAGACCAAGTCATCTGCAACGTGTTTCTTTATCAGTCCCATCAGTACAGCAATTCTCGCCCCCGTTCACCTTCCCGAAGACGCTTCCTCAGGCTATCAATCCCAAGCAACATGTCCCAAACCCCCACTGCAACCACCTCAACCTCAAACTATCATCTCGTCTTCGACAATGCCATCGAAGCTTACAAGAAGAAGACCAAGAAAGATCTCCGCTCCCATCCACTACTCGACAAACTCCAGAACTGTGATTCCCCAGATGCCGTCCTCAGCATACTTTATGAACAAATTCCCGAGTTCGACCAATCTTGTGCTACCGATGACAAATTGACGAAGTGGCTCAATCCCACCGTCAATGTCCTCTGCACATTTTCTGGGGTCATCGGGGGTGGTATTAGCCTGGCAAGTCCCAATGAGGTCAGGGTCAAGTGGTTCAGGTCTGATATTTGATTGTCACACAGGTATCCCAGCCAGCGGGGGTCATCTTCACTGGAATTGGCGTCCTTCTCTCAGTGAGTTTTTTTTTCATTCAATACATTCTGGGACTCATCATGACGCCAAATTCTTCCAGGCGGCTAAGGCCGTTTCCGATAGTCAGGATACACTCGCCACGATCTTTGGGCGCATGGAAAACTTCTTCCGACGATTGGAGACATATGTCGGAGTGCCCCCAACTGCGGGAATGACAGATATAATAGTCAAAATCATGGTTGAGGTGCTTTGTATCCTCTCGATCGCGACAAAGGAATTAAAACAGAGCAGAGCGAGTGAGTTGATTCCTGGGGGTGTGAATTGTTCATGTCGACTTACGGTCACTTAGGGAAATACATGAAGAAGCTTGCTGGGAGGACTGACATCGAGGACGCGTTGGGTCGATTGGATCGACTTACGGAAGATGAAGTCCGGATGGCAGCTGCAGAGGGTCTGAAGGCCACTCATGAGGTCGATAACAAGGTGCAAGGAGTCGGCGACAAAGTAGATCTGATCGTCGACGGTGTGCAATTTGTTTTCAACCAGTCACTTGCATGGCACTCAATTCTATCTGACTAGGTGGTGAGAAAATCAGAAAAGAATTACAACAAGTTGCAAACGACATGGACGATCAGAAGCGTATGTTATCGTATTACCTCACTTCGTTGACTACCATTATTCAATCGCTCTCATAGGGAATCAGATACGACAAGAGCTTCGAAGTTGGCTCTCTCCCCCGGATCCGTCTATAAATTACAACACTGCGAGCGATGCCCATCACGAAGGCACCGCCCTATGGTTCATCGAAGGCGATGCCTTCAATAATTGGAAAGCATCTGGATCATTGCTGTGGCTTCACGGAAAACGTACGCTTCTCTCCTTCAGCGGATTCGTCTTTGCTAATGGACTTCTGATTTCATAGCTGGTTCCGGGAAGAGTGTACTCAGGTCCGTCTTTTCAGTCCAAATCTCGTTGTGACCTTTGTTATTGACCATCCAACAGCTCGTCAATCATCCAAGATATCAAGGCCATCTGCGATGCAGGATCAGCTCATATAGCCTACTTTTTCTTTGATTTCAAGGACAAGGGAAAGCAGGATCCCCATGCCCTACTCTGTTCGCTTGTTGTTCAGCTCAGCCATCAATCCTCATCTTTTTGCGACATTCTCTCGCGCTATCATTCATCCCACCAATCTGGCTCACAACAGCCTAGTGACCGCACATTAACACAATGCCTCGAAGACATACTCAATGTACCAGGCCGAGTCCCTGTCTATCTTATCATCGATGCACTCGATGAATGTCCCAAAACGACAGGAATTCCTTCATCGCGTCAAAAGGTCTTAGCATTTGTGAAACAGCTCGTGGAATTGAATCTTCCTAATTTACGCCTATGCGTTACAAGTCGTCCGGAAATCGACATTCGGACGTCCTTTGAGACTTTGACGTCTAACCGGATATCACTTCATGACGAGAGGGGTCAAAAACAAGATATCATTAACTTTGTCACGCCCGTAGTTCACTCGGACGAAGACATGAAGAGGTGGCGGGATGATGACAAGAAATTGGTCATTGAGACGCTTTCAGAGAGAGCTGATGGCATGTAAGGACTCAGTGGTTTGTCAGATATTTTCTAATACTTTCACTCAGGTTTCGTTGGGCCTTTGCCAACTGGAACTTTTGCGGCAATGTTTCCCACCGAGTGTGCGGCGCATTCTGGCAGAATTGCCAGAAACATTGGATGGGACATACGAGCGGATACTGCAGGAAATCCCAAAGTCGAACCGAGTACACGCTCATCGGCTCCTCCAGTGCCTCACTGTTGCCGTTCGCCCACTTCATGTTGAGGAGCTTGCAGAAGTCCTCGCAGTTGACTTTGAGGCAACGGGAGGGATCCCAAAGCTGAATGAAGATTTGCGGTGGGATGATCAAGAGCAAGCTGTGCTGTCCGCATGTTCCAGTTTGATCGCCGTTGTCTGGAATGATGACTCCCGAGTGGTTCAATTTTCACATTTCTCGGTCAAAGAATTCTTAATCTCGGATCGACTTGCCACTTCCACAATTGTCGCTGCTCGTGATTGTCATATCCTCCTCGAGCCATCGCATACGATCATGGCGCAAGCTTGTCTGAGTGTCCTACTCCGTTTGGACTACAACATCGATGAAGACTGCCTCAAGAACTTTCCTCTAGCTCGGTATGCCTCTAAACACTTTGGGGACCATACAGAGTTTGGGAACGTTTTTGCACACATACGGGACGGGATCGACGACCTCCTCGACGTAGACAAGCCCTCTTTTGCCGCATGGTTGTGGGTGCGCAAAGCGGATTTCGATGGGCCCCCGAAACGACCAGAAGCATCTTCCCTGTACCACATTGCAGGATTTGGATTTCGTGCCATGGCGGATCACCTCATTTCAAAGCGACCAGAGGATCTAAGCATCAGGGGCGGCTACGGCATTCCATTACACGCAGCATTGTTTAATGGCCATGCCGATGTCGCACTGCTGCTACTCGGCCACTGTGTGGACGTGGACGTTCGGGGCATTGAAGACCGGACTCCGTTGCACATGGCAGTGGACCATGGACTGCTCGAGGTTACTCGCATACTAATCGAGCGGGGTGCAAGTATCAATGCGCGAGATTCGAGCGACCGGACACCACTTCACCCAACCGCGGGTGGTAGATCTGGTACATTCGATGATACATATTTCGACGTGGTGCGGTATTTACTGGAGCACGGTGCGGACGCGGATGCCCAGGCCCACACCGAACACTCGACTCCCCTACATCTGGCATCGTACTGGGGAGGGTTCAAGGTTGCACGGCTACTGCTTGACCGTGGTGTAAATATCAACGTGCGGGACGAGAGGTGCCGGACACCACTACACGAAGTATTAACCGGCCTGGGCGACCCCAGCCCAGACTTCTTTGTTGATGCAGTGCGGTTTTTACTGGGTCATGGCGCAGACGTTGACGCAGAGGATAACGATCATTTCACACCTCTACATGTGATATCGCAGTCTGGCAACGTTAAAGCTGCACGGCTACTACTTGAGCATGGCGCCCGCGTAGACGCACGGGATAACAATGACTCAACCCCGCTGCATGTTGCATTACAATGTGGCGACGCCAAAGTTGCACGCGTACTGCTCGAACATGGTGCGAATACCCATGTGCAGAACAAGGAGGACCAGACACCGCAATACCTGTTATTGGCAGTATTGGGGAACACATCGCCATCAGATATTGATACCATACGGTTCTTCCTAGACCGCGGTGCAGATGTCGACACAGTTGATGACAACCACTCGACTCTTCTAGATAGGGCATCATACGATGGAAACGTCGAGGTGGCACAGCTGCTACTCGAACATGGTGCAAATGTCAATGTGCGGAACAAAGGGGGACAGACACCTCTGCACCGAGTATTGGTCGAACTCAGTGATGTCTCAGGGAGTAGTTGCTTTGATACGATACAGCTCTTGCTTGAGCATGGCGCAGGCGTTGATGCATTGGATGACGCCGAGTCGACTCCGCTTCATGTGGCATCACAATATGGCAGCGCCAAAGCTACACGGCTACTGCTCGAGTGTGGCGCAAGTGTCCATCTCCAGAACAACCAGGGCCAGACCCCCTCCCAAGTTGCGTCGGCGAACGGTCACTGGGCGATCACACAGCTGTTGTCAGAGCATTTGCATAGTGAGCAGAAGATGTGACATTTATCGCGGTACAGGTCTTCTGTAGAGTACCTAACAATCCCATCCAATTTTGTTGTATTTTACAGTCCTATAATCGAATAACTTCTGGTTTCTAACCCCCTTCACCAATGGATTAGCCTGCAAAAATCTTGGCCGTGTTTCAAGTGGGTGCTGCTAAGACGTTACAGTAGTAGCGATGGTTGCCCGGTGGCGGACAGAACCACAACTCAAGTGGGAATCTCGACAGGAGTTCCAGAGATAGAATGACGGGGACAAGTAATACATCGCCTAAGACAGACATGTAAGGGTGACATCCTCCTGCAAACATTTAGCATCGTCCTCGAGTAGGGAATGAGGCGTTTTTAAAAGCACACCTTGATGAAGATGGCGCGCCTGCCTCACGAATCCGTAGGCGGCGGTGCTCCTCCTCTGTCTCTGTTTCCACCTCTGCCTCTTCCTCTGCCCCGTCTCCCATGGCCGCGACTCGTGGAGGTGGGCGGGTTAACATCGACCGACGCTGTGGAGCCCGACGTAGCGTCAGCTGGTGAGCCTTGCTGCGATGTGCGTGGGTGGGCCTGCTTGGACTCGCGCTGGAGGATCGTAGGGGCAGATAAGACGCCAGGCTGCGGAGCTGCAGCAGGCCCGCCCCGCGCCCGTCCGTCGTCCTCCTTCCTCCTACCCCCGCCCTCCCTCTTCGAGCTAGAGGCACCATCCTTCGCGGGCTCCCTTTCCTTCTCTTTCTCCTTTTCGGCTGCGCGCTCCCGCCTGTTGCCGCCTTTCGTGACACCAGCACCACTCAAAGCCGCCTCGAACTGCCTCGACGCGAGTCCAAGCACCGGCCGCGACCGTCTTCCAGGGCCGTCAGAGCTCGCAGGTACAATGGGAGGTGCAGGTGCGGGCGTAATGGAGGCACCAGAGTCAGTGGGAGGGTTCGAAGATGAGGGGGCTGTCGATGCGGCGGCTTGACCTGCTGACGTGGACGGTGGTTTGGGTTGATGCTTGCCGCCTCGTCCAGACTTGCCTTTGTTGGGAGAAGATGGCGATGGCTTGGCCGCAGGTTGGGAAGCGGATGCGTTGCCGGCCTTAGGTCCAGACTGAGCGGACGCCTTCTGGGCGGCCGCAGCCGCAGCTGCAGCCCTCTTCGCGGCTCGTTTCCCAAGCGATGCGGTCGGCTCGCCGCCTTGTTTAGCCTCGGAAGCAGCACTGGATGCGGCGGCAGCAGCAGCGGCCTTCCTTTTGGACTCGTCCTTCTTGGATGCCTGAGCCGCGTCCTTGTAGTGAGGATGGTTCCTTTGGATCGCCTCTTTATCCCGTTGCGCAGATTTCTCCGCCTTGAGGGCGTCCAATAAAGGCGTGGAAGTCGGCATGGCGGGACGTTCAGTAGAGGCGACTAGAATCGTATGAGCGAAATGATGTGTGAAATATACGCGTGATGGGACGGACCTAGCATCTCGATGAGCTGGTCAGCGTCGTGAGGCTTGGTTGAAGGAGCCTCTAGAGACTGTAGAAATGCGATGTACTCCTCATCTGATTCAGATGATTAGGTGAGAGAGGCTTCAAGGAAATGACGACGTACCTTGATCGATGGTCGCGTTTCTACTGTCTACTTTTTTCTTCTCCAGTGCCAGCTTTTGATATGGAGCAAACTCCACCACGGCTTGGGATTCGTTCCCTTTGTGGGTCAAACCAGATCGCGACATCTTGAGCCCAAGCATCGAAAGAAGATGGTGAAAAGACAGACCTGCTTTGTCCTTGAATATATGCCCATCGTACTCGCGGCTAAACTTCGCAACTAAGTCCTCTGTCCTGAAAGCGATGTATGCACGGGAGTACACGTTCTCCTTGTTCAGCCTTCAGATCCGAGTCGCACCATCAATGATATCCATGAGTGCCCATCAAATCGCAATAATCTTTGCCAGAGGAACCCACTTCTTCTTCACTTTGCCAGGATAAAACTCCTTCCAAATGACGGTTTCATCGGTGACCCAGGTCTGCACGGACTGCCAAAAGATCTGTTCGGGGAGGTTCGGGGGCAACCTTCGCACGAGGGTCTTGAGGCGTTCTGCGCCGGCAGCTTTAGACGGTCCCTGGCGCTTTTCCTTGGCTTTGGACCTGGATTGAGATTTCTTGGTAGGTTCGGCGGTTGCACTGGGCATTGAGAGGCAGTTGCAATGTCGGCTATACAGCAAGCCACTGGGTGAGTTGGTCGTATGTACAGCACAGTATGATACTGTCAATCGCTGGGAATTGTGGCTTAGTGGGCTAGCCAGATTTGGAAAGCGGTGAGACACGTGTCATTAATTGAGAAACTGGTCCCTTACGACGTTGAGCGACGTTGGGCGCCGCGCTGCATCTCAACGACCTTGTTTTTGTCAATCGTTCGCCAAGCAAACTATCTTGATTATGACTCGATGGGATCATGACACGAGCACTCTGCTGCTTTGTTGAAAGCTGCCCTGCTGTTCTCGCCTTCTCAATGGTGGTACCGGTCACTGTTGAACTTTTGAAAAGCCATTCAGCGTCAAGGGCATTTGAATCCCAAGCTCCGTGTGCAACAATGACCTTGCCAAGCCCAAGGGCCTGGGACCACGACAATCCTAAAGGGCCAAATTAACGTCATATTGGCTCGCACGTTGCGTAATTTCTCATGAGTTTGGACGATGCCACGTTGAGAATCCTTGAGAGTAAGAAAAAAATATCCCAATTACACAGTTCGTCTATTAATGAAAGAAGAGAGGACCAGGGCTATGCAGAACGCAAATAGGACTGGCGAGTGGTATGGTACGAACATATGCCAAGACACGGCGACCCGAAAATGCTCATGAGTAGATCAGCTAGCGTGAGACCTCCATATTGCGGAAGGGTATATAACGTAATCAAAGGAAGAAGACGAAGGTAATGGCAGCGATGCCAGTAGCAGTGAGAACGCGGGGCACTGTAATGTGACCAGCACCACTGCTGGAGGACTTGGCTGTCGCAGCACTGCTGGCGGCGGTACTTGCCTTGGCAGTGGATGGTGTTGAGCCAGTGCTTGAGGCACGAGTTGCCGATGCTGCAGACGCGGAACCACTAGCAGCCGCGGTTGAGGCGGCACCTGAGGCTGTTGCTGCTCCACTGATTTGGGCCTGGACGGTGGCATTAAAAGTACCAGTCATGCCGGTGAGACTATTCAAATTTTGAGAGGTGAGTTGAAATCAAGTAGCGGATGACGCACCTGAACTTGGCAGAGAAAGCCTCAGCCATGAACTGGGGCTGGGTGGGGTCTTGGAAGCTATTAGATGTGAACCTGATGAAGCTATCAAAGGGGGTTGGCTATGTCACCGGGAAAAAAAAGCGAATAACACTCACTAGGAGTCGAAATTGGGTCCAACAGTGGCATCAGGTGTCCAGGTTTGAGAGCTAACCTTGGAAACATCAACGTTCTGGGCTATCAATTGGAGGAGAGTCTATGGAGGATTTAGCATAAAGAGAAAGAGGAAATGGAATAGAGTAGACCTGCTGTTGCTGGCTACCAGCAAATAGACCAATGGAAGCCGGGCCAAATGATGCAAGGGAAGGAGAGGAACCATCATCCTGCCAGGCGATCGTCGCCTGCTGACCGGCAGGTATAGACGAGGAAGCAGTGGGGTTGGTTATCTTAGAGAGAAAATGAGCGTGAGATCGTTAACGACATCGTGAAACACGTACGAAAACGGTCGCTTGGGCAAGAGGAGCAACCGCGGCGAGAGAAAGAATAAGAAGAGAAGATAGCATTTTGATGTCTTTCGGTTAGAAGAGAACGAATGGAAGGAGGAAAAGAGAGTGGAGTGCGCTGAAAGCGACGATTTGCAATGGATGGTGCAAGAAGATGAAGGAGAGGAGAAAAAAGAGGGACAGGTTGTCATTTATATGGTCGACCGACGGCAAATTCAAGGCACACGGCGCCGGGAAACGGAACGCTACAAAAAAACTTTCATTTCTATTTTTGATTTGGGCGCTCGCGTGTGTGACACCATGAGAGATGACATGTGGGCAGTCTTCCGACATGCGGGTCCGGCACAGCCTCCAATATCACTCTATACGTGTGTTTTTCATCTCACTGCACGATCCCGAGGAGGTAAGGTCGGTGTTAGATGAGAAAACTCGCTGTGATCCAAATTTAGGTCGTTGTTCGGAACGGTGTTACCATAGTATTCGCCTGCCACTTCTATCAGCCAAGCGCAAATGTAAACAATGCTCCCCCGGCTCCAGCCAGGCATGGAAGTGCACTCCACCACGCTACTCTCTGCTGGCCAGCCACCGACCCGAGGTTGATTCCTCGTGTCCCTCCCGTGTCACCCACACTCCTTTTGTCTCCCTCCCCCCTTGTCCTCCCATACATCGTCGGCCGAATGCGTGTCGTCCCTGGCTTTGCGCCCACGAGTCTTGTCTTGGCGTTACTGCGGACTGTGTCTGGATCACTTTTCGTGCGCTAATCTCCTCTAATGCTCATGGAATTGATCTGAACTCCCCCCCCCCCCGGAATTGCAGGTAGTTAACCCTACGCAACAGACTGTTTGTCATGGTGGGCAGTCCTGTCCCGTTGAGTGGTTGGACGATGGCGAAGGGCCCCTCCTGACGACCATGGGCCCGTGCTACGTCGCGTTGTTCGCGGGAAATGAGGTTTGTTTCCACCTCCCATGACGAATCAAATTCGGATTAATGGCCATACAGAAGTTGATACAACAGATTGAACCAGTCGACGTTTCAGCAACTCACTCACTCACGTTCACGGTGAGCCTACGTTCCGAGCGAGCCATGATTTTGTACTAATATTTTCCAAAGCCAAATCCTTTTGCCAGCCCTGACTCACATACCTAGTACGGACCCTGCGAGGGACATGACGCCTTACTGACATTATCTCTAATAGCTATATCGCGTTCATCTCGATCAACTCATCGGATTCCCCCCAGCCGTTGCAAGCGTTTTCACCCTTCTTCACGTCCGTGTGCTCTTTGATGTTTTCCGTATTGATTTGCTTATCGACCAACTTAGACTCGATGGGATGAGTGGCTCGTTCAACTCGCCAGTTCCCGAGTTGACATCTTCGATACCTGCACCGTCCTCCTTGCTGACCGCACAACCCAATCCGATCTCCACCTCGTTAATCTATGGGACCACCTCATCCTCGACACCGACAACCACCTCTCCATCACCCCAGCCATCATCCTCTGGTCCAAGTTCAAGTCCAACATCTCCATCGTCGACGCCCTCACCAACTGCTACCTCTTCTCGTTCGAATTCCGCGACGCGGCAGTGTTTACCGCTTTGGGTCATTACCTTGGTCGGTTTCTCCATTTCGTTCTTCGTATAGACCCGGTCGTCTTCAGAAGACGGCTTGGTCGCGTGTTGTTCTTGCGTTGGATTCGTCAGTCGTTAGTTAACTGTAGCTCTATAACTTATACGTCTGCAGCTTACTATCGAACGTAGTGGTTAGCATGCTTTCTTTGCTATTGTTCTTCGTAGTATACCCATTAATCTGAGCACCGAGGTCGTCGACAAATAAAACGTTGCTACGATCGGGGCATCCGGAATGTCGCTTACTCGCGGAAAGGCGCCGCGGGTTGCGCTGCGTCACAAATTAACGGGACCGTGTCTTTGAGTCCCGCGCTTCTCCTTCCCAGAGGTACCCCCGATCTTGAGCCCGTGACCTCGGGATTGAATGTCTTTCCCCCAAGATGATATCGACGATACTCAGGTTAGCACGTTCCCAAGCTGTTTCTTGTGCGCACTGATGCCGCCCTAGCATGTCATTTACATCCCATGCGACGAAACTGCTATGGGTGCGTAGCACGCTCATCCCAGTCTGTATAGCAATATCTCAGAACTCTATACCAATAGGACCTGACGGCAACGGTGATGATACCGATCAGCTACCAGTCGAAGGATATTCTCCTTTTGACGAAAGAGACTTGCCAGGAGGCTATGTCGCACGCTTCAAGTTATACAGTGTTGCGTGGAATGCTTGTCTCGAGAGGGTTGAGGTATGCACCGTTCCTTTTTATCCACTCTGCGCCGATGTTTGCAACTTGGTATCTTTAGCATATTGTAAACTCTCTTCATGCACCCGTTTTGGATGAAATTGTTGGTTCCGTGCATCGGGCATACGACGACGTTCTCCCTGGTTTGCCCTACCCTGAGCTACCTGTAGTTGCGATATCAGGTGCGTTCTTCTTAGCTGTGTGACGACAAGGAGTTAAATGTCCAGGAATAGGCTCCTCAACAAGCCAAGGATTCGTAGCTAACGTTGCCACCCGACTAGAGGCAAATCCCACCGAAGAGACGGAAGACGAGGACCCACCACCTAGCTCGTACATCGCCCATCTTTACCCATCCGACTGCTCGAACATCATGTCTACCATGAAAACTCTGGTCACAGGCTTCGTCGACCGCCCTCCTAACGGCCAAGACGGTGAGAGTGTAGTCATACCACACTTTCCTGAGCCGAGGTGTTGTGCTCCTCAGTAAAACGAAAACCCACGACATCGTTAGCCAACTACGATATTGAGCTACTCAAGGCCTGGCATGGCGTTCTCCGAGATGCCTCCGGTAGGCCCTGTGTATGTTCAGAGGACGAGCATGATGCTGACATCTCAGATGGCCCTGAGCCTCCACCACAGCTTGTGGTCTTCCTTCATGAGTTCGAACAATTTGACGAAGCTGTCATTCAGGACTTGTTCTATATCTGCAGGTAAGCGGGGATCCCTTTGGTCATCACGCCGCTCAATCACGTCTTAGTTCCTACGTGCCACAACTTCCCCTCGTCTTCATCTTGGCATTATCATCACCGCACAATTCCTTTCTCCATGCGACATACCCGCAGTCCGTGCTGTCGTTACTCCGGGTGGATACTTTCACAGTTCCGTTAGGGACTGCCCTTTTGGAGAAGGTAATCGCCGAGGTAGGTGGGAGACGTCCATCAGTTCGATATGCCATGTAATCGCCCCTCCCCACAGACGTTCTTCGACCTTCATTTCGAGCCAGATATCATGGTTGGTCCCGCAGCCCTCGATTTCCTAACCGACTTTTTCTGTCGAAACTCCGCTTCCGTGGAAGGTGTCCTGTCGACCCTTCAGCTAGCCCACCTGAAGCACTTCGATGAGCCACTCAGCATTTTCACGCGAGACGAACGGCTCGACACTTCATCCGCCGAACACGCCATCGAGAAGCTCTCAGACCCCAAGGCGGCCATCTTCCTCGTTTCGCTGTTTTCGCGGGCATTCGGTCCCCAGGAATTGGCATCGAACGAAGACGGCTGGCCTGTGAACGACGTCGCCGGTCTGTTGGCTTCCGTAGCTGACGCACGAGCCGACTTTCGCTCTCGCCTGCGCCGGCTGAAGCTCGCATTCGGCGTGATGCGCAAGGTGCAAAAGGTGATGCTCGATCTGGGTTATCGGGGAGCGGGATCGGACAAGACCCCGCTCGAGATGATGAGCGCAAGCCTGAGGGGCGGCCTGGCGCGCGAAGGGAAATATTTGGGGATGATGACCAGGTCAGCCATGTTTTTTTACATTTATCCAACCCGATCCCTGTTTTTGCTCAACTCCGCGGGTGGAACGCGCAGGAAACTGTCCGGCGAAAAGCTCCCGGTCTTGCTGCGGGAACTGCGCTCGTTCCTCGATGAGATCCCAGATCACCTAGAGGGTATTCACGAGGCGCGACAGCGTGTGGAAACCGCTTCCAGGCTGCTCGAGGACGAGGACGAGGGGGGATGGTCCAACAACGTGCAGGTCGCAGAGGAGTTTGGGGATTGGCTCGTTGGCTACTTCCAGTCAGCTCTTTTTCTTCCGGCCGCGTTTTTCTCTCCTTTCCGCGGGGGAGCTGATGCACAATGTTCCCAGGGAACACATCATCAATTTGGAGGACCTTCGTCTGTGGGAGATCTGGTATACGGGATCGACCCCATTTCCCTCCGAGGTCAGTCCCCGCCCTCCCCTGCGCCTTCTCTCTCTTATTCATGCCCATTGGTGATTTTGGCCACAGATGCTTAACCCCGCTCCCCGCGCCACCATCGTCTCGGCACTACTCCAGCCCCACACGTTCCTTCCTCCGACCCAAGATGACCCGAGGGTGACCCAGCGCGTGCCCATCTGGAAGCTGCCCGACGCGAGCATCCTCTTCCGGCGATACCTCGAGGCGGGACGCATGATCAACGTATACGACTGGTACGAGTCGTTCTCGCAGGTCATCGAGAACCAGCGGAGTCACCTCGCACCGTCTGCCGACGGTGGGGAGAACGGTGCTCAAGGGGACGAGGACGAGGAAGAGTGGAAGATGCACGTGCAGGCGCGGTTCATGCGTGCGTTGCATACGCTGGACTTTGTTGGGCTTGTCAAGCACACCGGGCGGAAGGCAGAACATGTCATGCGGACTGTGTACGACGTACCAGAATAGAGCCATCATTCACGCCTTTCGAAAGGCCACGCAAGTAAGAAAAAGCCCCCCAAAAAACTGATGCATATGACGAGACTACTAAGAAACGTACAGTATCGCCACGCGAAATGGGTGAATGAAATTGCGAGATATTACTTAATTCTCATCCATTTGAGCCACGACGACCACTTCTTACTCCTTTTCTTTCTCCTCCGATTGGTAACCAGAGGCATTCGCTCTGCTTCTTCGGCGGTGATGGAAACAATGTCTTCCTCCATGGAATCTTCGACGGACTCGTCTTCCGGCGGGGAGTCTGTCAGTGGATGGCCAAAGTCATCAATGCCGAGTCTGCGTTGGCGAACTTTCCAGCAGAGGCACATGACGAGGAGGACACCTTGCATGAGGGCTGCAACGAGGAACATGATCCAACCTGTGGCACAAACGTAAGAACGGGAGTGAGAGCGATGGTCGACGATCAGTCTTACTCGTCCAATTTGTACCTAGCCTGGATCGAGGTGAGTCATGCCCTCGACTGGCGGAATAGTCATAATACCCACCGGATCGTGATGCTGTACACCATGATGAAACCTCCGGGCGTCTGGATCAACATCATAGGTATGCTGAGCGCGCCGACGAGCTTGAGGCGATAGGTGTGTACGATCTGAGGGGCATATTGGAATGCCGCGAGAAGAGCGGATGAGACGCCGAGGAAGATAGCCCAAGTGTTCATCTGCGATTGAATGACGCCCGGGTCCGGAGAGTCGGAGAACTCAGATAGTATTAGCATGAGCGTGACGAAAGTACAAAATGCTCTGTGATTCAGATACGCGTGAGTGGACCGGCTTTGCACCAGTGAAGGACTGACAGATGAATGGCGACTATCCACGACAGGATGACGGAGAGGCGCCAAGTGTCCGACTTGATGTCGGTCCTGACACGTTCTGAGGGCCGCGATTCGTCGGCATCAATATCTAGTGTGACATATTTGAGATGAGGCGGAAAGTAGATTATGTAGAGGACCAGGCTGTGCGGGTCAGTTAGTTTGTAGTGGCTAGGTGCATGTGGCAGAACAAAACGTACATGACGGTGAATAAGAACCACTGGGTTCCGACCTGGATGATCCCCGCTACGAGCTCGAGACAGTCCAACGGGCCCTGGTACTCAGTGAGCTGTGGTTATACAATGGCATAGGGGCAAGCGGAGACTCACAGAGAGGAAACAACACCCGATTAAGATGTGTTGCATGACAACCCTGTGGAACGTAAATGAGAAACGCCCCCACGGTAGGAACGAGAAGGGGGGGACGCCGAGCATACATGTTGAGCATGCCCGATGCGGAAGAAGTGCTTCCGAGGAGTAGAAACCATGGGCTGAATCCCTCCGAAGTGCCCTTGGAGATGATGCGGTAGTGCTTCGTGGCGCAGGTCAAGGGCGGCGTCGTCGATACGATCAATCAAATTTACGCGCGGAGAGAGAAAGAAAGACGTTACCTGAGGGAGGTAGGAGACCCAGAGCCCAATAATGAGGCCACCTGTGAGAACATCCGAGAACCAGTCATGCATCTGGAAGGAAAAGTAGCAAACACGTGAGTGCGCAGTCGTCCGGCACAGTGGGGTAGAGAGCCCACCGAGGGGCATGGTGGACCCATGATGGTTGAGGTGAGTAAGTGTGCTGGTGCAGCTGGCAGTGGGTGCAACGTGTTCCCTTGTCGTACACGCTGCCTCCAGCCTGCTGCGCGCAATTGCCCAATTGACGCGTTCGCTGGTTTCAGGGGTCCCACTGTGACCAAATATATACAAATACCTTGGCCGTTGCGGCCGGAACACTGCCGGCCGGAACGTTAACCGGATCATCCACGTCACGTTCAATTACACGTGATTTCGCGCGTCTCAATTCGAGTTTCAAATCACGTCTCAAAGTTTTCCGTCTAGGCCGCAGCGACGGGCAAGAAAAATGCTTCGAGTTGCTGGTGCTCGTGGTGTGCTGAAAAGAGCGCAGACTCGTTCTATCCGATTATCTCCATGCCTACGGAACGAGGACGTAGATCTCAGCTCTATCGAGCGCGTCTCGGATCAAGTCGACGTGTGCATTGTCGGCGGAGGTCCCGCAGGTCTCAGTGCCGCAATTCGGCTCAAGCAGCTTGAACAGGAGGGGGGAAAGGAGGTCCGTGTTGTGGTCGTCGAAAAAGGGGGCGAAATCGGTGAGCATACTTTGGTGCGGCTATGGTCAATCTGAACACCATTGCCTAGGTTCGCACATACTCTCTGGCGCTGTTGTCGAGCCTCGTGCCCTGAACGAGCTCATCCCCAATTGGAGAGATAGAGATGGCCATCCCCTGACACAGCCTGCAATCTCGTCATCGATGCGGTTCTTTACGCCGCGCTATTCCTTCCCGATTCCACACCCACCGCAAATGGGCAACAAGGGCAATTATATTGTCTCTCTCTCTCAGTTCACATCGTGGCTCGGCGGGATTGCTGAAGAGCTTGGCGTAGAACTCTACCCTGGATTCGCGGGCTCATCACTCCTGTACTCCGAGGATGGCCACGCAGTCGGTGGTGTGAGACTGAACGATGTGGGCATCGATCGGAAGGGAAAACCAAAGGACAACTTCGAACCTGGTATGGAGTTCCGTGCAAAAGTTACCCTCCTGGCCGAGGGAGCGCGGGGGTCTCTCACAAAGACGGCACTCCGCCGCTTCGACCTTCAGAAAGATTCAGACCCACAGACATACGGTTTTGGAGTCAAGGAGGTTTGGCGCGTAGATCCAAGCCAGTATCGCCCTGGCGAAGTTGTTCACACCATGGGTTGGCCCCTCGACACGCATACCTACGGCGGTGGATGGGTGTATCATATGGCTGACGGACTGGTTAGTCTTGGTCTCGTTATTGGGCTCGACTACGCCAACCCCTATTTGAGTCCATACCGGGAACTCCAGGTGAGTATCAATATCAACGTTTGCGAGCTCTCCCCCTTTTCATAACGCTCCGACAGCGCATGAAACACCATCCGTATTTTTCCAAGCTTCTCTCAGGAGACTCCACCCGCATCGCGTACGGTGCGCGCACTCTGAACGAGGGTGGCCTTCAATCTGTACCAAAGTTACACTTCCCTGGCGGCGCTTTAATTGGGTGCTCTGCCGGGTTTGTGAACATTGCTAAGATTAAAGGGACTCATAACGCCATGAAAACGGGCATGCTGGCAGCCGAAGCCGCCTTTGACGCTCTTCCGGCCGACAGTAGCGCTCCCGCCGATATGAGTGCCTATGAGAAGGCTTTCAAGGAGAGTTGGGTCTACTCTGATTTGTATGAGGTGCGAAACCTACGACCGTCGTTCAACACACCTCTCGGAATATTCGGTGGTATTGCATACTCCGGCATCGATACCCTTCTACTCAAGGGCCGAACCCCATGGACATTCCGCAACTCTCCCATGACCGACGCCGCTCATACACATCGAGCGTCCCAATGTACCCCGATCGACTATCCACCACCACAACCTCCGCTGTCAACAGACCTTATGACCGCACTCGCTCTTACTGGGACAAATCATGCCGAGGATCAGCCCGCACATCTTCGTGTGAGGACGGAAGAGGACGGTGGAGTCGAGATTTCGGAACGCCGCAGAGAGCATGTGCAGGTTAATGTGGAGGAATATGCCGGGCTGTTAGGGAGGGCATGCCCTGCGGGCGTGTATGAGTATGTGGACGACGAGGACGGGTCATCAGGGAAGGATGGGTGGGGGGGGAAGAAACTTGTGATCAACGCCCAGGTGAACAGTTTCCCCTCACATGGCATTGAGCGCTAACCGTTGTTGTCTAGAACTGCATCCACTGTAAGCTCTGTGACGTTAAAGTTCCAACTCAGGATATCCAATGGACTGTGCCAGAAGGTGGCGGAGGTCCAAAATATAGTCCGTCCTCCCCTTACTCTGTCCCCCCTTCTTCTCATCTCATTCCCCTCCTAGCTGTTACTTAGCCCCACAAACCCACCACAGCGACGGGTGGCTATGTCTCACATTCACTATTACGGCCAGCTTTGGAATAGACAATATTCGTGCGTGCACAGCGACGTTTTGCGGTAGGGTGGCGAGGTTGGGGGAAAGGGTAGTCCAACCTGTGTTGGTAATTCCGTTGGCAGCAAGCAGAGAACACAAATACCTTCAACATTCCCCTCCTACAACCGCGTGTCCGCCTGACCCCTCTGCCACTAGGGTCTACGCCAACTCCAGACCCCTCGATCGTATGTCCTGCGACGAAAGCCCGGCGAGGAAGTCACAACGCCCCTACCTGCAAGTAAAACCCGTCTTCGCAGTCACTGCAGGGTAGGGGTTTGTGGAATTAATCGATTTCTGTGTGTCAGACGTTCAGCGGAATATACTTGTAATAGAAAGCGGACGCTGAGGTTGCAGAGCAGTTTGGAAGGGAGGGGGTGGTATGAGTACACGTACGACAACACACCCTTCTGACCCATCTTCGCCCCTTCCCAACTGAGTCTAGGGCCTTGGTCTATTGTAAGATCTTGTAGAATGGGGTAGGTGTCACCTACTACCACTGGGGGCCCTATGCGGGACTCCTGGATAAGGTGTTTGTCCCCTAGAGTCAGTCAATTGGGAATGAGTATAATGATCGAATAAGGGCACACCAGGACGTGACCACGGGCAGAGCTTGGAGTGTCGACGCCGTTGTTGTGGGCCACCATTGCCCCACCTCCACCGTGCACACGACATCATTGTCGAGTCAGAGGGCAGTTTTCCTGCTGGAAACCTCTGTCTGGGCCACGTCACGGTTGCCGACATGGGGATTGGGTCCGAGGTTGCATACCCCGTAAGGTTTGATGAATGTTGGGTGAGCCACAGTTCTAGAGTTGTTGGTCGTGTGCACAAAAAAGGGATCGGTTCCTCCCTACACCGTAGCCGCGGCCCTGAACACGGAAGTTGATCGAGGGGAATTGTGCCTCTTCTCTTCGTCTTCGACTCTTCGACCCACGCGGAAATGTGTATACACATTAACCCGCTGCCCCTATTAACTACGCACTGATCCCTCGATACTGCGCCGTGGTGGTAATGTCCCGTTCAAGCACTCCCCTGCCCTCATTTTTCCCCAAGGAATATCATTCTACCGAACCAGCGTCTGGAGTTATTCCAGCACCTGAGTGGTGTTGAGAAAATAATTCTTCAACGGCCTCGTACATATTGGCGAAGGGAGCTCCGCGACTGCGTCGCCCCCCATCGGCCACGGGCGAAGTCGAGTGGCGCCATGCCATAAAATGAAGCGGCGTTCTATCCGCTAAAGCCAGGCGCGGTTCTGGCCCCGAGTCAAGGATTCCTGGACGACATGTGCAGAAGGGGTTCACCTCAAATGTTCGGGGCGGCGTCGTTATCTATCTGATCTTGACACGTCCGCAATGGCTAGTCCTCACCGCGGTGTAGGTATCCTGGAACTCGAGCGAAGCATAAATTCCCTGAGCAACACCAATTCCATGGTCTACCCACAGCAGACTCGGACGTTCTATCTGGGGTTGCGACCTGGCGGAAATGAGGTTCGTTCCAATTTTAAATCTATCGCATCAAATTGGCATGTGGAAAACGGGGGGTGCCCCTGTGACTTACCTCATAAAGGTGCACCTGTGTGCTAAATTCACATTCTGAATCAGAGTCATGACATGAGGTCAACGGCGAACGCGAGGCATTTGATATCCAATGCCTACGTCCTAATAAAATTAGATCCCCGCTATCTGTGCTTTGGGCTATTTTCGATGTTAATTCGAATATTTTATGAGCCTAGAGGAATATGACGAGTGAACTCCTTACCTTACCTTACCTTTGAACTTTTGCAGTGGGCGCTAGCAATCGTAGGAAAGATGCCGGTTCGGCCCGGACGGCCCCCGCCGATGAGAAGCGACTGTCACTGCTTGCTCCCATCACTTTTCTCATGCCCTATAGCCACCATTCGCACTCTGGACAATTCTGTAAGCACGCCACTGGCTCGTTGGAAGACGTAGTGAAGGAGGCATCAAATCAAGGCTTCGAGATCTATGGTCTCACTGAACATGCGCCGCGTTACCGCGTTAGAGATCTTTATCCAGAGGAGGTGATGAGTCCGCCATGTCCCGTGGTTGTGATGTACTAACTTTTTCTAAGAATGATATCTCCGTTGAAGACCTAATGGCGCAATTTGAGGCCTTCTTGAATGAGGCTCACCGCCTCCGTCGTGACTATGCCTCGACCCTCAGGCTCCTTGTTGGTCTCGAGACCGAATATATTTCCGCTCTGGATATCGATGGTTTGTCGAAGCTTTTGCAAGCCCATGAGGGTCGCATCGACTACATCGTGGGATCTATTCACCATGTCAACGGGATTCCAATTGATTTTGA
>Ga0307510_10000440_pt1 | contig 40216 bp, 20 predicted proteins | sample 12_EM_MG_FD_207224 | JGI IMG/M metagenome (GOLD analysis project Ga0307510, IMG submission 207224) | Populus trichocarpa ectomycorrhiza microbial communities from riparian zone in the Pacific Northwest, United States - 12_EM | ecosystem: Host-associated > Plants > Roots > Unclassified | place...
AAATTTTCAACTTAACAATAAAATTGATAATTAATGTGAAACACACCCATTAAATAAGTCATTATTTATTTCATTATAAAACACCTAAGTTACAAAAATTGAACTCAATTTCATCAAATGACAAATAAATATTTTTTTTTTTAATTTTAAACAAACCCTAACATGTACAAATTATACATTTATACAACAAATTTCTAAAGGAAAAAGCTATAAAACAAGTGTACACATTAACAAACTACATATACTACATAAAATGCTAAAAAATAATATTTTAAAAATGAATTACAACAAAAAATGGGTAGTTTTGATTACTTGATGTGGCGAATCTTCAAAAACAAATTGAGTCACAACAGGGATATTAAGAGACTGAGTGTTGGAGTGGCCAGATTTATGATGACGAGAGCTTGATTTGTGACAAAATAAGGTATTGTGTGTTGTTTCCACAGAAGAAGAAGAAGAAGAAGAAGAATGGAAGAGAAGGGGTCGTCTGTCAGGTTATAATTTAAATATTAACAAAGGATTCACCGACAGGTATTAGGGACGGGCATATATTTCCTCAGTAATTTCATCTGTAATAATGACATGTCATTTTTCTTACTTTCTTTTTTCATTTCTTTATTTCCAACTATAATTCCCTCGGTAGTTATCAACAAAAAATTTCATCGTTGAATATCAAGGGAAATAGTGAGATAGTATTATGTTGGTAAATATCATTGTAATTTACTAATAATATTGTTTGCATCGGTATTTTTGTTTGTATTTGATAATTTTCTAATAGTATACATGATTTTTCCAAACACTGAAAATTAAAGCATAATTGTTGTGTTCTAACTTTCAAGAAGGCTAAACAAACCCTTTGTTTTCTTTTCCTCGTTAGATATTTATAGTGCTCGATGCAGGAGCATTAGTTAGGAAATTAAATATTTTCCTTAGTAATTTTATGTTTTTTTATTAAAAATGAGATATTAAATAAGTTTAAAAATATAAAAATAGTTGGGACAAGAAAAATATGTTTTTTTTTGTTTTGAAATGATATAAATTCATTTTAAAATTATTAAAAATAAATATTTATTTTTATGTCTCCATCAATATCCTTTAAACCAAACACGTTTCTATTCTTTTGTATTAAGACACTAACCAAACGCAAATCAAAGATCTCCTACGATTTGCTTAAATCTCTACAAAGGATCAATGAGTCCAGACAATGATTCGAAGAGCTTCAAGACAAGCTTCATGTCCAAAGTTTTTCCTTTCAATGGGGGCAAGGGCGGAGCCTTTCACAAGGCTCTGGTGGGCTGAAGCCCAAGTAGGATAAAAAAAACTCAATAACCTATTTTCTCTTAATCTTTTAAATTAAACATAAACAACAATAATTAATTAGTCGTCCACTTTTCCTTTGTCTTTTACAGCAAACCTACCTAGATATAAATAATTAATTGGCTCACATGTCTTCCAAGTAACTTAGGGTTTTAGTTTTTTTCTTCTCAACAATATACAATTTTAGCTTAGATTTTGAAGAAGAATCTATACAGAGAGCCGCAAGAGTGTAAAATCATTAGGTAAGAATTTACAAGCCTTGACTTTTCATTTTAAATTCAATGTTTCACATTCATTGCAGTAGACTGTACCCTAGAAATCTAATAGTTTGAATACGTTCAGTTTTTTTAATGCTCTAATAGGTCTCAATTCAATTTCCCAAATGTATTCCCATATATCAAAAACCCTGATTTGGTTGGTAATATAGGTCATGTTAAAGCTAATAGCTTTGTGAGAAATTACTGCGCTGAAAAGAATTGTGAAGCTAGGTTTGGTGAATGGACTGAGGATATAAAATCTTTGTAAACCCAATTCGAGATGATAATATTATAAATTTGTGCAAATTTTTTAATAAAAAGTTTAAAATTATTAGTGGAGTAAATGGACGGATGCTAACGCACCAGTACTAATAATTTACTGGTTATTTCAAAGATAAGTTCCCCAAATCTACCAGTAGTCTGCATCACTAGTCTATCCTTGTATATTCTACATTTCATGAATATTCTATTATGGCATTAGTATCTTTTCATCTTGCACCTGACTTTCCTAATCCCTTTTACTTGAATAGGTTATAAATTATAATGGAAAATCAAGGAAGCAAGAGAGAAAAAATTATGTTTTCATTCTTTAAACCAAACGAACAAACATCAACCAGTAAATAACATTCTCTATCTAATGTTGATGTCTCAAATTGTAGTGAACAACCCCCTTTCAAATCTCAAAGAATTGAAATTGATGTTAATACTCTTGAACGAGATCTTGGGTTATGAATTCCAGTGTGGAAACATCTTATTAATCAACAAGATGAAATTAGAAGAGCTTATATCAAAATGGGTCTATATCAACCTAAGTTAGCAGAGCATCCAAGGACTGAATCAGGGAGACAGTATCGTCGATTTCAATACACTTGGTTTGATCAATTTCCTTGGCTAGAGTGCTCTCCATCAAAGGATGCAGTATTTTGTTTTACATGCTTTATCTTTGAAAATAAAGTGCCTCGTCATCTCACATTCACCACCGAAGGCTTTAGAAGTTGGAAGATGGTTAATGATGGGGTTAGATGTGCACTTCTGATGCATGTGGGAAGTCCCACTTCACCATATAATAATGTTGTGAAATCTGCTAAAGATTTAATAAAAGTAAGTAGACATATTGATAAAGTGTTGAATGCACAAACTGTTGAAGAAGTTCAGAAAAATCGGTTAAGACTTACTACAACAATTGAAAGTGTTCTATGGCTTAGCTTACAAGCATGTGCATTCAGAGGTCATAATGAATCTTTGGCTTTTAATAATCGAGGCAATTTTGTGGAGATGATAAGACTTATGGGGAGACTGAATGTTGACATTGATAATGTTGTCTTAGAAAAAGCTCCGAAAAATACAAAGTATACCTCGCCGACTATTCAAAAAGAGATTTTGCATATTCTCACGAACAAAGTGGGGAAAAAGATTTGTGAAGAAGTTAGAGATGCAAAGTTTTGTATTTTGATTGACGAAGCCAAAGATGCATCAAATAAAGAATAAATGGCTATTGTTTTGAGATTTGTTGACATTCAGGGTTTTGTACGAGAGCTATTTTTTTGGTATTGTGCATGTTTCAGATACTACTTCTTCAACACTTAAAAAAGAAATTTGTGATGTGCCCACTCGATATAACTTGCATATTCTCAATATGCGAGGTCAGGGGTATGATGGTGCTATCAATATGCTTGGCGCATGGAATGGACTACAAGCTCTATTTCTCAGAGATTGTCCTTATGCATATTATGTATATTGCTTTGCTCATTGACTACACTGGCATTAGTTGCAGCAGCTGGAAATGAGATTTCTATTTGGTTATTTTTCTCAAAATTGACAACCATTATCAATCTTATTAGTGCTTCTCCCAAACATCATACCGAGTTACATGATGCTCAGACTATAGAAATTGCACATATGGTAGCTACTGGAGAACGTGAGACTGGTAGAGGGGCTAATCAAATCGGTAATTTACATCGAAATGGAACTACTTGCTGGAGCTCTCATTTTGATTCTATTTGTAGTTTAATACATATGTATGGTGCAACTATTACTGTGCTTGAAAGTATGGTTCAAGAAAGATCTTCTAACTCTATACGTGGAGAAGCTGGTGGTTGTTTGATTGTGATGAAATCTTTTGAATTTATATTCATCTTATATTTTTTGCATAAAATAATGAGGATTACTGATTTACTTTGTTGAGCTTTGCAGCAAAAATCTCTTGACATCTTAAATGCAATGGATCTTGTATCAACTACTAAAGCATTGTTTCGAACTTTGAGAGATGTCGGATTTGATCTTCTCCTTGCAAATGTGCAATCTGTTTGCACAAAATATGAGATTGACATACCACATATGAATGCTTCGTATAAAAAGGTTACAAGTCGTTCATGTCAACAACAAGGTTCAGTGACAGTTTACCAGCATTATCATTATGATATATTTAACTCAGCAATAGATTTTCAGTTGGAAGAATAAAATTTTAGATTCAGTGATGGGACAGTGAAACTCCTTGTACTTAGCTCTGTTTTAGAACCTAAGGACAACTTTAAATCATTTAAAGCTTATGCTATTTACAAGCTTGCTGAGAAATTTTATCCTAAAGATTTCAATGAACAAGAGATGTATTATTTGAGATCTCAGCTAGAGCATTATCAGATTGATGTGATTCATCATGAGAGCTTTTAGAATATGTCTATCATTTTTTAATTATGTCGAGGATTAGTTGAAACAAATAAGTCGCAGCACTATCATTTGATTGACATGTTGATTCGTCTTGTTTTGACTTTGCTTGTTTCCACTGCCACTACAGAGCCGGCATTTTCGGCTATGAAACATGTTAAAACTTTGCTTCGCAATAAAATGGAAGAGGAGTTCTTAACATATTCTATGATGATTTACATTGAACAAGAGCTTGTTGAAGATATTGATTCAGATTCGATCATAGATGAATTCTATTCTACAAAACATCGAAGGGTGCAACTTTGATAGTGTAATTTATTTTTATTTTTATTTTGAATTTTATGTACTTTAAATTTTATTTTATTTTATATTTCATGTTATGTATTTGAATTGAAACTTTATTGTTAACTTGACAAATTTATATATCCGAGTTAATGATTGATCTTAAAAAATAATTTATGTGTATTTATATCATAGCCCAGGATAGGAAAAATTCCTGGCTCCGCCCCTAAATGGGGGGTTTTAGACGTGTTCGTCTGCTGATCATGTTTATAGGAACCGATATTCAACTTCAAATGTAATCTATATCAGCTAGGAGTTCCATCTCTAACTGGTTTGAAAAGGGATAATCTTCGTGTAACCTAGTCTAACAGAATAACTCAAGTCCTTGTATAAGCATTCAAAAAAGTTTACAGAAAATATATATATACAGTTGATCCTATTTCTCTAAAGTTAACTACTACTCTATTATCATAAACTTCGACTATAAGATGGGAAAGACGCCTCTACTCTTCTACAGCTACTAGTATAGTCGGGAGTCGGGACCGCACATCACCGGCTTCGAGAGTCATCAGTAAGAGCTCCTGTTTTGAGGGAGTTTCAAGTCCCAACTACCGATGACAATTAGGATTTAGGAGTAACTACTCTATCATGTGCAGATAAATTTGTTGCCTTATTTCAATGACAGTAAATGACTTGAGAATCAAAAACAATAAATATATATATGACCAACAGTCTGAAAAAGTTAGCTAAGAGTCTATAAGCTACAGAACTTTCAAAAGTTAGAAGTCAAGACAGGAACCATTCGACATATATAGTTGGGAGAAAAAAGCAGAAACGAAAACGATGGAAAGGAGCTAGGAGAACACACTTTGCTTATGGTATGGACAATTGATCTCTTGAAGGCAGGGAACCGCAAATACAGTTAGAAAAACATCATCACGAGTAAGATCACCAGCAAAAAGTAGTAATTAAACATATAAGAGCCTAATGTTTTATTTGTTAACTCTATGAACGTTAATTTATAAATTGCGAAAAGCATTAAGAAAAAGAAATTGTGAAAAGCAATAGAAAAAACGAGTAGTTGTCATCGATCCTTGCTACGCATGGGATGAGTATGACCATCAACATCATCATTGGCAATGAATTATATGCTTGCTTTTCTACAAAAAGGACCCTTTTTTTTCTTGCAACAAATGGCTAAGCTTTTGTACCGAATACTTTAATAAGCTTTCATTTTGTTAATCTCATTGTCGTCAGCCAGCGTTTTTGGGAAGCTCTTTGTTGTATTCAAGAATCGGAAATCACCATTTAGAAGCTGTTTTTGTTTTCAATAAATGGATAGAATTAATAGAAATCGACCATATTTTAAATGTTATAAAAACGCATTCGTGCATAAATTAAAGCATTTGAAATTAACATGGTGTTGTGAATAATAAAAACTATTTTAAAATATTTTTATCTAAGAAAACACATTTTACTTCGTGTAAACATAAAAATATATAAATTTTTCTATTTTATATTAAAAATATAAAATCTTTATCTAGTGTTTATATAATAGACTTTAATATAAGATAATAACTAATAAAAAAATAGATAATAAAGCTGTGTGTATAAAGTTGAGTCGAGCAAAAGATTACCCTCCTCGTGTGAGATGATACCTGCATGTATTGAAATTTAAAAAATAGTTTTATATTGAAAAAATATATTTAAAAATAAGTATCTGTAAACACTTTGAGTTTTATTTTATTTATTTCTATTTTTCATTGTTTTTTATTACAACACATGGAGTGATAAGTATGGCGTAGTTGTATGGCAACGTAATTTACCTTCAGTACCGTTGTCTTCAAGCTGAAGTCTTCTTGTTTTGTTCAGAGAATGGGAATAGAAAAAAACATAAGATCATGAAACATAGATTATCCTTCTCTAGAACGTGAACCCCACGCTGAACAATTTGGTGGCAGTGGCGCCCATGTTTCAATTATTATTATAATAGAGAAATAACTAATAATATTATTATAGTCAAATTCTTCATTTTTATTACCATCTCCTTTTGGTATTTTGCACATAGCAAGTTGGGGGAGAGGAATCATTATGTATCGTTGCTGGGGATTCTTTTCCGTTGGTTACTGCCCCCACATTTGAACATTTGGGAAAGAGATGTCATTTTAAATTTGTAGCAGTCATTAGAACATAATTAAATTAAAGCATGGGTTTAAGATTCAGAAGGGAGCAGTCAATGTGTTATTAGACCTAACACCACATCTGCTTCGTGAAATTGCCAGGGAGCAGCGATCCAAGTGTTAAGATTGTGTGCAAAACGAGGTGCCAACCGAGCCTAGCTGAGTTGTGAAGTCTTGGGATGATAAATTAGGGGAAGATACAGAAACATTATAATAAATAAATAAATAAATAAAAGCGAAACGGAAATAAAGGAACAAAATAAAATAGAAAAAAAAACCTTTTGCGTCCTCCGGATTGATGTAAGAGTCAATATATCCATATTAGTTATGCATATAGCTTCGTTTCTTGGGTGACCAAGACACAATACTACTTTATGAACAAATCCACAGATGATTTTGTGGTCAATGCAAAGGAAGAATATGCTACCCAAGAGATCAATGCCCTCTTTTCTTGATAGGTTAGAAAAATCAAACTAATTTATTTTCAAAATCAGGATGATGACAAGCTGCAGGGGTGATTCTTCGGTTGATATAGCAACTAAAGATAACTTGGAAAATCTGTTGAATAGTCCAGATTATTCATGCATTAGTTCTGTCTCTATAAAAGACCTAAAAAGAAAATATATGCCAAAAAAAATCATTTTTCTAACTCTTTTATCATTGTACGTTGACCCATCCATGCTTTTTGGTAATAAAAGTTATTTTGATGTTTTATAAATATAAAAAAAGTATTTTTATGACTTTTAGTACAATTTTCTCTTATAATTATATCTATGTATAATATTAGTATATTATATTTATAATATGGTTTATATTATATGTACAATTATATATGTTTACACAAAACATATAAATATGGCGTATAGTGAATTCCCTTTTCCTTTAAAAAAAAAAAACAATCAGTAGATGTGGTCGGAAAGAATTAAGTGTTCACTTGCAATGGTTGTTGAAACAACAGTTCTAACTTGAAGGAAAAAAAGTTACTTCTTGTATTATATATACATTCAAGTTATGTGACAAGACATAATTTTAAATATAATAAAAAGACAATTTCATAGATATATAAATATTAGAATATTATGAATTTTAAACCTGCTAAAAAAAATTTCCATATTCATAATAAAAAAAAACAAGTAATACGAAATAGATTTAGTATGAAAATTATATTATAAGATTTTACACATACAAAAATATATTGTGGGTTTCTTGGATAGAAAGTTCTTATAGAAAGGATTTTGTTGATAATCCCAATCAAAGATTAATGGCAGCTGCAATGCTTTATATAAGAACTAAGAAGTCAGTTGTTCATGGTCTGAATTAAGCCCAAATCATAACGAAATCCAGATTGATATGTTGATCTGTCAGGTTAAAATCCAAGTTTGGACTTCGTACAAGTGCTCTTATGAGCAGAGAAAGATAAAGATATTGTTTAGAAACAAGAATAAAATTGCGTTTTTTTTTAAATTTAATTTTTTATTTTAAATTAATTTTTTTTATGTTTTTAATTTATTTTCATATAATATTAATAAATTTCTAAATAAAAAAAAAACATTTTAAACTACAAATGCTACAACACTCACATACAGCACAGAAAACTGCACGACTTTGAACCAGGTCCCATCGGACCAACAAACGTGTAAATATTACTTCCAAGTTCCAACCAGTAGCACTCACCATAGAGGCCCGTGTACATGTGCGAGCCAGGAATTGCAAGCGGCTGGAAGCAAAACAAAACATCCACGACTCCTGGCCGATAGGATCCGAAATTCCAAATTGTTTGGACTCATGGCACCAGCAGAGAAAGCAGCAAGGATTTGCAAGCTGCGTGAAGCAAAACATGTTAATGACATAAAAATAGCCAGTGCCGAGGGCAAACACTGGCCATCACTTTTGCAGGTAGCTTGGGAAAAAAAAAAAAAAAAACGCCAGATTCATAACCACCACACACTCAAATCAGGGGTGATATTATAAGCTTTTAAGCTTTGCTTTCTGACAAGAAAATCACGACCGAAGTATACAGAAATCAAGAAAGTAGGCCGCTGTTCGGTGGATGGTTATTATGGCCTTCCTTGTGCAAGTGATTGAATATCAACTTCTATGTCACAGAATGAATAAAAAAAAACGTTTCTAAGTCAAAAAACGAATTTATCAGTTATCAATACAGTTTTCAATCCCAAACTAAGCGAATATTTGCTGGATGACAGTCTCCGCATTTCCATTGTACTGTGCAAGAAGATGGATAGCATCAGCCCTTGGCAGCGCAAGAAATTCCTGCACCAAACCCAAACATAGAAACCAAAGATTATACAATTGGCTTGCAACCAATATTTGTCCTAGAAGGCTACTAGCAGTACCCCAATTGAAAACAGGTGAAAAGGCTGTCTTATTTTGCAGGGCAGCAATAGAAACGCACAACTTACCATAACTTTTAGTATTGCATTTTCATCACAAACATCTCTAGATGACTCTTGAGTTGCGCTGCTACCATCTTCTGAAACCCTAGTGCTGGAAGATATTGTAACTTGGGAGGATCCATGGGTGCAGCTATCAGCATTTGACTTCGACATGGAACAAGCAGAAATCAAGGGAGTATTAACATCTTTCAAAGAATCAATCCTTAGAAGACTTTCAAAACGATCTTTGCACATTTGAAGTTTAAACCACTCATTGTGAGTATGGAGGGTTGCTCTCATCAGCTTCATAAGCTGCGGTTCTTCAACACCAAGCTTCCGACCTATCGCAAACTATCACGGATATAAAAATGCACGGTCATTAACGTGTATACAAAATAATCCTCGGTCAAATAAAGCTCAGAATGCTTATGTTTGTATCGGTAACCCGACATCAAAGCAACCAAGGAAATGGTAGCAATATGACCACCACTTCAAAACAAGTTGGAATAATAATAAAAAAAAAAAACAACCCTGAAGTTTCTCTTCAGCATGGTTTCTAACAAATAATATTAGCACCAGTAGAAAGCAAACTTCAAGATTTACTCGCATTCAATATCAATGTTCTAGCGCACTGACCAAAATATCAAGTGAAAATAGCAAATCCCAATCAGTTGATGGGGGTACACAGAAGGAAAACATCTGTTACTTTATCAGACACCCTTGCTATGGAAATTGATCAGCCCAGTGCTTCCTCATAGCCTTGTCACTATTCAAATCCTATAACTTTAGATTAATGCTACATACTATGAAAAATACACCACGAATGCCTCAAGAAACTTAATGACACACTCGAATTGTCATACCATACTATCTTTACATGAAGTTATTTTTTTTTTTAAAAAAAAAAGCCAACTTTTGCAACTTTTTTTATCAACTTAAAGCCATCCATGGATAATAGAAGACAAAATGGCAGTCGTAGAATAAGTGAAGCGTCCATCTAATTAAACCATCTTTATTCTTCTTGTTTTTTAAATAAGCCAACCAAATTGAATCAATGATGATATGAGGTCAAGTACTCCACTAGCTAGAGTGCATAGCCTGCTAGACATGAAGACAGTAATCTGATCATGCAACAAACTGCCAAGAAATGCATTCCAAAACAAGGAAGAGGGGATGAAACTGGAAAATCCAAAACATGGAGGAAGAGTAACACAAGCAAGGTAATCAATCAGTCAATAACCCAAGGACACCATATCGATGCAGCTAAAATTCTTCTTGTTTCTTTTCTGATATAAAAAGCCCCTAACTACATGAAACATTATGGAACAAAGCAAGGGAGAAGACGGAGATGGGAAAAGTTGACTGTTTTTGTTTTCAAGTAAAAGACAGATGTGACATGGAAATTGGATTGGCTCTTGATTGATTAATTTCGTGATGTATCTTCAATTGCATTTAGCATTACTCATAACTTTAACATGTACCACTGAAGATGCAAGAACAGGTAAAGCCGACATGACATCTAAAAGTACATAATACTTACCGTGGCTGAAATCTCAGTCCAGGTACTCTTTAACTCATGTACTTCCATTCCATAAAAAAGTAATAATTTTTTATAAAAAAAAACTACTCAAATGTTCCTTTTTCCTCATTTATGCCTCATTGAGTAAACAAGCGCATAAAAATGTTGCACAACTTCATCATTCCATGAAGAAGCTATTCAAGTGTTCCTTTTTTCCTCATTTAGACCCATCTCACAAAATTGGTCAAAATACTCACGGTTCAATTCTCGTTGACAATGGCACAACCTACATCATCTATCACATCAAACACCTCCAAGTGATCTTGTTATAATGAGAGAAACAAGATGTCACCCTACTGAGACATGTTATGTGGTCCCATTTAGACAGTATTTTAGACATGTTAATTCCAACGAATTATGACCAATACACAATGGTCAACAAAGTCTCCAGTCGCAAAACAGTGAAAGATGATCATAACCAATTTTCTATGTAAATGAGTAACACCATTCTGAAAGAATCAAAATGATGGAACAAAACTATCAAGAAGCATTTCCAGTTTAATCACCAAGACCAAGTCACGATACCTGAAGAGAAGTTGAAAGAGCATGTAAAGGCAAGCCTTTTCCAAGGGCATCTTCATTAGGCCAGAGCAATGCCAACAAAGTCTCCTTCAAGGGCTTCAACAAAGAAGGATCTCTTGATGCTATGGGCCCTAAGTGTGAGCTTGCAACCCTTAGAGCACTTGAATGATCACCAGAGCTAACCAGTTTAAGGAATTCAACCTGAAACCACCGGAATATTCAGAAGCAGCATCCTGTATAAAGCTCAAGAAAAACAACAACAATACTCTTAACATTTACTTGATGAAAGTCAGAATTGACAAAGGAACCATATTTACTTGTTTCAACTGGAAGAGCAAGATATGATTTTGCAGAAAAAAGTTTGGATCCAAAGCAGTAACTTCTTCCACGACCTCTGCTGCCATTCCTCTACCTGCCAGTTCCTTCATCCCAAGTACAATCTCATATTTATCATCTCTACTCTTTATGTCTGCTGAAGGATGCTTTTCCAGGCCCTGCAGATAAATATTCTATTGTAAACCACATAAATCACAAGAAAAAAAAATTACCAAGTAGCTACCTGTTGTTCCCTGGATAAATTTGTGCTGGTGGCATTAACATCTTGCTTATAGTCTTCGTCATCTTGCCTCCCCCTCCATCGCTTGCGTTTGCTCCTTTCTCCAGTTGTATAATTTCTGTTTCTTTGGAGAACTTTGGAAATTCCTGCTTGATGTGATCCGCTGGTGCTGCAATCTTCATAACAGTTTGTTGATTCACAAGCATATCTTAACTCAACATCAGTTCCTTGTATGCTATTCACATCCACACTATCCTCAGGAGAGCCATTCATATGAGCATTGCTTACGGAAGTTTCACCATCTGAATGTTTACTGTTAGTATTGTCACCCTCAAAAGAGTAGTTCCTTGAGGAACAATAGCCCAGCTCTGATTGACCAACTTTTAAAGGCTCGGCGAGGGTTTTTAATCCTGGTACTAAAGCAATCATAACGTGTGTGTATGTGTTAGAAGGAGAGGGAGAGGGAAGGTGAGATGAATGAAATCTAAAACAGAGATAGAAGTTTGAGAATCACCAGAAGGCAATGCAAGACCAGAATCGACAATACCCCTGTAGACACAATACTCATGAACAAGCTCATCAAGCATGGAAACATCCACCTTCATCCGACATAGCTCATTCTGTGACAGAAATGTTCAAGAATAGTGAGTGATAAGCTCATACAGTCAAGCTGCTCAATTAGCAGAAAATAACTAGGATCTCAATAGCGCACACCCATTCATATACAATGCTTGTTATCAAGTGGACTTCCAAACACTCTGCATATTGCTTAAACACAACATAAGTTTATTACTGAAAAAAAGTACAGATGTGGAAGCATGACACCATTATGGGCACATTACAATCACTTGTTGTCAACCAAGGCTAAGACACAGCCAATGCAGTAGATAATTTAATTCATCCAAATGAACTTGACTTGCACAGGTAGAAGATGATATCACATTAAGGATGGAACACATATTAGAAAATATGTAACCTGGAATGCCTGAAACAGGTCTCCCTTAGCAAATCTCAAGCTGTCAATTGCCCCTTGTCTCGTAAGCTCCACGGCATGTGCAAGTGCTTGTATGTCCACCTGTATTTCAACATAAAACATGCAATGTAACTTGCCTGTATATTATGAAATAAACATTATCAGAATTGTTCAGAAGCCTGATGATCCTGCAAGAGAAAAGGGCTTGCCACTGGGACACAGCTGTTTCTCAGCAACAGCTAAGGTCAACTGAATTGAATATTAGAAACCTCACCTCATCAAATGGAGGTGCTTCATAAAAACTCTCTTGTGGAACAGCAGGAGGATCACGCTCTTCAAGGAGCAACCTTTCAGTAAGATCTGAAATGGGTGATGAAATACCTTGACGAATGCAAAACCCCTTGTGTATGCTGCACCACATAGAAGAAGTGAAGAAAAATTACAATCCAGCTAGCGCAAGCATTAGCAGGCTGACAAGCACTTAACAAATGAAGTATATATCGAAAGTAAACATCAATACCAACCTTATTAAATATCTTAATGTCATAGAAAAGACTGGATCATATGCCTGTAAATGAGCTCTTAAGACTGAGGACATTAATCCAGCAATTTCAAACCTCCTCCTTTCAGACCACTGCAACAAATATTGTATGCTGAATCACACAACTAAAAAAGCACTCTTCGCAGGAAGTTTTGGTTTGCTATGGATATTCAGAGGGAAATATCAAAAATGGAAAAGAACCTGATTACTTCATCATAAGTGAAATATAATCTTGCAGGTAAAATGACAGTAGAACATAAATTATTTGTTTAAGTTATCAACATAAAGTTCCATTCGCCATATCAAACTATTCCATACATGTTTTAGTCCACCAGACACCAATCCCACTTAATTTCCATCAGAACCCAAGGCAAAATAAACCAAGAAAATCTCCAATATATGCATAGATCATTCCTTAAAAGCCCAACACCTCCAAGATATTGTTCCATGTCGTTAATATAAATTTAAGCATTCCAAATTTCATAATTCTACATCAGTGACAAATAAATGCATCAGAGTTACCAAAGAAATTTGCATCCAAATCCAAATTCCAAAATAACTATCACGAGAGTTAATAAATATTGAATTGCAACAAAATCCAAGGTTATTAAGAGACCAGATGGAGCAAGCTATCATCACCTTTGTCACATTCATATACAGGAAACACATTTTGAAATAGAAAAGAAGTTTGCTTGTGTTCAGAGCTTGAAACCCTAGAAATAAGAGGATGCAGGCTTTATTCTTTATTTTCTAAAGAATGGCCATTTGACGCAAATGAAATCGCATGGGAAAAGGGGAAAGGGTCATCAGCTAACATCTTGTGCATAAAATCAAATAAAGCTCACCTCATTTGCCACAGGAGAATTTTGATCATCTTTGTCGTATATAAAGGCAAGGAGAACATGCTTAAATTCCTCATATGCTTCCTTAAACACATACACAGATTTCTGTCAGACCCAAAAAAAAAAAAAAAAACCATGGCATCCACACATGATTGTCTGTTTCTTTTTATTTATTTTTTTTGTTATTACAAGCAGTAATCAAATTCTCAGAAGCTGTACCATAAAGAAACACAGCACAAAATTGAATTTTTCAAGTATAGTTCTGATAAGATATCCATGAACTCACAATTTCTTGCAGCCAAATCATCACAGAAACACAACTCTTCACTCAATAATAAAATTAAGAAAATATTTACACCTCAGTCTTAACCAAAAATTTATTGGTCCATTTACGCATCATTTATAAGCTAAAACTAAGTATGACATTGAATGACGCTATTCTATTACCATGAGCAAATTTTACAATCATTTATTATCATAATACTGTCAAAACAATTGCAATTACAATTAAGCATGCCATCTACAAACCTAAAAGCTCTTGCTAACCCATCAAGAAAAAAAAAAGAACTCTCTTCTTCCAAGTACCAATTTATCTGTTGCTGAAACTCCCTCAAAAGCTCAAACTTTCCAAATTATCATCCTCTCCACCAATCCAACTCAAATCAAATATGGTTTTAATTCACAGTTCAGGAACTTATCAAGTGCTAGGTTATATTCATTCAACAGAAGCACTGCAAAAGGCATTCCAAGACTGACCTATCCAGTAATACACAAAAAGCATAACTACCTAGTTTCTTCCACTCCTCCACTATTTCAACTAAATTATAGGATATTATCTCCAAAAGTTACGTTAATTTCTTGCATTTAAAATGTAACCTAAGAATTGAAATCCAAAAACCATCTCCAACACTTCTAATACCTATTTAACCGATTCATGACCAAATTTAACATAATTTATTTTTTTGTCATAAAAATAAGCAAAAAGAAACAAACCGGATACGCATCAAGTGCACATGGAGCGAGAGCCGTCCTTGTGCATTCAATAGCAGAATCCCTCGCCTCGTCCGTTCCTCTCCTTAATAACTCCATAAATTTCTACACACACAAAATTAAAATAAAATACAACTTTCAATTTCACACAAAATAAAATGAAAATAATCAGAAGGAAAAATGACATACGGAACCTACCTGTTTCTGTAAGCGAAACAGGAGACGATGATCATCGAGAATAAAAGGAGCGTGGGAGCGGAGAAGATGAAGAGAAGAGTCAATGTCACCGGACTCTAAGAACCGTCTGATCTGGCGAATGATGAATCGTGATTGATAAGAGGAAGAGAAACTTGGAGGAGAAGAGGATGGAGAGGATATTATTGATGTTGAAGCGGAGTCGTCGATTAAATTCTCTGATTTTGCAAAATCTAGTATGAGTCTGTCTAGAGCTTCCCAGTTCACTGGCGTCGAGTCCATTATTTGCTGTTTGGTTTTGATTTTCTCGGGAAAATTATTTTCAAGGTTAGAAAGTGAGAAAATATACAATTTCTTTTGGTTGCGACTGACGAATGAGAAAGAAAGGCTGCGAAGTAAGGTGAAAATTTGGGGAGGCGATTGAGGCTTATATACCACCACGTGTTTGGTAATTACGTGAGGTTGTAAGTTTTGTTTTGATGTAGTGACGGGAGTGGTCACATTTTCTTTCTTGCTGTTAGTGGCGTGAAGCAGGGTTATAAAAATCTGACCGACTAAAGGTTTGGGTTATTTGCTAAACGAGTCAACTCAAGTTGATTGAAGTTATTATTTTTAAATTTTAAAAAAAAAAAATTAAAATAAAATTATTTTAAAAAAAGTTAAAAAAAATTGCATTATAAGTGCATGTATGATAACTATAATTATAAGAATTGACTAGGGGTGTTAATGTATAAAATATAAATATGATGGATTAACTTGAATCAATTTAAATTTTATCTTTAAAAGAATTTTTTTAAAAATATTGTTTTAAATATTATACTAAAAAAAATTGATTAAAATGTTGTTATTTAAAAAAAAAAAAACTGGATTTTTTTACTAACTCGGTCTCAACCAAACTCAACATTGATGGGTCATTGAATTGACTTGTCAAGTCTTATAATAGTGGCGATAACTTAGAATATGTTTGATATGACTTATTAACTTTTAACTTTGAATTAAAATTTTAAAATTATTTTTCATGTAATAAAAATAAATTTAAATTAAAAATATATTTGGTAAAAGTAACTAAGAGCAACATTTTTAAAGAGTAAGTATAATATAAATTATAAAAAGAATAAATATAATATAAATCATTATTCCCACCTTGCAAAGTACTATTTATTAAAATGATACTTTTTTATATTTTTTTTAAAAAAAATTAAAATTATTTTTTTTATTTCATCCTTTAAAATTAGATTTATTAGAGATTAAGTTTCATAATTTATTTTGTTTTGTTTTCTATAGAGTTATTTTAGTCTCATGACTCGAGTAACGGTTTTTGTAGGTTAACCTAGTTGACTCGGGGTTTTTTTGTTATTTTTTGTAATTGAATTTTTTTTTTTCAATTTCATCCTTCAACATTGGGTTGATTGGAAATGAAGTCTCATAGTTTGTTTCGATTGGCTTTCTATGAGATTATCCTAGTCTCATGGCTCGAGTCATAGGTTTCACGAGTTAACTCGAGTTAACTTGGGTCTATTTTTTCTACTTTTTTCATTGATTATTTTTAATTGCATCCTTCAATATGTGATTGATTAGGAATTGAGCTTCATGACTTGTTTTGATTTTCTTTCTATTGGGTTATCCTGATCTCATGACCTAAATTTGGTAGGTTGACTTGAGTCATTTCTTTCAAACTATGTTTTTTCTAGTTGTCCAAGTTGTTTTTAAATTTATCAAGTCGACCAAGTCATATCGGGTCAATCCCTACACTGTTTAGTTTTTTTTTTTTGAAAAAAACACATTAGCTATACCTAAATATTTTTTTTACATTTAAAAAAATTGATCTGACTCGTAACGTAATGCGAATAAATGATATAGGGTGTGTATGTATCATGACTTTTCTTTGATTTGAAAGTTAAACACTAACTTAAATCAAAATATAAAAATCACAACAAAAAATGACCTTATTTACCAAAACTAATTAAGGAGGGAAATCATTGTTCCTCTGTTATTTGGAATAATACTTTTTTTATTTTTTTGCTTTCTTAAATTTTAAATTTAATTTTTTTTTAATTTCATCATTTAACATTAGATTTATTAGAGATTGAGGTTTATAATTTATTTTGTTTTGTTTTCTATAGGATTTTTCTAGTCTCATGACTCGAGTCACGACTTCGGCAGGTTAACCTAGTTTACTCGGGTTTTTTTTTTGTCATTTTTTGTAATTGAATTTTTTTTCAATTTCATCATTAAACATTGGGTTGATTGGAAATTAAGTCTCATAGTTTGTTTCGATTGGCTTTCTATGAGATTATCCTAGTCTCATGGCTCGAGTAATAGGTTTCACGAGTTAACTCCAGTTAACTTGGGTCTATTTTTTCTACTTTTTTCATGGATTTTTTTTAATTTCATCCTTCAACATGGGATTGATTGAGAATTGGGCTTCATAACTTATTTTGATTTTCTTTATATTGTGTTATCCTGGTCTCATGACCTAGATTTGGTAGGTTAACTTGGGTTGACTCGAGTCATTATTTTGTCTTTTTTTTAATTATTGTTTTTCAATTGCATCCTTCTACATTGAGTTGATTGAAAATTGAGATTCAAAATGTTTTTTTGAATTGTTTTCGATGAGATTATCACAGTCTCATGACATAGGTCATAGATTTCACATGTTAACATATGATATATCTGGGTTGATTCAATATGTTGTTGTCTTGAAATGTTTTAGTCAAACTATGTTTTTTTCTAGTTGTCTTTAAATTTATCAAGTCGACCAAGTCACATTGGGTCAATTCCTACACCGTTTAGTTTTTTTTGTTGAAAAAAACATGTTAGTTATGCCTGAATATTTTTTTTAACATTTAAAAAAAATGATTTGACTCGCAACGTAATGCGAATAAATGATATAGTGTGTGTATGTATCATGACTTTTTTTTATTTGAAAGTTAAAAACTAACTTAAATCAAAATATAAAAATCACAACAAAAAATGACCTTATTTAACAAAACTAATTAAGGAGGGAAATCATTGTTCCTTCCTTACAAAGTACTGTTATTTGGAATAATACTGTTTTTTTTTTTTTTTGCTTACTTAAATTTTAAATTTAGTTTTTTTTTCAATTTCATCCTTTAACATTAGATTTATTAGAGATTGAGCTTCATAATTTATTTCAATTTGCTTTCTATAGGGTTAATTCTGTCTCATGACCAGGTTACAACTTCTGTAGGTTAACCTAGTTAACTCCAATTTTTTTTCCCTTTTTGTAATTGATTTTTTTTTTCAATTTCATCCTTCAACATTACGTTTTGGGAATTAAGCTTCATAGTTTGTTTTGATTTTCTTTCTATGAGATTATTCTTGTCTCATGGCCCGAGTCATGGGTTTGGCGAGTTGACTCGAGTGAACTCGGGTTTATTTTTTCTCCTTTTTTCATGGATTTTCTTTTCAATTTCATCCTTCAACATGGGATTGATTGAGAATTTGGCTTCATAACTTGTTTTGATTTGCTTATTATTGGGTTATTCTGATCTCATGACCTAGATTTAGTAGGTTAACCTGGGTTTACTCGGGTTGTTTTTTTGTCCTTTTTTATTTTATTTTTCAATTTCATCATTCTACATTGGGTTGATTGAAATTGAAATTCAAAATGTTTTTTGAATTATTTTCTATAAAATTATCACGGTCTCATGACTCAGGTCGTGGATTTTACATGTTAATCTAGGATTGACCCGAGTCGATTCAATATGTTGTTGTCTCAACATTAAGAAAAAAAAGATGTTATCTTGAAATTTTTTATTCAAGCTATGTTTTTTCTAGTTGTTAAAATTGTTTTTAGACTTGCCAAGTTGACTAAGTCACATCGGGTCAATCTCTACACCGTTTATTTTTTCTTGAAGACCTGTTAGCAATGCTTGAATATTGTTTTAACGTTTAAAACAATTGATTTAACCCACAGTGTAATGCGAATAAATGATATAGTATGTGTGCATCATGACTTTTCTTTGATTTGAAAGTTAAAAACTAACTTAAATCAAAATATAAAAATCACAACAAAAATTACCTTAGTTATGACTTGATTAATGAAATAAGTTTTTCTTGTCTCTCATGTCTTTATGATAAGAGTGTTTTTTACGAGTTTTTGTATAATGATATAAAATCCTTCAATAAGATTTTAAATAAATCATCAGAGATAAAATTCTTTTATCAAATTTTAAACAAATTGTATACATCCTAATCAAAGAAATTAATATCAATGTATATAAATCGATGCAAAAATACTCATTGATTGAAACAAAAATAATAGCTCATAGAAGGGTAATCTATTTACAATCTTAACCTAACAAAGATAAAATGATTAAAGATGTAATAATTCTAATAATTTAGCCTTAAATTACATCTATCTCTTTATATCTTATTTATTATATGGTGAAATAGGGTAGCAACATTAAAGTAAATTTATTCATAAATATATCCTAAACTTCGCAAAAGGATTTCTAAGGAGATTATTTTTCTTAGTTATTATTATTTTCTATTTAGTTTAGAAAAATATTTTATTTTATTGTGTATTTATATTTTTTTTTCTATTTAGTTTAGAAAATTAAATATCGAGATTGATAATTTTATTTTTCCTAGTTTATTTATGACTTTTATTGCTTTTCCTTTATTTTCAAGTTTTCTATTTATTTAGTTTAGTTTTTGGGTTTATTCAAGGAGTTATAAACCTCTTGGTGAGAGAAATTACTTGAAGAGAAATATTTAACAATAAAATTATTAATTTGGGTTTTGTGTAACAACTTTATTCAACTTAAATTTTGTTTTTCAAGCTTGTTGTTTTCTTGTTTAAATTTTCATTCGCGTCATTTGGTATTAAAATCCAACAATCCCAATGGTTATTTGCTTGTTGTGTGCTCAAATAACCATGGCTGAAAAAGATAGTAGAACATGATGTGCTCGTTTAGGAAGGGATAATGAGGTTTTCCCCTCGATAAAGAGATGTTTAGGAATTGGTGATAAAAGACATGCAGAGACAAATTACAGAAATAAAAATAGTTGTTTAGGAATTGCAAATAAAAGATATAAGAAGATAAATTGCAAAATTAATCCATTAGTTGGCAGAGGTGAGGAGCCCGGGGGATTTTTTGAAGAGTGATCATGGAACCATAACTAATTTTGAAAGCCCGTTTCAGAGGCATGAGTATAGAAAACAGTTTTCTTGATCATGATGAATATGATTTTGAAAATAAGAGTTTTGTTGATTCTAGTTCCTTTATGGATTGGAATCAACCATCAAAATTTAATGAGGATGACAAAAATGATTCTGAATGAGGAAATTTAGATGCCAAACTTTTTATTTGTGATGTCCATGAAAAGAGAACCAAATTAGATGTGATTTTTAATGAAGCAAACTGTAACGGATATGCCTAACATGTTCTTAAGGAGAATTTTAGAATTGATGAGGTCAAAATTGATATTCTTATACTTCATATAAAAGTTGTAAAGTGGATTTCAGAACCTTCTCATAACTATATGATTGGTTTCATTATTAAAGAGTTTGAGCATGTTGTTGACATATATAATGTTTCTAATGGAAAGAATGAGCATGTAAAGGGTTGAAAATGTTTTATTGGACAACCTCAAGATTAGGGTTAGAGCAATTTCAACTTGAGGATAAGTTCTCTCCAACACTGAGAGATTAATGCAGGAGGAGTTTTAGGGAGTTATTTTTTTTTTAATTATTAAGATTTCCTATTTAGTTTAGGAAAATATTTTCCTCTATGGTGTTTTTTTTTTCTTATTTAGTTTAGAAAATCAAATATTAAGATTGGTAATTTAACATTTCTTTATTTGTTTAGGATTTTCATTGTTTTTCCTTTATTTTCAGGTTTTCTAGCTTGTTTAAGTTAATTTTGGAGTTTATTTAAGGAGTTATAAACCTGTTAGTGAGACAAGTTATTTGAAGAGAAATATTAAGTGATAAAATTATGAATTATGGTTTTCTGTGACAATTGTATTCTACTTTAATTTTGTCTTTCTAGTTTGTTATTTTCTTATTTTTATTTATGTTTGTATCAAAACTTCATTCCAGATATGAGTTAACTATGCATGATCCCTATGAGCTAATTTTACTAGGACTAGTTTAGGAAAATGGATTTTTTCTATACATGTGCTAGTATAAAAGACACTTAATTTTACCTTTCAGTGATCAACATATTTGTTGAACTCTCTAAATTTTTTTTAATAAAAACCAATTTTTAATAAAGCATGTAGAATTTCACAAACTTGAATTTTCCTACAGCTAATCAAGTTTATTTGTGTTAACTTATGTACACTTTTTACTTATAGAAGTAGCCACAACATCTACTTCCATATTAAGTGAAGAATTTCAAATGACTATTTTTATGTTGAGTGGAGATCATTTCCAATGAAAAAGTCAAGACTACCTACAACAATTAATTTTTTATTTAGAGGATTCTTTCCAATGAATTACTTTTTATTTATGATGATACTATTCATTGGTTATTTTTAAACTATAAATACACTTTAATTATTTGGAAAAAAAGAGCAATGAAAATCATAAAACTATCATTCTATCCTTTTTTATTAATCTCATTAGTATGTAAGTAATATTATCGTGAGAGTTTTTTATTTTACAGAAAAGGAAGTTGTGCTTTTGAAATGAATTAGAAGATAAAAACTATAGGAGTGCCTAAAAGGAAAGTTAAAGAGTAGTAGCAAATCTTATGGCTATCTTTGATGACTGAACTACCCATAAGTTATGAGGAACAAGATAAATTCACCATCCATATACGCTCTTCATGAACTTATCTTTTATTTGCTTTCATTTATTCCACCTTAACTCTACTTTCTTCAAGTTATTCTTACATATTTTTCAACTACTAGTTTATTACCATCACTTGTTTCTTGATATTAACTCATATTTAGAATATTACCTTTTTTCTTCTTTTAAGTTTAATTTATTTTATATGAGCATCATGTTTCAAATCCTAAATCTTCTTGTATTGAGATTTTTTATGTAAACCCCCACGTAAATGAAAGATTGAAAGTAGTAAAATTCTAATGAGTAATGAAAACCCGAGATGAAAAAGAATGGATAAATAATAGTAATAATAATAATAATAAATATGACGTGTAATGGAGAGAATAACCTTTATAAATAAATATAGAAGCATTGTTAAGGTTAAAAACAATGGGTTCTACTCTAGTATTGGCTTTTTCCAACCTTTCTAAAAAGTTTGTTATTGAGATGGATGCTTTAGGCACTAGTATTAAGCAACGCTCATATAAGATGATTATCCAACTACTTTTCTAAGCAAGACTTTAGCACCTAGACATCAAGCTTTTTCGGTATATAAAAACACAATTAGAAAATTGCAGATCATCGATGGAATATTCTGTCGGTCTTTAAACACTAATTTAGTTAGAAATAAAATTACTAATGGAATAACGAATGGAATCATGTTATTGAAAAACATATCGTCTGTAATTTATATTTTATCGGTCAATTCATTGGTAATATAATCACCGATAAATTTATAGACAAAATTAGTGTGCTAAAAAAAATTACCAGTATTAATTTGTGGTGATTATGGCATATCACAAATAGAATAAGCCATTGGTAAATTCATTGGTGATTATATCCATATTATCGATAGAATTAATCCGTCAGAGGATTACATATAACAATGACAAGTCCTATAGTTTTTTCTAATTTACTCTCATTTAAACTAAACTTATAAATTTCTCAAATCAATTTCACAACCTCATTAACAAGAGTAACCTCACTAATTTCACAACTAATACATCAAACACCCCTCTCAAATTGCTAAAATTAATTTAAAAATAAAACTAACTACTTTTCAATTCACATAAAAACTCATTAAAATTAAATTCATACTCTCATATCAACAATAATAACCTAATCAATTTCATATCTAAATCATCAAACTTAAAAAACACCAAATTACTATCTTTAACCTAAACCTAAATCTATTTTTCACCACCAATCAACAACTAACCCGAACCATAATAATTATTAATTTAATTTTCACCAACAATCAACAATTAACTTAAACCATAACAATTATCAATTTATGAACACAATTATCAATCTATCACAATTAACAATTTATCACAAAGTTGTAAAAACATCCAAAAGCTTATGTGGATTAAAAAATTGACCTTTAATGTGGTCGGGGACGACTAGAAATTGCTGGCAAAACAAATGATACTTTTGGAGGCAACCAAAACAATGTTGGCGAGTGTGAATCACCGAGTACCTCAAAACTTCAAATCGATCAAAGAAATTGGTCAAAAAATAAATAAATAATAGAATCAAAATGAAAGGTTAACTTGTTTTTTTTTTTAAAATGATCTCACAAAAAAATCACATGAAATTGATTTCAACCTAAATATTAGCATTTTAATTCTGAATTACCATGCATAGAAAAAACCTAGAGATCATAACCTAAATAAAAATCGTATATAAAAGTAAAAAGAAAAGGAATTAAAAAAAAATTGATTTAATCTTAAAAGATCAAGACATATAGACACATGGGTTTTATCAATAAAGAAAAAGAAAAGGCAAGATGATGAGAGGGGGAAGATTTACCTAGTATGAAGGATGAAGATTTGTTAATCTCTCTTCAATGGTCAGTTACAGACACACGAGGGAGAGGATGATAAAGGGAGAAAGGGAGAGAGGAAGACATAGAGAGGGGATATTGGAAGGAAAAAGGATAGAGGGAGATGAAAAGAGAGGAAGAAATATTTTTTTTTAATGGAATTAGGGATTCTAGTCTTTTATTAATGGGGTTTTTTACAAACAGAATTACCGATAGACAGTTAAATATTTATTTTTAAAGCTCGTCGATAATTAACAATGAGATTTTTTTAGAACCTCCAAAATTTTCCAAACCCCCCAAGATTTTCTGACAAAATTTCATTTCGTCAATGATTTGAATTTTCAGTGGCAAAGTCATGTAATGTTTTTCAACTTTCTGAAACTCTCTGAGGAATTTAGTATGTTGATAATTCCATCAGTAAAAAACAGTGGGAAAGTCTTGTAATTTTTTCTAACTTTCTAAAACTTTCTGACGGATTAAGTCCGTCGGCAATTCCATCAGTAAAAAACACTGACAAAGTCCTGTAATTTTTTTTAACTCTCTAAGGGCTTTAGTCTATTGATAATTCTATTGGTAATTTACATTTTGTCAGTATTTCCATCAGTATAAAATAATTTCTTTTTCCTAATGCTTTTGTATTCCCTATCTATCATACCTGAAATACAGTAAAATCACAACACAATCAACTATTTTTAATAAAATAATAATAAAATCACAACAATAAACGTTTCAATTGTGTTAACAATAGTTATTATAAAACAACAACATATGAAAAAATTGCATTAATGTCAATTTCATTACACATTGATGTTCTACATAAAAAAATTAGTTCAAAATCTTTGTAATCAGAATTGTTTTCTTCTTCTTCTTCAATTTCATCATCATCATGTCCATTATAATCTTCTTCATTAAATTGAAGCTTGTCGATATCATCATCTTCATCGACTTCTGCATGTCCATTGGTTCTCATATATCATTTAACTCCCCAGTATCAATATCAACAAAAATATTCTCAACGACATAAAAATTTGAATTTTCTTCTAAGTCAGTAGACGAAGGAACTCGATATGAAAAAAAAAACTTATCAAGTTAATAGACATCATCTCTCGTGGTTACTTCATTGTTATCATCCTAAACAACTTGGATACAATCCTTGAGTTTGTTTTTCATAAAATTAAGTATTATAAGGGTTAAGAAATATTAAGTACTGCTTATGTATGTTTTAAACCACATAACAAATTATTCATCTTGTAATTGAAATATTTTAGATTTAGTTAGATGTGAATTTTAAGATAGTAAAAATTAACCATGTTGCATTCAAGGAATTATTTAATCTATCAGTTTATATGAGAATATAAGAGAAAATTATTTAAAATAGCAACATGTTAATATTTTACTTAGTAAGTAAAGGGTGTCAATTCAACGCAGTTACATAACACATAATTATATGCATGTCTGAATTTGATTTCTGTAAAGTATTTTCACCGCACTGAATGTTTTTATAAAGATCATCCAGGATGAGAAAATATTGATAAATTCTCACTCGAAGGCACTTCTTTAACATCGTTATGTCTTGGAATGCGGTTGATTATTGATCTCAAATGAGGCTCAAAATAGTACGAGATAAATGTTGAGATCTCTTTAACAACATAAGCTTCTCATATCGAAGCCTCATCATGCATTTTATTTTTAACTTTTTTATTATGGTTGAACAAGTATCTGCATTGAATTAAATAGAGTTTGAATAAATGAATTTTCTTAACTAAAAAAAAGATAACAATAATTTACTTAGGATACATATGTAATCTTTAACATCTTAAATGGATACATTTATCTATACTGGACAAGACCTCTAACTTTTGCTTCAACAGTAAATGTATGGGTAGATGCTTTATTGAGTCGAAGAATGATGAAAGGAGTATCATCTTAAGTTTGTAGATTGTTTAAACGATATTCATTTCAAACTTCTTCATATATTGGGTATGCAACTTGTTAGAACATAGATCTCTAAAAAAATAATTGATCTCTTTGAGTGCATCTCATATCCATTTTAGCAATAAATCCCTATAAAAAAATGGAATGAATGTTTGCATAAACACATGACAGTCATGTCTCTTCATTCTATACAATCTATCATTCTCTAAATCCATCAATTTAGATATGTTCAAAGCATATCTATCAGGAAAACACAGACTTTTAAGCCATTGGTAGACAAATAATTATGCATTCTTATCTAAGGCGAAGCTGGCTTTGAGTTTTGCGACCCATAACCTATCATAAATTAACTCCATATTATTATGTTGACAAAACAAAGGTATATCCATTTTAGCCTTCATATTGTCCTTTGTCTTCCATTTTACGCCTATCACCGTGTCAAAAATATTTTGAAAAATGTTCATTTTTATATGCATAACATCTAGATTATGGAAGAGGAGATTAGTCTTCTAATAAAAAAGCTCTTAAAAAATATTTTGCTTTACACAATTGTGGGTCATACCAAAATTAGAAAACTTTTACTTACCAGATTGAAAATCAAATACAATGCCTTTATATTGCTAGACCACATCATACAATTCTTCATCCAATGGTACCGACAATGTAACATTCCTTTCAACTCTACCTATAAAGAAGTCCTTTATGTTTTTTCTATACTTATGATCGGTTGGCGAGAACCCCACGTGGCAATCAAAAAAAGATGTTTTACCACTATTTGTTAAGGTGAAGGCCTTGCTGTTTCCCATACAGTATGAACATGCTAATTTTTCAAGCGTGCTCTAACCAGAAACCATCTCATATACAAGAAAATCATTAATAGTTCACATCAAAGTTGTCTTCATTTAAAAATATTGTTTTCTTGAGACGTAATACCTTAAAGTCCTAAATGACCACAATTGATTCAACTCATTAATCAATGGTCGAAAACAAACATTTATATTCCTACTTGAACTATTAAGATCGGGTATGACCATAGATAATAACATGAACTTCAACCCCATACACACCTCTAGTGGCAAATTGTATATCATGAGTATCACTAGCCAACAAGAATAGGGTACAACAAATGATCCAAATAGATTGAATATACCTGTACATAACCCAAGATGTATGTTTTATGGTTCCATTAAAAATTAAAGATGCACCTTATTAAACTATTTCCAAGCTTCACCATTACTCTATCTACCGCATCATGTGAATGATGCCATATTATGTGCTCAACAATCTTTGGAGAGATGAACAACCTTTGCCAACTAGGAGTGATTATGAAGTATTTCAATTTTCTATGTATGACAAAAGTCCTTTCCCTAAATGTTTTGGGTTTATAACGAGCATGCCCACATATTCTACACTTGGTAAAATCTGTATTTTCATAGTACCATAATATACAAAAGTTTGGACACATGTTAATTCTTGGTATACTAGGTCAAGGGGTTTCATCATGGATTTATCATCATAAAAATTCTTTTTTAGCATATTCCCTCCAGGTAAAATACTTTTCATTCATTCGATAATTCTGTCATAACTAGCCTCACTCAGCCCATGATTTGACTTGATTGTGAACACCTGTGCAATGACCAATAACTTGCTGTGATTTATGCACCCATATCATAATGGTTTGTTAGAATCTTTCAAAAGTTTAAATAACCTAGTTGTGTCTACATATGGTTCTTCATCTATATTTAAATAAGCCTTTATTTATTTCATTATAAAACACATAATTTACAAAAATCAAACTCAATTTCATCAAATGACAAATAAATATAATTTTTCAAAATCTCAAACAAACCCTAACATGTACAAATCATACATTCATACAACAAATTTCTATAGAAAAATGCTATAAAACAAGTAAACACACAAATAAACTACATATACTACACAAAAATATCAAAACAAATAACATAAAAAACTGGGTTACAACAAAAAATAGGTAGGTTTGCTTATTTGATATGGCGAATCTTCAAAAACAATTGAACCAAAACAGGGATACTGACAAATAAGTACTGGGGTGCCTGAATTTGTGATGATGAGAGCTTGATTTGTGACAAAATAAGGGGGGAAATGTGTTGTTTTTTGTAGAAAAAATTAAGAAGAAGAAGAAGAAGAAGAAGAAAGGGAGAGGGGGGGTAATGTGTCAATTATAACTTAAATATTACTTACGAATTCCCTAATGGAAAGTAGCGAATATAATTTGTCTTCGATAATTTCGTGGGCAATATTGACACGTCAGATTTACCGACGAAATTAACAAGAGAATACCTGCCTAATTTTTTATTTTAATTCCACAGGTAATTCGCTCTGTATTTACTAATGGAACTTTTTTTGTTGGTGAATACTGATGGGAACAATGATGTGATGTTTTTTCGGTAAATATCACCGTAATTTACCGACGATACTTTTTTTGTTTTTCTATTTGTATTTGACAGTTTTCTAGCAGTGAAAGAGTTATTTGATATATTCTTTGTTGTTAGGAAATGATAAAAATGCTTAACTGATTGACATTTCATTATTAAGTCAGATCACGAGAGTTTAGAGCATTTTTTTTAGAAAAAACACCCACGTAATTCTAGCCAGATCACTTGGTTAGTTAAGCTTATGGCTTGATTATGAGTTCAGTTTATACACACACACACACACACCAATTAATTAATTATAATAAATAAACATATACTAAAAGGCCTTGGCATTTCACTGTCCAAGGTTTTTTTCACTTTGGTCCTCAAAATTTTTGAGGACTTATTTTTATTTAATTTCAAACTTTAGTTTTTTTTTTTCAATTTTATCCTTCAATATTGGATTTACTATGTATTAGACTTTATGATTTGTTTTGATTTGCTTTTTATGGAGTTATACTGTTTTAATGACCATATCGCGAGTTTTGTGGGTTAGTCACGTTGAATCAAGTTATCTTTATCATTTTTAATTAATAAATTTTCTCAACTCCATCCTTCAACATTAGGTTGATTGAGAATTATGCTTCATAATTTATTTTTATTTGCTTTACATGGGTTATCACAGTCTCATGATCTGAGTCACAAGTCTTGTGGGTTAGTTTGGTTGACTAAAGGTTTTTTTGTCCTTTTTTTAATTGAATTTTTTTTTTATAATTTCATCTTTCAACATTGGATTGATTGAGAATTAGACTTTATAATTTTTTTATTTTCTTTCTATGGAGTTATCTCGGTCTCCTAACCCGAGTTTGGCAAGTTAACCCCGGTTAACTAAGGTCATTTTTTTGTACTTTTTTCTTATTTTTTTCAATTTAATCCTTCAACATTGGGTTGATTGGGGATTGAACTTCATAGTTGTTTTTTTTACTTTTTATGGAGGTATCATGGTTTTATGACCCGAGTTGCGAGTTAGGCTGGTTGACTCATGTATTTTTTTGTCCTTTTTATAGTTATTTTTTTCAACTTCATCCTTCATTATTGGTTGATTCGGAATTAGATTTCACAATTTGTTTTGGTTTTGTTTTATGAGATTATGTTGGTCTCATATCTCGGGTCAAAGGTTTGGTCAGTTGACTCAATTATTTTTTATTTCTTTTTTTTAATTGATTTTTTTTAATTTCACCCTTCAACATTGAGTTGATTGAAAATTGAGCTTTATAATTGTTTCAATTTGTTTTCAAATGGGTTATTCCGATCTCATAACTCAGGTTTGACAGGTTAACCCGGGTTGACTCGACTTATTTTTTAGTTGAATTTAATTTTTAATTTCATCATTCAACATTGAATTGATTGAGAATTGGGTTTAATATTTTTTTATTTGCTTTCTATAGGGTCATCAGGGTCTCATGACCTGAGTAGCATATTTGACAAGTTAATTCAGGTCGATCTAATATGTTGTTGTTTCAAAAAAATTTAAAAAAAGATGTTGTCTTGATTATTTTTTTTAGTCAAAGTATATTTTTACTAGTTGTCTGTGTGGTCTTTAGACTTGCTAAGTCAACCAGGTCACATCGGATCAATCCTTATATAATTAAATGTTTTTTTCTCTGCTAAGAAATATATTAACAACACCTAAATATTTTTTTATATAAATTTTTTTGATTCAACCTACAGCTATAGCGCTAGGAAATGATCTAGTTAACAATACTCTAAAAGGCGTGGGAAAAGCACTGTAGCTTCCCACGCCTTTTATTTTCATTCACTTATATATTATAATAATAATAATTATTATATTATTATTATTATTATATTATATTATATTATAATTATAATAATAAACTGCTCTTTTATTTTTTCGTTCTTTTTCCTTTTTTTATGCCTTTATGGCTTCTTTTTTGCTTTTTTCTTTGTGTTTTTTTCTTTTAATAAATTTTTTTTGTTTAATTTAGTTTGTTAATGTTAAATTTTATTTTATTTAGTTATCAGACTTTCATGATATGGATCCCGAGTTTGACGGGTTAACCTGGTTTGACAAGTTAACCCGAATTTTTTTTCTCTTTTTAATTAATTTTTTTTGTTTAGTTTAGTTTGTTAATATTAAATTTCTTTCTATTTAATTATCAGACTTTCATGACACGTCTTCCGGTCTTGATAGGTTAACCCAGTTAATTCTGGGTTAACCCATAAATTTTTTTTTCTATTTAATTATCAAACTTTCATGACGCGAATCTCAGGTTTAACAAGTTAACCTGGTTTGAAAGGTTAACCCAGTTAATTCAGATTTTTTTTTCTTTTTCTTCATGTTGGTTTTTTTTTTGTTTTTTTCTTTTTAATTAATCTATTTAATTATCATACTTTTATGACACGACCTTGCAGCCAGACCCACATCCAAGGCTCTTGGGTCCGCTGTTGCAACTAGACTCAATTAAACTTGAGTCATGTAAGTTTAATATTATTATTAATATTATAAATATTACTCTTGGGTCAAGCGTTGCAGCTAGACCAAAGACTCTTGGGTATATCTTTGATGAAAGACCTAACACTCTTAGATCTTAGCATTTTTTGATGTTTTTTATGCAAGGAAAAAAAATAACCCGTGGTGTATGCCTTTGTTTTTTTTCTTTTTCTTTTTAAGCCTTTTACTGTGGATTGCACAGTGCAGTCCACAGTGAAAAAGCTGATGCCTTTAGTTTTTTTTTGTCTTTTTGTCTTTTTATCTTTTTTAATTATTTTTTTAATATTAAATTTTTTCTGTTTAATTATCAGACTTTCATGACATGAATTCCAGGTTTGACAGGTTAATCCAGTTGATTCAGATTTGTTTTCTTTTTCTTCATTAGTTTTTTTCTTCCTGTAGGTTTTTTTTCTCTTTGCTTTGTCCTTTTTAATTAATCTTTTTTTTTACTTATATAATAATTATTATTATTATAATATATACTAAAAGTGCTCAGTGTTTCAATGTGCATTGCACAGTGAAACGCTGAGCTGTCTTTTTTTTTAATTTTTTTTCCTATTTTTATTTAAATCTTTTTCTATTTAGCTATCACACTTTCATGACACGAATCCCAGGTGTGACGGGTTAACCTGATTTGGTGGGTTAACCCAGTTGATTCAGATTGTTTTTCTTTTTCCTCATTATTTTTGTTCTTCCGATTTCATCATTTTATATTGTATGCAATCCACGGTGAAAAGGCTGGTGCCTTTATTTTTATTTTTTTTTGCTTTTTTTTTCTTTTTATGCCTTTCACGGTGGACTTCACAGTGCAATCAACGGTGAAAAGGCTGATGCTTTTTTTTTTATTTTTAATTAATTTTTTTATTTAGTTTGTTGATATTAAATTTTTTTCTATTTAGTTATCAGACTTTCATGACACAGATCTCAGGTTTGGCGGGTTAACCCAGTTAATTCAGATTTTTTTTTCTTCATTAGTTTTTTTTCTTTGTTTTTTTCTTTTTAATTAATCTATTTAATTATCACACTTTTATGACACGACCTTGCAGCCAGACCCACCCACATTCAAGACTATTGGGTCTGGTATTGCAGCTAGACCCATTTAAACTTGGGTCATGCAAGTTTAATGTTATTATTAATATTATAAATATCACTCTTAAGTCAGGCGTTACAGCCAAACCCGAGACTCTTGGGTATAGCTTTGCAAAAAACCCTAACACATTTAGATCTTAGCGTTTTTTAATATTTTTATGCAAAACAATTGACCCGCAGCATCGCGCGGGTCATATAACTAGTATATATATAAAGGGTGTAATAACAGGGTTGGTTATGCATCTTTTAAAACTTCAGGGATTGAATTAGCATCTTTAGCAATTTCTTCCGTTTCCGCACATAATTGCTTGATAAGGATGAAGATTCTTAGGATTCTGATGTATCCATTAAGAATTTGATTCATAAGCTTCAACAAGGTCCTTCTTCTTCTAGCAGTTAATTTTTCAAGGGATGATACATTAATTACTTCAAAAGCATGACTTTGGAGTTACTGCTACAAAGTGGTGGGAAATGATGTTATGTTGCATCATTATATCTTACAATTATTTCATGAAGACACAGTCGGAGGTGACTCTGGAGTTACTGCTACGATTAAGAGACTTCTGCAATTTTGTACTGAGAAGGAGTACTGAAGAAATCTGTTCGTGAGTTCATTAATTAAAAGCTGTGTGAGCTGCCAACAGTATGACTTCACCATGTTCGCTTTGTCCATTGCCTATATTCCCACAGCAATATTTACTTATTTCACCATTGACTTCATTGAGGGCTTTCTAAAATCTAGTGGTAAAGACGTTATATTAATTTGTTGTGGTGGATAGAATGACAAACTATGTACACTTTATGGCTTTTGGCTTTGTCTCAACCTTCAAACAGTGGCTCGCACTTTTATGGATACTGTTTTTAAGTTGCATGGCATGCATGCATGCATAGCACTATCGTATCTAATCGTGTTCCTGTGTTTCTAAGTACTTTTGGCCTACGTTGTTTGCTATGAAGAGGGTACAGCTGCAGTATTCTACAGCTTATCCCCCTCATTCTGATGGTTAGTCTGAGGGTTCCAACAAGTGCTTACAATGTTATATATGGTGCATATACGAAGGCTTATGGCATGATCATTCTAGGTTCACACCTCTTCCGACTTTTGGAATTCTTTTTTTTTTTTTTTGATAGTCATCACTGTGCATCCAATCTTGAACTCCTTACTGTCATTAGTTCGTTACTTTATTACTGGAACCTTTTGAGTTCCAGGAGGGGACAACCCAGCTTAGCTGTAACTTGTGATTCATTGGGAGTTGAATAATTTATTATTCAATATAAAAAAATTGAATATGACAATATACTTTCTACACTATTTTAACATAAAAAATCTCAATAGTAAATTAACAACTTCATGCATATATTTTGTCAAAGTGTAAGATGTCGCAACGATCATCCTTTCGGATCAAATTTAAATGTGAAAAGAACAAGAAATTGTTGACCTTTTATGGTTTCAAGGTTTGGAATCGTCACCTAATATTTTGTCACTAGAAACCCTAACTAGTCTATAAATATGGATAAGGAGATTGGTTGTGTATAGAAAAGACAATATCATCCCTAGTACATCATACCTAAGATAAGCTGCAATATTATTCATTTATCTAATTATTATTTAGACTCTGTTGTGTTTTTATAATCATTAGTCTGTCTATTGATAAAAAAATATCCACCTCAGTAAAGTAAACCATAACTTTATAGATCAAGTTTAGTGATTCTAAAGTAAAATAATGTTTTATTATGTTTTTATTTTTATTTTTTTAATATAAAAAATACATCTCACATGTAACTCTCAAATATAAAAAGCAAATAAAAAGGAGAGAGTGAATGCGATTCTCATTTATTATGCACTTAATTTGCTTCTTTTCTTTTACTGTTGGAAAGTCTTAATTTTGTATAAATTTGTAAATATTAAAATATTAAAAATAAACAAATTTAGAAAGTTTTTAGATCAAGTCTTTTATAGGTTTAATAAAATTGTTATTAAATCCATGATGCACATAAAATATAAAAACTAGTTTTCTTGATTTTTTAAGGTATTTTCAAGAAAGGGTAAATCATGAAAAAAAAAATTATCTTTTTCTTTCATTTTTCTTTTATATTTTTTTATTAAAAATACAAACATGATGTTCTTTTAGAAACTTTGTTATAATGCTAGTTAAAACAAATGATTTTTTTTTCTTTATCTAACACATGCTAAAAAGATAAAAATTATGTAAACACATCCTCTTTTTACTAATTTATTCACATAACCTAAAATCACACATATTTACAATCGTTATCAAATATCAAATAATGATCACAACAAACATATCAAAAATCCTTCAAAATCCAAAATGGACCTTCTAGAATATTGGGAGTAAATTGGAACTGCTGAGATTGAACAAAGAAGTTGTTGGAAGTAAACTGGTATTGCAAGAATAGTGGTGTCACGTGGTCTCAGGCACCATCTTCACCGATAGTGCATGGAACCCCGCGTTACCGCTGCTGGTGTAAGGAAGAAACCTAGTGGATCTGATGTGACGCCTTCTTTTTTTCTTCTTGTGCATGCAATGAAGGTCACCGCTACCTGCAAGACAAAAAAAAAACACAAACAGTCGATTTGTTTTGTTTTCTTGTCCACCGATTTGCTTCTCTCTCTCTCTATAAAAACTCAGCTACTTCTATGATGGCCATGGAAGAGAGATGGGGTATGTGATGGCTAAGTGGTGCTGTGTATGTCACGAGTGGAAGGTTTGGGTTTGTTTGGTAGCCGATTATATGGGAAATTTTTATTAGAGTGAAGAGAACCATGACAAATGAGAGAAGGAATGATTTAGTTTTGGTTTGGAGGAGTTTCATTTGCTGGTGTGTTTGGTTGCGGGTGGTGGCTGGAAAGGATCTGACTGACAGTTGTAAGAGTGAGGGGTTGTGTCGACTGAAGGAGGGAGAGAACCGTGGCCTGTGGCTGTACTGTCATCAATGGTCAGATGAGTGGAAGGAAGAGCTTACAACGGTTGTGATTGTTAGGATATATAGCTGTTGGTGGTTCTCGGGCCGGTATGGTTGATAGTGAGTGTTGAATATTTGTGAATGACGGTTCGGTTGAAGATTTTTGGGCTAAGTTTTTTCTTAATGTGTGGGAGAGATTGTTTTTTTTTTTTTTTGGCTTCTACCCTAGGTTAATTTTTTTTTAATAAATGCGGATTGTCCTAGATTTTTTTACATTTATAAGCAATGCAATTTTGGTATGCAAGCAAGTTAGTTTTATTTCGGTCCTTTTATTTTTTTACTTTGTGCTTTTGGTTTATTTTTTTATGTTTTTTTATTTTGTATTTTTTTTAAAAGCAATGTCAACATCATCTCAATAATAAAAATTAATCAAATATTTTTAAATAAAAACGTTAATAGTTCAATGCATTGAAAATAGATTTTTGAATTTTAGATTCTTTCAAAAAGACATTGAAAATGATATGAATGCGTAAAAAATATAATTTTTGGATTTTTTATTTCTTTAAAAAATATTTTGAAAAGAGGGTAAAAAATTAGGTTATGGGATATTTAGTTAAATAAATTGAGAACTATTTGTGCAACTGAAATAAATTATAAAGCCTGATTCGTAACTAACTAAAGTTAATCAGTCAAATCCATGACCCGGGTCATGTACTCAATCGTGTCTAACAATTTTTTATATAATTTTTTTATTTAATTACATGATAAGAAAAATAAATGCTTATAAAATTGATAAACAATTAAATATCACGACGCTTGTTTGAGATCTCGATAAACCTACAAATATTAAATTGAAACAAATTACATTGTCAAATTAAAAATCAACGAAATATCAAATAATAAAATTGAAAAAACAAATTAAATAAGATAAATCAATAAAGATTCAATTGTGAAAGATTAAATTAAAAAAAATAAAAAATAAAAAAAGGTTAAGGTCTGGCATGTTTGGGCCTAAAAAAATAAGCCAATGCGTGTGAGCCTAGAGCAACCCATGCGTCTAGGCTTTTTCATTTTTTTTTTAATGGAGCTGACAACTTGTCATCTCCCTGATATTTTTGAAAAAAAAAGAAAACGCATCGTCTACTCTACCAAGATTCTAGCAACCAGAGGTCGCTAGAAAGTTGGATGACAAGTGTTTTACACTTAAAAAATCCATTTTCAATCAATTGTTGATCTAAATACACCTAAAAAACATCATATAGACCTAAATAAACATGTTATGCCTTTAAATAACCCAAAAATAGTCTAAAAATAACAAATCAACCCGAAACCCAAGAATTTTCTAAGATCAGATCTATTTTATCATGAATTTTAAGGATGAAAAAACACCTTAGTAAAACTTTTCTTGTAAAATGAAACATGTTAACACCAAGATCGATCATTTTGGTGGTCAGAATCATTGTCAACCAACGATTTTCTCTCTTTACAATTAGAATCCAAAGATTTTCTCTCTTTTACTTCAAACCAAAGATAAAAAAATACGAGAAATGAAATTTTAGACTAAAAATTAAATGCAAAAAAATTAAATGGATGGAAAATAAGTATGTTGCGAACCTACAAGGAAAAAAGTTAATGTTTTTAGTCAATTTTAAAATGGCCATTTAGTTTCTTCATGCTTTTCATATTGGTCTCATAATTTTCAATTTTTACCTTTCTTGACAAAATAGAAGTAATTAACATTTAATTTGGCTATAGAATAGTGCAATCAATGAGAAAAAAGGTTTGATGATTAAAATAAAAAAAATCACTATAAAAATCCAAAAAAAAATAAACAAAGACACGAGCAACAATATTTTTTCATGTATTTTAGTGTTTGTTAAAGTTTGCACTTTGTCGAATCATGCGGCCAATCTTTTATTTTGCCTTTTCTTTTTTTCCGGGAACTTCGGGTAGTGAAAATCAGGTTGCCCTTTTTATCAATTTTGTAGCCCGTCTTAAATGTTATTGCCAACTATGAACTATAATGGATCAAAGTTGGGCTTGAGCCCGAACGTCGGAAATAAGAACCAAATGGGCCAACATTAAACAGGCCCATAACACATTTCAAAGCAATTGGAAAAAGTGAGAAGAACAAAGGAGGGCAAGAAAAACAGAGAGATTTCTGTTGTTCAAGAAAAGATAAGCACTGAAAGCACAAAAATGGTTGGCGCCTCTTCCCTGCAACCAAGGCTCCTCTCTTCTTTTGTAGGAGATCGTTTGCTTCTATCAAAACAGCCAGTTTCTCGTCTCTTTCTCTACAAACCAGGTCCCTTTTCACTTTCTTCTGTTTATCCCGCTATTCAGTTATTGTAGTAAGTCCTTGTCTTTCTTTTGGCTGCAGTCTTTTTTACACCGAGTGGTTGTCGAACCTGCAAAATTTTAATGCTTTCTTGAAATTATTGAATACTCAGTTGGAGATTTTGATGTTAGGTGCTGTTGTATTCATATTTTATATTGATTTGCATCAACTTAGGTGATTTATGAAATGAACAGTTACCTGTGAGTTGTGAGACAAAGAAAGATAATTTATTGTGAAGTTTTAAAGTTCCAATGGGCTAAATTCAGTTTCTATCTAAATGGTTTGGTTTTCCATTGAATGTTATTTTATGCTAGCTGGTTTTAGACCTTGTTGTTTGCAGCTCATGGCATTTTTTACCTCACCAGAACAGTATGTTTTTGTTTTTTCCAATTTTCTTACAGGAAACAAACATGTGTCAATGCAACTATCTAGAACGCTTTCTGGCTTGACCAATCTTTTATTCAATAGAAGGTATGCGAAAACCAACACACAAAAAATATACCATCCTTCTATTCCTCATTTTCTTTTTTTGCTTGTCTGTAATGCGCTTTCTTTGGTTTATGGATATACTGCACTTCTGAAGTGAGCTGCACTGTGCTGTTTCTATAGGTTTCATGCAACATGCTTGTACATAAACACGTGTGAGTTAATTTTTTAGGATGTAGGCATAAGTTGTGGTCTGTGTATATCATTTGAATTTACTTACCCTATAGATAAAAGGAACTTCGCATCATATTGGGCCATATCGGCCAGTTTGATGCTTCTGGGATGGACCTGATGAAATAGGGTATTGTGCATTGTTTTACTTTTTCACAATGAGCATGCATAGAGAGTTTGAGAAAAACACTGACATACCAGAAGATGGATGGCACATCTAATATTTTCGTCATTGAAATTAGCAGAAATCTGGATGAAGTGCCTAATGCCGAGCAGCAACGTCTAAGGCCAGGGAAGTTGTCTCCTCGTCGACCTGTTCCAGATCATATACCAAGGCCTCCCTATGTCAATTCTCGGCAACCACCTGGCATTGCAAGTGGGGCCGAAGTGCATGATGAGAATGGGATAGAATGCATGAGATCTTCTGGAAAGCTTGCGGCCCAGGTTCTTCAGTATGCTGGGACTTTAGTCAAGGTAAAATGATGGTACTTTCTGACCAGTCAAAAGGATAGTTATCTCGTGCTTTATATAAATTAATTAAAATGCATCATTAGCCTCATTATGCCACTAAGAAACTGTAGTGATTTATTTTATCTTGCTATGAACTTTAGCCTCTTATTTTTTCCATTGCCTTCTTCTAGTTTGTATTAGTAGGATTGGTAGCTATGAGTGGGTCAGTTATTGAGAATATACTGATTGTCCATGCATTAAAAAGAAGTGGTCAGTCAGTTTAACTGATCTCAAAGTTCTAATTGTTGTTTTTGTTGGCAGCCAGGTATAAAAACAGATGACATTGACCAAGCAGTTCATCAAATGATAATTGATAACGGAGCATATCCTTCACCTCTTGGATATGGTGGGTTTCCTAAGAGTGTCTGCACATCAGTGAATGAGTGTATTTGCCATGGAATACCAGACTCACGTGCTCTTGAGGTCTCTCTGTTAAAGTTTTGGAATTTCAATCTTTCTGTAGTTAAGCTATTATCTGTTTGAATGAGTAAAATGTTACTTAGCCATTGTGTTTATTTCTTCTTTTTGCAGGATGGTGATATAATCAACATTGATGTTACAGTTTATCTAAATGTGAGTGTCTTCTGGTTTTTCATTTTTTCCAGTATATCCTTGAGTGAACAGATATGATATCCCTGTAGTTTATAGGAAAAGTGGAACTGGTTTTAAAGAATAAATCATAGTTTGTCTGCAATTATTGCTCATTGCATATTCTGATTTCTCTGTCTCTTAAATCTAGTGATCTTATTTTGATGTGCAGGGTTATCATGGTGATACCTCAGCAACTTTCTTTTGTGGAGATGTTGATGATGAAGCCAGAAAACTGGTTCAGGTAACTCTTTGGAATGGTGCACTTATGTGGCATCCATTTGTTTCTGTGGTTGCCAGTCATAAAGTAAAAGCCATTGCTTGTTTACTAACAATGTTATTTACTATTGGAGTTAGGTACATAGCACATCGCCTTCCTAGTTCCAGAATCCTTTCTTTCTTTTTTTTTTTTTTTTTTTTTTTTTCTGATTGCTAGTGAATAAGCATTTTTATTGACCAAAAGAGAACATGAGGTTTAAATGTAACTATAATCTACAATGGACAAAACGTTGCAAGCCTAGTGTAGTGGGCTGCCATCATCATTGGTGACCTCTATGAGATTTTCTGTACCGAGCTAGAATATCATGCTTTAAACTGAACTTTAAGCTCATCTAAAGCATCTGCAAGCTTTGTAGCATACTTAGACAACCTGAAACAGTTCTGTCAAAACACCTTCTTTGTCTCAGTGTTAGTCTTGAAGTCTGTTAACCAAATTAACAGCCACCTATTTAACGAAGACTCTAACTTTTGCCATCCAGGTAAATTTTTTATTACATTCATGTAACCACTAATTACTAGTTTTGTACAGTTCTGGACACTAGAGATCACCATTTGATATGATTTTGCACACACACTAAATGTTCTATCCTTTTTCTGCTATACATGGAAATATAGCGTTGTCTTAAATCATAGACTGATTTTTTCTTAACAGAATATGCTTGTTCACCTTCTATGGATTAGAGACTAAATATAATCATCCTTTTATGCCTGATGAAAGTAAATATTATCATTTAAATCATCTTTGTTAGCCATCATTGGTTTCTACGTACTTTTCTTTGGAAACTCCTGAGAAGTAGTCTCTTGTGATGAATAATTGTTTGACTAGACGAATTTTTCTGCGAATCTTGTTCATTTTAGGTATATATGTATGAGAATGTTTGTTGATCATCCTACAGGTGACTGAAGAATGCCTTTACAGAGCAATATCAATTTGTGCACCGGGAGTAGAGTACAAGAAAATTGGCAAAACAATACAGTAAGGAACCTGCTATAGCATTCTATTTACTCAGTTTTGCATTTTCATCATCTTCTCTCCTGTACAACTGTGGTGGGAATGTAAGATTCATTA